>Ga0194127_10000055_pt1 | contig 156419 bp, 154 predicted proteins | sample TA2KigC100mmetaG_FD_148624 | JGI IMG/M metagenome (GOLD analysis project Ga0194127, IMG submission 148624) | Freshwater microbial communities from Lake Tanganyika, Tanzania - TA2015036 Kigoma Deep Cast 100m | ecosystem: Environmental > Aquatic > Freshwater > Lake | place: Tanzania: Lake...
TCTTACCGGCAACAACGATGTCCGGCTTCGTGGGGGTCAGCTCCTCGATTATCTCCCCGCCCCAGGTGCCCTTCCGGAACGCCTTGGCGCTCATCGCGTTTACGTGGATCGGCCCGAGCACTCCCTCGCACCCGGCGTCGCAGTAGTCCTGCTCGAACAGGATCGGAACGAGCAGCGTCAGGCACTTGCCCCGCGCCTTCTGGATGCAGTCCTGGGCGTTGGCGATGGTGTTCTGCGTGGCGATCTGGTCCCGCACCGCCTCGTAGAGGCCTCCGCCCGGCTTGCAGAAGTCGTTCTGGAACTCGATGAAGACAATCGCGGTCTCCTTGGCGTTCATGGCGTCCTCCTTTCTATAAGGTGGCCGGCCTCAGCGCTGGCCTATCCGTCTGCTAGGCCGCGTTTGGGTCGTCCTGCCAGAGCGCGAAGACGTTCATCTGTGGATCGGCCAGCACGCAGAACCAGCCCATCTTGGGAACAGGCGACTTCGGCCGCAGGACCTGGCCGCCGAGGGCTTTCACCTGCTCAACGGTTGCGTCAACCGACTCCACCGAGACGTAGTTCAGCCAGGCGCGGGCATCGGGCGTGGGCCGCTTCATCATGCCCCCGTTGACGCCGCCGGGCTGTGTCGGCATCCCCCTCTCGTCGGAGGGGACGGTGTAGATCATCCAGTAGTCCATCTCGGGCGACTTGTCGATCTTCCACCCGAACACTTCCCTGTAGAAGCCCGCGAGCTTCTCTGGTTCGTCGCCGTAGATCTCGAAGTGCACCACCGTGCTCGGCATAATCATCTCCTCCCTCTAGTGCGGCCCACCGCCATCGGAGATCTCCACGAACTCGACCTCGGCATCAGGGTCAGAGGCCTCGCTCACCACGAGCACCAGGGCGGTAAGGGACTCCGCGACGTCATGGCCATCCAGGATTATGCTCAGAGGGTCCTGGAGGGCCTGCACGGACGGGATCCGCGACTCGGCGTACTGCTCGTCCCACTTCTTATTCACTGACCTCTTCCTCCCACACCTACCTCCAGGCAGCCAGCAGCGCTCCCATCACGATCAGCGATACGAGCGGATAGCCGGCGTTGATCGCGTAAAGCCGGCACGGCCGGCCCTCGAACAGGTAGTTGGCGCCCACGGTCGTGGCCACGAAGCCCAGCCATGCGAGCAGCCCGATCGCGGCGCCGCCGAAGAGCGACTGGACCTTGGCGTACCAGAGGATCCGCGCGAGCGCGTAGGCCATCACGAGCGACGCGACGAACGTCCAGGAGTAGGCCCGCCGGGCGCCCGCCGCGCGCTTCTCAGCGTCCTCGGGGCGGATGCCGACGAGCTCCATCCAACCCTTGCCGAACAGCGATGGGGAGTACCACAGGGCCCCTATCGCCATGTTGACTATCGCCGCCACGAGCACGGCCAGGTAGTTGACGCTCTCCACTAGGGCTCACCTCCTGGGGTCTGCCGGCTGGGATCGCACAATGTTGCCACGGCCTGATGACGCACTCGCAGCAAAGTGCCGGGGTGGTGTGTAGAGCCCTGGCGGAGGAGGTGGGATTCGAACCCACGAGGCGGGCTCAACACCCGCCCACCCGCTTAGCAGGCGGGCCGGTTACCAGGCTACCGTACTCCTCCGCGAAGCGCGCTACTTGTGAAGCGTAGCACAACGCCTGTGAAGGTGGAAGGGACCCCCGGCGGCAAGATCAGGTGACTCGATTGGGGGTTCCATCTCGGCGGAGGAAAGGCCCTTCGGCCGGCAGGAGGAAGAGGTGGGCTGTTGAACACACTCGGGCGCTGGTATCATAATAGGGACATGGTGTCCGTATCGTGACAAAACCAAGACCTGCCCGTGGACAACGCTGAGACCTGGCCCGGGACCACGCCGAGACCTGACCGTGGGCAACCGCAAGGCATGCTCGGACCGAAGCTCAACCTGGAGGTGAGTGGGTATGCGTAGGACGCGCACACGCACGGCCGTCACGTTTGGCGCGCTGATGGTCATCGTGCTGGCGGCCTCGTTCCTGACGCCCGCACGCTCGCAGGATATCGTCACCCTGCGATTCTCCAACTGGCACTTCGTCGAGACCGTCTGGGGCAAGTCGCTCCGCGAGGCGATCAACGTCTTCGAGAGCCAGAACCCCGGCATCCGGGTGACCCCCGAGCCCATCTCCTACGGCGAGAAGGAGCCACGCTATCAGGCCGAGTGCGCGGCCCGCAGGATGCCCGATGTCGTCAAGCTCCACAACTTCTCCCTCACCATGTTCTTCGAGCTGGGCTGCGCCGCGGACCTGACGCCGTTCGTCCAGAAGGAGAGGCCGGGCTTCATTGACGCCTGGGACCCGGCCGCCATCAAGGTCATGACCCACAGGGGCCGCCTGATGGCGCTCCCACAGGACTACATGTCCATGGTGATCATCTACAACCGCGAGATGTTCAAGGCCGCCGGGCTCGATCCCAACAAGCCGCCGAAGAACTGGGCGGAGTTCCTCGAGTACAACAAGCGCCTGACACGCGATACCGACGGCGACGGCCGCGTTGATCAGTGGGGCTTCAGCATACCGGCGGCCAAGGGTCCTGGTCTGCCGCTGCGCATCCTGCCGGTGGTCTGGAGCTTCGGCGCGGACATCCTGACGCCTGATGGCCGCCGCTCCGCGATGGACTCGCGGGAGTTTCGGGAGGCGTTCAACTACATCATCGAGCTGGTCACGGTTCACAAGGTCGTGCCCCCCGGCGTGACGACCTTCGGTCCCGGCGACGTGCGCACGCAGATGGCGCACCGCCGCGTCGCGATGAAGGTCGGCTCCGGCTGGTCCTACCCGATCATCAACGCAATCAACCCGGGCCTGAACGCCGCCGAGACGCTTGAGGCGGCGCCGATGCCCGTGGGCAAGACGCAGATCTCGGCCGCCTGGCTCTCGGGATGGCTGATGAGCCCGCATACCCGGCATCCCGAGGCCGCCTGGAAGTTCATCAGGTTCCTGGGCAGCAAGGAGATCGAGAAGAAGTTCTTCTACGACAACCGGGTGATCTCGTCCCGCAAGGACGTGAACTCGCTCCCCATGGTGCAGACCGACAAGTTCTCCCGCGTCATCTGGGCGCAGACCAAGCACGCCCGCCTCGAGCCGCTGATCAAGGAGTGGCCCGAGATCTTCGACGCGTTTGCCACGGCGCTCCAGGAGGCGATGACGGGCGCGAAGGCCACTGATCGGGCGCTTTCGGACGCGCACGCGCGCGTGAACTCGATCCTGGGGGCGCGGTAGGAGGAAGCGCGAAGCCGCAGAACTGCAACGCCATGATGACCGGGGGGCCAGCCGTACCGGCCCCCCGGGGCTTCCAAAGGATAGAAGTCAGCAAAAGGATGGCAAGGTGAAGCGTCCGCTGGGGCTCCCCCGACTGCGCGACCGGCACATGGGCTACGTCTTCGTGGCCCCTACCCTGGTCCTGCTCGTGGCGGTCCTGGCTTACCCCGCCTACCACAGTCTGCGGTTCAGTCTCAGTCCGCGCGGCTCAGCCGGGGCAGGCCTGACACTGGTTCAGTACCTGACGCTCTTCCGGGACGGCCTTTTCCACCAGGTGGTGTGGCAGACCGTCCTGTTCGTTGCGGCCAGTGTCGCGCTGCATGTTGTCCTTGGGCTGGCCGTGGCCCTGGCGGTGAACCGGCCGCTGTGGGGCAGGACGGCCTTCCGCATACTGGCCCTCCTGCCCTGGGTAGTGCCCGACGTTGTGGCAGGGATCGTATGGAAGTGGGTGCTCAACCCTCTCTACGGGGTGTTGAACGACGCGCTGTTCCGCATCGGGGCCATCGCCAACCCGCTGGAGTGGCTGACGGACCCGCGGTTGGTGATGCCGAGCGTCATACTCGCGAACGTCTGGCGCGGGTTTCCCTTCGTGATGATCATCTTCCTCGCCGGGCTGCAGAGCATCCCAACGGAGCTCTACGAGGCGGCCGCAATAGACGGGGCCGGGACGGTGAAGCGGTTCAGGTTTGTGACGCTGCCCGGGCTCCGGCGGGTCATGATCGTGGCCCTGGCGCTGGACACGATCTGGGAGGCCCGCCGGTTCGGGCTCGTACAGGCGATGACTGGCGGAGGACCCGGCACGCTGACCGAGGTCCTCTCCACGCAGGTATTCAAGCAGTACTTCCAGTTCTTCAAGTTCGAGTACGCGTCCGCGATGGCCATCGCCATGACGGGGCTGTTGCTCCTCGTGTCGATCCCTTACGTGCGGATGGTCGTCCGCCAGGAGTAATGGGGGCAGGGTTGAGTGAATCGTGAGGATGCTGGCGCGGGGTTCCGCCTGAGATGACCGACTCGCCCATCCTATACAGCCGCTCGCGGCTGGTGCTCTCCGGCGTGTACGCCTTCGCCGCCCTGGTCGGCATCTTCGTCTTCTTCCCGTTCGTCTGGATGATACTGACGTCGCTCAAGACGGAGACAGAGGCGCTGCGCATCCCCGTGATATGGTTCCCGGAGCGCGCGACCATCGAGGCCTACACCACGATGTGGGTGAGGAAGAACTACGCGACCTACTTCCTCAACAGCACGATCGTCTCGACTACGACCGCCCTGATCTCGACGCTGCTGGGCGCGATGGCGGGCTATGGCTTCTCGCGCTTCGCCCTGCGCGGCCGCGGCTTCCTGATGGGCCTAGTCCTCACCACGCAGATGCTCCCCGGGGTCCTGGTGGTGGGGCCCTACTTCCGGATCCTCTCGGAGGTAGGTCTCTACGACACCCGCACAGGGCTGATAATCGCCTTCCTGACGATCTGCCTGCCGTTCGCCACCTGGATGCTCAAGGGATTCATAGATGGGATCCCGACCGAACTGGACGAGGCCGCGACCGTGGACGGGTGCGGCAGGTTCGCCATCTTCTTTCGGATCGTGCTGCCGCTCGTGAGGCCGGGAATGGTGGCGACGATGCTCTTCGCCTTCCTGCTCGCCTGGGGAGACCTGCTGTGGGTGGCGACCCTGACGCACAGCGAGGGTATGGTGACGGTCACGCTGGCGATCGCGCGGACCGTTCAGGAGTTCTACGTCGCCTGGCCCGAGCTGATGGCCGGCGCGCTCCTGGGAGGGTTTCCAGGGATAGTCTTGTACCTGCTCATGCAGCGGTGGCTGGTTGCCGGGCTGACCGCGGGCGCTGTGAAGCAGTAGGGACACGACGGTTGGGGCGCCCGCACGGAAGGCGGGCTGCCGAGACGGATGCCGCTGGGGGGCTGCATATGCTGGGTGTCGTGAAGGTCGGACGCGGCAAGGGGCTCGTGGAGCTGCGCGAGTTGGAGGAGCCGTCGCCTGGCCCCGGCGAGGTGAAGATACGGGTGGGCGCAGCGGCCATCTGCGGGAGTGACCTCCACATATGGCGCGACGCTCATCCCTACTGGCCGCCGGTTGTGCTGGGACACGAGTTTGCAGGGACGGTGAGCGCGCTCGGTGAGGGAGTGACGGGATACGCCGTCGGAGACCGCGTTGTCTCCGAAACCAGCACCGGGAGCTGCGGTGTCTGCTTCCTGTGCAGGAGCGGCAACAGGCACATCTGCCCTGACAAGCGGGCCGCCGGCATCGGCCAGAACGGCGCCTTCGCCAAATACGTCATCATGCCCGCCGGACTGCTGCATCGGATCCCGGATGGGCTCGGGCTCGAGGAGGCCGCGCTCGGCGAGCCGACGGCGATCGCCGTCCACTCGGTGATGGAGCGCGTCGGGGTACGCGCCGGCGAGAGCGTGGTCATCACCGGGCCAGGACCGATCGGGCTGCTCTGCCTCCAGGTGGCGCGTGCTTCGGGCGCAGGACCGATAGTCGTCGGCGGCACGCCGGCCGATCTGCCGCTGCGCCTTCCTGTCGCGGCGGCTACGGGAGCGGACATCGTCGTCAACGTCGCCGAGGAGGACCTGGTGGAGAGGGTGATGACCCTGACCGGTGGTGCCGGCGCCGACCTCGCGATCGAGGCCTCGGGCTCCGCCGCAGCCGTGGAGATGCTGCCCCGCCTCGTTCGGCGGCTCGGGAGGATCTGCGTGCTGGGTGTCACAGGGCGGCCCTCCGTGCAGTTCCCGTGGGATGCGGCCGTGTTCCGGGGGCTGGAGGTGCAGTTCTCGTTCAGCAGCCGGCACACGAGCTGGACCACCGCGCTCCGGCTGATGGGCTCGGGCCGAGTGAGGGCGCGGCCGCTGATCTCGATGGAGGTTCCGCTAGAGCGATGGCAGGAGGCGTTCGAGGCCCAGGCAGAGGGGCGCGCGATCAAGGCCCTGCTCATGCCCGGGGCGAGCGGGTGAGCCGGAGGGAAGCGTCATGAACCTCGAGGGGCGTAAGGCAATCGTCACCGGCGCGGGAAGGGGGATCGGCCGCGCGGTCGCGCTGCGACTGGCCTCCGAGGGTGCCGCGGTGCTCGCAAGCGACGTGGACGCCGCAGCCGCAGCGGCCGTGGCCGAGACGATCAGGGCGCGCGGCCATCGGGCGATCTCCGCAGCAGCCGATGTCTCGGATTGGGACGCCGTGGTGCGCACGGTCGAGGCCGCGCGCTCCGAGTTCGGCGGCCTGGAGATCCTGGTGAACAACGCGGGCATCATCCGCAGGGGGAATCTCGAGTCTATGACCCTCGACGATTGGCACCGCGTGATCGCCGTCAACCTGACGGGCACCTTCTACTGTTGCAAGGCCGCGACCCCGCTCCTGAGGGAGGCCGGTTGGGGGAGGATCATCAACATCACCTCCATCGCCGGGAAGATGGGCGACATCGCCTCGGCCCCGGGCTACGGGCCTTCCAAGGCGGGTGTAATCGCTCTCACCAAGTCGCTCGCCCGCGAGCTGGCTCCGGCGGGCATTACGGTCAACGCCGTGGCTCCGCACGCCGTCCTGACCGAGATGAGCGCAGAGTGGCCGGCCGAGAAGCGCGCGGCGATCCTGGCAGGTATCCCGCTGGGCCGGCTGGGCACGGTGGACGAGGTGGCCGCTGCTGTTGCGTTCCTGGCGTCGGAGGAGGCCGGGTTTATCACAGGCGAGACCCTGGACGTGAACGGTGGGGCATGGATGGATTGAGGGCGCCCGAGGGAGCGCACGGGTGGATCTAGGAGGATACAGGCAGCATGACCAGACGCTACGCAGCATGGGACCTCCGTGAGTTCGTGGCATCTGCGCTTGGATCGGCGGGCGCGCGGCCAGACGACGCCGGGCTCGTCGCCGAGGGCCTGGTGGCCGCCGACCTGCGCGGAGTGCACACGCACGGAGTGCTACGTGCCGGGATATACGTAACGCGGCTGCGGGCCGGCTCGATCAACCCCAACGCCTCGCTGGCCGTGGTCCGGAACACCGGCCCGGTGGTCGTGGTGGACGCCGGGGCCGGGTTCGGCATCGCGATGGCGGCCAGGGCGATGGACCTGGCAGCGGATCGGGCAGCAGCGGGCGGCGCCGGCTTCGTGGGCGTCCGCAACAGCAACCACTGCGGCATGCTGGCCTGGCTGGCGATGCGCGCGGTCGCCCGCGGAATGGTCGGCATGGTCATCAGCAACGCCGACTCCCAGGTCGCGCCCTGGGGCACCCGCGCCAAGTACCTGGGCACCAACCCGCTGGCGATCGCCGTGCCGGCCGCGGAGGAACCTCCGCTGGTCCTGGACATGGCCACAAGCGTCGTCCCCCACGCCCGGATCCAGGCGGCACAATCGCGCGGAGAGAGGATCGAGCCCGGGTGGGCGCTGGACTCGGAGGGACGGTCCACCACAGATCCCGCGACCGCGCTGCGCGGGGCGCTGCTGCCGTTCGGGGGTCCCAAGGGCTCAGGGATCTCTCTCATGATAGACGTGCTCGCAGGGCTGCTGACAGGAGCCCTTTCAGGACCGGCGATCGCACCTCTCTACGAGCAGCTCGACAGGCCCCAGGGTGCCGGCCACCTCATGCTGGCGCTGTTGGTCGAGGCCTTCGGGTCGAGGGCGGAGTTCGCCCGGCGCGTGGACCAACTGATAAGGGAGATCAGATCCCTGCCTCCTGCCGAGGGGTATGACCGGGTCTACCTGCCCGGTGAGATAGAGCACGAGAGGACGCTGGAGTATATGCGGGACGGAATCCCCCTGCCGGACCACGTGATCGAGGCCACTGGGCGTCTGGCCGCCGAGGTCGGCGTGGACGCCCCGCGGCCGCTGTGAGGGACGGACTGCACGCAACACCGGAGGCGCTGGGACGATGACGCGAGGAAGTCGCAGCAGCACGATCGCTCGTAACTCAGTTCAGTCGGTTGATCGCGCGATGGCAATACTCGAGGCGATGGGCCGCGCAGGCCGCTCCCTCTCGGCCAAGGAGATCAGCGCGCTGGTATCGCTGCCGAGGCCTACTGTCTACCGTCTGCTCGGCGCCCTCGGCGGCCATGGCGCGGTCGCCGCGACCGACGGAGGATTCGTTATCGGATCACGCATCCTCTGGCTCGCGGCACAGCGGCTCGAGCAGACGGAGCTGCGCGCCGCCAGCCGGCCGCACGTGCTCGACCTGCGCGATGATACCGGTTTGACCGTGCACATGGGAGTCCTCGAACAGGGGCAGGTCGTCTACATCGAGAAGGCAGAGCCGCCCGGGCCGTTCCGCATGGCATCTGCCATCGGCAGGATAATGCCGGCCCACTGCACCTCGCTGGGCAAGGCAATGCTCGCCTGCATGCCGCCCGATGCTGTGCAGGGAATCCTCCACACGGTCGGCATGCCCCGCCGGACTCCCAGGACGATCACAGATCCCGAGCGGATGACGGCCGAGCTTGCCGCCACCCGCGCACGGGGATACGCCATAGACAACATAGAGAACGAGGAGGGTATCCGCTGCGTGGGCGCCCCGATCTTCGACCATCGGGGCGCGGTGGCAGGCGCGATCAGCCTGTCTGGTTCCACGAAGAACATCACGCTTGAGCGGATCAGGCGGGAGCTGGGGCCGCGTGTGCGCGAGGCGGCCATACGGATCTCTCGCGCGCTGGGATGGGCTGGAGAGGGGGTCCCGGCAGGGCATGCGTAGCGGCAGAGGCGGGTTGTAGGTGGGCGGGTTGTAGGTGGGCGCGTTGCCGGAGATAGTAGCCCTGGGCGAGCCGATGGTCGAGTTCGCTGCCGCGGAGCGCGGCAGGCTCGGCGATGTGACCGTGTTCCATCGCGGCTTCGGCGGCGATACCTCGAACTTCATCGTGGCCGCGGCCCGGCTGGGTGCTTCCACGGGCTACATCACCAGGGTCGGCGGCGACGAGTTCGGCAGGTCGTTCCTCGATATGTGGCGCAGGGAGGGCGTGGACGCCTCGCGCGTCGTCGTTGAGCCCGAGGGGTTCACCGCGGTCTACTTCATCTCACAAAGGCAGGAAGGCGGGCACGACTTCACCTACTACCGCGCCGCGTCGGCCGCCAGCCGCCTCTGCCCCGAGGATGTGGACCCAGGATACCTGGCCGGGGCCCGGCTCTTCCACACGAGCGGGATCTCCCAGGCCATCTCTGAGTCGAGCCGGGCCGCTGTAGACGCGGCGATCGATAGGGCGAGGGGGGGCGGGGCGCTGGTGAGCTATGACGCCAACATCCGGCCCAAGCTGTGGCCGCTCTCCGTTGCGCGCGCGGCCTCGGGGAGCGTCATCCCACGGGCCGACGTCGTCTTCATGAGCACAGAGGACGCAGGCCACCTGTACGGCGACGAGCCGGTCGAGGATGTGGCCCGGCGCCTGGCAGCCGCGGGCCCGCGCCTGGTCATCATCAAGATGGGGGCCGGCGGCTGCATGGTCGTCTCTTCGGAGGGCGCCGCCGTGAAGGTCCGGGCCTGCAAGGTGGATGTACTTGATGCAACCGGTGCGGGCGATGCGTTCGCCGCAGCCTTCCTCGTCGAGTGGCTGCGCGGAGCCACCCCGGAGCGCGCGGCCTTCTTTGCCAACGCCGTGGGCGCGCTCACCACGACCGGGCTTGGCGCGGTCGCCCCAATCCCGACGCGGCCGCGCGTGGAAGCGTTTCTGGCCGGGCGCTAGCCCGCGAACCGCTCCAGGATCAGCGCGATGTGCTTGATCCCCTGGATGTAGTCCGCCAGCCGGATGTTCTCGTTCGGCCCGTGGCTGTTCCCCTTGGCATGGCCTATGCCCGTGCCTACGGCCGGCATGCCGGACTGCCCGCACACGGCGTGCATCGGCCCGGTCGCCGCCATGGTGGGGAGGATGATCGGAGCGTGGCCGTAGACCTCCTCGGCGGCCTCGGCGACGACTTCCACGATCGGCGCGTCAAACGGCGTCTTGTAGGGGTCTTCGAGCCCGAACGCGCGCACCGTGACGTCGCCGTACGCCTCGCGGCGCAGGTGCTCGCGAAGCATGGCTACGATCTCCTCTGCCCTCTGATTGGGCACGATCCGGAAATCAACCTTGGCGCTAGCCCTCCGCGGCAGCACCGTCTTCGATCCCGCTCCGGAGTAGCCCGCGGTGAGGCCGCAGATCGTGCAGGTGGGCCGGAACAGGTGGTGCTTGACGAGTTCGACGCCGGTCATGCCCTTCAGGAACATCTTGAGTCCCAGGTCGCGGCGGATCGTCTCGTCGTCGCGCGCCGCGGCTATGCGCTCCAGTTGGACCATCTCTGCCGGGCTGGGCTCGACCACGCCGTCGTAGAACCCGGGGATGCGAACCTGCTCGTCAGGTCCCTTGATGGTGGCCAGCGCCCACACGAGCCGCCAGGCCGGGTTGGGGATGGTCGCACCCGCCGAGGAGTGAAGGTCTCGGTTGGCTCCCTGCACCTCCAACTCGACGTAGCAGATGCCCTTCACGCCCAGGTAGATGTTCAGGACGTCACGATGATCCTTGGCGCCCGACTCCCAGATGCAGGCGTCGGCCCGTGCCAGTTCAGGCCGCTCCCGCAGGGTCTCGCCGAGGTGCGGGCTGCCGATCTCTTCCTCTCCCTCGATGATAAACTTGACGCCGACCGGCAGCCGGCCGCGCACGCGCAGCCAGGCCTCCACCGCGGCCAGGCGCGCCATGATGTTGCCCTTGGTATCCTGGGCGCCGCGGGCATAGAGACGGCCGTCGCGGATCTCGGCGGCGAACGGGTCCGAGGTCCACTCGTCGAGCGGGTCGGTCGGCTGGACGTCGTAGTGACCGTAGATCAGCAGCGTGCGCGGGCTACTGCCGGGGATCTCGGCCACCACGAGCGGCGGGCCGCCCAGGGATGGTTCCGTCCGCGCAGGGATACCCTTGGCCTGCATCTGCGCCACGAGCAGCGAGGCGCACTCTTCCAGGCCCACACCCTGCGCCGAGATGGACGGCTGGCGGCAGAGGCGCTGCAGGTCGTGGATGAACGCCTCGCCGTGCGAGTCAATGTAGCGGAAGAGGTCGTCCATTCGGCGCTCCCTACGGCGCCTTGCTCTTCTGCTCGACGAAGTTCAGCCGCAGATTGGTGATCAGCGCCTCGACCTCGCGGCGCTCGCGCTCCCCCACGCGGGGGCGGATGACGTCGGCCAGGGCCGCTGCGGCGTCAATCGCGATCTGCGCGTCGTCGAGCTTCCGCTCGACCTGCTTCGTCGCGGGATCCGGCACGAGCCCCATGGCCTGCCAGGCCCTCGCAGCCAGCAGGCTGAGGAACGTGCCCACAAGGGACATGGCGTCCGGCAGGGGATGGGGGCTGCCCTCGCCCTCGGGCTGGGGCTCGGACTCAGGTTGCGCGTGTTGCTCTGCCACGGCACTCACCCCACTCTGTCACGACGTTCGCCCCACGGCTGCCTTGGTCGTGCTCCGGCCTGTGAACCACTGAATCGCGGCTACCGCTGCAATGGCCGCGATCGCCACCGCGTCCTGGAGTCCTGCGGGGTAGATCAGCACCACACCGGCCGCGGCCAGCACCATCCGCTCAGGCAGCGCGCATCGCCTCAGGAACCAGCCCGTTATCCCTGCGGCCAGCGCGCTGAGACCGAACACGGCCGTGATGGTAACGTGCGCCACGGTCTGCCAGGGGGCCTGCAGCAGCAGTCCCATCCCGGACCTGTGGATGGTGAACATGAACGGCACCACGAACGCAGGCAGCGTGTACTTCCAGGCCATCATCATCGTACGGAACGGCCGGCCGCCAGTCAGCGCGGCCGCCGCCAGCGGTGACAGCCCCACGGGTGGCGAGACCTCCGAGAGGATCGAGTAGTAGAAGATGAACATGTGAGCGGCCAGCTCTGGGACGCCGAGTCTCGTCAGGGCCGGCGCGACGATCACCGCGGCGATGATGTATGTTGCGGTGATTGGCAGCGCCAGCCCCAGCACCCACAGGGCCACGGCCGCGAACAGCAGGGTGGGCAGCAGCATCCCACCCGCGTAGGTGATGATCACGTCTGAGATCTTGAGGCCCAGGCCCGTCAGGTTGACGACGCCGACCACGAGTCCGGCAGCGGCGCAGGTCGCGGCCACGTTGAGCACCTGCCGGCTCCCGTTGTCCAGGGCGGTGATCAGGCCGGCCGGGTCCACAACGATCCCCCCAAGGCGCAGCCCACCTCCGGGTGCGCGCAGCCCGCCCGCCGCTTGCAGTCCCCCGCCACCGGCCCCCACGCGGCGCACGGTCACCAGCGTGGTGTCGGGTCGCAGCAGGCTGGTGGCCGCCGCCACGATGATCGCCCAGAAGACCGCCTTGATAGCCGTGAAGCCAATCACCATGAACACTGGAATCAGAATCAGCGACGTGAGCAGATACCAGTAGCGCAGTACGAGCTGCCAGACGTTGCCCGCCGCGATCTCCACGGCCTTGAGGTCCATCCGCCGCGCGTCGAACTCGATCATCAGCATGATCGAGAAGTAGTACAGGATGGTTGGGATTATCGCCATGACGACGACCGTTAGGTATGAGATCTTCAACATCTCGGCGATTATGAACGCGGCGGCACCCAGGATCGGCGGTGAGATGACCGCGCCGATCCCCCCGGCCGACAGCAGGCCACCGGCCGACTCTCGATCGTACCCCGCGCGTTTCAACAGGGGGTAGGTGATGGCGCCTACGGACACGGTGGTGGCCACGCCGCTGCCCGATGGCCCGCCCAGCAGGAACGACGCGATGGTGACGGCCTGGCCCGGCCCGGTGCGGCGCCCCCGGGTTAGTGCCAGTGCCAGGTCCACGAAGAACCGCCCGGCTCCCGAGGCGTCCAGGACGGCCCCGTAGGTCGTGAACAGGATGATGAACGTCGCCGAGACCTGCAAGGGAACGCTGAAGAGCCCCTCCAGAGTGATGAAGAGCTGCCCGACGACCCGGACCAGGTCGTAGCCCCGATGGGTCCACGGCTCCGGCAGATACGGCCCGACGAACGCATAGACCAGAAAGACGATGACCAGGAGCATCAGGGCATTGCCGACCGTACGGCGCGTAGCCTCAAGCACCAGCAGGATCGTGATGATGCCGAAGGCCATGTCCAGCGTGGTGGGGATGTAGGACCGGTAGATGAAGGCTTCGAAGTCCACGAGGATGTATCCCAGGGATGCGATGCTTGCCACCGCGAGGACGACGTCCCAGAGGGCAGGGGCCTTCCGCTGGAGGGAGAGTCGTGTGCCCGGGTAGAGCAGGAAGCTCAGGACCATCACGAACATCAGGTGCCGCGCGAGGTGCACTTGAAGGATGAACGTCGCTGTGGCCGCGTACAGGTGGTAGAGGGACATCGCCACGGCCAGGGTGGTCACCAGGAGGCCCCAGCCGCCCGCGAGCCTGCGGGTCTTGCCCTCGTACTCCTCTACGATCTCTTTCAGTTCCTCTTCGGACTTGGGCAGGGCCGTTTCGTCGGGCTGCTGCATTGTGCCCCCCTCACTGCACCCAAAGGATCGCCCTGGGGACCCGTCTCAGCGTCAGGCGCGCCGCCTCCCCGACACCGATGCTGAAGAGGGGGAACTCCGCGCCGTCCACGGTGAGTCGCTGCTGGCCGGTCTGGCCGATGCGCGTGGTGAAGCCTTCAAGGGCAGGGCCGCGAGTCTTGGCCACCAGCAGCCCGGCGCGCGCCTCGTATGGTGGGTCCAGCCGGAGATACTCGAGCACCGCCTCCCTCGTCGTGGCGACCTCGACAAGCCGCAGCCTGCCGCCCTCCGCTACGAACAGTTCGGTCGTGGGTGCGTTGTGGATAGAGTTCGTGTAGCTGAGGTTGACGCGGGATCCCTCGCGGAGCGCAACCCGCCACAGCAGGCGCCCGGACCCAACATGGGTCACCTCCAGCGCGGGCTCCGGCAGCATCATCCAGGCGGCCCCGGCGGCAGCCAGCATCAGGGTGACCGCCGGGACCAGGCCGGCCCGTGCGCCCGAGGCGGTGGCGGCGCGGCCTGCCGCCGCGCCGATCGCGGCCTCAGGCCGTGTCCTCTTTTCGGGATGGCTAGAACCCTTCGACTCCTCGCTCCCTGAAGTACCTGACGGCCCCGGGGTGGAACGGCAGCGGCGAGCGCCCCGCCGCGCCGATCAGCGTGATGTTGGCCGCCTCTTTGTGCACCTGAGCCAGTTCAGGCCGCCGCTCGAAGAGGAGCTTCGTAATCTGATAGGCGAGTTCAGCGTCGAAGTCCGCGTGCGAGATCAGCAGGTTGGCGACGCCGATGGTCGGGGCGTCGGCGGGCATCCCGGGATAGAACTCCTTCATCACAACCGACCGAAAGTAGAGGTTGCCCCACTTGCGCTGCATGGCGGGCAGCAGGGCGTCCAGCGGCACCAGCCGGATCCGGATGCCCGGCGAGGCGGCCAGGTCCAGCACTGCGGCTGTGGGCAGCCCTCCGCTCCAGAAGAAGGCGTCCATCTTCTTGTCCTTGATGGCGTCGGCGGATGCAGCCGGGGAGAGGCGCTCCCTGCGGATGTCCCTATCCGGGTGGATGCCCGCCGCCTCCAGGATCCTCAGCGCGGTCACCTCGGTCCCGCTGCCTGGCGGGCCGACCGAGACGCGCTTGCCGCGAATGTCGCCGATGATCGTGATGCCGGTGCCGTCCACCGTCACCAGGTGGTTGAAGTTGTTGTAGAGCGGCGCCAGGGTCCGAATCGGCACAGGGCTGCCGCGGAACGCCTCCTCGCCCTTGATCGCGTCGTGGGCTGTATCCGCCAGGACAAATGCTAGGTCGGCCCGCTTGGCCTGCAGCAGCCGGATGTTGTCCACCGAAGCCGGCGTGACCTCGGCCGTGGCTGTCACGCCTGGGATGTGCTTGGAGATCAGCGACGCCAGGCCGCCGCCCATGGGGAAGTAAACGCCGCCGGTGGTCCCGGTGGCTATTGACAGGCGGACCGCGGGTCCTGCTGCGACCGGTCCCAGTCCTCCCGCGACAACGGCGGCCACCGTGATGGCAACCGCCAGACCTCTCACCCTGTACCCATCCAAGGCCAATCCCCCCCTCGGACCTCCGGATACCCTCAGACCTCTGGATACGCCGGGCGTTCGCAACCTGTTCAGGCCCGGCGCACCAGGATCCCTCTTCTGGCGCCGGACTTCTCTCTTGGTGCGCGTCTTACCTCTTGGACGGCAGGATGCCGCCTACGGCTCAACCGCCTGGCGCACCGCCCGCACGTTCTCCTCAGGCGCGTCTATGGGTATCACGCATCCCGCGGTGACGACGAACCGCTTGCCCTGTGTCTGGGCAATGGCGTCCCGGACCTCCGCGGCCACCTGCTCGGGCGCGGCCCTGCCGATCGTGTCCATGGAGTCCACGCCGCCCGCGATCGTGCCCGAGAATTGCTCGCGTGCCTCCCGAAGCGTCGGCGGGGTGCGCCGGTCGTGCCAGTTGACTATCTGCACAGGATAGTCCACGAGCTGCTCGAACATGATTCGCTCGCCGTGGATGTGCAACATCACGACCTCGGCCTTGCGCGCGGCATCGAGCACGCGCAGGTCGTAGGGCCGTCCGAACTCCTCGTACTCCTCGATGGTCATGTATCCGGTGGAGGCACACTGGGTGGCCAGGAACAGGCCGTCGGCTCCCGAGGCGATGCACTCGGCCGCGAACTGGCCCGTGGCCTCGGTGATGATGTCGAGGCCTTCGTGCGTCTCGTCCACCGAGTCCCTCAGGTAGCGGAGCAGCGCGGTCTCGCCGGCCAGCGCGCGGGCGATAGAGAGCGGGCTGAAGACCGAGGCCAGGATGATCGCGTCCGGCAGCGCCTTTCGGAGTAACCGGATCGTCTTCAACTCGCGGCCGTGGGCTCCGGTGCTAATGTCCAGCCGCTTGAGCTTGGGCCAGTCGGTTTCCTTCTTGATCGGCCGCTCGGTGTAGTGCCGGACGCCTTCCCGGTTGGGCCTGTAGGTCGAGCGCAGGCCCCAGTCGTCGCCGTAGAAGGCGCTGGCCGGTGTGACCTTCAGGAAGTCCCAGTCGAAGGTCTTGAAGAACGCCGCGTGGGCCTGGGCCAGCGTCTCGGCCCGCTGGTCCTCTTGCGGGAAGTGCCGCCACAGGGCTACCGGCGGGCGGTCCACCGGATTGCCGTCAACAGCGGCATAGACCCGCTCGTGCTTCGTCACCTCTCACCTCTCCCTTCGTCCTTAGCCCGGCTTCTCGTATGCGACAGGATCGCGCGCAGCGCTTCCAGGGTTATGTTCCCGCCGCTCAGGATCAATCCGACCTTGCGGCCGGCGATGCGCTCACCCAGGCGTCGTGCCGCGGCCACAGGAGCCGCGCCGGCGTGCTCGGCGATCTGGCGGGTTGTATCGAGTAGGATTCGGATTCCGTCCTCCATTTCCTCGTCGCTGACCAGGACCATCTCGTCGAGCCCATCCCACAACATGGCCAGGGTGAGGGAAAACGGGGAGCGGGTGGCCAGCCCCTCGGCCCTGGTGGTCATCGTGTTCGTGCTGACGATTCGTCGCTCCCTCCACGAGCGCGTTACGGCAGGAGCGCCCTCGGCCTGCACGCCGACCAGCTCGATCCTCGGGTTGACCGCCTTGGCCGCGATTATGTGCCCGCTGGCTCCAGAGCCGCCACCGACCGGTACGATGACGACTTCCAGATCCGGCACCTCCTCGATCAACTCGAGACTTGCAATTCCGACCCCGGCGATGAGCAGCGGCTCGTTGCCCGAGTGCACATACCTGTACCCCTCGGCCGTCGCCGTTCGCTCTACCCACTCGCGGGCCTCGTCAAAGTCGCGGCCCACCTCGACGACCTCGGCGGCGAACTCGCGCATCGCCAGCACCTTGTCCGGGTTCGCACGCTCGGGCACTCCTATGATCGCGCGGACCCCGAAGATCTGCGCGGCCAGCGCGACGGACTGTCCGTGGTTTCCCGTGGAGGCGGCGATGACACCGCGCCGCCGCTCGTCTGCGGTCAGCCGCGATACCAGGTTGATGCCGCCGCGGATCTTGAACGCCCGGGTGGGGTTTGCGTTCTCGCACTTGACGAAGGCGCGGCAGCCCAGAAGCCGGTCGAGCGCGGGCGAGGTGACCACCGGCGTAGGGCGCAGGTACGGGGCGATTGCGCGCCTGGCAGAGAGCACATCCGCGAATCCTGGACGGCCGTCTCGTACCATGGGCCGCCTATCTCCTCACCGGGAAGTCCTCGACCAGGTAGAACCGGCCTTCCAGGTAGTCCACGGCTGCCATGCCCAGATTGGGAAGGCAGTCCACCTGGTCGCGCAGCACCGCGGTCTGGGCGACGTGCGCCCGGAACGCCAGCAGGACTATCGGATGGCTGACCACCAGGGTGGTGCGGCCGTATCCCACGTCGCCTATCGTGCGCAGCTCAGCGGTGATGCGTGCGGTGCCGTCGGCGAGGGACTCACCATCCATCGAGGTCCGGTAGCTCTCGAAGAGCCGGTCCGCCCAGTCTGCCCATGCCTGCGCGTCGGTGAGCGCAGCCGCGGTCTTGATCTCGTCCAGCCCTTCGCGCAGGGTGACCGGCACGCCTCGGGCCTGGCTGATTACCTCCGCGGTTTCCCGTGCGGGTTGCCGGGGGCTGGCCACGATTGCATCGAAGCGCGGCAGTGTGGCCGCCGTCATCTCCACGTCCCGCAGGCCCTCGGTCGCCAGCGGTGGCTCTCCTCCGGCAACCCGCGTCCAATCCACGGCACCGTGCCTCAGTAGCAGCAGGCGCGTCCTCACCGGTTCCAGAAACAGGGGTTCCACGGCGGTTAGCTGCGGGTTGTCAGGGCCTCGAGATGGCGGGGGTGCAGGGTGAGGACCTCGCACCCGTCGTCCTTGACCAGGATCGTGTCGGTGTGGCGGAACACGTCCCCACCCTCGACGTGGATCCCCGGCCCGACCGACACCACCATGCCCGGTGCGAGAACCGTGTCATCGCCTTCTGCCAGGTAGGGAAGCTCATGGCGCCCAATTCCCAGCCCGTGCCCGGTCATGCGGGTGAACTGCGGACCACACCCGGCCTCTGCGACGACCGCTCTGGCAGCCCGGTCCACCTCCTGGCAGGGCACTCCGGGGCGAATCGCGGCGCGGGCCGCGGAGGCGGCGCGCAGTATCACCTCGAACAGGCGGCGCTGGTCGTCTGAGGCGGTCTCGATCAGAACCGTTCGTTCTGCCTCGGCATGGTATCCGTCCACGGTGCAGACCGCGGAGCAGATCAAAGCGTCGCCGGCGGCCAGCGCACGACCCGCGGCCGGTGAGTGCGGCCAGGGCGCGTTCGGCCCGGCCGCAGGGTGCGATGCCGCGGTTACACGGAGCTCTGGGTGCCGCGCGGCGCCCGCGCGCACCATCGCGGCAGTGGCCTCGATGCCGATCACCGGTATTGTGTTCCCAGGGCGGCACTCCGCGATGCCCGCGCCGATCCCGTGATCCGCCAATCCGGCGGCGACGCGGATGAGCTCCATCTCACCCGCATCCTTTACCATCCGCATCTCTTCGACGATCCCGCGGGTAGGCACGACCTGGGCCGGGATGCGACTGCGCAGAGTGAAGAACCCCTCTGCCGAGAGCCCCTCCGACTCGAGCCCGATCGGCCCTGAGGTGCCCAACTCCTTGAGCGCCTCGAGGGCGACGGCAAGCGCCAGGTGCAGGTGCGTGAAGCCTCTCTGCCTGCCGTACTGCCGGTCCGAGTAGGTGAGGATGTCCCCGATCACCGAGGTGTCGCGGGCGCGCGCCTCCTCGAGTTCCGGGACAACGAGCACCGGGTTCTCGCTGACCACAACCACGACCGGCAGGGCACAGGTCTCGGTCGGGAACCGGCTCAGGTAGTAGGCGTTGGCCGGCGTCGTGACCAGCAAGCCAGCCAGGCCGTGGTCGCGCATCCGGGCGGTGGCGGATTCCAGCCGGTTCATTGATGACACGGACCTTCCTTCAGCGCAACTCGCGCTTGAAGTGGTGCATGTAGGGGGCGAATCCCAGCCGCGTCCAGAACGCCACCGCCTCCTCGTTCAGAACGGCCACTGTCAGTTCCGCCGTAAGGGCGCCGCATTCCTGCATCCACACCAGGAGCGCTTCGACTATGCTGCGGCCGACTCCCCGCCGCCGGTACGGCTCGCACGTGACCACGTCGTGGAGATAGCCCCGCCGCCGTCGTTCGAAGAAAGCGGGCAGCATTGTGATCCGCCCGACACCGTAGCCAATCACCCTGCCGCCCTCCACGGCCACGACGGCGCGGGCATCCTCCCGGCCCAGCAGTCCCAGGATGAAGTTCTCGTACTCCTCCTGCCAGCGCCGGGACGGCCGAAATGCATCGTCGAGCCGGGTGTGGTGCGCCGCCAGTTCGCCCCAGATGGAGACGATTTCGCCCACGTCGCGGGCGGTTGCCGGCCGGACCTGGGTGTGCTTCATTGTCTCGATGGTTCGGCTGGAGTGTCCGGACTCCTCTGGGAGCGCGCCATTTGCTATTGTTGAAGGACCACTCGATCGGAGGTGTACGAGGAGCGGCATGAGCACGGCTCTGCGAATGGGTCTTTCCGAGACGGCGGCGTTTGCCCTGGAGACAGCGCGGGAGGCGGCGGCGCTGGTCATGGGCATCCTGCCGGAGTCCAGGGTGGAAAAGCAGGTCCGCCTCAAGACCGCCACCGATCTGGTAACGCGGGCCGATCACGAGGCCGAGCGGTTGATCGCGGCGCGCATCCGCGCGCGGTTCCCTGACCACGGGATGCTGGGCGAGGAAGGCACCACGAACGATGGAACAGGTCCCTGCTGGGTGGTGGATCCAGTGGATGGGACCGCCAACTTCGCGCACGGCGTCCCCTGGTTCGCGGTTTCGATCGCGCTGGAGTATCGCGGGGCGGTGCAGTGCGGCGTGATCGCGGTTCCGCCGCTTGACGAGTATTTCGTGGCAGAGCGCGGCCGGGGCGCCTACCTGCTGGCCGCCGGTGCCGAGCCCGTCAGGATGGAGGTCTCCGAGACAGCAGACCTGGGAGCGGCGCTCGTGGCAACCGGACTCCCGCGCGAGCCCGACCGCAGCTGGCACGTGCAAACCATCGGCCCCCTGATTCTGCGGTCGCTGGAGGTGCGGATCATGGGAGCGGCGGCGATCCATCTGGCATACCTGGCGGCAGGCCGCCTCGACGCCTTCTGGGAACCGGGGCTCCAGCCGTGGGATGTCGCGGCCGGAGTCCTCCTGGTGGAGGAGGCCGGAGGTAGGGTCAGCGACTGGTCAGGAAGGCCGCTGGTCTCGCTGAAGACCGAACTGCTGGCGTCCAACGGTCCGCTGCATCCTGCCATGGTGCAGGCGCTCGCAGGGTATTCGCGCGCGCATTCCCCTGGTTAGCCCGCTGCTCCGCGTCCTGTCTTCGCCTGCGGCCGCCTCTGCGGCGCGCCCACCAGCCCGCGAGTGACAGCGGGCAGCTGGCCTATTCCTATGAGCACGAGCATTGCGTATGCGGTTCCGAAAGCGACCGCAGAGCCAGGGCTTGGGTCTCCCAGCAACGACACGAACAACCCAGGGTCTGCCAGCGCCGCGACCGCTGCGTGGATCGTGATCACCAGGGGCGCGCAGACCAGGATCAATGCCCACCACGCCCCCGGCGTGCCCCGCGAACCCACGACCCACGACGGCGCCAGATGGTCGAGGTTGACCCCGTCGTGAGCGCGGCGCAGCGCGAGGATGCGCCGCAGCCGGAAGAGCGCCATCACGGTGAGGACGCCGGCGAGAACCGGGAAGAGACGCGCGAGATCGTCCAGGCCCAGTGGTACGGACCAGGGGAACGAGTTCACCCTGGCCAGGTGTTCCTTGAGGTCGCGCCCTCTGGCGGCCAGCTCGGCGGAGCGGGCCTGCAGTTCCGGTTGGCGGCTCCTGAGTGCGGCCGCCGCGGTCGCGATCCGGCGATCGAACGCCCTCCTGGCCTGTTCGATCTCCCGCAAGACCTCCTCCGCGCGCGGCGACGCCGCACCAAAGGTCGCTCCGGGTTCGTCCCACTTATTCCAGAAGGCGGGATCAGCAGCGAGCGCCTCACGCAGCGCCTCGTTGAGGGCCAGGACATGGCGTCCCAGGTCCTGCTCCGCGGCGCGGAGTGCTTCCGCTATTTCGGCCGGAGGGTTCTGAAGAGCCCGCAGAGGTCCAAAAGCGCCATCCAGCGCGACGCCCAGCGTCTCAACCTGCTTTCCGATCTGCTGCCTGATCGCCTCTTCGAGCGGCGTCGGCTCGGCGGCACCGGCACGGCTCCGGGTGACAAGATCCGCGATGGCGTGCCGCAGCGCGGCCGGCCCTGAGTCCAGCGCGTCCCGGAACTCAACGAGCGCGCCCGCGGCCTTCGCCGCCGCATCCAGGGCCGCCTCTGTTGCGGCCTTCTCGTGCTGGATGCGGGCGCGGGCATCGGCGACGAGGGGCACGGCCGCCCGGGTCTGCAGAAACGGCAGTACCGCTGCCACGTACAATAGCGATATCACCACCAGCACTGTGCCGAAGAAGGCATGAAAGGCCCGAACCTCGGCGGCGTAGGCGGCAATCGCGCGTTCGCGGTCAGATAGCTCGGGCACGGCGCGCCTCCTGGCAGTTGTTTGTGGACCCCTGGAAGGATGTTGGCTGCTCGGCGGGCCGATGCCTGCCGCAGACCCCTGTGGCCGCGCACTTCCTGCGGCGTTTCTCTGACTGCGGGTTGACATCACGATCAGTCCCGCATACCCTCGTTGTAGACCGACGCGTCGGTCTGCCCGACGTGGTGGTGATGGCCCGCGGGCGCGCAGAGGTGTGGCTCCGCTAATGGCCCGTGTACGCGCAGAGGTGTGGCTCCGATAATGGCCCGCCGTACCAACATGGAGTCCGCGACCCGCGACCGCCTGGTCCATGCGGCCATGGACGTGTTCGCCCAACGCGGGTACCACGGCACAACCGTGGACGACATCGTGGCCGCCTCGGGCTCTTCCAAGGGCGCCTTCTACCACTACTTCCCCAGCAAGCAGGGGATCTTCCTAACGCTCCTGGATCAGCTTGCCGGCATGGTTGAGGCCGGCGTAGACCACGCCATTGACAGGGAAGGCGGCGCCCTGGCCAAAGTCGAGGCCGCGCTGCGGGTCGTGCTGGAGGTTGCCGCCTCGCACAGAGACTTGGCCCGGATACTGCTCGTTGAATCGGCCGCGCTTGGTCCCGAGTTCGAGCAGAGCCGCCTTGGGATACACAGGCGGTTCGCAGCGCTGATCCAGCGCCATCTCGATCGCGCCGTCGCCGACGAGGCGATTCCCGCCCAGGACACCCGCACCGCTGCCGCCGCGTGGATTGGCGCGATCAATGAGGTCCTGACGCAGCAGATGGCTTCGGGCGCGGACCTGCTGGCCGGGCTGCCGGCGCTGCGGACGGTGCTGCTGCGCAGCATCGGCGTGGAGATTAGCGGTGAATCCTCGTAAGCAAAGCACTGTCCTGCGGGACGAGGCGGCGGCAGGAGCAGACCCGGCAACGCTGGCGCGCCGGCTCCGGGCCGCGGTTGGCGCCGCCGGTCAGAGGGCGCGCGAAACAGGACGGCCGGTGCTGGCCTGGGCCGGCGCGCGCATTCCGGCTGTTGATCCAATCGCCGTCTTCGCCGATGCCTCCGGAGCGCACGACCGGGTACTCTGGACTGCTCCGCACCGTGACCTCAGCATGGTGGGCGTCGGACGCGCCTGGGCAATCTCGGCCGCCGGCGCAGGGCGCTTCGCAGAAGCCGGCGCGGCATGGCAGGCGCTCCTGCGCGATGCCGTCGGTGACGCGGGCCTCGCCCCCGTGGCGATGGGTCTCGGTCAGCCCGGCCCTGTTCTGATCGGGGGGTTTGCGTTCGCGCCCGGTGGCCCTGTCAGTCCGGAGTGGGAGGGCTTTCCCGCGGGTCTGCTGACCCTCCCCAGGGCCTGTGTGGCGAGCGCGGGCGGGGAGAGCCGGCTTGTTCTCTCGAAGGTGGTCACGCCTGCCGGTTCCGTTGAGCCAGCGATGCCCGAGACGGTTGAGCCCCTCGAACAGCCAATCGGCGCCGCGCCGGTCGGCGCCGCACCTCAGACCCATCACGGGCTGACGGTCGAGGAGCATCCTGCATGTGGCGACTGGAGGGCCAAAGTCGCCGCGTCTGCGCAGGCCGTCCGGGAAGGGATCCTCCGCAAGGTAGTGCTTGCCAGGTCGGTCCGGGTGCGCGGCGGTCCCTTTGATGCCATTGCTGCCCTGCGCATGCTGAGCGACGGTTATCCGGGCTGCACGCTCTTCGCGGTGACGCGAGGTACCCGGTGTTTCCTGGGCGCAACGCCGGAGCGCCTAGTCCGGGTGCGCGGCGGCGAGGTGAGCGCCATGGCCCTTGCAGGCACCGCTCCCAGGGGGCGCGACGATGAGGAAGACCGCCGGCTTGGAGAAATGCTGCTGGCCGGTTCCAAGGACCGGGTCGAGCACGCTGCCGTGGTGGATCTCCTGCGCGAGGATCTGGCCGGCGTGTGCACGGAGGTCTCCGCCGATGAAGGGCCGCGGCTGCTGAAGGTGGCCAACGTGCAGCATCTGTGCACCCCGTTGACTGCAAAGATCCGCCCTCCTGTGACGCTGCTGGACCTGGTCGCACGGCTGCATCCCACCCCGGCCGTGGGAGGGGTTCCGCGCAACGAGGCGCTGGAGTGGATACACAGGTACGAAGGCCTGGACAGAGGATGGTACGCCGGGCCGGTCGGCTGGGTGGACCAGACAGGCGAAGGCGAGTTCGCGGTCGCCATCCGCTCGGCGCTGCTGCACGGCGACGAGGCGGTGCTCTTCGCCGGATGCGGCATCGTGGCGGAGTCAGACCCGGATCAGGAGTACGAGGAGTCCCGCCTGAAGCTGCGGCCGATGCTGTCTGCCCTGGGAATACGGGAGGGGTTTGCATGAACGTCCCCGAGAACGCGACCTACGCCTACATCGGCGCGGTGGTGGACGAACTGGTGCGCTCGGGCGTGACAGACCTGTGTCTCTGCCCGGGATCGCGCTCCACGCCCATCGCAGTATGCGCGGCGCGTCACCCAGGCATCAGGGTTTGGACGTTGATTGACGAACGGTCTGCGGGGTTTTTCGCATTGGGGTTGGCGAAGGGGCTGAGCCGTCCCGCGGCCCTGCTCTCCACATCCGGCACCGCGGCGGCCAACTTCCTGCCCGCCGTCATAGAGGCGCGATACGGCCGCGTGCCGCTTGTGGTGCTCACGGCCGACCGCCCGCACGAACTGCGGGACACCGGGGCGCTGCAGACGATTGACCAGGTGCGTCTCTACGGGACGCACGCGAAGTGGTTTGCCGACGTGGCTATCCCGGAGGCCACGGACGCGTTGATGCGCTACGCCCGCAGCGTTGCCTCGCGCGCTGTGGCCGTGGCCGCGGGCGCGCCTCCGGGCCCGGTGCACCTCAACTTCCCGCTGAGGGAGCCGCTGGTGCCGGTGCCCGCGCCGGAACAGCTCCCCCCTGAGGAGGCGCGGGCCCATGCGGCCTGGACCGGTCGCGATGAGGGACGGCCTTACGTCGCCTCCCAGGTGCGAAGGGCGCCGGATCCCGAGCTCGCCTCGGCGCTGGCCCGAGAGCTGACGCAACGCCGGCGGGGTCTGATCGTCTGTGGGCCCTTGGACGATCCTGCGCTGCCGGATGCCGTCTGCCGACTGGCCGCTGCGCTGGGCTATCCTGTGCTGGCAGATCCCCTCTCGCAGGTGCGCTGCGGGCCGCACGACCGCGGCCCGGTCATTGACGGCTACGATGCGCTGCTCCGGATTCGCGGCGCGAACGAGACGTTGGCCCCTGAGGTTGTGCTGAGGTTTGGCGCCGCGCCCGCGTCCAAGCCGCTGCTGCGGTATCTCGAAGTGCACGGCGCGGTCCGGCAGATCGTGGTAGACGCTGGCGGCGAGTGGAACGATCCTGCGCGGCTGGCCGCGGAGTTCGTGCACGCCGATCCTGCGCCGTTGTGCCAGGCGGTCCTCGGTGCGCTGGCCGCCACCGGGGCGGTATCGAGCGCGCCTGGGGCGGTACCGAGCGTGCCGGGGGTTGTATCGAGCGCGCGCGGGGCGCACGACTGGCTGGCCTTGTGGCAACGCCTGGGAGCGCAATCTCGGGATGCCATCAGGATCCGGCTGGATGCGATGGCAGAGCCGTTCGAGGGCAAGGTGTTCGCCGAGCTTGCCGGTCTGCTGCCCGACGGCGCGGTGCTCTATGTGGGCAACAGTATGCCGGTGCGGGACCTCGACACCTTCTCTCCGGGAACGCCGCGTTCGGTCCGGTTCCTGGGAAACCGCGGCGCCAGCGGGATTGACGGGCTGGTCTCCAGCGCGCTGGGGGTCGCGGCAGGGATGGGGGCGCGGGTCGGCGGCGGCCGCCCGACGGGCTCAACCCGGGCGCCGGTGGTCCTGGTGCTCGGGGACCTGGCCTTCTACCACGACCTCAACGGGCTTCTGGCGGCCAAGCTGTACGGGCTGAATGCCACCATCGTGCTGATCAACAACGACGGCGGCGGCATCTTCTCCTTCCTGCCTCAGGCAGGATACCCGGAATACTTCGAGGCGCTCTTCGGAACGCCGCACGGCCTCGACTTCCGCCACGCCGCCGGGCTGTATGGCGCCAGACATGCGCTCGTCGAGTCCTGGGAAGAGTTCAGGGCGCACGTGCGTGAAGGCATCTCCGGAGAGGGGCTCTCAATCGTCGAGGTGCGCACGGCGCGGGACCGCAACGTTCTTCTGCACCGCGAGGTCTGGCAGACGGTCGAGTCCGCCCTGCGGGCCTGGCTGCCGCCTGGCGCCGCGGGAGGACCCTCCTGATGCCCCGGCTTCCAGTGAACGGTGTGAATCTCAACGTCGAACAGGCAGGCGCCGGCCCGCCGCTCGTGCTGTTGCACGGCTTCACCGGCAGTGCCTCGGGTTGGGCAGAGCACGCGGAGGTCTTCGCACGGAGCCACGCAACGCTTGCGGTGGATCTCCTGGGCCACGGCTCCTCCGACGCGCCGGACGATCCCGCGCGCTACGGGATCGGCCACGCCACCGAGGACGTGCTGGGCGTGCTCGACGCCCTGGGGATCCGGCGGGCGGGGCTGCTGGGCTACTCGATGGGCGGCCGCGTCTCGATCTCGCTGGCTATCGTAGCCCCTGAACGGTTGTCCGCGCTGATCCTGGAGAGCGCCTCGCCTGGGATCCGCGACGCCGGCGCACGCCGCGGGCGTGCCGCCGCGGACGCCGCGCTGGCAGCGGCTATTGAGCGGGATGGGATCGAGCCGTTCGTGGATCGCTGGGAGCGCCTGCCGTTGTTCGCCAGCCAGGCCACGCTCCCTGATGAGGCGCGGCAGGGCCTCCGCGCCCGGCGCCTGCGGAACAACCCCACGGGCCTGGCGAACAGCCTGCGCGGCCTGGGTCAAGGCGTGCAACCGCCTATGCATGAGTACCTCCAGCAGATTCGCGTGCCCACGCTGCTCATCGCAGGAGGGCTCGATCCTGCCTACTGCGCGATGGGAGAGGAGATGCGCGCCCTTATCCCGCGGGCCATCTTAGAGGTCGTACCTGGAGCAGGGCATGCAGCGCACCTGGAGCAGCCCGAGCGGTTTCGCGCGCTCGTGATGGAGTTCCTCAGTCAGGTCGAAGGAATGAGGTGAGGATCCGATGCAGGTGAGATGGACGAAGGTCAAGGATTACACCGACATAATCTATGAGCACTCCGATGGGATCGCGAAGATCACCATCAACCGGCCCGAGGTGCGCAACGCCTTCCGGCCCGAGACGGTCAAGGAGTTGATGGATGCCTTCGCGGATGCGCGCGACGACTCCGCCGTCGGGGTGGTGCTCCTCACCGGCGCCGGCGACAAGGCGTTCTGCTCAGGCGGCGATCAGCGCATAAGGGGCGACGCGGGCTACGTTGGTGGCGACAAGATCCCCCGGCTGAACGTGCTCGATCTGCAGCGGCAGATCCGCATACTGCCCAAGCCGGTGATAGCGGTGGTGGCTGGGTACGCCATCGGCGGCGGGAACGTTCTGGCCACGGTGTGCGATCTCACGATCGCGGCCGACAACGCGATCTTCGGGCAGACCGGTCCAAAGGTCGGCAGCTTCGATGCCGGATACGGCTCGACCTACTTGGCGCGGATCGTGGGCCACAAGAAGGCCCGCGAGATCTGGTACCTGTGCAGGCAGTACAACGCCCAGGAGGCGCTGGCGATGGGACTGGTGAACGTCGTTGTTCCTCTTGATCAGCTCGAGAAAGAGGCGGTCCGGTGGGCCAAGGAGCTGCTTGAGAAGAGCCCGCTGGCCCTGCGTTTGCTGAAGGCCGCGTTCAACGCCGACACCGACGGCCTGGCCGGGTTGCAGCAGCTTGGCGGCGACGCCACGCTGTTGTACTACATGTCGGAGGAGGCGCAGGAGGGCCGGGACGCCTACTTACAGAAGCGCAGGCCTAACTTCAAGAAGTTCCCAAGGTACCCGTAGGCGCGCGGCATGGACGCCGCGGAGGACGGGATGAATACGCCAGGCGCGGCCGGCCCGTGGCGGGCCTGGGTGCTCGCCGCTCGTGTGCCCACGCTCACCGCGGCAGTGGCCCCGGTGCTGGTCGGTACGGCTGCCGCGGCCGGGGACGGGATGTTCGCGCCGTTGCCCGCGTTTGCCGCGCTGATTGCCGCCGTCAGCATCCAGATCGCCGCGAACTTGCACAACGACGCGCTCGACTTCCTACAGGGGGCCGACACCGCAGGCCGCCTGGGGCCCGCACGTGCTACCCAGGCCGGCCTGCTTTCGGCGCGGCAGGTGCTTGTCGGCGCCTACCTGTGTCTTGGTGTCGCAGCGGCCGCCGGCATCTACCTGGTGGTGCTGCGGGGATGGCCGCTGCTGGTGGTGGGGCTGGCCTCCATAGCCGCTGCCCTGGCGTATACTGCGAGTCCCCTGCGTCTGGGCTACCGCGGGCTGGGGGACCTGTTTGTGTTCCTCTTCTTCGGGGTTGTGGCCGTCGTAGGCAGCGACTACGTGCAGAGTGGAGAGATACGCGCAGTGGCGGTGGCCGCCTCGGTGCCGGTGGGGTTGCTGGCCTCTGCCATCCTGGTGCTCAACAACCTGCGCGACATTGACACCGACCGCGCGGCCGGAAAGCGGACGCTCGCGGTAAGGTTGGGTCCGCGCGCCACCCGCGCGCAGTACGTCTTCTGCCTGGCCGGAGCCATGGCTGCGCCTGCGGTGATGCGCCTGGCAGGGCTGCTCGGACCGTGGTTCTGGCTACCCTGGCTGGCGGCGCCCACAATGGTGGGGCTGGTGCGAACCGTGCTGCGGCACGACGACGCCGCGGCTCTTGTCGAGGCGCTGAAGCGGACCGCGCGGCTGCTTCTTGTCTACGGGGCGCTGCTGGCAGCCAGCCTCCTGCGGGGTTCATGAGGAGGTGATTTGCGGTGAGGCGCGCTAGTGAGATCGTAATCTCGGGAAGGAGTCTGGCCGGCGTACTAGAAGGGTTCTGCCCCCGCTGCTTCTGGATCCAGCACAAATGCACCCTGCCCTATCAGATGCCGTTTCCCGGGATCTTCAGCGTCATTGACTCCTTTACCAAGCGCACGGTGCACGGGTTCTTCGACCGGCACGGCAGGCTGCCCGACTGGTATCCGAAGATCGGGCGGGTGGTTGACTATGTGAAGAACGGCGGGCTTCTCCACTGGAGCAGATACAGGATCACGCATCCGCCGACCGGGATCATACTCACGGGCTCCCCCGACGATGTATTCAAGCTCCGCGACGGCTCCTATCACATCGTGGACTACAAGACCGCGCGCATCACGCAGGTCCAGGAAGAGCTGTTCGAGACCTACAAGATACAGCTCAATAGCTACGCCTACATAGCCGAGCGCATCGGCTTCAAGCCTGTCTCAGGCCTGTCACTAATCTACATGGAGCCCGATGCCGCCCGGCCGCCTCTGCGCGACCGCCCCGCGGCGTTGGGTTTCATCGCGGCGCACCGGTCGGTGGAGTTGCGCGCCGACCGGATCATCCCCCCGCTGCTGGAAGAGGTGCGCAAGGTGCTGTCCAGGAGCACGCCGCCGCGGGGGATCGCCGGGTGCGAGGACTGTGAAGCGCTTAGAGGCCTCGTTGATGTCGTCGGCTGAGACCCTGCCCGACTGGCTCCGGGCGCGGGCGCGCGCGTTTCCTCGGCGCCTGGCCGTGGCGGCCGGCGGTGATCGGCTGACGTTCGAGGATCTAGACTGCCGAGCGGACCGTGCCGCGCGGCAGCTCGCAGGCCTGGGTATGGCCGCGGGGGCGCGCGTGGCGCTCGTGCTTGGAGGCGGTGTGCATTTCGCAGTGCTCACTCACGCGCTGGCCCGGCTGGGCGCGGTGATGGTTCCGGTCAATACGCGCATGGCCCCGGCTGAGGTGGCGTGGTGCCTTCAGGACGCGCGGCCTGCGCTGGCGATCTGCGACGAGGCGAATGCTCGGGCCACGGGAACCGGCGTCCGGATCCTCACGATCGAGGAACTGGCCGTACTACCCGAGGCAGACGCGCCCCTGCGCGACGACATTACGCTTTCAGATGTGCAGGGAATCATCTACACCTCGGCCACTACCGGGCGGCCCAAGGGTGTCGTGCTGACCTTCGGCAACCACTGGTGGAGCGCGGTCGGCTCGGCCTTCAATCTCGGGCTCCGCAACGACGACTGCTGGCTGGCCCCGCTGCCGCTCTATCACGTGGGGGGGTTGGCGATCCTGTGGCGCAGCGTGATCTACGGCATACCCGCGGTGGTGCACGAGGCCTTCGATCCAGGAGAGGTCAACCGTGAGATTGATGCCGGAGCGGTGACCATCGTCTCGGTGGTCAGCACCATGCTGCAGCGCATGCTGGACGAGCGGGGCGATCGGCCGTATCCACCGACCCTGCGGTGCGTGCTGCTGGGAGGCGGCCCGGCCCCGCTCGATCTGATCGAGGAGTGCCTGCGGCGCGGTGTGCCGGTGGCCCCGACCTACGGGCTTACCGAGGCGGCATCTCAGGTGGCGACGCTGCCGCCGGGGGACCTGCCGCAAAGACCCGGATCGGCCGGGAAGGCACTCTTTCCCACTGAGATCAAGATTGAGGACGGCGAGATCCTGGTGCGTGGCCCCACGGTCACGGCCGGCTACTTCGGCCGGCCTGAAGAAACCGCGCGTGTACTGAAGGACGGATGGCTGAGCACCGGCGACATGGGATACCTGGATGGCGACGGCTACCTCTTCATCTCGGACCGCAGGGACGACCTTGTGATCTCAGGCGGCGAGAACGTCTATCCGGCGGAGGTGGAGAGGGTCCTGGGCGGCCATCCTGATGTGGAGGACGCGGGCGCCTTCGGCCTTCCGGATCCGGAATGGGGGCAGGCCGTGGCAGCGGCGGTCACAGTGCGGCGCGGCGCCTCCCTCGACGAAGAGGATGTGCGCGCCTTCTGCGCTGCGCGCCTGGCCCGGTACAAGGTGCCGAAGCGAATCTGGCTGGTGGACGAACTCCCGCGATCTCCGTCCGGCAAGTTGATCCGCCGGGCGCTGCGCGAGAAGTTCGGGAATGGGGCTGCGCCGCCAACAGAGCGGCGCACGTGGGTCAGGGACGCCTTTCACCGGATCTCCGGCCGCTACGATCTGCTGAACCACGTGCTGAGCGGGGGCCTGCACGTCCTCTGGAAGCGGGCGGCCGTGCAGGCTGCCGGCCTCCCTCCGGGCGGCGTGGCGCTCGACGTGTGCTGCGGGACCGCGGACCTGGTGCTGCTTTGCTCGCGCGAGGTCGGCCCTTCGGGGCGCGCGATAGGCGTGGACTTTGCGCCGGGAATGCTCGCGGTGGCCGCCAGGCGCCTGCGCCGGGCAGCAGGGTTGGCGGATGAAGCATGCCCGGCGCCATCTGGGTCGGGCGCCAGGGCCTTGCTCGTCTGCGCGGATGCCGAGGCGCTCCCGCTGGCCGACGGGTCCACTGACGCGGTGTCATTTGCCTTTGGGATCCGGAATGTTGCGTCCCCATCAGGAGCGCTTCGGGAAGCCCATCGGGTGCTACGGCCAGGAGGCCGGGTTGTGGTGCTCGAGTTTGGACGGCCGGGGGCGTCGTGGCTGCGGGCGGCCTACGACCTGTATTCCAGGACGATCATCCCGCTTCTGGGCGGCCGGCTCTCGGGACGGCGCGACGCCTACCAGTACCTGCACGACTCGGTCCGCCAGTGGATGGACCCCGAGACGCTGGCCGGCCTCATGCGGGAGGCAGGATTCCAGGAGGTCCGGTATCGGCTGCTCACCGGCGGGATCGCCGTACTGCACGCCGGTCAGAAGCTACGGGCGTAGCGCCCCGACCGCCCGGATCAAAGCAGTGATCAGCGCGTCAACGTCGGCCCGCGTATTGTACCCCTGGACCGACACACGCAGCAGCGGCCGGCCGTTCCAGTTCCACACCGGCACCTCGATCCTGAACTCCTCGCGCAACCGTTGCTGGAACGCCTCCGGGTCGCAGGGAGGCAGAAGCGCGCTCGCCATCTGGGCGAACCATGGGCTGCCGTCCGGTCGCGTGTCTGGGCAGATCGGCGGCAACCCGGTCAGCGCCTCGATCGCCCGACGCGCGCCTTTGGCCGTGGCGTGGCACTCCTGCCGCACCGCGTCCCAGTCGTGCTCCCTGAAGAACTCGATCGCAGAGGGCACGGCCAGGAAGGCCGCCAGATCGCGCGTCCCCTGGTACTCGTGCTCGTCTATGAACCGGGACGGTCCCGGCTTGTCGGACCGCCACCCCCAGCTCACGACCAGCGGCTCGAGCAGCCGCTGGGCCTCTCTCCTCGCATACAGGAACGCCGAGCCCTTGGGCGCGCACATCCACTTGTGGCAGTTGCCCGCGTAGAAGTCGGCGCCCAGCGATTCAAGGTCAAGAGGGATCTGCCCCGGCGCGTGGGCGCCGTCTATCACGGAGAGGATGCCCTCGGCCCGGGCGCGGCGGACCAGTTCCCCAACAGGGAGAATCAATGCGGTGGGCGGGGTGATGTGGCTGGCGAACAGAACCCGGGTCCTGGGCGTCACGCGTGACCAGACCGCCTCCACGACCTCTTCCTGGGAGGTGACCGGCAGGGGCACCGGCGCCCGCACGCACACCGCCTTCTGTCTCTCGCAGATAAACTGCCAGGTGCGGTCAAGCGCTCCATACTCGTGGTCGGTGGTCAGCACCTCGTCCCCGGGGTTGAGCCGCAGAGAGCGGGCCACGATGTTGAGCCCGGTGGTCGCGTTGGGCACATAGACCAGGTCGTTGGGATCCGCGCCGATGTACTCTCCAAGCGACGCGCGCGCCCATCGCATCAGGTCACTTGCCCGCCGCGCGAAGAACTCCACCGGCTGGCTTTCCAGCTCGCGCTGCCAGTGCTGGTACGCTTCGAAAACGGGCTTTGGGCAGGCGCCGAACGAGCCGTGATTGAGGAAGATCACGTCCCGGCGAAGAAGGAACTGATCGCGGATGGCTGCGGCGTGCGCGTCCGGGTTCGATGTTCTGGAATCCGTCATGGCGTTCTTGGGGGCAGCGCGCGATAGATGAAGTCCTCGCCTTCCCTGCCGCGCAGGAACCACCGCAGCCATTCCCGCAGCGCGGTGGTGTGAGTGCGGATGTACTCCTCGGCCTGCTGCAGCGAGCGCAGGTCGTCGTCGGCTGGGTCTGGGGTATAGAAGTACCGGTCGTTGTAGAGGCGCTGCGAGATCTCGATGACGTAGTGGAACGTACCCGAGGTGGCGTGGTGCCAGTTCGATGACTGGCCCATCGGCGCCAGCAGCGACATCTGGGGAGCCCGGCACACCGCGGGGTCAAAGATCGGTGAGTCCGATCGGCAGAAGCCGCCCTGTTGCCTGGCGTCGGCAATCCACCGGCCCAACTCGCCTGCCACAACCAGCAGCGTGCCCTGGTCCGGAGGCGGAAGCACGCGGTCCTCTGCCCGGCCTGTACTCCAGGGCCGCATGATCTCACTCTGCGGGTACGGGTTGCCCTGGTGGAAGTCCACGCCGAAGCGCGGCCGCTGCTCCAGGGCCAGGTCGCGCACCGCCCGTGTCTCGGGCTCTGAGAACGGCGCAACACCTGCGTAGTACGACGACGCCGGGTCAATGCACTGCGGCTGGTATACGACGCACCGATCCCAGCGGAAGTCGTAGTTGCGGTTCAGGTCCACACCGGGGTTATCGCCGTTCTTTCGTCGGTTTGTCTCGTACCCGTACACGTTCTGCACCGGCACGAACCAGATCTCGTAGGCGTTGATCCAATCGGTGATCTCCTGGTCAACTCCGTAGCCGCGTGTCAGATCGTGTATGAGCCCGAGCGTGATCTTGAGCCCCAGCGGTTCTCGGCCGTGGACGACGCTCAGGAACAGCCAGGCCGGTTCATCTTCCTCGCGCGTCGCGTTGTCCGAGATCTTGACCGCGAGGATCGGCTTGCCGTGGGAGCTCTGCCCTATCTCGCGCACCTGCACGATATCCGGAAGGCCGGCCTGCAGCCGCGACAGGCGGGCGACGATCTGCTCGTACGAAGGGTAGAAGGCCTCCTGCGGTTGTGCGCGCGATCCGGCAAGGGCGCTCGTGCCCGTGGGGATGCAGGCGGCGATGACGGCGAGGGTCAGCCCGGCCAGGAGCAGGCCCGGTACCAGGAGCGGACCCGGTGCCAGGATACGCGGGTTCAAGCCGGCAGCACCCGCACCTCGCGCGGCAGCATGCTCAGCCGTTCCGCGCCCCGCGCGGTCACGACCACGATCTCCTCCAGGCGGACCCCGAACTCGCCTTCGAGATAGATCCCCGGCTCGACACTGAACATCATCCCTTCCTGCACCGGTAGATCGTTGGTGTGCGTGACCGAGGGCGGTTCATGACCGGTTAGCCCGATGCCGTGGCCGGTGCGGTGGGTGAACTGCCTTCCGTAGCCGGCACTCTCGATCACCGCGCGCGCCGCCCTGTCAACGGCTGAGAGCGGGGTGCCGGGTCTGACCGCGACCATTCCCGCGCGCACCGCGTGCTCGACGATCGCGTGCACCTCGCGGTAGCGCGCCGAGGGCTCGCCGATGTACGCCATGCGGGTGATGTCCGACATGTAGCCCTCGAGGCGGCCGCCCAGGTCCACCAGGACTGGCTCGCCTTCCCGCAGGCCCCGGCTGCCCGACCGGTGGTGGGGGTAGGCAGAGTTCGGCCCGCTTCCCACGATCGCCATCCCGGGCTGCGACACCTCCTGCTCGGCGAACGCGCCCGCGACCGCTCGGGCGACTGCGGTCTCTGTTGTGCCCGGACGGCAGGCCGCGAAGGCCGCGTCCACGGCCACGTCTGCCGCGGCCGCGGACCGGCGCATCAGCGCGATCTCCTCGGATGTCTTGATCATGCGCACCGGCGCCATCACCTCAGCGCCGGAAGCAAAGACGCTCTTTGTCCACCGCTCCTGGAGCAGCAACAGGAAGTCGGCCCGCATCGTGTCGCCGACGCAGATGCGTTCAGGATCGCCCAGCCGGTTGTGCGCCTCGCGCAGCACCGTCCCGGGGCCCTCGGCATCGGTGTAGGTGAGGAAGGGCGGGTCAACGTGTGCGCGCGCCTCCCCGGCGTTGAGTTCGGGCACGAGGAATATCGCGTCGTTACCTGTCAGGAAGAGGTAGCACGGCCGCTCGTCCGCATGCGGGGTGAAGCCGAGCAGGTAGTACATGTCGTCGCCCGGCGGCAAACTCAGCAGGTCCACCCCGGCAGATCTCATCTGGGCACGCGTGCGGGTGACGCGGTCGGTGTCGGGCATCTGGGACTCCTCTCGTGCGGGTGTTCGGCGCTATCCGGAAGCCGCCCTGTTGCAGCACTCTATACACCGTCCGCCTTCAACAGACCTCCCGTCGGCGCAACACCCTGCGGCAGGAACGATCCGATGCGCCGGCGAATCGGCACGCGGTCATGCCACAGCGGCTTGCAACACTGACTGCCCTCCGGCGCCGCGCCACCAAGATCGCAGCTATCCTGGGCGAGCGCTACCCGGTGACCCGCCTGCCGCTTCGGCACCACAACCCGCTGCAGTTGCTGGTGGCGACGATACTATCGGCGCAGTGCACCGACGATCAGGTCAACAGGGTTACGCCCGCGCTGTTCGCCCGATACCGGACGGCGGCGGAGTTCGCCTCCGCAGACCAATCCGAACTGGAGGCGCTGGTCCACCCAACGGGCTTCTACAGGCAGAAGGCGCGTGCGATCGCGCGCATGGCCAGGATGCTGGACGAGAAGTTCGGCGGTGTTGTGCCACGGACTATGGAGGAACTGCTGGAACTCCCGGGCGTAGGGCGCAAGACCGCAAACGTGATCCTCGGCGGGGTCTTCGGCGTGCCCGGCGTCGTAGTAGATACGCACGTGCGGCGCATCAGCCGGCGCCTTGGCTTCACCGCGCACGACGATCCTGCGAAGATCGAGCAGGACCTGATGCGGCTTCTGGATCGCGGCCAGTGGTCGGACTTCTCGCTACGGGCTATCTATCTGGGTCGGGAGATCTGCCGGGCGCGGCAGCCGTTGTGCCCGGCCTGCCCGCTGCGTCACCTCTGCCCCTTTGCGCGCGGAAGCCGGTCCAGAGGCCCATCCCGCCGATAGCCAGGTACGCCAGGTCATAGAGGCCGACCGCCTGGGTGCCCACTACCGGGATCCTGCCTCCCATCAGGAGCGTGCTGAGAAACCCGAGGAGCGCCGCGAGGGTGTAGACCAGCCCCGCGGTCTGCGCCGCCATCCGGACTCCCCAGCCAGCCGCGCCCAGACAGACCAGCACCGCGCCGCTGACCACGTGGAAGGGTCTGGACCCCTGGGCGAGGGACCCCAGCAGTAGAAGAACGATTCCGGCTGTCAGGCAGTAGAGCCGCGCCATTGGATGCGCAGTTCGACTTCGGCGCGCTTGCTCCCTTCGCACGAGTGGCTTCCGCGCGAGTGGCCTCCACACGAGTGCCCGATCGCAGGAGTGCCCGGCGCCCAGGGTGAATCGCCCGGTGAGGGATTGGTGACCATGCGTACGGGACGCTCGACCGTGATCGCGCGACGCGCGGCCATCGCGACGGGTCACCCGCTCGCGACGGCTGCGGGCCTGGAGGTTCTGGCAGGCCGGGGCAACGCCGTGGACGCCGCGGTGGCCGCGGCGGCGGTGCTGGGCGTGGCACAACCGATGATGAGCGGGCTCGGCGGCGACACCTTCATGCTGGTCTACTACAAGCCCAAGGGGCGCGTCTGGGGGCTCAACGGCAGCGGCCCCGCGCCCGCGGGCGCGTTGCGCGAGTTCTTCGTCAGGCAGGGCCATTTGAGGATGCCACTCCGGGGTATGCTGGCGGTCTCGGTGCCCGGAGCGGTTCGAGCGATGGATGAGGCCCTGACCCGATGGGGCAGCGGCCGGTTCTCCCTCCGCAGACTTCTGGAGCCGGCGATCCGCTATGCCGAAGAGGGTGTGCCGGTGACGCGGAAGGTCGCCCTCTGGTACAGCGAAGCCACGCCCGTGATCGCCCAGTATCCCTCCTCGTCGGCAGTGTTCCTGCCTCGCGGCAGGCCCCTGGAGGAAGGCGAGATCCTTGTCCAGCGCGATCTCGGCGCATCGCTGCGGATGGTGGCCGCAGGCGGTTCTGAGGCGTTCTACGAAGGGCCGATCGCCGAGGCAATCGGCGCGTACAGCCGCGCCCACGGAGGATTGCTCTCCGCCGGCGACTTCGCCGGGTACGCCGTGGATGTGCACGAGCCCCCAAGCACCACGTTCCGCGGCCTGACCGTCTACGCAACTGCGCCTCCGTCACAGGGGATCCTGCTGCTCGAGATGTTGAACATCCTTGAGGGTTTTGAGCCCGGGCGCTGGGATTCGCCCGACGCCATCCACAGGGCCGTAGAGGCCAAGAAGATCGCCTATGCCGACCGCCTGGCCTACCTGGGAGACCCGCTGCTCGTCCGCAACCCGGTCGGCGCGCTGCTCGACAAAGGGTACGCGGCCCGCCGGCGAGAGGAAGTCCACGGGAGCCAGGCTGCGCAGGCCCGCGCGGGCGGCCTGCCCGCCGAGGAGTCAGGAAACACAACCTACTTCTGCGTGGCCGACTGTGAGGGAAACCTCGTCTCGTACATCACGAGTCTGTCGGCTGCCTTTGGCTGCGGCGAGATCGTTGAGGGAACCGGCATCCTGCTAAACAACCGCGCAGGCCGCGGGTTCACCCTGGAAGCCGGGCACCCCAACCGCATCGCGCCCGGCAAGCGAACGATGCACACTCTGACCCCCTACATGGCGTTTCGCGGTGGAATGCCCTGGCTGGCCTGGGGCACACCCGGCGGGGACGCGCAGCCGCAGTGGTGCCTGCAGATCCTTCTCAACCTGGTCGAGTCCGGGATGAGCCCGCAGCAGGCGGTCGAGGCCCCGCGCTGGCACAGCTTCCCAGGCACCGATCCGGCGACGCTCGGGTCGCAGTTCGAGTTGCGCGTCGAGGAGGGCTTCCCTCCGGAGACCCTCATCGAGCTGGAACGGAGGGGCCACCGTGTCCTCCTCGCGGCCTCGCCCGAAGGCGGCGGCGGGGCCCAGGCGATTCTGGTAGACCACACGCGCGGGGCATACCTGGGCGCCTCGGATCCGCGCGTGGACGGCTGCGCGATAGGACTCTAGTGGGTCTCATCCGCGCGACGTATGACAGCTTTCTCGAAGACGACTGCCCGTTCGCGGTCTCGACGCACTTCCTGGAGCACGAGCGGGTTCAATCCGCGATCCAGGAAACGTTGCGTGCCTATCTCCCACCGAGGGCACACGCGGTGATTCTCGAGAACGTGCGGGAGGCCATTCGACTGCGCGGCCCGGTCGGGGTAGTGGCGGCTTTCGCCTATCTGTGGTCGTCATCCGCGGCGGTCGGCGCGGTGCGCCACACTCTAAACCGGATCTGGGACGTGAAGCGGAGCCGTCCGTTCTGGCAGAGGAAGTTGCTCGAGGCCGGGACGACCCTGGCGCTTGCCGGAGTCCTGGGCGCTCTGGCCATCATCTCCGTGGGCCTGTCCATCCTGGCGGGGCTGGGGTGGCGGATCCCTCTCTCAGGACGGCTTCACGACCTCGTGCTGGCCGGCCCGGCCCGGGAGGCCGCCGCGCTCATCGCCGCCGTTCTGTTTGAAGTGGCGAGGCACGCCGCGTTCTGGGGCCTCGCGCTGTTCGCCCAGTACCAGCTCGTGTACGGCTCCATGGCCGGGGTCGTCATCTTCCTACTGTGGACGTACGTCACGGCGACCATCCTGCTGATCGGCGCCGAAATCGCGCGATGCCGGGCGCCCCTATCTCCCGCAGGTGAATAGGGTCATGGTCGAGAGGGCCTCAAGAACCGCTCAGGCCCAACGCGCCATGCCAGAACTGCTGGGCGGGCGGCAACTGATCGTTGTCAGCAACCGTGAGCCGTACGCTCATCGCCGGGGCAGGCGTGGCCTCGAGGTGGAAAGCCCGGTCGGGGGGCTCGTGGCCGCGCTCGATCCGGTCCTGCAGGCCACCGGCGGCGTGTGGATCGCCTGGGGGAGCGGCGAGGCCGACTTCGAGGTTGTTGACGCCCACGACTGCATTCAGGTTCCACCCGAAGCTCCGCGCTATGCCCTGCGGCGAGTGCGCCTGACCGGCGACGAGGTGGAGCAGTTCTACCGTGGCTACGCGAATCAGTCCATTTGGCCGCTCTTCCATCTGGCCGTGGAGAAGGCCCGGTTCGTCCGCCGGAATTGGACCGCGTATCAGACCGTTAACCGGCGTTTCGCGGACGCGACCTCGAGCATGGTATCCGGTGATGCCCTGGTCTGGATCCACGACTACCATCTTGCGCTTTGCCCTCTCTACCTGCGCCGGGACCGCCCGGACCTCTTCCTGTCCCACTTCTGGCACATCCCCTGGCCGGCCTGGGACGTGTTCCGGATCTGCCCTCAGAGCACCGAACTGATCGAGGGCCTGCTCGCCAACGACCTGTTGGGATTCCACCTCCCGCGCCACGCGGACAACTTCCTCGACTGTGCCGAGCGCGAGCTGGGTGCCGAGGTGAGCCGAGACGAAGGTCTTGTCGAGTACCGCGGGCGTTACACCAAAGTGCAGGCGTTTCCCATCAGCATAGATCAGGACAGATGGGGACGGATGGCGGAATCGCAGGAATGTGAGCGGTGGATGGCCCGGTTGCGCCATCGCTTCCGCCTGGCCGATCGGTTCATCGGGGTTGGCGTTGATCGGCTTGACTATACCAAGGGGATCCCCGAACGGCTGCGTGCCATAGAGGTGCTCTTCCAGCAGGAGCCGGGTGTTCGCGGCCGGTTCATCTTCATTCAGAAGTCCCAGCCCAGCCGTACGCGGATCAAGGCCTACCGCGACCTGCAGAACCACGTTGAGGCTGAGATCGAGCGGATCAACTCGCTCTACGGAACAGAGACCTGGCAGCCCATAGTTCACATTCCCCGCCCTCTGCCCGCCGCAGGGATGGCGGCGCTCTACCGGATGGCCGACGTCTGCATGGTGACCTCCCTCCAGGATGGGATGAACTTGGTCGCCAAGGAGTTCATAGCTTCACAGGTGGACGGCCGCGGGGTGCTGGTTCTAAGCGAGCTGGCCGGAGCCGCGGACGAGGCGCCCTGGTCGCTCACGATCAACCCGTTTGATTCCGAGGGCGTCGCCGAAGCACTGCAACGGGCACTGAGCATGCCGCCGGCAGAGCGCCAGGAACGCATGCGGCACATGCGGGGCCACCTGCAGCAGCACGACGTCTATCACTGGATGGAGCAGCACTTCCGCGCCGCGGCGCGCATGCTGGCCACCAGGGCGGCAACCAGATCCGTGTTCGCGGACATGGAGCAGATCCGGCAGCAAGTCACGGCACGTGATCACCTGGCGGTGCTCGTGGACTTCGATGGGACCCTTGCCCCGATCTCAGACCGCCCGGATGATGCGAGCCCGCCTCCGCTGGCGCGCGCGGTCCTGGCACGTCTGGCTCAGCGTCCGAGGTGCCTCGTAGCCGTCATCAGCGATCGTGCCCTGGACGACCTGAGGGAGCGTATGGGCCTGACGGGCATTACTTATGTGGGCAGCCTTGGCTTCGAGATCGCCGGTCCGGGCTGGAGGTCCGAGCGGCGGCAGACCGCGGAGGTTCGGGCCCTCATCGCGTCCTGCAGTCAGCGACTGAGGATCCGGCTGCGGGGCGTGCAAGGCGCCACCGTTGAGGATAGGGGTCTCACCGCCACCGTCTACCACCGTGTGGTCCAGCGCGACCAAATCGAGACCATCCGCCAAGCCGTGCTGGAGGAGGTCGGGCGCGTGCCCCCCGGGAAGCTTGTGCTCCGGCGCGGGAAGATGGCGATAGAGATCCGGCCGGCGGTAGATTGGGACAAGGGACAGGCCGCCCTGTGGCTGCTGGAGCACGTCCTGGGCAAGGATTGGCGCACGCGGTGCGCCGTGCTCTACGCAGGGGACGACCGCACGGATGAGGACGCCTTCATGGCTCTTGCGGACGATGGCGTTACGATCAAGGTGGGCGCCGGTCCCTATCCCACCGCTGCCAGGCATGCCGTCCGGAGTGTGGCCGAGCTACAAGCGCTGCTGGAGGCTATCTGGAGCTGGGTCCAGCCCCCGGTGAGCCCGTGCTAGCAGCAAAGGGCCGATCCACCGGAAATAGCTCAACCCACACCGGCCCCTGGGGCAGCACCACGGGACCGCCGCCTGCGGTCTGAAGCGCCAGCGACCTGTCCTTGGACCTCCGCCAGGTTCCCTCCACGAGGCGGCCTTCGGTGATGATGGCGAGGCGCCCTGTGCCGATCAGGGTGATCTTGCTGCTCGGGGCTCCCTGCTCCATCACGTCTCGCCACTGCACGAACGCGACCAATACCGATGCCGGCGCGATCTGCCTGCCGTCCGCATCCAGGTGAGGGCGGCCGTCCTGGTCGCGTAGATACCGACGCCGCCCGGCATCGTAGCGGTAGCGGACCGCGTAGGGCGGCCCGTAGTCGAGCACGACCACATCAGAAGGCGTGGCGCCGGGTAGCACCAACTGAGGCGCGACCTCCATGGAGTAGGGCACACTGCCGGGCCGGGCGCTCAGAGGCTTCCTTCGTAGTTCTGCGCGCAGGCGGTCAAGCCGCGTGTAGAGGTTGTGGGGCATCTTGCGCGCAGGGTCGCGCCAGAACGGCCCCGATGCCCAGAACTCGTTGATGACCGGGAACTTCTGCGCCCGAATTGACGCCAGCGCTTCCGCGCTGTGGCCGGCGTGTACCAGAATCGCGCCCAGGTCCGAGGCGATCTCCAGCATGTATTGCCGCACGCTGCGCACCGGCCCGATTGCCGTGGGGGGGTCCCCGCAGTAGGAGGCCAGGAAGCGCGTGATGCGCGCCTCGGTTGGAAGAGCGTAGACCAGGCACGCGTCGGCCAGCCCCGACTGCGGCCGGGCCTGCGGGGCGTTTTCGATCACGACCAGGAACGGCGTCTCTCCGTCGGCGCCGGGGATGAAGGTACGCTGCGCTTCGGGCAGCGCCGGCGCCTCGGGCGGCGCCATCGCTCCCACACCGGTCTGCCCCATCTGGGGGCCGGCGTCACGCCACGCGACCATTCCCGCGGCGAGCACCACCGCAACTGTTGCCGACCAGATTGCAGCTCTTTGCTTGTGGCTCACGGGTGAGTAACATTATACAGGCGGGAACGCCCCGCCGCGACCGTATGGAGGTGGAGCATGCCAGATGCACGATACGAACGCACCCTCGTCTTCCTGAAACCGGACGGCGTCCAGCGCGGGCTGATCGGGAAGATCGTGGGGCGGTTTGAGGGTGCGGGGTTGAAGGTGATCGGCCTGAAGATGATGCGGGCGACGCCCGATATGTTGGAGCGCCACTACCCATCGGACGAGGGATTCCTGCGCACCATTGGCGGCAAGACGCGCGAGGCGTTTGAGGCCGCAGGACTGGACGTCCGTCGCGAGGCGGGCACCGATGACCCCCTGGCCATCGGGCAGAAGGTGCGGCAGTGGCTGATCGAGTTCGTCGCGTCCGCTCCGGTGGTCGCGTTCGTGCTGCAGGGAACGCATGCCGTCTCGGTAGTCCGAAAGATGGTCGGCGACACGCTGCCCTACCGGGCCGCGCCGGGAACTATCAGGGGCGATCTGTCCGCCGACTCCCCTGCTGTTGCGAACCTCCAGAAGCGCCCGGTGCGCAACCTGGTCCACGCCTCGGGGACGCTCGAGGAAGCCGAGGCGGAGATCGGGATGTGGTTCTCTCCCCAGGAGCTGTACGACTACCGGAGGGTGGACGAGGAGATCATCCTAGGGTAGCGCTTCTCCGAGCACCCATCCACTCCCTGAGAGCACCTCGCCGGCCCGGGGATCGGCCGGCAGGACCCCGCGGTCGGCCACCAGCGAGAGGGTGGCCCCGGCCGTGGCGATACGCATCCACCAGAACCGCTCGCCGGTGGCCACGTTGGTCAGCTCGTGTGACTCGGTGACGTACCCCGTGACAAGGGCCGTCGCGTCGGCGTCGCCGGAGGGCTCGTCCGCGCCGTGGTGGATGCTCGATGCGAACGACTGCACCGGGGGGCGGTACGAGTGCTCCCTGACCGCCTCGTAGGCGCGCGCATCCGCGTACAGCGTGGCCTCGTGCAGGATCACGGCGAGGCGTATCGTGATAACGTTCTCCGGGTGCAGGTGCTGCTTGATGGCAAGGTAGTTCACCAGATCAACCCGCAGCGGGAAGACCCCGGAGTACGGCTCGTCTTCCTCGGTGGGATTGAGCCAGCCGTCAATCCAGCCTTCAAAGCCGTCGTAGTCGGAAGGGCCGGCGCCGGTCAGCGCGATGCGGCAACTGTCGTCGCCGGCGAAGAACGGAGTGGCGATCAATGCCTCCCCCGCCTCGTTGGTCTGCGCCCAGATCTCGGGCCCCCCACCCGGAGCCCACCGCACCAGCGTATGCCCGCCTTCGCTTGCGATGCGGTTGCCGGCCTGCGCGGCCCGCTGCGCGAGCGCCCAATACTCGCGCACCTCGCGCACGGGGAAGCCGATGGCGGTGAAGTGGCTGGACATGGCCGTCATGAATCCCTTTCCCAAAGCGGTGCGGTATTCCTCCAGGGAGGTGATCCGCGGCCGCGGAAGAAGGTTGTACATGGACCGCCATCAGTGGGAAAGGGGCGATCAGTGGTGCGCATCCGTTACCTGGTGATCGTGGCCCTGGGGGTTGTCGTCGCCGCGGGCATAGCAGCGCTGCTTGTGACGATCGTTGTACGGCAGCAGGAAGCCCGCCTGACCTACTTCAAGGTCGTTGACGTCGCTGAGGACGAGCCGGACCCCGCGGTCTGGGGCCGCAACTTCCCGGACCAGTACGGGGCGTACCTCAAGACGGTCCGGACCTCCGAGCTCGTGAAGTACAGCGCCTACGGGCGGTACGGCGGATCAGAAGCATTTTCCAAGCTCGACAAGTACCCCGACCTCGCCAGGATCTTCGCCGGAAACGCGTTCAGCGTTGAGTACCGCGAGGAGCAGGGACACCTCCAGGCACTGAAGGCCGTGCAGGAGACTAAGCGGCTCGGCGATGAGAAGCCGGGCACCTGCATGACCTGCAAGTCAAGCGACGTGCCCCGCCTGATGAAGTCCCTCGGCGCGGCCCAGTTCTATGCCACCCCGATGAAGGAACTGATCGAGAAGAACAAGATCAAGCACGCGATCTCCTGCGCAGACTGCCACGACGCCAGAACGATGGCCCTTCGCGTGACCCGGCCGGCGTTCGTCGAGGCGATGAAGACCCGGGGGATTGACGTGGGCGCGGCTTCCAGGCAGGAGATGCGGACCTACGTGTGCGCACAGTGCCACGTGGAGTACTACTTCCGCGGCAAGACCGAGAAGTACCTGGTGTTCCCGTGGGCCAAGGGCTTGAAGATCGAGAACATTGAGGCCTACTACGACGAGATCAAGTTCTCCGACTGGGAGCACAAGATCACCAGGGCGCCGATGGTCAAGGTCCAGCACCCCGAGTTCGAGCTGTGGTCCAGCGGGAACCACGCCCGCTCAGGCGTCGGCTGCGCGGACTGTCACATGCCCTACAAGAGGGTGGGGTCGGTCAAGGTCACCGACCACTGGATCCGCTCGCCCCTGGAGAACGTGCAGAACGTCTGCACGACCTGCCACCGCCAGTCCGAAGCCGAGATGCGCGCGCGCGTTCTGGAGGCCCAGGACCGGACCTACCAGTTGTTGACCCAGGCGGAACGGGCGATCGTTGACGCCATGGCCGCGATAGAGAAGGCGATGGCCGAGGGCGTCACGGATAAGGACCTGGCCGGAGCCCGCGGGCTACACCGCAAGGCGCAGATCCGCTGGGACTTCATCAGCGCAGAGAACAGCATGGGCTTCCACAGCCCGCAGGAGGCCGTCCGGATCCTGGGCGACGCGATTGACCGCGCCCGGCACGCCGAGATCGCCGCGCTCAAAGCACCCCGACCGAAGCGCTAGGGGGAAACCGTGCGTCCCTGGGCAGTAACCGGATTGGCGCTGGCCTTCCTGGCCGGCGGTGTTCTCGGCCTGGGCACCTACACGTTCGTCTACGGCAAGGGCTACTCATACCTGCTGGACGATCCCGCCGCCTGCGTCAACTGCCACATCATGCGCGACAACTACGACGCCTGGGCGGTCGCGACGCACCGGACCGTTACATGCAACCAGTGTCATGTGCCCAAGGGATTAGCGGCCAAGTACCTGGCCAAGGCAAGGAACGGCTTCCTGCACTCGTACGCCTTCACGTTCAAGGACGTCCAGGCGATCCGGATCAGGCCCTCGAACCAGCAGGTCCTCGAGGCGAACTGCCAGGCCTGCCACGCGCGCATGGTGGCGCTCGTCGAGCCGCACGCCGCGCAGCCGTCGAGACTGTGCTTCGCGTGCCACAAGGGCGTGGGGCACGGGTTCTAGCGGCCGGCCGGCCGGTCTCACTGAGGCCGGCCAGCCCGGCCCAACTCACTGAGCCGCGGCACCCGCCGCGGCGAAGTAGTCCTCGTCGAGGATCGCGTACCGGATCGTGTCGTGCCACCGGCCTTCGGCCCAGATGCGCTTGCGGAAGACACCCTCGCGCTTGTAGCCTGCCTTCTCCAATGCCTGTTGGCTGGCCCGATTGTCGGCGAGCGCCTCGGACTCGACCCGGTGAAGGTTGAGCGTTTCGAAGGCGAACTTCGTGCGCACCCGCAACACGTCGGTGGCGTAACCCTGGCCCCAGGCATCCTTGTCTCCGATCACGATGCCGCTTGTGGCCCGCCGCTGCCTCCAGTCTATGCCGTGGAGGCCGGTGAAGCCGATGTGCCGGTTGCGCTCGTCGTGGATCGCCCAGGTGAAGTCGTTGTCCCGCTTCTGCACCCTCTGGATCCACTCTTCCTCCATCCCCGGGGTCACGCCGGTAGAGAGGTTGAGATACCGCGTGACCTCCGGATCGTTCATCCACCGCAGCGCGTTGTCGAAGTGCAGCGAGCGGTCCACCGGGACCAGCCGGACCTTCTCACCGCGCAGCCCCACTATCTCCATCGCTGATCCTCCTTCCGCCGGCGTGACGCCGCATGTAATCCTCGTAGGCGCCCGGGAAGTGCTTCCTGTAGAGAGCCAGGTTGAACCCTTCGGCTACATCCGATGTGCGCCACAGTTCGCGGAGGGCCCCGTAGTCGAGGTCGGCGACCACGATCTCCTCCTGATCCCACGACGCCGCCTGGGCAAGGACGCCGGACCCATCCGGGGTCAACTCGACCGGGGCCAGGACCGCGCTCCGGCCGGTGACAGTCATTCCCAGAAAGCGGCCCACCATCGCGGCGTGCACCCCGTAGGTTTGACTCTCCTGCACGCGCGGCCACAGCCCGCGCAGCGCCTTCCATGCGTTGTAGGGGGCCGGGGCCGCGCCGCCACGGGCCTCCCCGATGCTGGCGCGGGCCGCACCGACCGCTCGGTCCTCCTGCACGTCGCACGCCGGGATCATAATCACCTCTGCTCCCAGGCCTGCCAGGATGCGCGACGTCTCGAAGTACGTGGCGTCCATGCAGATCGGGAACCCCAGGGCGCCCACCGGCGTGCGCACGATGCGCAGATCGTCCCCTGCCTCCAGACCCCAGGATGCTTCCAGCGGCAACAGGTGGCACTTCACCTGCTGCCCCAGCAGCGCTCCGTCAGGACCAAAGAGGTAGCCGACATTGAGCACGGCCCCATGCTCGTCCGGCAGCATCGCGCTTCCGGTGGCGATGTAGACGCCCAGCCGGCGCGCCACCTCCGAGAAGGTCGCGGTGTATGCCACCCGGATCGCCGGGCCGATGAAGCGCAGGATCTCGGAGGGCCTTACGCCCGGCCCGGCCACCGCGCCGGTGGCCTGCGCGAGAGAGACATCATCGGGCAGATTGTCGAGCCCTGGCAGGAGCCCTGCCAGGTGCGTACCGCTGTCCTCCGGGAAGACGATCAACTGCGCGCCCAGGGCCGCGGCGTCGCGCGCGCGCGAGGCAATCATCTGCGCGTATTCGGTCACATCGCCGATGAGCCGCAGCCGCATCTGCACCGCGGCGACCCGCACCCTGTGTGGCGGCAGCGAAGCGCAGTTGTCCGTGCGTTCGAGCCGCATCCGGTCGAGCGCAGCGCGGATGAGGCCGGGCCGGGTGCGCCAGCCGAGCCAGTGTCGAAAGGCGGCTTCACGCAGCCGCGCGCTGAGGCCCATCACTCACCCCGCCACCGTTCGTAGATCGCCGGCAGATAGCGGGCGTAGAGCACCGGGTTGAGCTGGGAGAAGATGTCGTAGGCGCGCACGACCTCTTGCAGCGCTCCCGCGTCGAGGTCCGTGGTGAGCAGGTAGTCCCCCTCGCGGTCCAGGACGGCCAGCCAGCCCGTCTCGCCGGCGGTCATCTCCACCGGCGCGACCGCCGCGGTACGGGACTGCCAGCGCACGCCGGCCGCGGCTCCGCACAGGCCGGCCTCTACCCCGAAGACCTGGTTCTGTTGAACCTGCTGCCAGAGCCCTCGCCACTGGTGCCGTTCCCCGTACGGATGAGAGACCGCGACAGGACACGCCAGAATGATCGCATCCTGCAGCGCCAGGATCCGCGCCGCTTCCGGGTACCACAGATCGGTCCCGATGAGAACACCGATCCGGCCGGCCGGGGTGTCGGCGGGCCGCAGGTCATCCCCAGGCACCCATCCCAGCCGCCGCTCTGCCGCGGTGAGGTGCGTCTGGACCTGCCAGCGCACCACCCTGCCCTCCGGCGTGATGAGGGGCGCCGCGTGATGCCAGCCGTCGGGTGGCCGGCTGCCGGGTAGCCCGCCGTGCGGCCCGGTGCTGCCTCCGCCGCCCGGGGCCGGCACGCCGGTCGGCCACACCACCGTGCCCGGGAGCAGCGTCACGTGATACCCCGACGCCAGGCGGCGCGCTGCCTGCAGCCACTCGCCCGCTGCGTCGGCCGCCTCCGCCGCGTGCTCCTGTGGCCAGGGCTCCACAAAGGGATCGCCCACGCCCATTGAAGCGGCCACATAGAACGTGCCGGTGTGTGCAGGGAAGATCACCAACCCCGCGCCGGCACCGGCGGCCGCCTCGACGAACCGGGCGGTGGCGGCCAGCACGGCCCTCGTGGTGGTCAGCCCTCCTGCGTCGAGTTGCACCGCGGCGCACTTCATCGCGCACCCCGGATCCGCCAGATCAGCGCCGAGCCGATCAGCAGGTAGACCGCTCCGGCCACCAGCAGCACCACATAGCCCAGATTCGGTTCCCGCAGATTGAACTTGTCGAGCAGCGGGCCTCCGAGCAGCGGCGCCAGCACTTGAGGAAGCGTTGTCGCGATGCCCCAGATTCCCATGTCCTTGGCGGCCGCGGTCTCCCGCGACGGCAGCACGTCGGTCGCCAGCGCCCAGTCCACACTGATGAACGCGCCATAGCCCAGGCCGAAGACGGCCGAGAGGCCCAGCAGCAGCGGGAAGCTCGGCGCGGTGAGAAACAGCAGGCACGGCGCGGCCATCAGCACCGCGGAAGCGCACACGATGCCCCGCCTGCCCACGCGGTCAGAGAGCCACCCGGCGATGAACGCGCTGGCCAGCGCGCCGATCACCACGACCGCGCTGACGGTCCCGGTCGCCTCCTTGAAGCGGGCGATACCCATGAAGTCCTTGAGGAAGTACTGGAGGAAGTTGAACACGGTATAGAAGCCCATCAGTACGAACAGGCGCGAGACGAACAGCCACGCGAAGTCCGGGTGCCGGCGCGGGTCCACCCAGAACCCGCGCAGAAACCTTCCCAGATCGAACGGGCCGGCAGGATGGGGCCGGGCCTCGCGCACCCGCCAGACCGTGATCGCCAGTGTCACGGCGAGGACCGCCGCGATCAGCCAGTAGACCTGGGCCCGGTAGCCGCGCTCCATCAATATGCCGGCGGCCACCGCCGCGGCGATGGTCCCCAGCATGGTCATCAGCCCCATCCATCCCGACGCCACGCCGCGTTGATCGTCTGGGACCAGGTCGGGGATGAGGCCGCTGTAGGCCGATCCGCCCAGATTGTTGGAGAACTGCACCAGCCAGTAGGCGGCCACGAAGGCCAATAGCGTTGGCGACGCACCCATCAACGCGAGGGCGGCCACGTTGAGGATTCCGCCCGCGAGCATGAACGGCCGCCGACGGCCCATCGCAGCGCGACTGCGGTCGGAGAGTGCGCCGGCGATCGGCATCACGATCATGGCAATGGCCGCCCCACCCGCGAACACCAGGGAGAGGGCACGGCCCTTCTCCGCGTCCGGGACGAACCGCAGCACCTCCGCGGGGATCACAATGGCGAGCAACGCGCCCCAATGGAAGTTGAGCCCGAACCAATAGAGACTGAGTGAGAGAAGGTTGCCGGTGCTCATGCGCCGTCGCGGTTCCATCCACCACCCCCGGCAGGAAGCAGTGCGGCTCTTCAGGAAGCGACCGTAGGGCCGGAGTTCCACACGCGGAGTTCCACACTCGGAGGAGGACCCCTTTGCGCACGCGGTTTCCAGATGGGTTCCGGTGGGGCACCGCGGCCAGCGCCTACCAGTTCGAGGGCGACAGCAGCGCCAGCGATTGGTGGTCCTGGGAGCAGCAGCCCGGACGCATACTGAACGGCGACCGGTCGGGCCTGGCCTGCGACTGGTGGCACCACGCCGAGCGTGACTTCGACCTGATGGTCGGGCTGCACCAGAACGCCCTGCGGCTGTCGGTCGAGTGGGCCCGGCTCGAGCCCCAGGAAGGGCGCTGGGACCACGCCGCCGAGGAGCGCTACATCGAGATGCTGCGCGGCCTCCGCGACCGGGGGATCGAGCCCCTGGTCACGCTCAACCACTTCACGCTGCCGCAGTGGGTCGCCGAGCGCGGCGGGTGGCTTTGGGCTGGGATCGAGCCGGCTTTCGGCGCGTTCGCGGGTCGGTTCGTTCGGGCAGCGGTGGGTGCGGCCGGCGGTAGCGCGGCGCTGGTGGACTTCTGGATAACGATCAACGAGCCGGTCGCCCACCTGATCAGCGCCTACGTGCTGGGGCGGTTTGCGCCGGGGCAGACCAGGGTCGTCGCGTTCACCCGGGCGCTGGCGCGATCGGTGCAGGCCCATGCCGCGGCCTACCACGCGATCCACGAAGCGCAGCCGGATGCCAGGGTGAGCGTGGCCGCGTACCTGCGGCCGGCCTCACCGTCCCGCCCGCGCTCCCCTCTCGACCGGTGGGTGGCGAGGCGGCTCGACCACATAATCAACTGGATGTACCTGGACGCGCTCGCCACAGGCGTGCTGGCAGGCCCGTTTGGAGCGCGTACGCACGTGCCGCAGGCGGCCGGCACGATGGACTTCCTGGGCGTCAACTACTACACACGCAGCCGCGTCGCGTTCGACCCGCGGCGTCCCGGCCACCTGTTCGTGCGGGACGAGCCGCCGCCCGGCGCTACGATCACCGACGGCGGATACAGCGAGATCTATCTCGAGGGCCTTCTGGATGTGCTCAGGCGCGTGCGCGGCTACGGCCTTCCGATCTACATCACCGAGAACGGCCTGCCCGACGCCGACGACGACCTCCGGCCCGGTTTCATAGTTGAACACCTACGCCGGGTGGCCCAGGCCATAGACGAAGGCGCCCCGGTGCGTGGCTACTATCACTGGGCGCTGGTGGACAACTTCGAGTGGGCGGACGGCTGGAACCTGCGCTTCGGCCTCTACTCGCTGCATCCGGCGACGCAGGTGCGCACGCCCCGCCCCAGCGCGGCGCTGTACGGGGAGATCAGCAGGAGCGGTACGCTGCCTTAGGAGCAACACCTTCCATAGCGCGACCCGGCCAGGTGCTCGACCGCCGGCAAGGCATATCCCCGCATACAGGCCGTCGCATGACCGATCAAATGGGGTGGATGGGAACGCCCGGTCGAGGCACCCGGGGGGCGCCTGCCGACTCCGCGCTGCTCAGCATCGTGTCGCGCCGTCCGCTTTGAGCAATCGCCGTCCAGCTCTCGGCGCGGCCGGCAGGATCCTCTGGATCATGCTCATAGCCGATGCCTTCCCCGAGAACGGTCTCGTCCCCGCGATCTCGGAGATAGCGTCCGTGACGAATCTTACCATCGGTGATACAGGTCCATCAGGAGCACAGCGGCCGCGGCCTCTCGACCGTGTGCACGAAGCCATCCGCGCGCGCCACTTCAGCCGTCGCACGGAGGAGGCGTACACCGCCTGGGTCCGTCGGTACATCCTGTTTCACGACAAGCGCCATCCCGCAGAGATGGGAGCAGCCGAGATCACGAAGTTCCTGACGGATCTGGCCGTTCGTCGCAAGGTAGCTGCCTCAACGCAGAACCAGGCGTTGAGCGCGCTGCTGTTTCTCTACCGCGAGGTGCTGGATCAGGAGATGCCGTGGCTGGAAGACGTGGTGCGCGCGAAGCGCCCACGGCGACTGCCCGTGGTGCTGACCCGCGACGAGATTCGAGCCGTCCTCGATCGGCTCAGAGTGAAAGATGTCGATCTGGCGTCAAACCATATCGTCGTGCGGGCCGGTAAGGGGGATCGCGATCGCGTGACGATGCTGCCCGCCGCGGCCAAGACCCGCCTCGCCCGGCATCTCGAGCTCGTGAGGCGTCAGCACGAGCGGGACCTGGCGCGCGGCGCCGGCTGGGTCGAGCTCCCAGGGGCGCTGATGCGAAAGTACCCGAACGCCGGCAGAGAGTGGGGATGGCAGTGGATCTTCCCGGCGACACGGATCTACGTCGACCGGGTGACCGGCCAGCGGCGGCGCCACCACCTGCATGAGACCGTGCTCCAACGTGCCGTCGCTGATGCCGTGCGGCGAGCCGGCATTGGCAAACCTGCCACCTGCCGCACCTTCCGCCATTCGTTTGCGACCCATCTGCTCGAGGATGGATACGACATTCGCACCGTGCAGGAGTTGCTGGGACACCGGGACGTGAGCACGACGATGATCTACACGCACGTCCTGAACCGGGGGCCCGGCGGTAGATCGATGGCCTCTCCCCGAGCGGGACCGTGCCTTTGCCGGTTGCGGCGATGCCCGAACCGTAGGATAATCCTGATCAAGCCCAGCTTTCGCCCGGGAGGTCGACGTGCGCCCATTGCGGGCGGCGTACTATGCAGACCCGCCTAACCCGGCGGCGGAGGAAGCGGTCTAATGCGTGAAATCCACTGGGGACGGGCCGTCCAGCCGATTTGTCGTCGCGCGCCCACGGGGATTAGGCTGCGACGCCCGTCAGTGTTAGCTGTATTATCCGCCATGCTGTCGCACGACGGATAAAAGCCTATTCATTAGACCGATCCGATGGAGGTGGTTGGATGAGAACCTTCACGGCAGTAGTCGAGAAGGACCCCGATACCGGCCTCTACGTCGGCCACGTCCCCGGATTTCCGGGGGCTCATTCCCAGGCCGAGACCCTCGACGAGCTCAACAAGAACCTCCGAGAGGTGATCGAGATGCTCCTTGAGGATGGGGAACCCAGGCTGGAGGGCGAATTCATTGGGACGCAAACCGTTTCCGTGGCCTGACGATGCCCAAGCCGCCGGTCCTCAAGCCCCGGGAGGTCGTAGCAATCCTTGAGCGTCTGGGCTTTGTTGAAGTACGCCGGCGGGGATCACACCGGCAATATCGGCATCCGGATGGACGCTGGACGACAGTACCTTTCCACTCTGGGCGGGATATCTCACCGTTGCTCCTGCGATAGATTGCCAAGGACATCGGGCTGATTATCGATGAGTTGCTGCAGCAACGATGAGCACGGTCCAACTACCGGATGCAACCGCCCCGCTGACGCGGGCGGCTGATCCGGGGTGCTAGACGCCCAACCGCTCGGGTGTAGATCGCGTCTTTCGACCAGCACCGCCCGCCCACCGCGCTTCCCATCCCAGCCTGCCGGCAGTGTCCCACAGGGGGGGTGTCCTGCGGGCAGGTGGGCGGGAATCCGTTGGCGACGAGGCCGGCGGACGAGGCAACATCCACAAGGGTGCCGCCCCAATCGAGTTCCACCAGTTGAGGGCAGGCGTTGGGGACCAGGTCCTCCAGGCCGAGGCTGAGGCGCTGGGGAGTTCGGTGGCCACCGCACGGATGGCGTGGATCATCACGCCACTCCCCGGATCATCATCTGATGGCGTGCCTCCTGAAGAAATCCCAGATGACCTCGTTGGCGTAGATGTCCCTGCTTGTCCTGCCGATCACGCGCTCCGGGAGATACGGAAGCCCTCCGGGCCAGGTGTGCCCGCCGCCCTCGACCACGTACACGATGACGTCAGCGCCCTCGCTGCACCCGGCATAGGCCTCGCGGCGCACGCGCGTGCCGTCGCCGGGATCCCTGTCGGGCTCACGCGTGATGGTTGGCGTCGGGGCGCACCTGTTGTGGTTGACCCAGTACCTCACGGTCTCCGCCACGGACAATACCCTGCCTACCGCGCGGCCGCCCGGGAAACCGAGATTCCCTCCTTCCCAGGGCACCAGGGGGTCGTGTGTGCCCGGGATCAGCACGATCGGGATCGGCCTGGCCGGCGCGCGCATCGCCGCGATCTTGTCGGTTGCGGAGATGGCGACGGGCGCGATCGCGGCGATCTTGTGGGAGAGTTCGTGAGCCAGGCGCATCGAGAGCAGCCCGCCGTTGGAGATCCCTGTCGCGTAGACGCGGCCGCGGTCAATGCCCTGGGTCTGCGCCAGGTGTTCGATGAGCGCCGAGATGAAGCCGACGTCGTCCACGTTTTCCCTTTGAGCGCGATACTCCTGAACTCCCCTGCCGTCGTTCCAATGCCGGTCCACGCCGTCCGGGTAGACCACCGCGAAGCCGCCTGTCTCCGAGAGCCGGTTCAGGCCGCCGAGGGTGAGCTGCTCCATGTTCAGGCCGTTGCCGCCGCCGCCGTGTAGGGCAAGAATCAGGGGCATCGGGCCGGCTCTGCCGGCCGACGAGGGTAGATGGATACGATAGGTGCGCTCGATCCCGCCGTGGTGAATCGCTCCGGTGCGGCTGACGGGCCCGCGGCTCTGCGCGTGCGCGACGCCGCCCGGACCCAGGCCCGGCAGGGCGACCTCGGTCACCAACAGCGCCACAGCCAGTAGCAGCCCCGCGGCAAACAACACTGTCGCCGCCAGCAGCAGCGCTGCACCAAGCAGCGGGCTCGGCGCCGGTCCGCGCAACCTCATGATGCCCCTTGGACGTCCCGGCGCCTCTCTCCGTTTATGCCCGGAGCCCACTACCAGATCCCGGCAATTGTCTGTCCGCAGTCCGGGCAGCGGCCGCCCGACTCTTCCAGCCGGTTCTGCCGGACGTGGAACCCGCTGCGTTCGACCAGCACGGCCCTGCAGCCGGGGCAGCAGGTATGCTCGTACGATCCCACCTGTCCGGGCAGATTCCCCGCGTACACGAACCGCAGCCCCTCGGCCTGGCCTATCCGCGCGGCCCGCAGCAGGGCGCCAACCGTGGTGCTCCTGTGGCCGATCATCCTGTAATCCCCGTGGAACGCGGTCACGTGCCAGGGGATGTCCGGCGAGACCGAGGCGATGAACCGGGCGGCGTCTGCCAGCTCGCCGTCTGAATCGTTCCAACCGGGAATCACCAGGGTGACGACCTCCATCCAGAATCCCATCACGTGGACCATCCGGATCGCCTCGAGCACCCGGTCGAGCACGCCGCCCAGGACGCGGTAGGTCCTCGCGTTCATGGACTTCAGGTCCACCTTGAAGCAGTCGCACCAGGGGCGCAGGTAGGACAGTACCTCGGGCGTGGCATAGCCGTTGCTCACGATGCCGGTGAGAAGCCCGGCACGCCGCGCCTTCTCGAAGACCGCGACCGCCCACTCGGACGTGATCAGCGGCTCGTTGTAGGAACTGGCCACCATCCGCGCCCCGCACCGGAGGCCGAAGGCCACGATCTCTTCGGACGAGATGTCCTCGGGCACAACTCCGGCGGCGGGATCGCGCAGCGCCTGCGAACTCACCCAGTTCTGGCAGCCTGGGCAGTGGAGACTGCAGCCCAGCATCCCGAATGTGAGCGTCGTGGATCCCGGCAGCACATGATAGAAAGGCTTCTTCTCGGTTGGGTCGCACTGCAGCCCGGCGACGTATCCCCAGGGGACACGGAGCGACCCGCCGTCATTGAACCGTGACCGGCAGATTCCGCGGCGTCCGGGGAAGATGACGCATCGGTGCCCGCATGCGACGCAGCGCACCTTGCCCTCCGCCAGGGATTCGCAGAGCGAGCCCTGTGCTGTCCTGGCGTCGAGAAACGCGGCCAGGCCTGATGCGGCGCGGGCCTCCGGGGTTCTCACTGCGCGTCACCCCTTCCATTCTATATCACTGTTCTCCCTCGCCGATCCCCCTCGCCGATCTTCCTCGTCGTTCATGCTCATGGACCGCCGGCGTTCACGAAACATTCACACCTGATTCATGGCTTCTGCACCTCGCCCCGCTAGTCTCAGGAGTGGAGCACGAGAACCGCATCCGAAAGGAGATGGGACATGATGAAGCGTGCGATGGCAGCTCTGGGCGTCGCGGCCGTGATCGCAACACTGGCCACCCCGGCGCTCGCTCAGATGATGAGGCCCGGCATGGGGCCCGGAAAGATGCAGGGGTACTTCCAGTCGGGCGGCGTTCAACCACGGGGACCGGCGCTTCCGGTGGATCAGGCGATCACCCGCGTCCGGCAGTTCGTTGGGCAGTACGGGAATCCTGACCTGGTGCCGGTCGAGATCATAGAGTTCTCGAACGTCTTCTATGCCGTGGTGACCGAGAAGAGCACCGGGAAGGGCGCATTTGGCCTTCTGGTGGACCGGTACAACGGTAACGTCACGTTCGAGATGGGCCCGCCGATGATGTGGAACATCAAGTACGGCCGGCTGGCCGGCGGAATGGGCATGATGGGTCCGGGGATGGGCTATGGGATGGGTTACGGTGGCATGATGGGCCCGGGGATGGGCCCCGGCGGCATGATGGCCCCGCCGCCAGGATATGGCCCGCGTCCGGGATACGGCCCACAGCCCGGCCCGCAGCCCTCTCCCGGCGCCCCGGGCGCGCGCCCGCCGGTGGCGCAGCTCGACGAGGCAAAGGCCAGGGCCGCGCTGCAGGCCTGGGTGGCCCAGGCGTTCCCCGGCGCCGGAATCGGCAAGGTCGTCGAGTTCCCGGGCTTCTTCACCTATCGCCTGACACGTGACGGGAAGAACTTCGCGCTTGCCAGCGTCAATGCATACGGTGGGCAGGTCTGGTACGCATGGCACTACGGCACTGTGATCCGTGAGCAGGTCATTCGGTAGGCGTACGGGAATCCGGGCAGGGGATCGGGACTTCCGGTCCCCTGTCCAGGGCGGACAGCGAGGTGATGGTGATGGCATGTTGCCGGCACGCGTGGGTAGTTGCACTTGTGGTGGTCGGTGTGCTCATCCTGCTGCCGATACTCGGTGGCCTTGGGATGATGGGTGGATGGGGCATGATGGGTCCCGGCATGATGGGCGGAGGGTGGTCTGGCGCGCCCTGGGCCGGGGGAAGCTGGACAGGAGGTTGGGGGATGCCGCTTCTTGGGATGCTCTTCTGGCTGTTGATACTCGCAGGGATCGTGCTCGTGGTCACGGCATACGTGCGACGTGAGGGAACAGGCGCGCAGGCAGGCCAGGATGAGGCGCCGCTGGAGATCCTGAAGCGCCGTCTGGCCAGGGGCGAGATCACGCGCGAGGAGTACGACGCGATCAAGAAGGAACTGTCGTAGGCCTTGTGAGATGGAGAGGGCGATGCGAAACCGAGTGATCTTGGGCGTTGTGCTGATAGTCGTCGGGATTGTCGGCCTGGTGTGCCTGGGCCGGGCAGGATGGGACGAGTCAGGATGGGGCGGACCAGGATGGGACGGGCCCCCCGGCGGCGGATGGTGGCGGCATCACGGCCCGCTGATGCGCGGATTCGGGCCGTACCACATGCGCGGCCCGTGGGGCTGGCAGGGAAGGGGTGCATGGGCGTCCCCTCCGGTTGCCGGTGCCCGGACCGTTGAGATTGTCGCGACCGACTTCTCGTTCAACCCGGCTGAGATACAGGTGAAGGCCGGCGAGGTCGTCAACCTGAGTCTGGTCAACAAGGATGACGATTCCGTGCACGACATCGTGGTACCGGGCCTGCGCGTCCGGCTCCTGGCGCCGCCCGGTCAGAAGGTTACAGGCGCCATCCGAGCCACCCGTCCGGGCACGTATGAGTTCTTCTGCAGCATCCCCGGCCACCGCGAATCCGGCATGGTCGGGCGGATCATCGTGACGCCGTAGGGCGTACTGGAAACGCACGGGAGGGGTCTGCGCGAAGATGAGCCGCCGCACGATCCTCGTCGTGGACGACGAGCCCGAGATCACGGACGTCGTCCGCAAGTATCTCGATCGTGACGGCTACCACGTCGTGAGCGCCGCCGACGGCCGGGCGGCGCTTGCGGCCTTCAACCGCGAGAAACCCAATCTCGTGATCCTCGACCTGATGCTGCCCGAGGTGGACGGCTGGGAGGTCGCCCGCCAGATCCGCGCGGCCGGGGGCACGCCGATCATCATGCTCACCGCGCGCGGAGAAGAGGTGCACCGGCTGATCGGCCTGGGGCTCGGAGCAGATGACTACATCACGAAGCCCTTCAGCCCGCGGGAGGTCGTCGCCAGGGTGCGGGCCGTGCTGCGACGCGCCGGCGGCGAGCCGTCCTCCGACGTCTTGACAGTGGGCGACCTGGAGATTGACCAGGGGCGCATGGAGGTCCGGCGGGGCGGCACGGTCGTGACGCTTACGCCGACCGAGTTCAAGCTGCTGGCAGCACTCGCGCGCGCGCCCGGCCGGGTCTTCACCCGGCTGCAGCTGATTGACCTGACTCAGGGCCACGCCTTCGAGGGCTACGAGCGCACGATTGACGCCCATGTCAAGAACCTGCGGCACAAGCTCGAGCCGGATCCTCGGCGTCCCAGGTACGTGCTCACCGTGCACGGTGTCGGGTACCGGCTCGCGGAGCCCGATCGTGACTAGTCTCCAGGGGCGGTTGATCCTAGCTTTCGTGACCGTGGCCCTGGTTTCCGTTGCGGCGGCGGGCATAATCACGAGCGCAACGATCCGGGCCGAGTTCGACCACTACTTCCTGGGCGGCCCGATGATGCTGCCCCCGCCTGGCGCCGTTGGGCGACCCCGCATGCCCCACATGACCGACCCCGGAGAGATGCGCCGGATGATGCGGCGCATGATGGGGCCAGAGGAGTTGCACTTCCTCGCGCAGTTGCGCCGGACGACGTGGCTGGCTGCGCTGGCCGGAGGCCTGGCCGCGGTGCTGCTGGGGATACTCATGGCCCGCTACCTGACGACCCCGCTGCGCCGGATGTCGCACGCCGCGGCGCGCATAGGCCAGGGCGACCTGGCTCAAGAGGTGCCCGTGCCGTCCGACGACGATCTGGGCAACCTGGCGCGCGCGTTCAACACCATGGCCGTTGACCTGAGACGGTTGGAGGAGAGCCGGCGCAACCTCGTCGCCGACATCGCGCACGAACTGGGCACGCCTCTGTCGGTACTGCAGGCCAACCTGGAAGGCATGCTGGACGGCGTGGTAGAGTCCGCTCCTGACCGCCTGGCCGCGCTTCACACGCAGGTGCGCCTGCTGGCGCGGCTCGTCGAGGATCTGCGGGACCTATCGCTGGCGCAGGCCGGACGGCTACCGCTTCACCGCGCGCCGACCGACCTAGCCGCGCTGGTGGTTGACGCGGCCGCGGCGGTAGGCCCGCACGCCGCGGACAAGGCCGTCACCGTGCAGAGCCGGATAGCAACCGGGCTTCCGGCGGTCAGCGTGGACCGCGAGCGCATGATGCAGGTTGTTCACAACCTGCTCGACAACGCGATCCGCAACACGCCCGCGGGCGGAGCCGTGACCGTGGGGCTGGAAGCCGACCCGGCCGAGCTCCGGTTCTGGGTGTCCGACACCGGGCCGGGCATTCCTCCACAGGAGGCCGAGCGGATCTTCGACCGGTTCTATCGGCTGGACGCCTCGCGGTCTCGTGCAAGCGGCGGCTCAGGGCTTGGGCTCGCCATCGTGAAGTCGCTCGTCGAGGCGCACGGTGGGCGGGTGTGGGTGGAGAGCCAGGAGGGGGAGGGGAGTAGGTTCACGGTGGCGCTGCCGCTAGGCACTCGCGGGGTCGGTTGAGCCGGGATCACGGCGGCTCGCAGCGTACAAGGAGATCGTGCCGCTCATCGGCACCCTTCCCCCAAGGGATTCCCGCCCTGCCCGAAGAATCGGGAGGGAAGGCAGTCGCCTGCCAGGGGAGGCCGCGATTTCCTGTGCCGGAGCAGGGCGCAAGCGCCGTCAGCGACATACGCAGAGACCTCGCCAAGACATACTCCGAGGCCCTGCGAGAGAGCATCGGTGACTCTCTGGTTTCGGTTGTTCTCTTTGGCTCCGTCGCCAGGGGGGAGGCGACGGAGCACTCCGATATCGACCTGCTGGTCGTTGCCGAAGGCCTGCCCGTCTCCCGTCTTGTGCGCCAGGAGGTGCTGCGCGATGCGGATGCGCGGGTCGATGCTGATCTCCGCCGGCTCATGCGTGCGGGGGACCTTGTGGAGATTCGTCCCATCCTGAAGACACCGGAAGAGGCACAGCAAACGACGGCACTGTACCTGGACATGGTGGAAGACGCGCTCCTCCTGTTCGACCGTGACGGCTTCTTCGCGGGCGTCCTGGCGGGGCTCCGCCAATCTCTGGAGCGACTGGGAGCCCGGCGGATCCGGCGCGGCGCGCTCCGCTATTGGGACCTCAAGCCCGACTATCGGCCAGGCGATGTGTTCCACATATGACGAACCGGGAACTGGCCGAAGCGCACCTGCGTCAGGCTGAGGAGATCCTGATCGAGGCAGAAGGCCTGCTGGGCCGAGGGGCATGGAACCTAGTAGTTCGTCGGGCGCAAGAGGTTGTGGAGATCGCCCTGAAGTCGGCCCTGCGCGTGGTCGGGGTCGAGGTGCCCAGGGTGCACGACGTGGGTGTCATTCTGATTGATTGCGCAGCGCGCTTTCCGGAAGCACTGCGAGGCGAGAGCGACCGGATGGCCTCGATCTCCCGGCGGCTGAGCCGGGAGCGGGAGTTGAGCTTCTATGGGGATGAACGGACGGGCATGGCGCCTCAACGCTTGTATGCGCATGAAGACGCACAGCAGGCCCTGGCGGATGCGCAGACCGTCCTCGGATGGACCCGAAGCTTGCTATCCGCCGAACGGTAGGTCTCCGTCCCGGCCTCGGCCCCTGTACGAGACCTCGTTCACATCGAGGGAGCGAGGAGGGCGGACTGGGGGGGGTATCACAACTGCGCCTCGCGTCTACCCCGCAAGAGCCACGCCGTTGACATCCGTTACCAGCGCCACGACGCTCCCGCCGAAGCCGGCTCCGGTCAGGCGCGCGCCCAGCGCCCCGTGCTCCATTGCCAGCTCCACGAGACGGTCCAGCTCAGGGGTAGACACTTCGTAGTCTTCCACCAGTGACCGGTGGGACCCGACCATCAACCGCCCGAACGTCCGTGCATCTCCCGCCCGAAGCGCCTCGACACCAGCCAGCACACGCGCGTTCTCTGTGACCACATGCCTGGCCCGCCGGTTGAGCGGCTCAGGCAATCGGGCAATCCGCTCCATATCGCCGGGAGTGAGGTCGCGCAGCGCCCGGGCGCCCAGGCGCGCTGCCGCCTCCTCGCACTCGGCGCGCCGCCGGTTGTAGCCGGCCTCGGCGAGCTTGCGGGGGTGGCCGGAGTCCACGATCTTGAACCGATACCCCGCGGGGATGGGTACCCACTCACACTGTAGACTGCGCGTGTCCAGGAACAGGGCCTGACCTGCTCTGCCCAGCGAAGCGACGATCTGGTCCATCACGCCGCAGCGCACGCCGACATACTCCACCTCGGCCCGGTGGGCGATCAGCGCAAGCCGCAGGTCGTCCAGCGGGATCTCGTACAAGGCCCGCAGCGCGCGCAGGACCGCGACCTCGAGAGCGGCCGAGCTGGCCAGCCCGGCTCCGGGCGGCACCCCGCGCTGGATGCGGAACCTTGCGCCTGGCACCTCGATCCCTTCCTGGGCGAGCGCCCACACGCAGCCGGCGATGTAGTCCAGCCAGGTGCCATCACGCGGCCCTCCGAGCTTCCGCGCCATCCGCTCATCGAAGATCTCGGCATGCGCTTCCACCACGCCGTCGGCCCGCGCGGCGAAGACGCGGGTGACCTGCGAAAGCGGCATCGGCAGAACGAACCCCTCGTTGTAGTCGGTGTGCTCGCCCAGCAGGTTGACGCGTCCCGGGGCCTGCGCGCAGACCCCGTACGATCCGGCGGCCCCGGAAGGCTCGCTCACGGCTGGATGCGCCGCAACGCGCGCGCCGCGTCCTCCGGCAGGATGTCCGCTGTAAACGTACCGGCTCCGAGCTCGGTTCCTGCCAGATACTTCAGCCGGTCCGGGCCGCGCATGACGGGATAGAACTCCACATGGAAGTGGAAGTGGGCCTCCTCGCCCTTCGGCGCGGCGTGGAGCACCATCACATAGGGGAAGGGCCGCGCGAATAGCGCGTCGTACCGCGACACGACTCTTCCCAGCGCGTGCGCCAAGGCGCTAACCTCGGTGTTGTCGAGGGTCCACGGCCCTGGTTGAGCGCGCTTCGGGATCGCCCAGGTTTCGTACGGGAAGCGGGCGAACGGCGGGACGATCACCGCCGCGGCATCGTCCTCCTCCACGATGCACCTGTTGCCAGCCCTCGCCAGGAGATTCCGCAATACCGGCTCCCGGCGGAACGCGGCGGCCTCTACCTGAAGCACGGGCGGGACGAAGGGATACGCGTAGATCTGCCCGTGCGGATGATGGAGCGTGACGCCCACGGCCTCACCGCGGTTCTCGAAGGGCATCACAAACCGGACGTCCTCCCGCTCGTACAGGTCGTGATACCGCTGGGCCCACACTCGCACCAGCAGTTCGCGCCGTTCCTGGCCCAACGTGCCGAGACTCCCGATGTGCTCCGGTGTGTAGACGACGACCTCGCACGCCCCCAGGGCAGGCGCGGTTTCCACAGGCTCCGCATGGATCTCCGGCAGCGGGCCCGGCTGGTCCGCGAACGCGGGAAACCGGTTCTCGAAGACCGCGATCTCGAAATCCTCGAATGGGATCTCCGTCGGCGGTCCTCCAGGATGCGTGGGGCAGAGCGGGCAGAACTCCGCGGGCGGCAGGAAGGTACGCTCCTGGCGGCCGGCGGCATAGGCCACCCACTCCTCCCGCAGCGGATGCCAGCGTAGGTGAGAAGGATTCTCACTTGCGCTCGACCCCTCGGACTGCTGCCGGAGCGTGTGGGCGGCAGTACCGTAGAGTATCAGGCGGCGGCCGTCGGCCTTGCGGAAGGCCCGCGTGTGCACGGTCAGTCCAGGTCCAGGTGATCCCGAATGGCCTGCTGCACTCGGTGACGCAACGTAGGATCTCGCAGGTACCCTGTTAGCCCCTTCAACCGCGCCTTGGAAATGGTCCTCATCTGATGGGCCATAATGATGGAATCCTGGGACTGCCCTGCCTCGCCGCCAGGAAGGAGGACTTCAGCCGGGTATAGGCGCCGGTGCGTTGAGGTCAGCGGGAGAACGGTCACATTGGGCATCGCCTGGTTGAAAGCCTCGCTGCTCACGATGAGCACCGGGCGTGTCCCCCGCTGTCCTGATCCGCGCGCAGGATTGAGATCGGCTTCTGCGACTGCCCACTGAAGCGGGCTGATCACGCATTCCCCCCGGAGGTTTCGGCGTCGGCATCTATGAATGCATCCTCAATCTCTCCCAGGTCTCGCATGAACAGGGGGTCTTGCGCGGCCTCTCTCCAGGAAGCCGCCAATAACTGCCGCTGCAGTTCCTTGAGCTCCCTTCTCAGCGCCCTATCCACCAGGGCGTTCTTGCTCGGAGTGGCACCGCGCGCAACCACCTCGGCCAATGCCGCGAGCACGTCCTCATGGAGATTGAAAGTGGCCTTTCTGGACTTCCCTGCCATGGGATCACCCACCAGTGAAAGGTTGCCTTCCTTTATGGTAAATCAGACTTCCATAGGAAGCAACCGTTTCACCCCACCCGGAACCGCTCCACCGCCTCCCGGTTCAACTCGACGCCCAAGCCCGGCGCCTCGGGGACCCGTACGCAGCCGTCGGCTTCCACTCGGATCGGCTCGACCAGTAGCGCCTGGAACGCCTCCGTGGTGAAGTGCGGGGGATCGTAAGGGAACTCCAGGTAGCCGCAGTTCGGCACCGAGGCCGCCAGCTGCAGGTTCGCGGCCATTCCGATGCCGTCGGCCCAGGTGTGCGGGATGAACCGCAGCCCGTGCGCCTCGGCCATTCCGGCGATCTTGCGCAGCTGGAAGAGTCCTTCCGACAGAGTGGCGTCGGGCTGCAGGATGTCGTAGCAGCGTCGCTCTATCAGCCACCGGAACTCGTGCAGGCCGGCGTTGGCCTCACCGCCGGCGATGGGGATGTCCACCTCGGCGGACAGGCGCGCGATGCCGTCGAAGTCAAATCGCGGCAGCGGCTCTTCCAGCCAGACGACGCCCATCTGTCCCAGCTCGCGCGCCACGAAGCGCGCGGTCTCGTACGACCAGCGCGGTCCCATCGTGTGGTAGGGCAGAATCGTTCCCTGATTGGCGTCGGCCATGATCTCGACCTCGCCGCCGCCGGCGGCCACCGCTGCCTCCACAACGCGGAGATCGTCCCGAGGGTCGTCGTGGTGCAGCCGTAGCTTGACCGCGCGGAAGCCGTCGTCGCGGTAGCGGCGGACGTCGTCGGCCCGCCGCGCAGGGGGCCGGACCTCGGCGGTGCTGGCGTACGCCTTGACCCGGTCGGTGTACCCACCCCACAGCCGGTACAGCGGCAACCCTGCGGCCTTGCCGATGATGTCCCAGAGTGCGATATCCACCAGCCACGGCTTGGCGCCGAACATGCCGGCGGTCCGCAAAAGGTGGATGTGGCGCTCGACCGCAAATGGGTCCTTGCCGACAAGGTAGGGCTTCACCATGTGCTCGACGGTCTCGATCATCTCGCGGCGGCCGTGGGCAAAGGCGGTGCCGACGCCGGTGATTCCGGCGTCCGTGTCAATCTCGAGGACGGTGGCCAGCGTGCCTTCCTGGACGCCGCCGGCGCGCCAGGCCGGGTAGACCGGGCCCGGGAACGGAACGAAGACCGGCGCCATGCGGAGATCCGTGATCTTCACAGCGACGCGCCCGTGCCGGATGGCGATGCGCCCGCAACTGGCGGCGTCCCGCTGCCAGATGCCTGAGGTGGCTCCAGCACGATGACCCGGTCGGCGATGGCGTCGCATTCGGGCGAGCAGGTGAACAGGACCACCTGACGGTCCTTCGCCGCCGCAACCAGCAGCGTGAGCATGGCACGACGCCGCTCCGCATCGAGGTGGGCGAACGGCTCGTCCAGGAACACCGGGGGCCGGCGATCCTCGGTGATGACGTCGAGCAGTGCCAGGCGCAGGCAGAGGTAGAGCTGATCGCTCATTCCCTGGCTGAGGTCGCCCGCCTCTTTCCAGTCACCGGCCGAGGGCGCCCACACCTGCGTCCGGAGCGTGCGCTCGTCAATCGCCACCCGGTTGTACGCTCCGCCGGTGGCCGTTGAGAGGTACTGCCCGGCCCGGCGCTCCAGCAGTTCCCGTGCCGGGTACACGCTCTGCGATCGGGCCTCCTCGAGCATCCGCGCGGTCAGGGCGATCACTTCCGCAGACTGCGCGGCCCGCGCGGCCCGCGCCTGCAGGCCGGCGACCTCTTCGGTCAGGCGAGGGCCCTCGCCGCCATGATGGCGCAGCTCTTCCAGGACGCCTTCCAGGCGTGCGCGCCGCACACGCAAATCCTCCAGCACGCCCGCGGCCTCCCGACCCTCCCGTTCGAGTTGCTCCACACCCCCGGCCGGCAGCCGCCTGGCGCCCCTGGGCAGCGTGCCGATGGTGGCGCGCACGCTGGAGAGCTCCTCTGCGATCTCGCGCAGCCGGCCTTCCAGCGCCGCCCTTGGATCGCTACCGCGGATCTGCCGCAGCGATGCCCGAATCTCCTCGCGCTCGCGCAGGAGGTCCATGTAGCTTGAGAATCGGCGCTCGACCTCCTCGATCTCCGTGCTTCCTACGGCGCGAAGACGGTCCGCCACCAATTCCCCGGCCTGGGCCAACTGGCGCTGCAGCATCTCAAGGCGGCGGCGCAGCTCCAGCACCCGCTGCTCTTGCGCCCGGTAGACGGCCCCGGCCTCGGTGGTCCGGCCACGGTAGCGCAGCGCGGCGATCGCTATGCCCGCGCCGGAGGCCAGCAGCACCCCGCCGATCCAGTGCTGCAGGAGCGCCGCGATGAGCGCGCCTCCTGTGATGAGGATCCCGCTGCTGCCGGCCAGCGTCCACCCCATGGCGCTCACCCTCGCCGTGTTGTGGTGGCGCGTGGCCAGGTGCTCCAGCAGACGCTCTTCGCGGACGGCCTGCTCGCGCGCATCGCTGAGACCGGACTCCGCCAGGAGGTACTGACGGCGGGCCTGGAACAGCTCGGCAATCAGCGCTTCCTGCTGCGACGAGAACTCCGCCAGCCCTGCCTCGATCTCAGCCAGGCGGTTCAGCAACCCCTCCGCGCGTTTGAGGTGCTCGCTGGTCGCGGCTTCTTCTTCGATGAGCGCCTGCTCCCGGCGATGAAGATCGGTCACCCACCGCGCAACGCGCGCGAGTTCGGCCCGCTCGGCGGCCTCGCGCTCCACCCCCTCCAGTTTCTGCGCGACCTCGCGTAGCTCCAGACGGTGGAGCTGCGCGCGCTCCTCGCGCTGCCGCAGCGCGGCCTGCCGCTCCAGCAACTCGGAGGCACGATCGGATGCGCCCCCTCCGCCCGGAAGATCCGCAACAAGCCGGGGACGCTGCTCCGCCAGCCACCGCAGCGCGCCCTGGACGCCCTCGGAACCGGCGCCGCTGAGGATGCGCGATAGGTGTGTGCTGAGCAGGCGGCGGTCCTCGCCAACGCGCGCGATGTCGCCCTGCGCAACGAACGCCGTGGCCCGGTAGGCGCCCTCGGTGGCCAGGCCGATCCACTCCAGCAGACGCCGCTGGACTTCGCGCAGGGACTCGACGCGGTCTCCGCCGCCTTCCCGCTGGAGGAGGATCGTACCGGCCTCCAGGTCCTTTCTCAGCAGGTAACAACCGCCTCCGACCCGCATCCCGACCGTGATCTCGCCCAGGCGCGACTCGCCCCAGGAACGCAGCCGCGCGACGGCCTCACCGCGTGCCGGGTTGCCGAACAGCCCCTCGAAGATCGCTTCCATGAGTGTGGTCTTGCCGGCTTCGTTGGGGCCTCGCACGACGGTCAGCCCGGGTCCGAAGTCCGCCTGCCAGTCGGTGAACCGCTTGAACCGGCGCAGCCGGATCCGTGTGATCGTCATGAGGGACGCCGTCCTTCGAGTAGCCAGAGCCCCAGGCGCAGCGCGGCGCCCACACGGCGCTTCACCTCCGGGTCCGAGGCCCGTGCCATCTCAGCCCGCGCTACCCCAACGAACCTGCCGGCCACCGAAAGATCTGGATATGTGGCCGCTTCCAGGTCTGCGGGAGACGGCAGCGAATCGTCCACGATCTCCAGCGAGAGGAAGCCGCCGGCCAGGCGGTTGCGCAGATCGTCCACATCAATGAACTGGTTGATGCGGGAGGTCCCACGCAGATGGATGATGGCGGCATGGTTGGGATCGGCCAGCGCCTGGATCGCTTCGACCAGTTCCTCGGTCGAGTTGAACGCCGCCGGCTCGAAGACGTACCGCACGAACCGCCGCTTCGTCACCGGGACGGGCTGCACCACCGGGACGGGCTGCACCGCGGTCCCCTCTTCGAACCGCACGAGCAGGGGCGAGCCCTCGCCCTCCTCTGGCACCACCATCTCCGGGGCTCCCGGACACCAGGCCGTGACAGCTTCGGTCGAGAGGTCGCGCCGGACCGGCGATCCTCCCAGGGCCAGGTAGCCGGCTCCCGATGCCGCGATCTGGCGGCGCAGGGCTCGTAGGCCCTCTTCGGACTCGGGGATCTCCATGTGCAGCGCGCCCACCAGATAGCGCTGGCGCCTGTGGACGCTGATGGCCGCAAGTGCCTCGGCGTGCACCGGCGCCGCGCCCCAGGACACGCCCACGACGGTCAGGTCGAGGTCGCGCATCTCCACGGCCCTAGGCGTCTCCGGGAAGACAATGACGCGATCGAGATCGGAGAACGCACCTTGGGCGTAGACCTTCTCGTAGCAGGCGTCAAGCGGCCCGGCCGCTATGAGCACCGGTATGCCGCGCTTTGAGAAGCGCTCGATCTGCGAACACGCGAACTCCGCCAGATCCCGCGGGGGAAACGGCGTCCCAAATAGGTTCCCGGTGATCAGCACCAGAGCGGGGGGGGGATCCAGGCCTTGATCCACGGCCCGCACGAAGGTATCGCGCACCTGAAGGCGGTGGGCGGAACCCGCATCCCCCAGGAACGGGAATGCGCCCCCCAGGCGAACGTCGGCCAGGTGGTAGATCGCCGGCCCGCCTCCGGGCTGGATCTCTGCCGGTTCGGTGATGGCCATGGTCTCTAGAGTCATTCTTCCCGACATTGCCCTGCCTCAGGCGCCCTGCTTCAGCCGCCCTGCTTCAGGCCGCCTGCCTACCGCGGCCGGATACTAGCCAGTGATGCCGAAGATCCGCCGCGCGTTTCCGGCCAGGATCAGGGCCCGCTCGTCATCGCCCAGGCCTAGCTGCTCCAGGATCGCAACCTGTTCGTTCACGAGTTCCTGCCGGTAGCCACTGAAGTAGGTCGAGTCGGTGCCGAACAAGATGCGCGACGGCCCGAAGGTACGCAGCGCATCCCTGAAGACCTGCTCGAGAGACGGCTCGCCGGGGACGTAGGTGCGCCAGTTGTTGGTGCCGGAGGTGTCCACGCAGATGTTCTCCGTGTGATAGGCAAGCAGGAGCATCTCGCGCAGGAAGCCGGCACCGAAGTGGGCCACGATGAAGGTGACCTCGGGGAACTCCCGCCCCGGGCCCGACAGCGCCAGCGGATTGGCGAAGGTCAGGTCGTAGAACATCCCAACCGTGATGCCAAAGTGGATGATTATCGGCAGGTTGCACTCGGCGGCCGCCTCGTATACCGGATAGACCAGGCGGTCGTTGAGCGCTACCCGGTAGGCCGGTGCGTAGAGTTTGAGCGCGCGGATCCCCATCGAGGGGAACTGCCGTACGGTCCTCGCCGCGTCCGGGTGCGTGGGGTCCATGAGCGAGCCGCAGCCGTAGAGCCGATCGGGCCGCAGCCTGACGAACTCGGCCAGGTCGTCGTGGGCCTCGCCCATGGCGATGAAGACCCCAGAGGAGACTCCCGCCTTGTCGAAACCGTCCAGCCACATCTGCGCCTGCTGTTCCAGCGTGACCCCTTCGAGATGAGCAATCCGCTCCTGGAAGGTCTGCCCGCGGGATCGGGCACGCTCCCGTGCGACCGCGCGGTTCGACGATGCCCGGTCACGCTGGCGCCTGTACATCGCGGCCGTGGTGAGGTGCAGGTGGGCGTCAATGATCTCCGTGGGTTTCCGTTGCATGCCTACTGGTGCAGGATCTTGGACAGGAAAATCCTGGTGCGCTCCTCCTTTGGGTTTGTGAAGAAGTGCTCGGGCGTGCCGTCCTCGACGATTGCGCCTTCGTCCATGAAGACCAGTCGGTCGGCGACCTCGCGGGCGAACCCCATCTCGTGGGTGACCACGATCATCGTCATCCCGCCACGCGCCAGGTCGCGCATGACGTCCAGCACCTCCTGAATCATCTCCGGGTCGAGCGCCGAGGTGGGCTCGTCGAAGAGCATGATCTTGGGCTGCATCGCCAGCGCCCGCGCGATGGCCACCCGCTGCTGCTGGCCGCCCGAGAGGTGTGAAGGGTGGGAATCGGCCTTCTCCGGAATGCCGACGCGGACCAGCAGATCGTGGGCGATCTTCTCGGCCCGCTCGCGCGGCCACCTTCTCGCCTGGATGGGCGCCAGCGTGATGTTCTGCAGCGCCGTCAGGTGCGGGAACAGATTGAACGACTGAAAGACCATGCCTACCTCACTGCGCACGGCGTCCACGTTGCGCAGGTCATCCGTCAGCTCGGTCCCGTCCACCACGATGCGTCCCTGGCTGTGAGCCTCGAGGCGGTTGATGCAGCGGATCATGGTGGACTTCCCGGATCCCGACGGTCCGGCAACCACGACTACCTCGCCGGCGCCCACGGCCAGGTTGATGCCGCGCAGGACGTGCAGCTTCCCGAACCACTTGTGGACGTCCTCCAGGATGATGATCGGCTGCCCATTCGCCACAACCAGCATCTTTCGGCATGTTCGCCGGGCTTCCTGTCCGGAGGACTCCAGGCGCGATCTACGAACCATTCAGGCATGCTTCTACTCCTGCTCGTTGCCGCGGCCGCCGCGGTCTACTCCTCGGTGGGCCACGGCGGGGCCTCCGCGTATCTCGGCATGCTGAGTCTCTACGGCGTGCCCCCCCGCGAGATGTCCACCAGCGCGCTGCTGCTCAACGTGCTGGTGGCCGGGATCGCGACGGTCACCTACGCGCGCGCCGGCCATCTCTCGGCCCGACTGGCATGGCCGTTCATGGTTACCTCGGTTCCGTTGGCGTACCTGGGCGGGCTGCTGCACGTCGCCCCGCGCGCCTATACTCTGCTTCTGGGTGTTGCGCTGCTGGGGGCGGCCCTGCGGCTGTGGTGGACTCCGTCAGAGCGGCCTCCGAAAACGCTTGCCCTTCCTGTGGCGCTTGTCTCCGGCGCCGGCATCGGGATCTTGTCGGGGATCGTCGGGGTCGGAGGCGGCATCTTCCTGAGCCCGTTGATGATCCTCGCGGGATGGGCCGGCGCAAAGCAGACCGCGGCGGTCTCGGCCGCGTTCATCGTGGTCAACTCGATCGCAGGACTGGCCGGCCGCGCGGCGCGCGGCGCCCTGGTCGTCGGCGATCTGGGGCCGCTCGTTATCGCGGCGTTCCTGGGCGGCCTGGTCGGTTCCCGGCTCGGCGCGCACCGGCTTCTGCCAGTTCACATCCGTCGCGTGCTGGCGGTGACCCTGCTCTTCGTCGCGTTCAAGAATCTCTGGATCTGGCTGGGGAGCCTGTAGCGCCGGGCCGGAATCAGGCCCTGTCTACAGCTCCAGCCAGGTCCCAATCCCGCGCTCGACCGCGCGGCGGTAGACGATGGGCGCGGTGGCCACGTCGTCCAGGGCCAGCCCCAGGTTGCAGGTCATGGTGCGCTCCAAGGGGTCTTGGCGCCCGGGCTTCTTCCCTGCCACCAGCTCCCCAACCGTGGCATGTACCGGCGGAATGTCCTGGAAGTACCCGACCCCGCGATAGTGCTCAAGTTGAGGAATGTCGTCCGTGCAGAACTTGTCCGTCTCTTTCATGGCCGGGCCGTCCCAGTAAGTGTCGAAATCTACGAGCGACGCGAACGCGCCTTTGTTCAGCCAGCCGGCCTTGATCGTCGCGTGCGGCCTGCGCAGAATCGGTCCCGCGGTGACGACCATATCGCAGCCGTCAACGGCCTCCCGGGGCTGTTTCGCCTTGACGACCCGCAGGCCCCAGCGCTCCTCCACCTCGGCGGCGAACCGGTCGGTCTGCTCGGGCACGATATCGTACGCGGTCACGCGCTCGAGCGGGAACAACACCTTGAGGGCTTCCAGGTTGCTGCGCCCCTGGACACCGCAGCCAAGGATCCCGACGGTGCTGGAGTCGGGCCGGGCCAGGCGCTTGGCCGCAACCGCGGTGGCCGCGCCGGTTCGCATCGCTGTTATCCACGCGCAATCCATGACCGAGAGCGGCATGCCCGTATCATCGTCGTTGAGGATTACCAGGCCGCTGATGTACGGCAGCCCGCGGCCCTGGTTCTCCGGATACCCGCTCACCCATTTCATTCCGACCGCCCGCAGCGCGGGAACGTACGCTGGCATCGCGTGAATGAACGCGTCGGGCCGCGTGTGCACGCCCGGCTTGGGCGGCATCTCGACGCGGCCCTCGCCGTGCTCGCGGAATGCCACTTCCAGGGCTTCTATGATCTCTTTCATCGTGACGCCGGTAGACGCAACGTCCGACTGCGAGAGGTAGAGGATCCTCTGTTCAGGCATGGCCTCTCTCCTTGATGCTAACTTGAGGGATACCCGGCCTCGCCGTGGGGAGGCCTGGCTCCGCGGGTAGGATTCGAACCTACAACCCTCCGGTTAACAGCCGGACGCTCTACCATTGAGCTACCGCGGAACGCGGGACGAGCAGGACCAGCGCACTCATTCTAGGAAACGCTCACAGGGGCGTCAAGCCGCGGCACCGGCCCAGGCGCGGGCGAGGTGAACCGCGAATCCTCCTAGAAGCTGCCTGACCGTGGCATCTTCACCTGACCGCGAGGGGGTGGCCGCGCTGGCAACTCGTTCCGAACTGGTCATCAATACGTCCATCGTCGTCCTCACGGTGCTCGCCGTCGTGGGCGCCGTCCGCCTGCTCCTCGAGGTCGGCGAGATCCTTGTCGTGGTTCTCATCGCCGCGATACTGGCAACCGGACTCAGCCCGGTGGTGGAGAGGCTGGCCCACCGTACCTGGACCCGGCGCCGGCGGCGCCTGCCGCGTTCGGCTGCGATCGCCTTGGTGTACCTGGGCGTACTGGTGGCGCTGGTGCTCGCCGGCGGCCTGCTTATCACGCCGATCGTGGCGGAGTCGCGGCAGTTCGTGGAGACGGCGCCCGAGTTCTACCAGGGGTTGCGGGCGATGCTGGCGGGGTTCCAGCAGCGCTACGCCTGGCTTCCGGATCTGACCGCCCTGCTGGATCGCCTTCCCCACGAAGCCGGCCGCCTCACCGCGTATGTCGGCGCGGCTACCGGCGTGGCGTTCCGCGTCTTCGGCGTCGTCGTTTCAGCCATCACGGCCCTGATCCTCAGCATCTACATGCTGCTGGAGGGGCCGACGATCAAGCAGGGCTTCCTTTGGCTCTTCCCACGGCAGCGCAGGGGGCAGATCGAGGCGGTGCTGGGGCATGTCGGACTGAAGTTCGGCGGCTGGCTGCGCGGTCAGCTCCTGCTCGGTCTCATCATCGGCGCGGCCGCCGGCCTGGGCACCTGGGCGATCGGGCTCCCTTATCCGCTCCTGCTGGGGCTGGCCGCCGGTGTCACCGAGTTGATCCCCATGATCGGGCCGGTGCTGGGCGCGGTCCCCGCGGTGCTGGTGGCGCTGTTCGGGTCAACCTGGCAGGTGGTGGCTGTGGTCGTCTTCTTCACGGTGATCCAGCAGATCGAGGGCAACATCCTGGTGCCGCGCGTGATGAAGAAGGCCGTGGGGCTCTCACCGCTGCTGACGATCGTGGCGATCATGATCGGCGCCAAACTCATGGGGGTTCTCGGCGCGTTGCTGGCGGTCCCGGTGGCGGCGGCGTTGCAGGTTATGGCCGGAGAGGTGATTCGGACCTTGCGCGGGCCGGATTAGGGCTCGTCCGCCTCGATGGCGGAAAGCGCCAGTGACAGTGCCGCGGTGAAGAAGGCGGTGGCCTCGTGCTCGCAGAGATCGTTGAAACCCCGACGATCGAGGAACGACCGGAGGGGCGGAATCAGTTTCGAGAGCTTGCGCGAAGTATAGGAGAACAGGTCCCAGTACGCTTCCTCCGCTGCCGGATGGCCCATGCCGGTGCGCTCGGTCAGCGAGAGATACCTGCTGTGCAGATCGCGATACTGCGCGTCCTCCTCGTGCTCGGCCTGGGTCCGGTCCAGTAGCCGCGACACCTCGGGGTCGTCCAATGCCTCCTGCGCCAGGAAGCTCATGTCCAACAGAAGCTCGGCCAACTCCTCGGTCGGATGACCCAGGTAGAGATCCTGCTTGTGGCTCTCGGCGCCGATCAGGCGCCGCAGCTCGCGACTCATCTCGTCGTCGGCCTTGGGAAGGCGCGGGGGCTTCAGCGAGGGGCCGTTCACGCGCTCGCGAATCGTGATCCGTTCGAGCAGGTCGGGACCAAACCGCTCGGTGAGAAATGCCTCGATCAGCACCCGGCCCGGCGCGTGTGTGTGCGCCAGGGTAACGGTCTCTCCCTTGAAGGCGGTGTATCGCCATCCGGAACCGGCCAGGGCGTCGAGCACGCCGGCTATGCGGCTCAGAAGAGGACCGGACCCGCCGACCTCGCGCCGTAGCGCCGCCGACAGCGCGCGCAGCGACCGGCCGCGAAATGCGAACGCGCGCGGGCGGTCGAAGATCTGGATGTCTATCTCGGTGATGGTCCTGGATTTGGGCATGCGTGGAAGAGTTCCATCCTCCGGCTCGTCCCTATCGTCGGGGATGCGCCGGTGGTTGTCAACCTGTAAGGGCCCGAGGCGTGGGCTCCCCTGCTACGGCTGCTCGCGCCAGGAGGTCAGGGTGTTGAACGCCCCGCCGCCGATCGCGAAGCCGGTGGTGTTGTAGCTGAACTGCGTGTCCTGGTCGAACTGGACCGTCCTCGACTGGATGGCGCCGTTGGAGAGGCTCGCCTGGTCAAGCTGCACCCTGCCGTTGGGCGCCAGGATGATGGCGTTGATCCCCCCGGTCTGGTGGAACTCCACCGCGTAGATGTCGGGTGCCACGTCGCTGGCGCAACTCTGGAGCACGAAGCGGCCCGGGTTGATGTTGGCATTCGCTTCGTCCACTCCAAAGAACGTTCCCTGGCCTATCTCCATGCGCCCGGCCATGTGGAGGACGACCTTCCCGGGACCGGTGACCCTCACCCGGCTGGTCTTCCCGACGATCAACGTGTTCAGATGTACCGTGAGGATCTCGCTGGCGCTGGTGGTGGCGAAGGTCAGGGTCGAGTTCGCCTCCATCTCCACGTTGCGGAGGACCGTGTTGGCGTTGGCAGCGCTGATGGTGAGATTGGACTGGTTGAGACGGTCACCTGATGCTCCGGCCGCCGGGCTGCATGTGAAAGCCGGCAGCACCGGGCAGACCTGCCCGCCCGGGTAGTTGCTGGTGGTCACCCCGGCCACCTGGCTGTAAGGCGGCCCGCACGAACCCGAACAGGTCACGGTGCCGCCGGCAGTGGCATTGCCAGGCTGGCCGCCGTAAGCGGCGGTGCGGGCGAGCGAGCCCGGCGTCTTGGGCGGCCCGAAGAGCGCGATGTTCTGGTTGCTGCCCACATTGCCGCGCGTGATCGTGTCGCGGTCGAGCGTGACCCCATCACGGCCGCAGACCGCGAAGTCCAGGTCCGTCAGCATCGCCTGGCGCAACACGATGACCACGGTACGCCGGCCAAGAGACCGCGTGCTGTCCGGGACAAACCCGGTGGCCGTTACGATGCGTTCGTTCGGTCGGGGCGCGACGGCGCAGGGATCAGGACTGCCTGGCACCGTGCCGTCCGAGCACCGGACGGCCACATCGAATACACCCAGGACGCCCTGGGTAGGGTGCACCATCTGCCTGTTGCTCTCGCCCGGGTAGGTCCCGCCGGTCTCGTTGACCCTGGCGACCGCATAGTGGATGCCTGCCTCGGCCACAGCCAGTGCCTGCACGCCGTGGCGGTAGGAGAACCCGCCCTGAATCTCTCCGAGCAGGCTGCTGAGCAGGCCGACCGAGAGTACTCCGGCCGAGATGAGAAAAAGCAGGATCATCAGCAGGACGTTGCCGCGCTCGTTACCGCAGGCGCCGGTCCTCCGCTGTCGCCCCCGTGGATCCTGCGGGACAGGCGGGTTCACAGCGTGCGCGGGTCTGGATTCCTGAGGTTTACCAGAACCGTCCATGTCTGCTCCCTCGATCCCAGTGCGCCTGCCGCCGCCCGCTCGACCATCGTGACGCGGACCATGCGGATTGATCGTATGTCGTCAGGAGTTGTCGGGTTGACAATGACGACGCCGCTTGAGTCGTAGTACTCAAACGTGAGAGAGGCGATCGCCACCGAGGTGGGGTCGGTGATACTGGCCACCCGTTCCATCGCGCCGCTCACGCAGTTGGTGACCAATTCCTGCACCACGTTCACGGAGGTCCCGCCGACGATTTCCGTGCCCAGGCCGAACCCGATCGTTTGCGTAGGGTTGCCTACGCCTGCGCCGTCCAGGTCCGTGTTGAAGTAGAGGCGCGTCGCCGTCGGCGTCAGCGCGCCGTCCTCGGCCACGATCGCGTCGCGGCACCTGGGGATCGTGCTGGCCGGGCTGACCGCGTAGCCGGCCTGTCGCAGGCGGTCGGCGATCCACTGGATGACAAGGCGCCCGTGCTGCTGGTTGTGGACGGTGCTCTCCACGAGCAGGCGCGCTCGGATCGCGGTGCCCAGCGCAAGGTAGATCGTGGCCATCACCAGCGACCCGATGGCCAGGGCGGCAAGCACCTCGACCAGCGTCATTCCACGCTCTGCGTGCTTCATCACGGGAACCTGATGTCGGTGAAATACGTGGACAGTGCGAGGAACGGTGCCACAACGCCTTTGCGGTAGAGCGTGACGTTGACCTGTTTGAGGAGTGGTACGGCCGTGTCCGCCACCGCGATCTCCGCGCGGCTGAACACAATGGGAAGGCAGGGCTCCGGCGATGCGCAGGTCGCCGCTGTTTCCGTCCAGGAGCCGCTGACCCCGGCATAGCCGGTATTGCGCAGGTGATCCACCATGGCCTGCATCCAGGCGGCCCCGGTCGAGTGATCGCCGATCTCCCCGGCCCGGCTGATCGCGGCCATGTATCCCTGGCTGAGCATTATGACGATCGCCGAGATGAGCAGCATGCCGACCATGACCTCAAGCAGTGTGAACCCCTGCTGGCCGCCCCGGCAGCCGCGTCCCCTCACCCTCGCCGTGGCAACGGATGCCATCAGTCAATCCTCACGCGGCCGGTTGCGGCCGCGACCGAGATCTGCCGCGTCCGGTTGGTCACCTGGTTGCGCAGCGTGATCGTGCTGGCGGCTGCCGTCGTCCCCAGGGTCTCGAAGATGACCGTCTGTGGAGTGTCGGTGACAGTGATATCGGGAGGCAGGTGGCCCGTCTTTATCACTGCGCTCTCGGCAGTGATGGTGTAGAGGTTACTGTCGAACACGGCCACGACAGTCCGGCGCTGAGAGACGCTTACCTGCTGGCCGGCCCGCAGGTCGGTGGCGATCGTTTCCGCCCAGGTGTGAAGGCGCTGGTTGCTCACGAACTCCTGGTACTGGCCCAGCGAAGCCGCGACGAGCACCGCCGCGACGGCGCCGACGATCACGAGTTCTATGAGCGTGAAACCAGATTGAGATCTGTGGTACATCAACGATACGCCTCCAGACCCATCCGGCGTGGGAAGTGGCCCGTGGCGCTCCAGACCCCTGGTATAGGCTCCATACCCATCATGCCTCCTGGCTAGACCCCGATCATACGACGGGCGGTCGCAGCAGCGCCTCCCGCGTCGCCCGGGCCAGGGCCCGCAGATCAGGCATGGGAAGATTCTCGATCTGCATCAGCACCTCCCCCGCCTGCAGGATGGTGCGCTGCAGGTCGCCTTCCTCGGCCTCGGCCGCGGCCACCAGTCGGGTCCACTCCGCGCCCCGCGCCCACGCCTCGGTAGCATCGGCACGGCGCTCGGCCGGCGACGGCACAAGCCGCCGGCGCGTGCGGTGCCACTCCGCCTTGAACTCTCCGGCCACAGGGTCGGGTTCGAGCCCGAACTGCCGTTCCAGGCGCGCGATCTCGTCCACGATGTGTGCGACCGCCGCCAGGCGCGCCTTGCCCCCGCCGCCACGGGGTGGCCGTTCCGTGCCCAAGGCGGCTGCGACCGCGGCCAGCCGCGGGCCGGTAGGGGGGACCTGCTTGCGCCGCACGAGTTCTGCGAGGATCAGCAGGCGTGCGTGCCGCAGCCGCATCGCCCACCTGCCGTTCTCAGTCAGGCAGGCGTTGCGGTCAAGGTATCCCAACGACTGCAGCACGCCGGCCCGCAGCAGGAACTCGGTGCTCAAGCCGTCGCGCGCCCGGGCGGCCGCCTCCGCGATCTCTCCATCGGGCAGCTTTCGCGGCTGCCGCATCCGGCGGCCCAGCAGGCCCTGGTAGGCGGCGAACGACCTGCCGATCTCGGCGAGCGCGGTGCGGAGATCCCTCCGCGACAGCAGGTTCAGCACCTGCGAGTAGGTGGGGGTGAACGCGGAGGTCACCGGCTCTGCCTCTGCTCCGGATAGGGCCAGGCCGAGCTGGGCCTCGGCCCGATCAGAAGCCGGGACAACCACCACGCCGACGCGGTCGCGACCCCTGCGGCCGGCCCGTCCAGACATCTGTTGGAACTCGGTTGCCGAGAGCGAGACCGGCCCTTCCGGGCTGTTGCGTACGAGCGTTGACAGCGCCACGGTGCGCGCGGGCACGTCCAGCCCGCTCGCCAGCGTCGTCGTGGCCGCGACCGCGCGCACCAGGCCGAGGGACAGCAGGTCCTCAACCGCAAGGCGCCAAGCCATCAGGTGGCCTGCGTGGTGGGGCGCGATCCCGCACTGGATCAACGTGTGCCGGTAGGCGTGGCCCAGCAGCGTGGGGTACTCCGACTCCCACCTGCCGAGCGCCCTGGCTCGCTCCTCCGCCCCGGGCAGCCGAAGCGCGGATAGCTCGCGGACCGCCACGTCGCACTCGCGGCGTGAGGGGAAGAAGAGGATCGCGGGCAGCAGGTTGCCGGCATCCAGCTGGCGCACCAGTTCGGTCAGCCAGCCCCGGCGACGCTCCTCGCGCCGCACCTTTCCGGCCAGAGACGGCGGCAGGAGGCCGCCGCCGCCGTCGGCCAGGAGCAGCCGCAGTGGAACCGGACGCCGATCCTCCAGCACTACCGCCGGTGGCCGGCCGCGGATCTCGGTCATCCACCCCGCCAGTTCGTCCACGTTGGGAATCGAGGCGGACAGCAGCAGGAGCCGCGCATTGGAGGGTGAGAGGAGCAGGATCTCCTCCCAGGCCGTGCCGCGCTCCGTATCTCCGATGTAGTGCGCTTCGTCGAGGACGATGAACGCGATGCCGGCGCCCCCGGCATAGAGGATGTTGCGAAGGATCTCGGTGGTGCCCACGATGACCGGCGCGCGGGGGTTGATGCGCCGCTCCCCGGTCACCAGGCCGACCGCTTCTTCCCCAAACAGCCGCTGGAACTGGCGGAACTTCTGGTTCGAGAGCGCCTTCAGCGGCGTGGTGTACCAGCTCTGGCCTCCGGCCGTCAGCCAGGCGCGGATCGCCTCCTGCGCGATCCAGGTCTTGCCGCTGCCGGTCGGCGCCGAGACCAGGACGTCTCTCGATCCCAGAGCGGCCAGGGCCTCCTGCTGGAACCGGGCCGGGATGAACTCGCCGGGGGGCGCCTCGCCCACCTCGGCCAGGGTGGGGCGGATGCCCGGATGCAGGGTGACCTGGCTCACCGTGTCAGTATAGCGCAGTCAGCATGGCGCAGGATGCCGCAGGGTTTCCCGCCGAACTCCCAGTCCACAATGCGCACGCGGGCGACCAGGGTTCTGGATGAGCTGGGCATCCACTACGACCTGTTGGAGTTTGAGGCCGAGGAGCACACGGCTGCGGAGGCCGTCGAGCGTCTTGGAATCGCGCCGGGGCAGCTCTTCAAGACGCTGGTCGTGCGCTCCAGCGAGGGCGCGGTCCTGTTGGCGTGCGTCCCGGCCAGTCACGAGCTGGACCTCCGGGCGCTGGCGCGGTGCGCGGGTGCCCGCCGCGCCGAGCTGGTGGACGCGGGCGAGTTGATGCGGCTGGTCGGCTACGTCAAAGGGGGCGTATCGCCCCTGGCGACACGGCGGCCCTGCCTGACGTTCATTGACGCCTCAGCCCTTCAACACCCCCGGATAAGCATCAGCGCGGGCGTGCGGGGGCTGCAGATCTGGATTGACCCGCGCGACCTTGTGCGCGCTACGGATGCCCGGGTGGAACAAATGCACGGCAAGATCGGTTGAAGGAAGAGTGGAGGCGCCGGGGGGTTCCCCGGACATCCTCCGGGAACTGACTGAGACACTGATTGAAAGGGGGTCCTAGTCATGAGTGCGGGCTGCTGCGGTCTGAGGGTTGGGCAGAATGTGCCGGATTTCCGACTCGAAACCTTTGAGCCGTCCAAGAGCGATTTCGGAGAGGTTAGTCTCGCGGCGCTGCGCGCCGGCGGAAAGTGGACGGTCCTGTTCTTCTACCCTGCCGATTTCACCTTTGTCTGAGCAACCGAGTTCGCTGCTCTGGCAGAGCAGCATGAGGCGTTCAGTCGGCTCGGAGCCGAGGTCGTAACCATCAGCACGGACACGAAGTACGTCCACCTAGCATGGCAACGGAACGAGAAGATGCTGAGAGACGTCAGGTATACGATGGCGGCGGACCCTACCGGCAACGTCTCTAGGCTGTTCGGCGTCTACGATGAGGACACAGGGCTCGCGTTGAGGGGGACGTTCATCATCAGTCCCAGCGGGACGCTCCTGAACTCAGAGGTCAACCACTACAACCTGGGCAGGAACGTCGAAGAGCTGCTCCGGAAGCTCAAGGCCAACCTGCGCCTGGCCAGACACGCCGGCGAGGGCACTCCCGCGAAGTGGAAGGATGAGGGGGACAAGACCCTCAAGCCATCGGCGAAGATGGTGGGCAGGGTGTACGAGGAGTACGCCGATGAGGGGCGCGGAGGGCAGGCCTGAGGGCCGCGTGCTGGCTGGGATTGGGTCGGGCTGGTGGAGACGAGGGGATTCGAACCCCTGACCCCCTGCGTGCAAAGCAGGTGCTCTCCCGCTGAGCTACGTCCCCGCGTGGGTTGCGCCTCCCATGATAGCGGTTCTTGCGGGGTGGTCGCAACCGGTACCCCCTGCCTTCCGCGCAACCCCTGCGACTCCCCTTTGCGCGGCAGGCCCCAGGACAACAAGGAAGCGAGCCGGGGGGCCTCCCCGGCTCGCGCCTCCGTGACAACCTCGCCTTCGCCCTTACGGCATGGCAATGTTCAGCCCGACGTACCAGCCGCCCCACTTGACGCCGCAGCTGGTCGACCCTCCGCACATGATCGTGGGGTCGTACCGCCAGTCTATGGCCCTGTATCCTGCCTCGGCACCCACCGTTGGGCTGAAGTTGTACCCCAACGCGACCTTGTAGTCCAGTAGCGAAGCAGGCGCCTGCACGACACCCCCGAGGTTCCAGTTCAACTGAGAGCCGGTCTGTCGCGGGGTGTACCCCAGGTCGCCCGTGAGGTACCAGTTCCCGCCGAAGTTGACCCTTGCATCTGCTCCGAAGCGGAAGCCGTTCAGCCGGACGTACCAGGGAAAGGCCGGGTCCTCAAACGCGCTGCCGCCGTACCCCGCGTAGAAACCCGCCCGGCCGTTAGCCATGGGGAAGTTCCGGTGCACGTTGAGGTTCCAGAAGCGGTTGAACGATCCGGGATCACCGCCACCGCCCGTCCAGTTGTTCACCGAGCCGGAATCAAAGTTGAAGCTGAGGGCCCAGGCCCCACCCATGACGTCCCGGCGCAGCGAGAAGCCGAGCAACGGTGAACTCCAAGTGTTCCCTGACTCGTAGCTGCTGTTGCTGGTGGACCAGTACCGCAACTGAATCCACGTCTGTCTGGTGGCCATTCGCGGGATTCAGCCCGATTCCTGCATGCCCCGGCCCGGTCCCAGGGCCAGGTGCCCGGCGGTAACAGGCAGCGATGTGGGCCGCACACCCGTCGCGTCCGCGATGGCGTTCACGATCGCCGCCGCGCCTGGTATCACCGGCGGTTCGCCCACGCCCTTGGCGCCGAACGGCCCCTCGTCCGAGGGGACCTCGATCAGCACCACGTCCACCGGCGGCACCGCTGGTGCTCTGGGCAGCGCGTAGTCGGCGAGGGTTCCGGTCAGCAGGCCGCCGTTCTCGTCGTAGACAACCTGCTCCAACAGGGCCCAACCGATTCCCTGCGCCACGGCCCCGTGGACCTGTCCTTCCACTTCAGGCGGGTTGATCGCGAACCCGACGTCCTGCGCGACCACGTAGTCCAGGATCTCCACCGCGCCGGTCTCGCGGTCCACACGCACGCGCACGAGATGCCCAGCGAAGCCCGGAGCCTGCCGGGTGATCGCGGTGGAGCCCTGCCCGAACACCGGAGGGTACCTGGCGCCGAACTTCATGCTCAACGTGGCGATCTCAGCCAGCGACAGGGCTGCCGTGGGCGAGCCCTTGACCCGCACCCGGCCCTCCTCGACCACCAAGTCTTCCAGGCGGGCCTCCAGGTGGTCGGAGGCGATCGCCAGGATCTGTCGGCGCGCGTCCAGGGCAGCGCGCCGGACAGCGGCCCCGACCGTGTGCGTGATCTTGCTGCCGCCCGACATCCCGGCATAGGGCGCCTGATTGGTGTCGGCCGTGATCACCTGCACCTTGCCTGGCTCGACTCCCAGGATCTCCGCGGCGATCAGGCCCATGGTGGTGGCCGTGCCGGTGATATCCACCGCGCCCGTGACGATCTGGAACGTGCCGTCGGTGTTCGCGCGCACGCATGCGGTCGCCGATTCGAGCCCGCCGGGCCAGCCCCCGATCGCCACGCCGATCCCCTCGTCCGCCCGCCGGGGGCGACGGCGTACCGGGTGGGTGTCCAGCGCCTCGAGCACCTGCCGGAGCCCCATGTTGGGCCACGGCCGTCCGTGGGGCATCGGGTCGCCCGGACCTGAGGCGTGGCGCAACCGAAATGCGATAGGATCCACACCCAGCAGTGAGGCCAGTTCGCTCATAGCCGACTCGATGGCAAAGGTTGCCTGCGGCACACCCGGCGCGCGATAGGCGCCTGCCGCGGGCTTGTTGGTGAGCACGTCCACGGCTTCCACCGCCAGGTTGGGGATGCGGTAGTATCCCCCCAGCATGAGACTGGCGACCGTGAGGGGCGCGCCGGGTTCGCACCCGGAGTCGAACTCGATCCTGGCCCGCAGGGCGGTCAGGGCGCCTTCCCGTGTTGCCCCCAGCTCGACCGTGATGCGGCTGGCCGGGGCAGGCTCAGTTGCCAGGAAGTCCTCGTGTCGAGTGAGGACGATGCGCACCGGCCGGCGCGTGAGCATCGCCAGCGCGGCAGCCAGGGGCTGGAAGTTCACGATCTTGCCGCCGAACGCCCCGCCCACGGTCATCGGCACGATCCTAACCTGCTGCTGGGACAGGCCGAGCCGCTTCGCGGTCTCCGCGCGCAGGTAGAACTGGCCCTGCGTGGAGGTGTAGATCGTTACCCCGCCGGCTACCGGATCCACGGCGGCAACCGCGGCCTGTGGCTCCAGATAGCCCTGGTGGATGCGCGAGGTGGTGTAGGCACGGCGCAGGATCACATCGGCCTGCCGCAGGCCGTCCTCGATGCTGCCGCGCGTGAACGCCACCCGGTTGGCCACGTTGCTGGGGCGCTCGGCCCTCTTCTCCTGCAGGACCACCGTCGCGTGCGCCTCGGCGTCATCCTCCTCGGTCTCGGCCGACTCGCGCACCAGGGGGGCGTCCTCGCGCAACGCTTCGTCCATGGTCAGCACCGCGGTCAGCGGCTCGAACTCCACCGACGCACGGAGTGCATCGAGCCCGTCGGATGCGGCGGTCTCGCTTTCGCCCAGCACCACCGCGACCGGCTCGCCCGTGTACCTGATCAGGGATCCGGCCAGCAGGCGGGAGGCGCCCTCCCCGAGCCCGGCCAGGTCGTCCGCGGTCACCACGGCAACGACGCCTGGAGTCGCCAGCGCAGGGCCGCGGTCCAGCCGCACGATGCGCGCCCGCGGAAAAGGGCAGAGCAGCAGCCGCGTGTGCAGCATCCCGGGCAGGCGCAGGTCCTCGGTGTATCCGGCCGCACCCGTGACCTTCTCGAGGCCGTCGGTGCGCCTGTGGGCCTTCCCGATTACCGGCATTCTCGTCCCTCCGTTGTTGTTGCGGTGCTCTTCGTCACCACGCGCCCGGATGCCTTGCGCGCGGGTGGCGTTGCCGGCTGCGCTGCCTTGCGGCCTGGGAGCCGCCGCGCGTATGATGCTGGCCAGGGAGGAGGGTTCCATGGATCAAGAGGGTTACGAGCGCATCAACCCCGCTTTGCTGGAGACCTTCCCCTACGAGTACCCCGGCAGCGACGCCGTCGTGGAGATAGCGACCGACGAGTTCACGGCGGTCTGCCCGTGGTCCGGCCTGCCCGACTTCGGCCGGCTGACCGTGCGCTACGTTCCACGCGAGCGCGTGCTGGAGCTGAAGTCGTTCAAGTACTACCTTCACTCCTACCGCAACGTCGGTATCTACCAGGAGCACGCAGCCAACCGCATTCTGGCCGACCTGGTGACCGCAGCCGCGCCGAAGTGGATGGAGCTGGTGCTCGACTACAACGTCCGCGGCGGGGTCCACACGACCGTCCGGGCCCGCTGGCCGCAGGAGTAGTCCGGGTGGCATCGCACCGCGGCAGCCAGCGGATCCTCGCCGAGGTTTGCGTCATCGCCGCCGCGTACGCGGCGCTGACCGTGGCGTTCGGCCCGATCAGCTACGGTCCGGTTCAATTTCGGATTCCCGAGGCGCTGAAGTCGCTGGTCATCTGGCGGCCGCATCTCGTGGCGGCGTTCGTGCTCGGCAACTTCCTCAGCAACATCACCAGCCCGCAGGCAGGCATCTGGGAGCTCGGGTTCATGCCGCTGGCCAACCTGGCCGGCGCGTGGCTGTGCATTGTGATCGGCCGGCGGTCGGCTTGGGCCGGGGCCGCGGTCTACGCCGTGGTGATCGCCGCGGCCGTGGCCCTGATGCTATCGGTGCTGCTGGGTGTGCCGTTTGTTGTGCTGTTCCCGCCGCTCCTGCTGAGCGAGGTCGTACTCATCGTCGGCGGTGTTCCAATCATGGCCCGCATACACAGGGCGGTCGAGGATCGCGAGCGGCGCGCAGGACCCCTACCGTAGCGTGCTGGCCCAGCCGCATGCCCCGCCGTCGAGCCACCGGGGCAGGACGTCGCAGAGCACCCAGGGTCGCAGGTTCCCGGCGGCGAGCCGGTCCGTGGGCTGCCAGACGAACTCGAGGTGCGGTTCCGCCGATCGAACCGGGGCCGGTCCGTCCAGCCCGGGCCAGGTGACCTCGAACACCAGGTTCAACTCGTGGCTCCGCCCCTGCGGATCGTCCCACGCGTGCTCGACCGCCCCCAGGAACCTGCCGATCTCCACGGCGATCCCAAGCTCCTCCTGAAGCTCCCGGGCCAGCGCGGCCTCGGCCGGCTCGCCGAGCTCCACGTGCCCTCCGGGCAGGAAGGTGTGCGCGGCACCCTTCTTGCGGGCAAGCAGGAGGTGCCGCTCTGCGGTGATCGCGGCCCTGGCGATGATCTCGATCGCTGCGGTCATCAGCGCTTCCCAGGGCACCGCCCGCGGCTCTAGCGCCCCAGCCGCTTCACCGCCTCCTGCTGGAAACGCCGATCCACCATCTGCTCGATCGGAATCGCCGTCGCATAGTCTGCCAGCCCGGCTTCGCGGAAGGCCTTCTCCATGTCCACAATGGTGGTCGCAACGATTCGCATGTCGGGGTAGTAGAGCAGCGGCGGCTCTCCGCGCAGCACCTCGTCGCGCACGCCGGTGTACTTCTTGTAGGCAGCGACGTTGTCAGGGTCGAGGTACCCCTCGCCCTGCATGGCGCGCGCCGCGGTCATCAGCGCCATCAGGAAGCGAGTGGCGACCTCGGGCCGGGTGCGCATGAACCCTCCCGAGAACGCGAACACCGTCGTAGAGGTGCCCGGAGCGAAGTTCTCGAGCAGCGGCCGCGCCAGGAATTGGGCCAGCGCTGCCGAGGAGAACGGCGAGCCGGTCAGGGAGGCGTCCACGCGGCCGGCCCGCAGTGCCGGGCCGTGGTCCGGGTTGGGCAGGTTCACCAGCTCGAAGTCGCGCGGCCCGATGCCCCCGCGCCGCGCGCCGATGAGGAAGAGGTAGTGCCCGGCCGACCCCGCGCCTCCGGCGACTGCCACGCGCCGCCCCCGCAGGTCGCGCACCGAGCGTATCTCGCCCGAGTCGAAGAGGTCCAGGCGCGCCAGGATCCGCGTGCCGTGGCGCTGTCCCCAGGAAGAGGTGGACGCGACGACGCGCATCTCCAGGCCGCGGTTGAAGGCGTTGAAGATCGAGGCCGCCAGGCCGATCGCGCCTACGTCGAGGCGGTCCTGGGCCAGGAAGGCCACCGCCTCGGTGCCCGAGGCCACCCGCTGCAGCTCGACCTCGATCCCCTGATCGCGCATGAAGCCGCGCTCTATCGCCACGTAGAGCGTGGCGAAGTTGATCAGCGGCACGTGCGCCACCACGACCCTCTCGACGCGCGGTGCGGCAGGAGCCGCGGCGACTACGCCCGTCGCGGTGGCTACGACCATCGCGACGGCGGCCATCCCAGCCCAAAGCCGGTTAGGGTTACCCATGATCTATTCTCCCTCCTCGTGGACGATCGTCCTCCATCCAAGGCATCACCCGGTGGCCGATCCGGCGTACTGCCTCGTACGACAGCACTCCCAGTGCACCGATGACGATGAAGCCCGCGAACATCTCCTCGGGCCGCAGCGTGTTCCAGGCGAACCATATGAAATAGCCGATGCCGTCCTTGGCCGCGACGAACTCGGCGGCGATGATCACTATCAGCGCCGTGCCCAGCGCCAGGCGCATGCCGGTGAAGATCGCCGGCAGCGCGCCGGGCAGGATGATGTGGGCGAACATCTGCAGTCTCCGCGCGCCAAACGCCCTGCCCGCCTCGATGTAGAGCGGCTCAACGCCGACCACAGCGGCGGTCGTGTTGATGACTACGATGAAGAAGGTGGCGATGGCGATGATGGCTATCTTCGAGGCCTCGCCGAGGCCGAAGATCAGCATGACCAGCGGCAGGATCGCGACCTTCGGTATCACGTAGAGCGCCGAAATGGTCGGTTCGAGCGCCACGCGCAGCGAGCGGACCGTGCCCATCGCCAGGCCGGCCACCAGTCCTGCCGCGGCGCCGATCGCGAAGCCCGCCAGCACGCGCGTGACGCTGGCCGCGGTGTGCGCCGCCAGGGTTCCGTCGGCGAGCAGGCGCCAGAACGTGAGGACGACCAGCGACGGCGGCGGGAAGAAGCGCGCGTCGAGCACGCCGGTTTGGATCGCCACTTCCCACAGACCGACCAGGAAGACAGGCGCGCCCAGCGCCAGCATGCGGTCGCGGCGCGGGTCACTCATGCCCTTGTCCCCATCGCCGCGATCGCCTCATCCCGCAGCGCCTCCCATATCTGGTAGGACAGGCCGGCGAACGCCGGATCGCCCATCACCTCTATGCCACGCGGCCGGGCGAACGGCACAGTGAACGCGGCCTTCAGTCTTCCAGGCCGGGCGGTCATGAGCACGACACGGTCGCCCAGCAGGACCGCCTCCTCGATGTCGTGCGTGACGTACACAACGGTCTTGCGGTCGGCTTCCCAAAGGCGAAGCAGTTCGTCCATGAGAATCAGCCGGGTCTGCGCGTCGAGCGCGCCCAGCGGCTCGTCCATCAGCAGGACCTCGGGATCGTTGGCGAAGGCCCGCGCGATGCCGACCCGCTGGCGCATCCCCCCTGAAAGCTGGCGTGGATAGGCCTCGGCGAACTCGCCTAGGCCCACCCGGTCGATCCACTCGCGGGCCGTGGCCTCGCGCTCGGACCGGGCCACGCCCCGCATCTGCAGTCCGAAGGCCACGTTCTGCAGCACCGTCTTCCAGGGGAAGATCGCGTACTCTTGAAACACCAGACTGTGTAGCGGCTTGCCCCGGCCGCCTCCGGCGATCGCCGCCGTCCCGGAGGAGCAGGGAACGAGGTCCGCCAGGATGCGCAGCAGCGTGGACTTCCCGCAGCCCGAGGGTCCCACGATGCAGACGAACTCCCCCTCCGACACCTGGAGAGAGACCCGATCGAGCGCCACCACGGGGCGGCCCAGCCCTGGGTAGATCTTGGTCACGTCGGACACGAGGATCTTCACAGACATTGGAGTGTGGCATTCTACGTGTGTACGGCGCACTCCTCGGAGGACACGTATCACGGAGGACGCGTAACACTGCAGGACGGGCTCAAGCTGCCAGAGAAGCATCCTGGCGGGGAAAGGACAAGGAGGCGAGGACCGTGAGAAGAACGATTGCACTCGTCGGCATCGTGCTGCTGGTCGCGATGATTCCCGGCGGCCTCTCGGCAGCGCAGGTCTGGCCGGAAGCCCGGCCGGTGAGCATCGTGGTGCCCTTCACCGCCGGCGGAGGGACCGACATCATAGCCCGCCAGATTCAGCGGGCAATACAGCGGTTCACTGAAGCACCGATTGTTATCCGGAACATGCCCGGAGCAGGCAGCGGCATTGGGACAAACGAGGTGCTGCGCGCCAGGCCTGACGGCCACACGTTGCTGCTGTCCGGGACGCACACCGTCACGGCGACGCTGCAGGGCCTGACCGCCGGAACGATCATCCAGCTCGACCACATCGCCAGCCTGAACTGGGATCCTTTCGTGATCGCTGTTCTGGAAGCGGCTCCCTACAAGACCCTCCAGGAATTGATTGATGCGGGCAAGCAGGCCCCGGGTAAGATCACGATCGGTCATGCCGGCGTCGGCGCGTTGACTCACCTGACCGCTGAGGCCCTCAACAAGGCGGCCGGAGGACCCTGGACCGTGGTGCCCTTCGAAGGCGGCGCCCGCCTGATCGCAGGCGTGTTGGGGAACGTCGTGACCAGCGGCGTGTTCTCGCAGTCCGAGGTGCAGGCGCAGGCCGGGCGGCTCCGGCCGCTCGCGGTCACGAGCCTGCGGCGGACCACGCTGTTTCCGGCAGTGCCCACGACGACCGAGCTGGGGTACAAGAACATCCCCCAGGGCAGCTTCCGCGCGATCAGCGGGCCGAAGGGGATTCCCATGGAGGTGCGCAGGGCAATCGCATCCTCCGTGGCGCGTGCAATGAACGATCCCCACTGGATACAGTTCGCCCGCGAGAGCGGACTGGTCAAGACATACATGGCCAACGAGGAGCTGGAACGGTACTTCGCGGTGCTCACGCTGGACCTGTCGAAGTTGCTGCGCCAGGTCGGCCTGATGAAGTGAGGAGATGACGCGGACTTCGCGGCTGGCCGTCGCCGCGTCCCTGGCCGCCTTCGCGCTCCTGGCCCTCCTGCTGGCCGGCCAGATCTCCAGCCGGCACGTCAAGGGAGATCCAGGGCCCCAGGCCCTTCCAATCGCGGTCGCTGCCCTAGTTCTGGTCGGGGCAGCGGCCGCCTTGATCGGGGAGACGCGCCGCGGTTCTTCCGGCGCGGAGCCATGGCAGCAGGCCCTTGGAATCGGCGCAGGCACGGTTGCGTTCCTGCTGCTCTTGCCGGTTATGGGCTTCGTGATCTCCGCCGCGCTCTTCCTGATAGCCGCCTCGCTCTACCTTGACAGCCGGCGGCGCATCGGACCGGTAACGCGGCTCCTGACCGGGGTGGGGTTTCCCCTGGCCCTCTGGTGGATCTTCAGCCGGCTGCTCGACGTTTCCCTCCCACGCGGGCTCCTGGGATTCTAACGCATGGAACCCCTGCTGAAGGGCCTGGCCTTCGTCCTCCAGCCGACCACGCTGTTGTGGATTGTCGTGGGCGACATCGTCGGGATCTTCATCGGCGCACTTCCCGGCCTGACGGCCACGATGGGGCTCGCGCTGTTTCTGCCCGTTACGATTCACCTCGACAGTCTCACCGCCGTCAGCCTGCTGCTGGGGCTCTACTTTGGGGCGGTGACCGGGGCGTCCATACCCGCGGTGCTCTTCGGGATCCCGGGCAACCCCAACGCCATTGCCACCGTGTTCGACGGCCTGCCCATGGCGCGCAAGGGGCAGGCCGGGGTCGCGCTCGGCGGCGCGGTGATAGCGTCGTTCATCGGCGGGCTGATCAGCACCGCGGCGCTGCTCGCGGCCTCCCCGGCGCTGGCCCGCTTCTCGCTGCTGTTTGGGCCCGCGGAGTACTTCTCCCTGGCGGTTGCCAGCCTGACGATCATAGCCAGCGTCTCGGGTCCCTCGCTCCTGCGGGGCGTGGTGATGGGTGCGATGGGCGTGTTGCTCGCGACCGTTGGGATAGACACCATGACCGGCGTCCGACGGTTCACCTTCGACAACCCCTTCCTGGCCAGCGGCATCGGGCTCGTTCCCGTGCTGATAGGCATGTTTGGCATCACGCAGGCGCTCGACGATGCCGCCCACAGCCGAGAGCTGCGCCAGATGGTCACGCAGCAGCTCGGCCGGCTATTCCCAAGCATTCGGCAGCTTCGCGGCATGTGGCGCATCATTCTGGAGTCGAGCTGGATCGGGACCTTCATCGGCCTGCTGCCCGGGGCCGGCGCCAGCGTGGCCGTGGTCCTGGCTTACGAGCGGGCGAAGCAGATCTCCCCGCGCCCCGAGGAGTTCGGCACCGGCCGGCTCGAAGGGGTCATCGCGCCGGAGGTGGCCAACAACGCCTGCATCGGCGGTGGGCTGATACCCACCTTCACGCTTGCGCTGCCCGCGGAGGCGGCCGCAGTTCCCATCCTTGCTGCGCTGGTCATCCACGGCGTCACGCCCGGCCCGTTGCTGTTTACCTTCCAGCCGCACTTCATCTACGCTATTGTCTTCGCAATGATCGTGGCGAATCTGACCACCTGCGTCTTCCAGCTCGGCGGCATCCGTGTGTTCATCAAGGCGCTGAGCGTGCCGCCGGCGTTGATGCCTCCTTTGGTGATCTTGCTGTCGGTGCTGGGCGCGTACGCCCTCAACGGCTGGATGTACGACGCCGTCGTGGCAGTGGTGGCCGGGATCCTGGGGTTTGTCCTCAAGCGCGCCGGATACCCGCTGATCCCGCTGATCCTGGGACTGGTCCTGGGGCCGATGATGGAGTCGGAGTTCCGGAGGATGATGATCATCACCGGCGGGGACATGACGGTTTTCGTCACGAGGCCGCTGAGCCTGCTGCTGCTGGCAGCCGGCGCCGGGTCGCTGATTCGCCAGCTCGCCCATCAGAAGCGGCTGGCCCGGAAGGGAGCAGTATCGGCATGAGCAGTTTGGCTGAGAGCCAACACATCCCCGCCGTCATGAACCCTCCGGCGCACTTTCTGGTGGCGTCGGCCGCGAGCAGCCCGCTGACGCACCTGGAATTCGCGCTTGTCACCCTGGCCGGTGGTGGGGCGCCCTTCTCCTGGGAGTCCGGCGACCGCGAGGCCGTCATATACGTGATCGAAGGCGGCTGCGTGGTCAACGTCTCCGGAAGTGCGGGGACGCTTTCCGGGACCCTCGGCCCGCGCGCATCGGTCTTCGATGATCCGCCGTCCGCGGTGTTCGTGCCCGCGGGCTCTCGCGTAGACCTGGTCGGCCTTGCGGACGGAGCACATCTGGCGCTCTTCTCCGCGCCTCCGGCCGCCACACGCTCTCCCCGGATCATCGGCCTGGATCAGATCACCGTCAGGAACGTGGGCGCCGAGAACTGGTCGCGCCGCGTCATCAGCGTTGCCGACCAGAGCGTGACCAGCCGGATGCTCGTGGGCGAGACCCACAACCCCCCTGGCCACTGGTCGAGCTATCCGCCGCACAAACACGACACGCGCCGCGCCATCGCCGAAGGTCGAGGCGAGGCCCCGATGGAGGAGGTCTACCACTACTTTGTGCGGCCGCCGGACGGGTTCGGGCTGCAGATGGTCTACACGCCTCCAGACGCCCCTGCGCCGTTCGAGAGGATCTACAGGGTGCGCGACGGCGACACCGTTGTGATACCGCGCGGCTACCACCCGATCGTGGCAGCCGGGGGCTACGATCTGGTCTACCTCTGGGCGATCTCGGGCGAGCAGGTGGAGTACGCCGCCTGGGCGGACGATCCGGCGCATGCCTGGATCAACCGTCCGCGGTAGAGCCGGAAATGCGCCCTGTTATCGTCTTCGACTTCGACGGCACACTGGTGGACGCGTACGAAATCAAGCGCGAGTCGTACTGGCGGGCGGTATCCGAGGTGCTGGGACTGGACCCCGGGCACCGGGCCACGGTGGACGCCTCCTATGCCCGCACCAGCGGCGCCCACCGGTTCGTTCAACTGGCCGATACCGCTGCCGCCCTGGGCCGCACGGTGTCCGACGCGGACCGCGAGGAGTTCTCGCGGCGCTACTCCGGCTACAACGAGCAGGAGAAGGATCGGATGCGTCAGTTCCCCTCGGCGAGGGCGATGCTGGAGGCACTTCGGGAGGACCACGACCTGGTGTTGTCCAGCGGCCTGCCGCACGCCAACCTCGTGGCCGAGGCCGCGCGCCATGGCCTGGCGGAGTTCTTCGTCGAGATTGAGGGCGGCGACAAGGGCCGTACGCTGGACCGGCTGCGCGCCGCAGGGCGCACCGTCGTGGTCTTCGTCGGCGACACCCCGCACGACGAGGAGGTGGCCGCCTCTCGTGGTGTCCCGTTCTACAGGGTTGGCGGCGACGCAGAACTGGCACGGCTCCCGGAGGTGCTCTCGTGAGCGCATCGTTGGTGGTCCTGGGATCCAGCGGCGCGGTGCAGACCGCGCACCGCGACAACGCGGCGCTGGCCTTCCGCATGGAGGAGTCGTCGGTCCTGGTTGACTGTCCGGGCAGCGTCTTCCTCAAGCTGCGGAAGGCAGGGCTCGATCCGATGCTCCTGCGGGCAGTTGTGATCACGCACGCGCATCCCGACCACATCTACGGGCTGCCGTCTCTGGTGCACCATCTCTGGATGCTTGCCCGCCAGGAACCACTGCCCCTGTTCGCGCCGGAGCCGGAGATAGGCAAGCTGCGGGGCCTTCTGGACGTGTTCGACCTGGGCCGGCGCGCGGAGTTTCTTGAGATGCACCCTCTGGCCGCCGGTGCAACCTCACCGACAGGCGACGCGGCTGGCCCATTCTGGGAGCACGCCGGAGGACGGCTCTCTGCGCTGCCGTCGGACCACGGCCCGCCCGCTTTCGCGATCCGCTGGGATACCCCTGCGGGCGCGAGGGTCGTCTACTCCTCTGACACGCGGCCGGTGGAGGCAATGGCTTCGTTCGGGCGCGATGCCGCGCTGTTTGTTCACGAGGCCACCTTCCTCGAGTCCGAGGCAATACGGGCGGCGGAGGGGGGTCACTCGACGGCTGCGCAGGCCGCCCGCCTGGCGGCGCTCGCCGGCGCTCGCCGGCTTCTTCTCGTGCACCTGGACTACCGGGCAGATGCGGCGCAATGGGTGGAGGAGGCCAGGAGCGAGTTCGTCGGGCCGGTGGAGGTGCCGGACGACGGCGCGATCTACGCTGTGGAGTGATCCCGGCGGCGCAGTGTGATTCCGTCGGCGTGATCTAGGTAGTGGCGCGGCCGGCGCCGGTGGTCCCGCCGTCTACCGCTATCGTCTGACCGGTGATGTACCCTGCCCCGCGGCCGGCCAGGAACACCACGAGGGCCGCCACCTCTTCGGCCGTGCCCATCCGGCCCATCGGAATCACCTCGAGCAACTTCCGGCGAAGCTCCTCGGGCATGGCCGCCACGATGCCCGCGTCAATCGCACCCGGCGCTACCGCGTTCACGGTGACACCGCGCGGAGCCAGTTCCCGGGCAAGCACCTCGGTCAGCCCGATCAGGCCGGCCTTGGCAGCCGAATAGTTGGCCTGGCCGGCGCCGCCGGCGACCCCTGCTATGGAGGACATGTTGATGATTCGACCCCGGCTGCTTGCCAGCAAGTGGGGCAGCGCGTGGCGGCAGCAGCGTACAGCGCCGGACAGGTTGGTGTCCAGCACCGCGTTCCAGTCGGACGGCTGCATGCGCACCACAAGCGCGTCGCGCGTGATGCCGGCGTTGTTGACCAGGATGTCGAGGCCCCCGAACCGCGCCACAGTCTCGGATATGCACCTCGCCGCGTCGGCGTCGGAGTCCACGTCGGCCTGGATTGCGAGAACCTCGGCAGGCGGAGACAGTTCACGGACCAGCGCCTCGGCGCCGGCCGCGTTGGAGCGGTAGGTGAACGCGACGCGCGCCCCGGCTCGGGAAAGCGCGACCACAATGGCTCGTCCGAGGCCGGACGATCCGCCGGTGACCAGCGTGGAAGCTGAATCGAGCATCAGGGGCGCCGGGCGACCACCTGCATCCAGATCCGCGGGACCGTCTGAAGCTTGAGGTCCCCAAAGGTCTGGCGGGCGCCGGCCTTGAGCGCTTCCATGCCGATCTCGAGAGGGACGCCGGGCAGCGCGCCCTCGATGAACATCGAGAACTCGCTGATGTCCTCCCAGGCCTGGCAGGGGAGCTGCTTCTCCTGGAACTCGACCTCGGTCTCGGCAAACCCGCTATCATCAAGCAGGCGGCGATACTCCGCCGGGGTCAGCCACTGCATCGCGGTGGCCTTGGCGTCGCGGACAACGGCATGTCCCCTCTCGCGCAGCAGGCGCATCGCCCGCAGCCCCCAGTGCTTGTAGAACCGCAGGCTGTCCCCGGCGTAGGCGCCCTCGAAGAAGGTGGTGTTGAACGCCAACACGCCGCCGGGGCGCAGCACCTTGCTGATCCCGGCGATCACCTGGGCCTTGTCCGGGACGAGGTGGATGGCGTTGCAGAAGACCACCGTGTCCACCTGCGGCACCAGGCTGCCCAGGCGCTCCGCGGTCCCCTGGATGAACCGCACGATGGCAGACTGGATTCGCTGCGCCGCCAGCACCAGCGCGGAAGCGGAGGGGTCTATGGCGAAGACGCGGCCCAGCGGCGGCACGCCCATCCGCTGCAGGATCAGCTCGGTGATGGCGCCCGGGCCGCATCCCAGGTCAACCACGTCGGCGCCCGGCCTGATGCCTGCGCGCGCCACCAGCCAGGCGTTGACTTCCCTGAAGAACGGATGCGCCGCGAACCTGGCAAACGAGAACCGCTCTTCCGGGGTCTCCATGGCCTGGGTCTCCATAAGATGGATTATACCTCATGCGCAAGCGCCATCCTCATGCGCTAGCGCCACCCATCGCGGTGGACTACCTCATGGGCCAGTCCGCGGGAGCGGGCGGCTCCCTCTCCCGCGGGCGAGACCAGCAGGGTGCCACCACGTCCCTCGACCCGTCCTTCGGCGAGCACGACGCGCCCTCCGGCCACAGACCACGTGGCACGCCCTGCTTCGAGATCCACGACCGTTACGTCGGCGTCGGCGCCCACACCGAGGTGTCCTTTGGTCGGAAGGTTCAACATGCGGGCAGGGTTCAGGCTGGCCTTGACGACGAAGTCCCGGAGGGTCCAGGCGCCCATCTGGACCAGCATGAGCCCGTGCCGGACCAGGAAGTTGCGCGGAATTGCGCCGCCGTCGGTGCTGAGGCCGCCGATCACGAAGGCACCGTCGCGCCGCGCGGTCGCCAGCAGGATCGCGGACGGGATGTGGTTGACCGGGAACGAGACGCCTGCGTCGGTCTCCAGGGTGCGCCATGTTTCTAGCCCGTCCGCCGGTGATGCCAGGATGATCTCGCCGCCCTTCTGGATGTGGATGCGCGCGTAGCCGGAGCGGATCGCGGCCTCCAGCCCTCTCTCGCTCTGCTCGTAGCCCCCCAGCCGGAGGCAAGTCTTCGTGACCGCGCTTGCCGGGGCGCCGCTGCGGCACCGTGCCGACGTGCCGTTGTATACAGACAGGTACGACTCGCTGACCGCGGAGGGGTGTGCGGTCAGGAGTTCGAGCGCGCGCTGCGCCTCCACGACCGGATCGCCCATCAGCTGGCCGCGGCAGTACGAGTTCACGTGGGCGATGTGGATGGGGCGGCCCGTGGCCAGGTCGAGTGCCTCTTCGAGCCCGCGGATGTCCGAGCCCGTTGCGGTTGTTCCCACATGGAAGGCGACGTAGCACCGGCACCTGGCCGCTTCCTCCACGGCCTGTGCAGTGGCCTCTGGTGTTAGAGGGTAGTGGCCGCCCAGCAGCTTGATCCCGATCGCGCCACTGGTCAGCGCCCGGTCAACCGCGCCGGCGATCTCGTTCCCAGTGGGATCGAGCGACGGCAGCGTTGCTCCGGGAACCAGCGGGTGGAGGTAGGCGATGTTGAGCCCGGCGCCTCCGCCTGTCAGGTCCCGCGCCAGGTCCTCGATCTCACCGGCCATGTCGAGCGCGGTCACGACACCCGTCGCGGCCACCATGCGGTGTCCCTCGGCCGAGCCGAAGTGGCGCGAGAGGTGGGTGTGGCTGTCAATCACTCCTGGGATCACGTGGCGCCCGGCGACATCCACGGTTCTCCGCGCGCCGGTGGTTACCCGGCCCACCTCGCTGATCCGCCCGTCGCGTATGGCCAGCTCGGCAGGCCCGTCCATGTTGTTGGCGGGATCGAGCAGGTGCCCGCCCGTCAATACGAGATCGTGCACTCGGCATCATTCCTTTCTGCTGGCCCTTCTTTCAGGAGGTTGGCCGAAAAGCACGGATTCCCTTTGCTATAATCATCGCCGGAGAGGTGGCTGAGCCTGGCCGAAGGCGGCGGACTTGAAATCCGTTAGGGTGAAAGCCCTCGTGGGTTCGAATCCCACCCTCTCCGCCAGTCGGCGACTGCAAGAACCCCAACCCACGGAGGCCGCGCGATGTACGGATGGACCGGGAACATCCTGAGGGTCGATCTGACGACAAGGACGTATGGACGAGAAGCGTTCTCCGAGGAGTTCACGCATACGTGGGTAGGCGGCCGGGGATTCGCCTTGAAGACTCTCTGGGACGAACTCGAGCCGGGAATTGATCCCCTGGGACCTAAGAACAAGTTCATCGTCGCCCTCGGTCCGATCGCCGGCATCCCCGCGCCCAACACCGGTAAAACCGTCGTGGCGGCCAAGTCGCCCCTGACCGGCGGCTACGGAGACGGCAACCTCGGCACCCAGGTCACGGAACAACTCCGGAAGGCCGGGTACGACATGCTCATCGTCGAGGGAGTTGCCGCCGAACCGACCCTGCTCTACATCGAGGACGACCGGGTAGAGTTTCTGTCCGCCGCCGAGGTCTGGGGCAAGGGGACTTACGCGACAAACGACTGGATCTACGGACGTTACGGAAAGAGAGTCGGGGTTCTCAACATCGGGCAGGGAGGGGAAAACCTCAATCTCTATGCGACGGTCCGGAGCCTCGAGGGACGCTCCGGCGGGCGGCCTGGAATGGGCGCCGTAATGGGATCGAAGAAACTGAAGGCCATCGTGGTCAAGGGGAGCAAACCCATCCCCCAGGCCGATCCCGAAGCGATGAGGAAGCTCGGTACGGCCGACCTGCGCGCAGTCCACGAAATGGACAAGGAATCCGGCTGGTCCATCCAGAGTACGACGGGCATTCTCGCCTGGTGCAACGAGGTGGCCGCGCTTCCGGTCCGGAACATGAGGAAGACCCGGCATTCCGACGCCTGGAAGATCGACGGCGAACGGCTGAATGCCGCGCGGGTGGCGACCTACGGCTGTCCGACCTGCCCCATGCGCTGCGGCATCACCATCCACGACCGCGAGGGCCGGGAGTCCGAACTCGACTACGAGAACATCGGCATGCTGGGCAGCAACCTGGAGGTCTTCGAACTCGACCAGGTCGGATCCCTGAACTACCTCTGCGATGACTACGGCCTGGACACGATCTCCGCGGGAGGCGTCCTCGGGTTCTACGCCGACGCGATAGATCGGGGGGATATCGCCGGCGATTTCCGATTCGGCGACATCGAGGGGGCCAAGGAACTCCTTCGGCTCGCCGCCCTCAGGGAAGGGAACCTGGGAAACATGCTCGCCGACGGGACGATGCGCATGGCCCGGAAGATCGGCCGGGGTTCCGAGGCCTACGCCATGCACGTCAAGGGCCTGGAGGTTTCCGCATACAACTGCAAACTCTGTCCCGGCATGGCGCTTTCTTTCGGAACGAGCCCCATCGGCGCCCATCACAAGGAAGCCTGGGTCATCACCTTTGAGCTCAACCAGACGGTCCGCGATTCCTACGGACGGGACAAGGCGCAGAAGGTCATCGAACTGCAGAGGATCCGGGGAGGACTGTTCGAGTACATAATCGCCTGCCGGTTCCCATGGGTCGAACTCGGCTGGCAACTTGAGCACTACCCGATCTACTTCAACACCATCACCGGCCTCCACTGGACCCTGGACGACTTCTGGAAGGTCGGCGACAGGATCTACGCGCTCATGAAGTTCTTCTGGCTTAGGGAAATGCCGGATTGGAACCGGAAGATGGACTACCCGCCCATGGTCTGGTTCGATTCTGCCAACGCCGACACCGACGGCCCGATCGCGGGCAAGGTCCTCGATCTCGAGAAGTACGACGGTCTTCTTGACCATTACTACGACCTCCGCGGCTGGGACAAGAGAGGCATACCCACAAGGAAGACGGCCGCCGCCCTGGGCCTAGAGGACGAAGCCCGCCAGGCCGAGGCCTTCGGCAAGTTGGAGGACTAGCCCGGAGGACCAACCCGGAGGGCCTTGCGATGAAGGTCACGGTCAAGATGATCGGGTCTTTCGTCTATTCCGCTGGATTCAGCGAGAAGACCCTTGATCTCTCCCCCGGAACGACGACCGATGAGCTCCTGGAAACGTTGAAGATCGAGAAGTCCCGGCCGATGATCGTAGCGCGCAACGGCCAGGCCGTCGTCCCGGGAGAGAGACTCGAGGACGGCGACCGGGTCGTCATCGCTCCCATCTTTTCGGGCGGATAGGCAGCGCCGGAAGGCGAGCAGGTACGGGCCGGAGCGGGGCGGCTAGTAAAGCCGCTCTCGGTCGAAGACGTTCAGCAGGGGTTCGCCGCGCAGGTACCGCCGGAGGTTCTCGCAGAACAGGTCGGTGAGCCGTGCATTCTCGGTCTCCACGGTGCTGGCCGAGTGCGGGCTGATCAGGACGTTTGGCATATCCCACAGGGCGTTATCGGCCGCCGGGGGCTCTGCCGCCAGCACATCCAGCGCGGCCCCGCCGAGGCGGCCGTCACGCAGCGCCTCGATTATGGCCGGCTCGTCCACGACGGCCCCCCGCGCCACGTTGATGAGCACTGCTCCCGGCTTCACGGCGGCGAGTTCTTTCCGTCCGATCAACTCCTCGGTCTGCCGGGTATGAGGGGTGGCCAGGACGACGTAGTCCGCCGCTCCTAGCAGCGAGGGCAGTTCGGCCATCGGCACCAGCCCGTCAACCTCCACGTCCCGGTCGCCTGGCTCGACAATCCGCCGGGTGGCAATGACCCGCATGCCAACCCCGCGGCACATCCTCGCGACTTCACGGCCGATCGTTCCAAGACCGATGACGCCAACCGTGGCGCCCCGGAGATCGCGGCCGCAGTACCGCAACCACCGGTGCGCCGCTTTATCGCGCACCATTCGGAATCCGTCCTTGGCGAACCAGAGGATCGCCATGAGTACGAAATCGGCCAGCGGCTTCGCGTGGATCCCTTTTGCGGTCGTGAAAACAATCGGGCTATCGAGAAGGCCGGTCCGCAGCAGGAGCTGTCCGATTCCTGTGCTGGTGCCTTGAATCCACCGCACCCGAGGGATGAGGGTCTTCAGGACGTCGGCGTTGGGATAGTCGAAGTCGAAGAGAACCTCGGCTTCGGCCAGGTAGCCGCGCCACTGCCGCTCGTCATCCTCGGTGCGCTGCAGCGGGCGCCCGAAGTGATCGCACGGGTACCGCGGCTCCGGGAGCAGGGCCGGCTCATAGATGACCCGCACTTCGCCGGCGCCGCGGATGCGCTCGACGAAGTGCGGCTCAAGATAGGAAGCTATTAGGACAACTACGGGCGAGGCGCGTCTCCCGGCAGCCCCCACTCTATGCTGCGTACTTCTTCGCCCAGTCGCTGACGATCGGGATTGCGAACTCCTTGCCGTTGTACGTCTGGACCGCGTAGTAGATCGAAAGGATCAGCCAGACGATCCACAGGATCGGGCCGGCGACCAGGAACAGGAGCCAGCCCAGGAACGGGATGTTCCCCAGGATCATCAGCGCCACGTACAGCACGAACCACGCGATCCCCCAGAACAGCGCGGTCCATCCGTGGCGCTTCATGAACGGGTCCTTCTTCATGTCGGTAAGGATTATGACGAGGGCGATTATCCAAATCGGGTACGCGAGCGCGGCGAGCAGCCGGTTCGACTGGTCCGCCGGGGCGGGCTCTGTGCTCATCTAGCACCTCCCTAGTCGCTGCTGGTTGCCTATGAGTTCAGGGCGCCGGAGGGGGTTTCCTGCCGTCGCGTCCCGATAAGTCCACGCCCGTCTATAATGGACCTGTCATGCGCATCCCGACGGCGGGGTCCGGCCTGGCCGGGGGCCTCATCAATGAGATCCGCGAGGTAGCCGCGGGCGCGCCGGTTGCGGTGGCGTTCAGCGGCGGGCTGGACTCGTCCGTTGTCGCGGCGCTCGCCCGCGATGCGCTGGGCCCGGCCAACGTACTGCTGGTCACGGTCAACATGGGCCAGTACGCCTATCGCCGCGGCAACGCCATTGTGCTGGAGATGGCGGAGCAACTCGGCCTGCAGCAGCGCTGCCTGCTGGGCCAGGCAAGGCAGCACGCGGTCCAGCGGGGCGGCCCCGCATGCAACCGATGCACCCGCGAGATCAAGCTGGGCATGGTCAAGGCCGCGGCACAGGGCCGGCCGGTGCTCACCGGTTCCAACCGCAGCGACACCTGGGGGCAGAGGGGCCTGCGGATCCACGACGGTTACTACTCGCCTCTCCTGGACCTAGACAAGCCCCAGATCCGGGAGATGGCCGGCGATCTGGGCCTGGAGATCCCGCGCATCGGCGAACACTGGGGACGCGAGGGGTGCAAGCTCAAGCACCTGCTGAAGCCGCTGATCAACCCCGACTACCACGGACGGGCCGTAGCAGAGGCGAACGAGGCTCTGCTGGAAGTGCTGGCCGGGATGGGTTTCGACGCGGAGCTGGCCAATGTCAAGATCGTCGGTCCCCTGCGGCGGAACGTCGGTCTGGTGAACGTCCGGCCCGAGCCGCCCTCCGCGCTCAGGGCCGCCGTCCTTCGGGCGCTGGGCAATCTGGCAGGCCTCGACGAGGTGCGGTTCGTCGAGGGGCCGGTGCGGCTCGTGGTGAAGGCCGGTCCTGCTCTGGCAGGGGACGCGGCGGGTCGCTACTGGGTGGAGCACGGACGTCTGGCGCCCGACTTCGCCCATCCGATAGAGGCGGAGTGGAGGCCCAGCCCGGACGGACGGCTCCACACGTTCCATGTCCTCGACGCGGTCCCGCTCTGATTCGGGGCGCCGGGAACGCGCCTCCGGCAGGATTCGCATCGTGGGCGCCCGAACCAGCGTGGCGATGATCCGGCGGCTTCTCGTGTTGGTTCTCGCACTCGTATGCGCGCTGGCCCTGGCGCTGTTCCCCGCCCAGGTCCGCGGCGGGCCCTCTGTTACGCTCGAGTTCTGGACGATCTCGCTCCAGCCGTTCTTCAACGACTACGTCAACGGACTCATCGCCTCCTACGAGCGGGCGAACCCCGGGGTGCGGGTCCGCTGGGTGGACGTGCAGTTCGCGGCGGTCGAGCAGAAGCTGCTGGCCGCGTTGGCCGGAGGCGTGCCGCCGGACGTCGTCAACCTCAATACCGAGACCACCGCCCGGCTGGCCGAGCGCAACGCGCTGGTGGACATGGACGAGGCCGTCCCTGCCCAGGTCCGTGCCCGCTACTTTGAGGGCCTCTGGCGCTCCGGAGCGGTGCGCGGCCGGACCTACGCGCTGCCGTGGTACGTCGTGCCCAACGTGATCGCGTACAACACGGCCATCTACCGGCGTGCCGGCCTCAACCCCTCGGAACCGCCGCAGACCGAGGAGGAGATGATCCAGCACGCGCGCACCATCAAGGACCGCGCAAAGGTCTACGGTTTCATGCCCAACCTGGACGGTGTACGCCTGCTGCACCGGTTCCAGGAGAACGGCCTGCCGATCCTGAGCGCCGACGGGAAGCGGGCCGTGTTCAACTCGTCCGAGCACGTGCGCTACCTGGCCCGCTACGTGGACCTCCTCAAGGATGACTACTTCCCCGAGGATACGTTGCGCCGTGGATACCTGGGCGCCACCGAGCGGTACAGCGCCGGGCAGCTGGGGATGCTGATCACCGGCCCACAGTTCCTGCTCAGGGTGAAGAGCGACAATCCCGAGGTATACGCGCAGACGTTCGTGGCGGCCTACCCCAGGGGAAAGGGCAACACCCTGCACCTGGCCACCATGACCATGGCGGTGCCCAGGTCGAGCCGCAACGCCGCATCTGCCGTGGACTTCGCTCTTTTCGTTACCAACGACGAGAACCAGCTCGAGTTCAGCCGGCAGGTTGTCGTCTTCCCTTCGACCCGGCGGGCAGCGGCGGATCCGTTCTTCCGCCGGGGCGGCGCCGGACCCGAGGACGTCGCCCGCAAGGTGGCCGCAGCCGACCTGCCCTACGCGCGCGACCTAAGCGTGATCGTTCCCAACGCCGGTGACCTCTTCCGCGTCTTCCGGGAGGCCGTGGAGAGCGCGTTCTACGGCAAGCGGACGCCGAAGGACGCGCTCGACTGGGCGGTCAGGCAGTGGAATGCGCGGCTCTGAAGGTGCGACCCTCCGGCTGAGCCGTTGGCCGAACCGTCGGAGGCGAGCCCTTCCGGGGCTGCTTGCCGCGGCCCTTGGGATTATCATCGCGGCCCAGCCCGCGCCCTCGCAGCCCTGGGCGGCCGGCGCGTGGCCCGACGCCTACATCACGCCGCCCCGCGACGCCCGAATAATCCCGCTCCCGAAGTCGCTGCGGTGGTTGGACGCGCCCTTTGAGATCACCCCGGCGACCCGGATCGTTGTCGGCGATGCCGCGGGCCCAGAGGATCTGTACGCCGCGCGGGAACTGAACGAGGAGATCGCGGCATGGGGCGCGCCGCCGCTGGCGATCGTGCGGGGCTCCGGCGGGTGGGGCTCCGGCGGCGCCATCCTCCTCGGTGAGCCCTCGCTCAATCCCCTGGTAGATGCGGCGCTCGCGGAGCACCGGATCAGCGTGGATTTGCGGGACCCCGGGCCTGAGGGCTACGCGCTGCGCGTGGGGCCGGGTGGGGTCGTCGCCAGCGGCGCCGACCGCCGCGGCACCTTCTATGCCGTCCAGACCCTGCGCCAGCTGGTCGAACGGGACCCACGCAACCCAGGCCGCCTGATCATCCGCGGGGCCGAGGTCCGCGATTGGCCCGATCATCCCATCCGCGCGGTGCACGTGGTGCTGGACAGCCACTCGGACGTCTTCCACACCGCATTGATAGACCGCATCTTCAGCCGCTACAAGTTCAACGTGCTGATTGCGGAATCCCAGTATGTCCGGTGGGAGAGCGCGCCCAACATCTGGCATACCGGAGGCGCCACCAAGGCCCAGGCGGCCGCGGTGATCGCCGCGGCGCGCGAGCACCTGATCGAACCGATCCCGCTCATTCAGACGCTCGGGCATGTCGGGTGGCTGTTCCACAATGATCAGAACCTCGACCTGATGGAGATGCCGCCGGAACTGGTACCTGCGCGATTCGTCTACGACCCGCTCAACCCGCGGGTCTACGAGGTGGTGCTGCCGGTGCTGGACGAAGCGATCGCGCTGTTCCGGCCGCGCTTCCTGCACATCGGGCACGACGAGGTCCGCAACGTGGTGCCGTTCCCATGGTCGGAGGAGGGCCGGCGCCTGGGGTTCGGCGAGCTGTTTGTGCGCGATACCCTGCGCCTGTACGATCACCTGAAGGCCCGGGGCGTCGGCACGATGATGTGGGGCGACGTGCTGCTTACCCACGAGTTCGCCCCTGAGATGGCGCGGCTGCCGCGCGACATCGTCATGGTGGACTGGCAGTATCACGCCGCGGCGCGCTACCCGAGTCTGGACCACTTCCGCGCATGGGGATTCCCGGTGCTGGCCGCGACCTGGGACCGCTACGACAACATCGCCTCACTGTCACGCGACGCCAGGCGCGCCACGGCATCCGGCATGGTCCGGACCACCTGGACCGGGTACTTCGGCAACCGGGGCGCGCTTGTCTCGTCCTACCAGCAGATCTATAGCTACCTGCCGGGGCCGGACCATTTCTGGACGACCGACCGGCCGAGCCCATCGCCGTCCCTGGATGCGGTGGAGGCCGCCGCGCGGTTCCGAGAGGACTGGCGCGCGCCGCGCGATGAGCCGCAGACCATCCCAGGCCGGGCGCTCGACATCCGCTCCGTCGCCAACCGCAGCCACATTGACGGCGGCCCAGACGACGGCGGCGCCGGATGGCTGGGGAAGGGACCGGACTACGATCTCCGGAATCTCCCGGTGGGGCAGGCGCGCTTCGCCGGCGTGCTGTTCAACGTGCTGGATCCCGCAGAGCGTGGCGGCCGCAGCATCGTGATGCTACGCGGGGCCCGCGAGCCCGCTCTAGCGATGCCCGAACGCGTCATGGTCGGCGCCGGGTTTGCCGCGGGCGCGCTGTGCTTTCTGCACGCTCTTCCCTACCCTGGCTCGCGCTTCGGCGAGACGGTGGCTACCTACCGCGTGCGGTTCGGCGACGGCGGCGCCGCGGAGATCCCGATCCGGTACCGGGTGAACATCGGGACATGGCTGGATGAACCCATCTCGTTCGAACACGAGATCGGCTGGGCCGGCCGCACCCGGTCAGGGGTGGACGTGCGGATCTCGCTGTTCTGCTGGACCAATCCCGACGCAGGGCGCCCGATCGTGGCCGTTGACCTGCAGGCCGCCGGCGCCGCGACCGCGCCTGCCGTATTCGCCATCACGGCACTCGACCACGCCCGCGGGGTGGCGGTCAGGTAGGGAGGAACCACCATGGCCCTGAACGGCCGCGTCACAATCGAGCAGGTGGAAAGCCGGGCGCTGCTCGGCAATCCCCTGGGCGATCCCAACATCCGGGAAATCCCGGTCTACCTGCCGCCCGGCTACGATGGAGCGACCGCGCCGTATCCGGTGATCTACTGGCTGCACGGTTTCACCGGGATCGGTCTCTCGGCGACCAATGCCGGGCCGTGGGTGTCGTCGCTCCCCGAGTGCATGGACCGCGTGATCGCCGCGGGCGCGCCTCCGGCGATTCTGGTCATGGCGGACGGGTTCACGCGGTTCGGCGGCAGCCAGTATCTCAACTCCGAGGCCACGGGTCGCTACGAGGATTTCACTGTTTCGGAGCTGGTCGCCCACACCGATCGCCGTTTCCGTACCCTGGCGTCGCCGGCCCACCGCGGCATCGTTGGGAAGTCCAGCGGAGGCTACGGTGCGCTCGTGCTGGCGATGCGCCATCCCGATGTCTTCGGCGCGGCCGCGTCCCACAGCGGGGACATGTACTTCGAGGTCTGCTACCAGAGCGACTTCTGGAAGTTCTGCAACATCGTGGCCAAGTACGGCGGGGTCGAGCCTTTTCTGCGGGCGTTTCTCGAGATGCCGAAGAAGACCAACGACGCGATCACCGCGGTGAACATCGCGGCGATGGCGATGGCCTACTCGCCGAACCCCTCGCGGCCGCCGTGGTACTTCGATCTGCCGTTCGACCCGTACACCGGCGAGATGGACGAGGGCACTTGGGCCCGGTGGCTCGCCTGGGATCCGGTCCGGATGGCAGGGGGGCATGCCGAGGCCCTGCGGTCGCTCCGGCTGCTCTACTTCGAGTGCGGTTCCCGCGACCAGTTCAACCTGCACCTGGGCGCGCGCCTGTTCCACAGCCGGCTCGAGGCGCTGGGCGTCCGGCACGAGCATCAGGAGTTCGACGACGATCACACGGGCATCAACTACCGGTATGTCGAGTCCCTCCGGCGGCTCTGCGAGGCGCTGGCCGGCCCGCATGGCGGCTAACCTCTTCGGGCTCAGCCGCCGGCGGTGGCGGGCGACCATCACCGCCTACCTGTTTCTAGGCCCGGCGCTGCTTCTGTTGGGCACCTTCACATTCTATCCCGTGGCGTTTGGGACCGCGCTCAGCCTGTTCGATTACGATGTGATCTCCCCGCCGCGCTTCGTGGGACTGGAGCACTTCCGGCAGTTGTGGGAGGATCGCTTCCTCTGGATCGCCCTCGCCAACTCGACGAAGTTCCTCCTGGTGGTGCCGGTGCTGCAGGCGCTCTCGATCGGGCTGGCGGTAGCGGTCAACGTGCCCCTGCGGGGCATCCGGTGGTTCCGCGCCGCCTACTACCTGCCGGTGGTTACCTCGATGGTCGTGGTTGGCCTTATGTGGCGGTGGCTGCTGGAGCAGGATGGGGTGGTGAACTACGCGCTTCGGACGGCCGGGCTGCTCGACCGGCCGATCGCCTGGTTGGGACACCCCGACCTGGCGCTCTTCGCGGTGATGTTCGTGACGCTCTGGAAGGGTCTGGGCTACTACATGGTGATCTACCTGGCCGGATTGCAGGCGATATCACCCGAGTACGAGGAGGCCGCGATTACCGATGGCGCCTCGCGGTGGCAGGTGTTCCGCTGGGTGACGCTCCCGCTGCTACGCCCCTCGATCCTGCTGGCGTCCACGATCTCGGCGATCGCCGCGCTGAAGGTCTTCGAGGAGGTCTACGTCATGACCGGCGGAGGCCCGATGTTCCGAACCTACACGATGTTCTTCTACATCTTTGACAAGGGCTTCCAGCAGCTCGACCTCGGATACGCCGCGGCCCTGGCAGTGGTGCTGGCCGTCCTGGTGATGGCGCTCTCGGCGGCCAACTTCCTGGTGTTCAGGCAGGGAGGGTGGAGCTATTACTAACGTGGCGCGGTATGCCGGGCTAGGAGCCCTGGCGCTGTTCACAACCTTCCCGCTGCTCTGGTTGCTCTCGATAGCACTACGCACAACCGGAGGCGTCTTCGGGTTTCCCCCACAACTGCTGCCCTGGCCCGCGTCTCTAGGCAACTTCATCACCGTCTGGCAGACGATGCCGCTCCCGCGGTTCTTCCTCAACACGATCGTGCTGGCTGGCGCCGCGGTGGCGCTCAACCTGGTGCTGTGCTCGCTGGCAGCGTACCCCCTGGCCCGCATGGAGTTTCCGGGCCGGCGGGTGGTGTTCGCGCTGCTGCTCTCCACGCTGATGCTGCCCGGGCACGTGGGCCTGATAGTCAACTTCGTAACGCTGCTGCGGCTGCGCCTGATTGACACCTACCCGGGCGTGCTGCTGCCCGGAGCGGTCAGCGTGTTTGGGATCTTCCTCCTGCGGCAGGCGTTCCTGACCGTGCCCCGGGAGATGGAAGATGCCGCGCGCATGGACGGCGCCTCTGAATGGACGATCTGGTGGCGGGTCATGCTGCCGGTGATCTCGCCGGCGCTGGGGGTGCTGGCGCTCTTCGAGTTCGTGGCGGTGTGGAACTCCTTCCTGTGGCCGCTGATCGTGCTCAAGACCCCTGATAAGTACCCGCTGGCGGTCGGGCTGCTCTACCTCTCGGGCCTGTTCGCGCACAACACCCGCGCGGTCGCGGCCGGCGCGGTGATGATGACCGTGCCCATTATCGCCGTCTTCCTGTTCACGCAGCGTTTCTTCATGCGCGGCCTGACCGTCGGGGCGATTCGGTGAAACGCCTCCTGTTCGTGCCGCTCGACGACCGGCCCGCCACGCGGGAGACGGTGCTGGACCTACTGCCGCTGCTGGGCGCGGGATGGGCCACGCCGCCCCGGGACCTGCTCGGCCACCGTCGCAGGCCGGCCGACCTGGACGCGCTGTTCCGGTGGGTGGAGCGCGAGGCGGTTACAGCCGACGCGATGATTGCCTCGGCCGAGGTCCTCCTCCACGGCGGCCTGGTGGCCTCTCGCCTGAGCGCCGACCCTATGGAGGCACTCTGGCGCCGGCTGGATCGGCTGGCGCGGCTGGCGGCCCGCGTACCGACGTACCTCAGCGCGATTACACCCCGGATTCCCTCTGAAGGCTCCAGCGAGGAGCCCTCGTACTGGGGACCGTACGGCGATCTGCTGCGGACGTACTCGACCTGCCTGGACGCCGGCGAGCTGACCGGCAACGAGATCAGGTTCCGCCGGGCAATGGAAGCGCTGGAAAGCGTTCCGACCGCCGTGGTGGACGACCTGCTGCGCCGGCGCCGCCGCCATCTCCTGGTGAACCTGGAACTGCTGCTCCTTGCCGCGCAGGGCGGGCTCAGGGCGCTTCTGATCGGGCAGGACGACGCCGAGCCGCACGGTCTTGCCCGCGCCGACCTGGCGGTGCTGCGCCGGTTCTGCTGGCGCATGGGCGGGGGCCGCGCCTATGTCTCGATCGGCGCCGACGAGCTCGGCGCCCGGTTGCTGGCCCGCCTCGCCAACGACGCGGCCGGCCGCGCTCCCCGCGTCTGCGTCCGGTACACTTTTCCCGAGGCACGGCGCAGCGTGCCGCGTTACGAACCCGCGCCGCTGGAGGAGACAGTCGCTGAGCACCTTACCGCATCCGGCTGCGCGGTTGTTGACAACGAGCCCGAGGTGCTGCTGTGGGTGCACAACTTCTCGGGCGCGCAGCAGCGAGAGGCGGTTGACCAGCGGGGTGCACCTCCGGCGCCGGTCCGCACGGTGACCGCAGCGCTGGCCGAGGCATCGGCGCGCGGCATCGTCTGCGGCTGCGCCGACGTGCGCTTCGCCAACGGCGCAGACGAGACGCTGGTACGCTCGCTCCTGGCGCGCGAGGACCTGGCCGGCCTGGCCGGCTACGCCGGTTGGAATACCTGCAGCAACAGTCTGGGCACCGCAATCGCGCAGACCGTGCTGTTCCATCACGCCCGGGGGCAGCTCAGCGAGGCGCGCCTGCGACAGATAAGGAGGCGATACCTGGTCCGGCGGCTCCTGGACGACTGGGGATATCAGGCGATCGTGCGCCCTTACCTTGCGCGCGAGGTGGTCCCTAGGTTGGGCGCGGACTCCTCCGCCCTGGGCCCGCACGCGGCTGCGGTGCAGGAGGCGGCGCTTCAGCGGATGCGGGAGGAGATACTGCCGCCGGTGGTCCGCGCCCTGGGCCCCTTCGTGCTCGAGGGGATCGCGTTCCCCTGGGATCGGCTGTTCGAGGTAGAGGTGAAGCTGCCGGATGAGGCGCAGGGCATCTAACCGGCGAGGCGCGAGGGAACCTGACCTATGAGGCGCGAGGCATTTGATGTTGCGGTGATAGGCGGCGGGCCCGCGGGCACGGTGGCGGCCGTGGCCGCGGCGCGCGAAGGCGCGCGCGTCGCCCTTGTCGAGCGATACGGCTTCCTGGGCGGCTCCCTGACCGCGGCGATGGTCGCGCCGATGATGGGATTCCATGCGGGCGGGCGTCAGGTGGTCGCCGGTATCCCCGAGGAGGTCGTGGCGCGCCTGCGGGCGATCGGCGCATCGCCGGGCCACGTGCCTGATCCGATTGACTTCTGCCACACCGTGACGCCGTTCGATCACGAAGGGCTCAAGCGCGTGCTGCTGGAGATGGCCACGGAGGCCGGCGTCGAGTTGTGGCTACACACCGTGTTCCTCGACGCCCGGGCCGCCGGTGGCGTAGTGCGCGCCGCGCGGGTCTGGCAGAAGGACGGCATCAAGGAGCTGCGCGCGCCGGTCTACGTGGACGCCTCGGGTGACGGCGACCTCTCGGTGGCCGCCGGGGCCTCTTCTGAGATCGGGCGCGCAGCAGACGGCCGCACGCAGCCGATGACGCTGGTATTCCGGCTCGGTGGGGTGGACTGGTCGGCCGTGATGGAGCACCTGGAACGCCATCCGGACGAGATACAGCACGGCCAGGGAGTCCACGACCGCATTGACATCGGGTGGCTGAAGGGATTGCCCTGTCGAGGCTTCGCGGGCTTCGGCGCCGAGGTGCGGCACGCCCGCGAGAGCGGGGAGTGGGCGGTCCCACGCGACCGGCTGCTCGTGTTCGAGGGTGTGCGTCCCACCGAGGCAATCGTCAACACGACGCGCGTGCTCGACCGGCTCGGGACCTCTGGCGGGGATCTCTCGCGCGCCGAGGTCGAAGGGCGGCGTCAGGCATACGCGGTCGCGGAGCTCCTGCGGCGCAGGATCCCCGGGTTCGCCGGCGCGTACCTGCTCGAGACGCCGGCGCAGATCGGCGTGCGCGAGACGCGGCGCATCACCGGCGACTACATCCTGACCGCGGAGGACATTCTCTCCGCGCGCAAGTTCGACGACGCGATCGCCTGCGGGGCGTATCCGGTGGACATTCACGACCCGACGTCGGATCGCCTCGTGGTGCGGCGCCTGCCCGAGGGCGAGTTCTACACGATTCCATACCGATGCCTGCTGCCACGCGGCGGAGGGAACTGGCTGGTGGCGGGCCGGTGCATCTCCGCGACGCACGAGGCGTTCGCGGCGTTCCGTGTCTCGGCGATCGTGATGGCGATCGCGCAGGCGGCAGGTACCGCCGCGGCGATGGCCGCGCGGGAGGGGATCTCGCCACGTGAGGTGGACCCCCAGGCCCTGCGGCGCGTCCTGCGCGAGAGGGGGGCGTTCGTGTGACTGACCCGCTCTCTCGGTGGGGCCTCCTGATCGTCAGCCTGCCGCGCAACGACGGCGCGCTGGCGCGGGCGGCCGCGGATGCGGGCGCCGACCTGCTCAAGGCCCACGTCAACGTGCACCACCGCGCCTCGGGCACGCACTTCGGGTCGCTCGACGAAGAGGAGGAGGGACTGGCCGCGGTGCTGGGTGCCGGCCTGCCCACCGGGCTGGTGCCCGGCGAGGAAGTCATGGTCGCGCGCGAGCAACTCCCGCGCCTGCGCCGGTTCGCGTTCCTCGACGCCTACGTGACGCGGCTGCCGCTGTATCTCTACGATGCGGGAGTGCCGGTGATCCCGGCGGTGCCCCACGACTATCCGCCCGAGCTGCTGGGTTCGCTGGGCGCGCTGCCCGGCGACTGGCTGGAGGCGGCGCTGGTCCCGCCGCTGTGCTACGGCCTGGATCCCGTGGCCGACGACCTCGTGGCGCTGGCCCGCCTGGGAGCGCTGACGCGCCGGCGGCTGATAGTTCCCAGCCAGCGACGCATCCGGCCCGAGGACCTCGGCCGCTACTTCGCCATCCCGCAGGTGTGGGCGGTGATGATCGGTGCTGTCGTGACAGGCCGAACCGCGCGCAGCATTGGCCAGGCCACCGAGGCGTTCCGCCGCGCGATGGACGCGCTGTTCCGATGATCGTCGAGGCGTCGGCGCCGACCCGCGTGGACCTGGCCGGCGGCACGCTGGACATCCACCCGCTCTACCTGATGGAGGAGGATGTCTGGACGGTCAACGCGGCGGTCGAGATCCCGGTTAGGGTGCGCCTCGCGCCTGCCCGCCGCGGATTCGTGATCGTCTCGCAGGACCTGCGCGAGCGCGTCGAGTCCGACGACCTCGACGGCCTGCCCTCGGGCGGACCGCTGGATCTGGCCTGCAGGGCGCTGCGCCTGTCTGCGCCGCGCCACGGGCTGGCCGTCGCGCTGAAATCGGCGGCCCCGCCCGGGTCCGGGCTGGGCGCATCCTCTACGCTGCTGCTGGCGTTGCTCGCGGCGCTGGACCGGTGGACTCGGCGCAGGCGCTCCCGCGACGACCTTCTCGCAACGGCCTGGCGACTGGAGGCGCAGTCGCTACGCACGCTGACCGGCCGGCAGGACTACCTGGCGGCCCTGCACGGCGGCGTCAACGCGATACGGTTCGGCGCCGACGGGGACCACGTCGAGCCGCTACTGCGGAGTGCGGCAGCGCACCGCGCGCTGCAGGACCGGCTGGTTATCGCGTACACAGGCCTGCCGCACCGCTCCGGCCCCACCAACTGGGGGGTCGTGCGCGCGTATCTGGAGGGGACCCCCGAGACGGTTCGACACCTCCGCGCGATTGCGCAGGTGGCGCGCGCCATGCGCGACGCGCTGCGCGCCCGCGACCTCGACGCGGCCGGCGCGCTTGTAGCGCTGGAGTGGAAGCACCGGCGCGAGTTGGGGCCTGGTGTGTCCACGCCACAGATCGAAGAGGCACTCGCGGTCGCCAGGCGGGCCGGCGCGGTCGGAGGCAAAGCGTGCGGCGCAGGAGGAGGCGGGTCGGTCCTGATACTGACGCGCGAGGGGGCGGGGCCGTCGTGCCGGCGCGCGCTGCGCGCCGCCGGATTCGCGGTGCTGCCTGCCTGGATCGCGGCGAAGGGTCTGCAGGTGCGCACCGTGCTGTAAGGATCCCCGGGTGCGCGCCGTGCTATAGTGGGGGCGATATGGCCCTGCGCACCGATCGTACGCTGCGGCTGCTCTTCACATCACTCTTCTTCTGGATGTTCGGAATCGGGCTCTACGAACAGCTCGTGCCGATCTACGCGCGGCAGCTGGGCGCGTCTGCCGTGCAGCTCGGGACGCTGTTCACGGTGCGCCACCTGGCGCTGGCCGGCGGCTTCCTGATCGGCTGGGTTGTGGTGGACCGGTGGAGCAGCCGCGCTGCGATCGTCACCTCCTGGCTGGCCGCCGTCCCGGTGCCGCTGCTGCTCGCCGCGGCACCGACCTACGCGTGGCTCGTGCCTGGGCTGCTGCTCTACGAGGTCACCTACTTTGGCGTGCCCGCGTTGAACGCGTTCGTGGCACGGCGTGTGCCTGCCTCTGAGCTGGCCTCGACGTTCGGCGCCATGGGAACGATCACCTCGCTGGGTTTCCTGATCTCGCCCACGGTCGGAGGGATGATCGCGGACCGCCTGGGCATCCGCGCCACGCTGGTCATCGCGGCGGCATTCTACGTTATCTCGGCAATGCTGATCCTGCGGATCCGGTGGGATGAGGGCAACGCGCCTGCACACGGGGTGTCCCGCAGACTGTCATGGGATCAGATGCGCGGCCTGATGCCCGTGATGTGGATCTTCTCCGGAACAATACTTGTGGTGCTAATCACGGTCCCCTTTGCGACGCCCTTCCTGCGCGAGGTGCGGGGGCTTTCGCTGTCCGAGATCGGGTTCCTCGGCTCAATGGTAGCGTTGGGCGCCGTGCTGCTCACGCCGGTGGCCGGACGGCTCGGCGACCGTATTGGTCCTATCACCACTCTGGCCGGGGGACTGGTGGTGTTCGCCTTCGGCGTGCTCCTCACGGTGTACGGGCCCGCGGCTCTCCTGCCGGTCGCGGCCATGATCCGGTGCCGGTCGCCCCTGAACACACTGGGTCACGCGCTGGTTGCTTCGAAGGCCCCTCCGGCCGTGCTCGGGCGGGCCTTTGCGCTGGCAGGGATCCTGATGGCCATCCTCGGAGCCGTGGGATCGTTTGCCGGAGGGTACGCCTACCGCCTCGACCCGGCGCTGCCGCTGCTGGTCTCGGTGGGCATGTCGGTCGCGATCGCCGGGGCGCTTGTATGGTGGCGGTACCGCACCGTCGCAGGAAGCCCGGCCGGTTCTGCGTGACGCAGAAGCGTGACCCTGGAACCATGACCCTGCAAGCATGACGCTGGAAGAGCGGATCAAGTCCCACGGCCGCGAGCTGGGTTTCGACCTGATCGGCATCACCGCGGCTGCCGGCCCGAGTGATCTGCTCCCCGGATGGGTGGAGCGTGGCGGCCGGGGCAGGAGTGCCGGCCGGCGCGGGGGCGCCGGCGATCCCGGGCGCGTATTCGAGGGCGCCCGCTCTATCGTTGCGGTCGCGATGAACCACTACACGGTCGGGCCGGGTGCGCCGCCTTCTGGCGATCGGTCGCCCGACGGCGATCTGCCGTCCGACGGCTACCTAGCGCGTGACGGCGGTTTGCGGGGGCGCATCGCGCGCTTCGCCCAGGGTGATGACTACCATCTGGTGATGAAGGCGCGGCTCCGGCCACTTTCCGGATTCCTCAAGGACCAAGGCGCGAACCTGGCGCGGCGTCAAGTGGACGCCGGACCGCTGTTCGAGCGGGCGATCGCGCAGCGCGCGGGCCTGGGTTGGCGCGGCCGCCACTCATGCCTGATCACGAGGCCGTTCGGCACATGGGTCGTGCTCGGGGAGATCCTCACCGATCTAGCGCTGGAGCCCGATCCGCCGGCCTCCGGCGACTGCGGATCATGCGAGGCCTGCATGCGCGGCGCCGGGGCGTGTCCCACCGGCGCGATCGTCGCGCCCGGCGTCGTGGAAGAGCAGGGCGTCGCGGGCATACCCGGCGTCGTGAACACGCGACGGTGCATCGCGTACTGGACGATCGAGCACCGCGGCTGGATCCCGCGCGAGGTACGGCCGGCACTCCAGGACATGATCTTCGGCTGCGACCTGTGCCAGGAGGCGTGCCCGTTCAACCGGCTGCCGCAGCCGTCGGGCGCAGGCGCCTGCCCAGCGGTACACCCGGAGTTCCTGCCCCGCGCGGAGACCGGCCCGCATCCGCGCCTGCTGCCCCTGCTGAACATCACCGAGGACGACTTTCGCCGTCTCTTCCGCCGAAGCGCTATCAGACGCGCGAAGCGTAGCGGGTTGCGGAGGAACGTCGCGATTGCACTGGGTAACTTCGGCGATGGGCGTGCCGTGCCCGAACTGGTGCGGGCGCTGCGCGATCCCGATGACGCGTTCGTGCGAGGGCACGCTGCCTGGGCGCTGGGCCGCATCGGAGGGCCGGCGGCCCGCGCCGCGCTCGATGCCGCCCTGAAGGCGGAGGAGGATGCTCAAGCCCGCGCCGAGATCGAGGCGGCGCTGGCGGGAGTGGCCCTCGTGTAGGGGACCGGTCGGCGTTCGCCGAACTGGACTTCTCATGCGTCTACTCCTCTGGATCGTGCTGCTGGTGGCCGGTGCCATGCCGCCTATTGTCTTGGGGGCTGCGTCGGCAGCTATACTCCAACCTGCGCCGCCTGTCATCGCCACCCTCGCCGTGGACATCTGGCCGGAGCACGACGATCCCCGGCTGCTGGTGATCTACCGCGGCACGCTCGGCGCGGCCGTTGCGCTGCCCCAGACGCTTACGTTCGCGATCCCATCGGACGGTCAGGTGAACGCCGCTGCCTACCGCGGCGATGATGGCCAGCTTTTCACCAGCTCGCACCAGTACCGCCAGGAGCCGGATCGCCTGCTGGTCTCGTTCACGATCCCGACGCGCGGCTTCCAGTTCGAGTACTACGTGGACGGGCTCTCTCCGCCCCCGCAGCGCACGTTTACCATGGACCTGGTCTTTCCGCTGGCGATCGAGGACCTGCGGGTGTCGGTCGAGCAACCGTTGCGCTCGTCGGTGTTTGCGCTGACGCCCCCCGCAGCCGAGACGGCCGTGACCCCAGCCGGGTTCACCCATCACCTGTACAGTGTCGGCAGATGGCCGGCCGGCAAGAAATGGCGCTTGCAAGCCGCATACCGCAAGGAGGACGCTAACCCCTCGATCGCACGCACAGTGGGAGCGACCGCGCCAGGGCCGGCTGCTCCCCGGGTGGCGGGACCGCCCGCGTGGCTGTGGATGGTCGGCGGCGGGCTCGCCGCTGTCCTGGTCGGACTGGGGGTGTGGTTCCTGCGGCGCGGGGGACCAGCCGGACGTGCGGACGTTTACTGCGTACACTGCGGTGCACGCCCACGCCCCCGGGACCGCTACTGCGGAAGATGCGGACGGCGCCTTGCAGGGGGGTGAGCCGGGTCCGTGGTATAATACTGCCCAGCGAGCGGGTGTAGCTCAGCGGTAGAGCATCGGCTTCCCAAGCCGAGGGTCGTGGGTTCAAATCCCATCGCCCGCTCCAGAACCGACAAAAGGGGCAATCCGACAGAACCCGCGCAGAGAAGCGTTGCCAATCCCGAAGGGGGACGTGCAACTCGCGACGATCCTGGGCAGGTTATGGCTGAGGCCCTCCGAGGATGACCCGGTAGAGGAGGCCGACCGCGCCCGCTCCCAACACCACCGGCACGATGCCCCACTTCCATCGCTGCATTCCCACGAAGGCCACGAGTCCCACCGCCAGCGCGTAGAGCAGGAGGAGGTGTCTCGACTTGTTCAGTATCTCCCAGGTCCTGCCAGGGCGCAGCAGGGGCAGCAGCGAGACAGGGGCGAACGCCGATACCAGTAATCTGACCCATGCTTGAGGATCCAGCACACTGTGCCAGTATGTCCAGGCCGCGCCTGCATAGTAGAGCGGCGACGCGCCGTGCGCGTTGGCCGCCAGAACAAGTGTCAGCACTATCAGGGTGGCTGGGACGAGCGATATCAGGAACGCCCTGCGCTCGGTCTGCCAGCGTCCGGATTCGAGCAGGTACACCAGGACAACGAGAGGGGCAAGGATGACAGTCTCCCGCGTCAAGACACCGAGGGCGAGGATCAGGCCGAATGCCGGCCACCTGCTCGTGTAGGCAGCCCAGAGCAGGAGCATTATCGAGAGCAGCGAGAGCAGGTCACCTGTCTGGAAGTAGTCCCAGACGGCGAACCCGAACAGCCATTTGTTGAAGACCAGAAGAACAGCAGCAAGGGCCGCGTTCCTGGATCTGACCCCGGCCCTGCAGAGCAGCAGGTACAACATCAAGGGGACGAGCAGGGCCGCGCTGAGCGTCACCAGCAGAAATGCGGAATCCCTCTCCATGGGGAGGATTCCGGACACGTACGGACCCAGGATCCGGTAGACAAAGGGGGGCCGTACGTCAAGCGCGAGTCCCGGCGCAGCGTCAGCCATTCTCCGGTACAGATGTAAGTCCCATTTCGCGAAACGCGCCGAATCAGGTTCGATGCGTCCGTACAGGGGGATGGCGACGAGGCATGCCAGCGATACCAAGAGGATGTCCCGGACAATCGGGCGCGAGTAGCCGCTACGCGTCATCAGATAGTCATTCTACCCCCTCTGCTTCGGGAAGGTAAGCACGCGGCCCACCGGCGAATGACCACGATGCGGCCATGAGCAGACCCGGTCCTGGTATCGAGTCCTTGGGCGTTCCCCGCGGCTACCCGGCGGGGGCCCTGCTGTTCCAGGCAGGATCGCCGGCTGCGGAGTTCTTCTATGTAACCTCCGGCGGCGTGCGCGTCTACAAGGTGGACGAGCAGGGCAGGGAGCTCGAGGTGGCGAGGTTCGGCCCTGGCGACTTCCTCGGCGAGGCGGTGGCGTTCGCCGGCGGCCGCTATCCGTTCAACGCCCAGGCCGTGGCCCAGACGCACGCGCTTTCCTACAGCGCCGCGAACGTGCTTCGCGCAATCGATACCCACCCTGAAGCCGCGCGCTTCTTCATCGAGCTGCTGGCGCGCAAGTGCCTGCTTCTGGGCGGCCGCCTGGAGAGCCTCGGGCTGCGCACCGTGCGCCAGCGTCTGGCGCGGTACCTGTGCGCCAACTGCGCCGGGGGGCAGGTCTGCGTTGTCACCCTCGCGGTCAAGAAGGGAGAGCTGGCCCGGCTGCTCGGCACCGCGAGCGAGACCCTTTCCCGGACCTTCAGGCAGCTCCGGACGGACGGCCTGATTGAGGTGCGAGGGCCGCGCATCCGCATAAAGGACTGCGCCCGGCTGCGGGCCGAAGCCGGGGAGTGAGCCGCACCGTCCGGACGACTGCCCGGACGGCCTCCGGAACCACCTCTTGACCCAGGTCAAGGACGCCCCCAGACCAGTGTGCTGAAATCGGGTTGCCCGGCACACATGGCGTTGCTTGGCGTACGCCGGGTCCGAGACCGGGATTCCATGAAGGGGGTCTTCGCAATGCCGGCGACATTGGTCAAGAGGAAGATCATCGAGATAGACAGGGATCTGTGCGACGGCTGCGGCCTGTGCACCACCGCGTGCGCAGAAGGCGCCCTCGAGCTCGACGCGGAGGGCAAGGCGGTCCTCGTGCGCGAAATCTACTGCGACGGGATGGGCGCGTGCCTGGACGTCTGCGCACCGGGCGCGCTGCGCATCGTGGAGCGCGAGGTCGAGGCCTACGACGCCAAAGCGACCCACGCCCACGTTCGCAGAACGCGCGGCGATGAGGCGGCCAGCCATGTGCATGGCGCGCCACCGCGACCCCACATGGGTTGCCCGGGGAGCCGGGCCATCACAATCGAAAGGGATCCTGCGGCCGAAGAGCGGACCGTACCCCAACGATCTGAGCTGACGCAGTGGCCGGTACAGCTCCACCTGGTCTCGCCGCTCGCGCCCTACCTGCGGGACGCCGACCTGCTGGTGGCCGCGGACTGCACCGCGTTCGCGCTCGGGAGCTTTCACCGGGATCTGCTGCGGGGGAAGAAGCTGGTCATCGCCTGTCCCAAGCTCGACGACACGCGGGGCTACGTGGAGAAGATGGCCGAGATCCTGCGACTGAACGATGTTCGGTCGCTGACCGTGGCCATCATGGTTGTGCCCTGTTGCTCCGGGCTGCTGAGGATGGTCGAGGAGGCCGTCAGGCAGTCGGGCACGGACGTCGTGCCAGAGGTAGTTGTGGTGGGGATCGACGGGGCAGTCGCGGCGAGGTGACCTGGAGCGCCAGGACTTCACAAAGCGCACCCACCGGGCGATTATATGAATAGAGGTGGGCTCGGTGGGCATGACGCACGTCGAAGGAGTCGTGACCGGCCCCGGCGGCCAGCGTGAGACAGTGCTGTTCCTGGTCGACAGCGGGGCGACCTACACGCTGCTTCCCCACACTGTCTGGCAATCGATAGGCCTGTCGCCAACGCGGACCATGACATTCTCCTTGGCCGACGGCAGTACGATGCAGCGCCAGGTGTCCGAGTGCCACATCTCGCTTCCGCATGGGCAGGGCCACACGCCCGTGATCCTGGGTGAGCCCGGGGACGAGGCTCTGCTTGGCACGGTTACGCTGGAGATCCTGGGACTTGTCTTGAATCCATTCACGCGACAACTGCAGCCGATGAGGTTGGTGCTGACATGAGACGCATCCTGTTGGTGAGCATTGCCGTGCTCTTGGCGATTGCCCCCGCAGCGTGGGCAAACGACACAAGCTTCGGCGCGAGCGGAAGCGCCTACCCCGGCCCCAGACCGAGCAAGGACATCCGCATGGTTTCCGAGGCCGTTCACGCGCGGATAGTACGCGACAAGATGGGCGGCTACGCCCGCGTTGCGTGCCGGTTCGTGCTGCGCAACGAAGGACCCAGGCAGCGCATCAGGATCGGGTTCCCCGAGGACACCGGCGGCGACATCCCCGAGCGCGGGCTGATCCGGCGGTTCACCTCGACGGTGAACGGCCGGCCTGTCGGGGTAAGCCGAGTCGTGCTCACTTCTGACGGTGACCGCGGGGGTTTCTTCATCTGGTGGATGAAGGACGTGACGTTCGACGCGGGCGAGACCAAGCAGGTACAGAATGACTACGAGGTTGCGCTAAGCGGGAACGTCGAAGGCGTAGCGTGGTTCACCTACATCCTGAGCACGGGAGCGAACTGGAAGGGGCGCATCGGCGAGGCAACGCTAGTCGTGGACCTCGGTTCAATCTCCCCCCGGCAGGTGATCGGACTGGGTACGAAGCCCCGGAAGGATCATCACAGGGAGTTCCTGATCAGGCCTTCGGGAGCGAAGATAGAAGGCACTCGTCTAATCTGGCGCCTGAAGGACTTCGAGCCGACACAAAGAGACAACATCATGGTCGCCTGGTATTCCCACTGAAATCCGCCTGAAGTCCGCGTGGTCTCCCGACCAGCAATACGTGCTGCATGCAGGCAGAGGCGGCCCCGCCAGCGAAATAGGGCCCGGTGAAGTTCCTGCACACGGCCGACTGGCAGCTTGGTATGCGGGCCGCGCATGCCGGCGCAGCCGCTTCACGCGTGCGCGAGGAGCGCCTGGCAGCAGCGCGTCGCGTGGTCGAGGGAGCCCGCGCCTTCGGCGCCGAGTTCATCCTGCTCGCCGGGGACGTCTTCGAGGACAACGGCGTCGATCGTCTTCTCGTACAGAAGGCGGCCGACATCCTGGCGGGCTTCGAGGGCCCGGTCTACATCATCCCGGGCAATCACGACCCGCTGACACCCGGATCGATCTGGAACCATCCGGTTTGGGCGCGGGGTAGAGACGAGCAGGAAGGCGGCGGCGGTGCGCGACCCGCGGCGCCGCGATTGCTCACAGAGGAGAAGCCCGTACAGGTCCCGGGCGGGGTCCTGTTCCCGTGCCCGATTCGGGCGAAGCACTCCGGCAGGGATCCTACGGCGTGGATTCCGCCCCGAGACGACAGCGGTCCGGATGCGCGCGGCATACGCATCGGCCTTGCGCACGGAACGGTGGAGGGGGTCGGTGGAGATGAGGCCGATCACCCGATCCCGCGTGACGCCGCGGCGCGCGCCGGGCTCGACTACCTGGCGCTCGGGCACTGGCACTCCACGGCGCTCTTCGCCTCCGCGGACGGCGCGACCCGCATGGCCTACTCAGGTACCCACGAGACGACCGGCTTCGGCGAGCGCGACAGCGGGAACGCGCTGATCGTCGAGATCGCGGGCCCTGGCAGTGCGCCGGTTGTCACCCCGGTGCGCACCGGAAGGCTAACCTGGCGCGTGATCGAAGCCGAACTGCGCGAGCCCGGGGATCTCGCGCGCCTGCGCGCACAGATTGAGGCGCACGGCGACGCCGAGACGACGCTGCTGGATGTGCGGCTCGACGGCCTCTGCGCCCCCACGGAAGAAGAAGAGCTGGCGCGCGTCGAGGAGATCGTCGCATCGCGGTTCCTGCACGCCCGGGTGGATGCCTCGCGCCTGCGCCCGTTTCCCGACGATGCCGACTGGATGTCCGGCCTGCCGCCCGGGCCGGTGCAGGAGGCGGCTGCGCGGCTGCGGATGCTGGCCGACCCCGCGTACAAAGGGTCGCGTCCGGAGGAGGCATCAAGCGAGGTCGCCTCGCAGGCGCTACGCGATCTCTATCTGCTGGCCGCCGCTTCCAGCGCCGGCGAGGTGCGGCGGTGATTCTGCGCGCGATCCGCGTGCAGGGGTGGCGGTGCTTCGCCGATCCGGTCGAGGTGGGCCCGTTCGACGACGGCCTCAACGTGATCTACGCGCCGAATGCCACCGGGAAGTCCACGCTGTTCGAGGCGCTGCTGCGCGGGCTCTTGGACGGGCATCGTGTGACGGGCAGAGAGGTTGAGGCGCTGCGCCCGTGGGGGCGCGACCTCGCCCCTTCGGTCACCGTGGAGTTCGCGCACGACGGCACCGACTATCGTCTCACCAAGCGGTTCCTGGACCGACCTGCCTCGGAGCTGGCGCGCCGCGAGGGGGGACGGTTCGTGCGTCTGGCCGAGGGCGACGCTGCTGACGATCGCGCGCGCGAGCTACTGACGCGCAACCCGCCCGGCCGCGGCCTGGCGCGTCCAGAGAACCGCGGTCTTGCGCAGGTGCTCTGGGTGCCGCAGGGCGAGCTAACGCTCTCCGGGCTCTCCGATGACGTGGTCGCCGGCATTCGGGAATCCCTGGGTGCGCAGATCTCCGGGCCGGGCAGCGGTCCGTTGGAGCGCGCTATCGAGGAGGCGTACCTGGCGATCTACACGCCCACCGGCCAGTTGAAGCGCGGGAAGGACGCGCCACGCCTCGCGCGCCTGCGCGAAGGTCTGGCGCAGGCCCGTACTACGCGCGCAGACGCGCAGACTCAGTACGAGGCCTTCGATCAGGCCAGCCGGCGCGTCGAGGATCTCAGAGCGAAGCGCGTGCAGGCCAAGCGTGAGGTAGAGGAGTTGGCGAAGACCCTGGCCGAGGCCCGCAAGCAGGCGGATTCCTTCAGGGTCCTGCAGTCCGAGAAGCGCACAAGGGAGGAACAGGTCAAGGCCGCGGAGGCCGCGCACGCCAGACTGCGCCAACAGATGGATCAGATAAGGGCCGTCCGGAGCGAACTGGGGAATGTTCGCGAGGCGCTCGCGCGGATGCTCGAGAGGACGCCGCCGGTGGCCCGCGAGGTAGGAGAGCGGGAGACGGCCGCGGCAAGGGCCCAGGGCATCCTTGAGGACGCGCGCCGGGCGCGCGCCGAAGCGGAGAAGACACGGCGCACTGCCGAGGACGCCAGGCGCTTCCTCGACGGCAACGCGAAGGCACAGGGGGAATCCGCGCTCCTGGTCCGGATTGCCGAAGCCGCGGGCGCGCTCGACGAGAGGCGGAAAGAACGCGCGGCGGTCCTGGCCCCGGACGACAAGACGATGCGCGCCGTCCGACGCGCCGCGGCGAAGCGCGATGAAGCCCGCGTTCGGATCGAGGCTGCGCGGATAACGCTCGAGATCGTGCCCGAGGGACCCGGCAGCGCCGAGGTGATCGCCGGCGAGGAACCCGGGACCAGGCCGCTTGCGCCGGGCAGGCCGCTGACCGTGAGGGGCACCCCCGAGGTCGTCGTCGACATGCCGGGCGTGGCGCGCCTGCGCGCGCGGGGCCCGGTATCCTCAGCCGACGAGATTGCCCTGGAATATGCCGCAGCCGAGCGCAGGATCGAGGAGCTGACACGCGGGTTGGGCACCTCGGATCTCGACGCGCTGGAGTCGCTCCGCGAGCAGGCGCGGGACCTCGACGCCAGGGTCACCGAGGCGAAGGCGCATCTCGAGACCCTGCTAGTGGGTCGTTCGTTCGAGGAGATCGAGGCCGGCCTTCGCAGGGAGCAGGCTGTCCTGGAGGAGATCCTGGAACGCAACCCGCAGTGGAGAAGAACACTGCCGGACGCCGTGGCCCTGCGGGATGCCGCCGACGCGGTCGGGATCGAGACAAATGCCGCCATCGAGAACGCCGAGGTCGAATGGCAGGCGGCGCAGACGGCCCTGTCCGCTGCGCGCGAGCGGCTGGCCGCGCTCGAAGCTGAGGCTGCCGGGGGAAGCCGCCAGGTCGAGAAGCTACAATCGCGGCTGGACGAGCTCACCTCAGACGGGAAGACGGACGAGCAGCGCCAGGCCGAGATGCGGCAGGAAGCGATGGCCTGGGAGGCGGCCAGGGCGGGTCTGGCCGATGTTGAGGCCAAGTTGAGCGCCCTGGGCGGGGATCCCACTCTGGCCGCAGACAAGCTCGAGCGCCAACTTGAGGCCATTAAGGACGATGCGACCCGGGCCCTTGAAGAGGAGAAGAACGAGGAAGGCCGCCTCCAGCACCTCTGCGCAGCCGGGCCGTACTCGGCCCTGGCCGGTGCCGAGGAAGAGGTCGCGCACCTGGAAGACGAGGTCGCACGCGAGGAGCTCCGCGCAAGTGCAGTACGCCTACTCCGTGACACCGTCCTGCAGTGCCGGTCTGAGGCCCTGACCGCCATAGCCGGTCCGGTTGAGGCCGCCGCTACCCGCTATCTTCAGCGCATCGCCGGCGGCGGGCTGGGTCGCGTGCAGATCGGGCAGGCGCTAGAGCCCGAGGGTGTGCGACCCGCGACCGCGGACTCGCACGTGGCCATGGGGTCCCTCTCGGGCGGTGAGAAGGAGCAGATCCATCTGGTCACCCGGCTGGCGCTGGCGGACGTGCTGGCCAGGGATGGGCGTCAGCTCGTCGTGCTCGACGACGTGCTCACGGCGACCGATGCCGGACGCCTGGCGCGCGTACTGCCCATTCTCGAGGAGGCCGCCCGGCGGCTGCAGATACTCGTTCTGACCTGCCACCCTGAACGGTACCGGGGGTTGGACGGCGCGCGGTTCCTCGATCTAGACGCGATCCGCCGCGAGGCAACGTCCAACTCCTAACGGTCAGCGCGCTTCTCTGGCGGCGCCCGTCAAGGCGCGACCAGCGCGCGTGCGTCGCGGAGCGCCGCGGTCACGCGGTTGCGGCCGCGCACCAGATGATTGAGGGTCACGTGGTATCGGTCGCTGCCCGGAGCCAGGTCCTTCAGTGTCTTCGCGGGCGCCAGGTCGGGCAGCGGCGGTACGTCCACAGCCGGGTCATGCCGGAAGCGGCCTGCGCGGGTGTGGTTGATGCGCACTAGGATGCGTGCGAGTTTCCGCAGAGTGGCATTTGCCGAGCGCACCGCGGGGTCGGATGCCGGACGGCCGGCGAGGGCTTCCCGCTCCGCATACCAGCGGTCAAGATCTGCGCGCAGCGCCTCTGCCTCTGCGAGGGGCAGGCTCAGGTCGAACGCCTCTCCTGCGGCTTCCTGGTAGGACCGCAGCGTGCCCGCCAGATCATCGGCCGTGGCGCGGAAGTCGAGCGGGTGCAGCGCGGCATTGGCCGCCCGGTACGCGGCCACCAGGTACACCTTCGTGTCCCGCAGCAGGTTGTCGCGGTCGGCGATCTCCAGGGTGTCGTCCTCTGTATGCCAGGCGATGTTGCCGCCGCAGCCGCCCACGGCGTAGTAGTCCTTCTCCTGCAACAACGGCCTGGGCATCGTGGATGACAGCATGTAGAAGGTCGAGACCCCGATGTTCGAGAACGAGCAATCCCCTGCGCGCAGCGGCCTGCCGCCGGCGGCCTCGAGTCCTGTCACGTCCTTTATGACCGCCTTTCCGATACCCTCGGCCTCGCTCATCCAGAACACGTCCTCGTACACCGTGGCCCAACGGCAGCCGGTCGAATCGCAGTTGATGTGCGCGATGCAGTGCGCGTCGAGGTCCAGCCCGAAGGCGTCCGCGTACCAGACCGAGCCGGCATAGCGGCCCTGCGAGTGGCCTGACCACCATGCGATGCGCACGGTGCGCGCCAGCCGGTCACGGTGCTTCCAGAGGACTCTGGCGAGTTCCAGCATCGTGGCATCGCCCGTGGCGTTGTCGCCTATGCCCTGATGCCAGCCGTCCACGTGGCCGTGCACGAGCACGAACTCCTCGGGTGCCTCCCGGCCCGGGATCTCGGCCACGCACACCGGACACTCGACCCAACCCTCGTCCAGCTTCGTCGAGAGGCGCGCCTTGACCCCGCCCTGGCACGCCAGGCCGCGCAGCCAGGCGCCGTCGCTCTTGCTGATCGAGACGACAGGAATGGTCGGCTTGCGTTCCCAGGAGTCCAGGTCGGGTGATCCCCAGATCGTGGTGCAGATACCCTCGTGGATACGCTCGCCAGGGCTGATGAAGATGGCGCCAATCGCGCCCGCCTTGGTGAAGTCGGCCACCTTGCCCGGCGAGGCGAAGCCCTCGGTCAGGACGATCTTGCCCGCGATCTCGGGCATCTCCCTTCCAACGCCTTCGAACAGCCCGCGGATATCGCCCATGTACCGCGTGGAGACATAGGCGATCTGCCCGCGCTTCCACCGGCCGCCGGTGGACAGCGACATCGAAGGCGTCTTCGCGGTCAACAGACGGCGCTCGGGCGCCATGACTTCCAGGCGCGCGCGCCGCGGCACGCTGATCAGCAGCGTCGGCGTGTGGACCGTGTGGGGCACGCCGTGCTTCTTGAGGCGCCTGCTCAGGTAGGCAAAGGCCCGTTCTTCCTGCCGGGTGCCGGACTCACGGACGAGGCCAGCGAACGTTTCGACGAGCGACCAGGGCACGTCCAGCGTTACCTCGCCGACCAGCAACTGCTCGTCGGTCTCGTTGCGCCAGGTGCTCACCGCGCTCATGCGTTGCGCGCCTCCTTCTAGGGGATCTCGTTCGGGCAAGATCCGCACGTTCCCATGTTCTCACGGCGCGTCAATCGTGTTGGCATGATTGGTATGAGAGGAGGGCATCTTTGGGACGTCGAACCCACGGGATGCCGAAGAGGGTGAATCCTCCACGCAGGTCTCCTGCCCGGCTCGCCGATGGCGGCGCAGAGACCTCGCTCAGACCGGTCTTGCCTTTGAGGAGGAGGGACGATCGCGATGACGGAGCCGATCGAACTGCCTGCCAGGCCAGATCTGACCTCGAGCGAATCGCCCGGGCCGGCATCTGAGCCATCGCCTGCCTCACTCGGCGACCGCCTGCTCGCGCAGCTGGTGGACGGACTGGTCGCGTTCGGCCTGTTCTTCTTCGTGGGCATGACCGTGGCGCCCCGCTTCGGGGGTGCGATGCAGACCGGGTTCGACCTCTCAGGGCGGCCGGCGGCCGTGGTGATCGCGATTGTGAGCGCGGTCATGCTGGCCTACTTCGTGCTGGCGGAAGGATCGCTCGGTGTGACCTTTGGGAAGGCCGTCGCCGGGATCCGGGTGCAGACCCTTGCGGGGGGACGGATCGGCCTGCGGGCGGCGCTGGTCCGCAACCTCATGCGGGTCATTGATGGGATCGGCGTCTATCTGGTCGGCGCGATCACCATCCTGGTGACCGGGCGCAGGCAACGCCTGGGCGATCTGGCAGCACGCACCGTCGTCGTCACGCGCGAGCGCGGCCGGGCCTTACCGGTGGCCGCGCTGGTCGTTGCGCTCGCCCTGGCGGCAGGCGGCATCGCAGGTGGTTTGTACCTGCGGCCAGGCGGGCTACCGACCGCCGCCCAGAAGCAGCCAGGACAGCCGCGGTTCGCGACGGTCATCATGACAGACGACCAGCAGAGCAAGACCGAGAAGACCGTCTTCTCGGCCGACACGTCCAAGGTCTATGTGGTCTTCACGCTGGCGGACGTGCCGGAGGACACGTTGGTAAGGGCGCTCTGGATCGCAGAGCAGGTCGAGGGACTGCCTGCCAACGACACGGTCGGAGAGTACGAGGTGAAGGCGGGTGGACCGCTGAACCGGGGCAACTTCTCGCTGTCGCGGCCGGACAACGGCTGGGCGGCAGGGACTTACCGCGTGGAGCTGTATCTGGCCGGGCAGCTCGCACACACGGCGCGCTTCCGGATCGAGGGGCCGTGATCGCGCGGCTCCACGCCCGCTTCGAGCACGCGCGCCCTTTCTGAGCACTCGGCAGGGCTAGACCCCTATTGACCCGGCCCTGAACCCGCTGGCGCCCATCTCCACGTTCACCAGCGAGGGAAGTCCGGATTCAAACGCCCTATCCAGCGCCGGCCGCAGCTCGTCGGGCCGCGTCGCGCGCTCCCCCCACCCGCCCATCTCTGCGACCACCCGGTCGTAGCGGGCGCGGCCGAGCGCGCTCGCCACCGCGCGCTCCTGGCCGAACACCTGTATCTGCAGGCGGCGGATCTGGGTCCAGGCGGCGTCGTTGCCCACGACCGCGACGAACGGGATGCCCTGGCGCACCGCTGCCTCGAACTCCAGCAAGTCCAACCCGGCGGCGCCGTCCCCGAGCAGCAGCACGACCTGCCCGTCGGGCCGGGCGAGGCGCGCGGCCAGGGCGAACCCAGGACCGATCCCCAACGTTCCGAGCGGGCCCGGGTCCATCCAGCCGGCCGGATAGCGCCGCGGCCGTACGATGTAGGATGCCGTCGAGATGAAGTCCCCGCCGTCGCCAACTACCGTGGCGTCATCTCGCAGCCAGCGATTCACCTCAGCGCACAGCCGCAGCGGGTCCACCGGTGTGGCGTCCGACCCCATGCCGGCTTCCATGGCACTACACGCTTCGCACTCGATGGCGCGTAGGCCCTCCAGCCAGCGGGCGCGCGCGTCGCGCTCCAACGGCGCGGCGCCGCACTGCGCGATCTGGTCCAGCACCACGCCCGCATCACCGACGATCCCGACTGCCGGCTCGCGGTTGCGGCCCAACTCCGAGGAGTCGAGGTCCACCTGGATGAGCGCGGCGGAGCCGCTGATCGCCTCGCCGTAGTTCAGCCGGAAGTCCAGCGGGGTTCCGGCGACCAGCACCACATCGGCCTGCTTCAGCGCCTGCCTGCGGGAGTGCGCGTACGCGAGCGGATGCTCCAGAGGAAGCACGCCGCGGGCCATTCCGCTTGCGTAGACAGGCACCTGCGCTGCCTCCGCAAACCGTCGCACCGCTGCGTGATCCGGCGACCAGCGGACCTGGCTGCCGACCAGCAGCGCGGGCCTACCCGCCTCCCGGAGCAGCCGCGCGGCGGTCTCCACGGCGCCGGGGTCGCCCGGGGTCGCAGCCCGCGGCGGCAGCGGCTCGCCGGGTCGCAGCCTGCTGGATCCCATCAGCACGTCGAGCGGGGCCTCCACGTACACCGGCCCGGGCACGCCGGCGATCGCACGCCGGCAGGCGAGCGCGACGATCTCGCCGAGCCGGCTTGTCTCGGGAACCTGGACCGCCCACTTGGTGATGGGCCGAAGGACCGAGATGTGGTCCATCTCCTGGAGGCTGCCCTGACCCTGTGTGGCGATCGGCCCCTGGCCGCCGATCACGACGACCGGGCTCTGGGCGCGCCACGCGTTGGCGATGGCGGTGACCGAGTTGCACACGCCGGGTCCCGCCGTCACCGCGGCAGCGCCGGGCCTGCCGGTCAGTCGCGCCCAGGCGTCGGCCGCGAAGACCGCGGCCTGCTCGTGGCGCACGTCAACAACGCGGATACCCTCGTCCAGGCAGCCGTCGTAGATGTGCATGATGTGGCCGCCGCACAGGGTGAACAGGACCTCGACCCCTGCCCGGCGCAGCGCGGACGCAACGTGCCTGCCGCCGTGGACGCTGGCCCTGCCACTCTGTGGTTCGGTAGCGCCGCTGCCTACGCTGGTCATCCTCGCTCCGCCGGACCGGTTCCCGAAGCCTCTGCCTGCCGGCCTGCCTCCATACCGCGCCCCAGCGCCAGGCGGTTCAACTCCTCGGTTCCAGCGGGGACCCGCTCAAGCACGGCCCGTTCCAGCGCCTCTGTGGGGACCACATGTGTCAGCGCCGCCAGCACGCCCAGGGCCACGATGTTGGCGACGATCTCGCGCCCCAGTTCTTCCCTGGCGATGCGGGTGATGGGCACACGCACGAGACGATAGGGCCCGGAGGGGACCTCACCCACCAGATCCAGGTCAGCCACCAGCAGGCCTCCCTCCTTGAGCCTGCGGCCGTACCGCCGGTGTGCCTCGGAGGTCAGCACCAGCAGTGCGTCCGGGTTGGTGACCTTGGGGTAGTCTATCTCGCCGTCGGCAATCACTACCTCGGCGCGGGTGGCGCCGCCGCGGGACTCCGGCCCGTACGACTGAGTCTGCACGGCGTTGAGCCCGGCCAGCACCGCGGCCTCGGCCAGGATGATCCCGGCCGTGATGAGGCCCTGGCCTCCGGACCCTGCCAGGGTGGCCTCCCAGCGGCTACTGCGCACGTTGATCACCGCCCTCGGCGAGGCGGGCGATCATGTCTCGGTACGATCGGGCATACTCTGGCACCTCTTGGGTCCGGTGGAACTCGCCGATGACCACACGGCCTCGCAGTTCTTCCGGGGTCATCCTGGCGGCCTGCCCTGCCTGCACGGTGCCATCGTGCAACCACTGCATCATCTTGACGGGCTCACCCATCCGGTTGTTCCGCCCGAAGTAGGTCGGGCACGGCGAGAACACCTCCACGAAGGAGAACCCGTCGTGGCTCAGGGCGCGCGTCACGTAGGTGATCGTCTGGTGCACGTGGTAGGCCGTGCTCCGGGCGACGTACGTGGCCCCGGCGGCCTGTACGAGGCGGCACAGGTCGAAATCGCGCTCGAGGTGGCCGAAGGGCGAAGTGGTCGTGCGATAACCCGCCGGTGTCAGCGGTGAGTACTGGCCGCTCGTCATCCCGTAGATTCCGTTGTTGAAGCACACGGTTGTGATCCCGATGTTGCGCCGGGCAGCATGGATCAGGTGGTTGCCGCCGATGGCGGCGAGATCGCCGTCTCCGGCCAGCACCACCACTCGGAGGTCGGGACGGGCCAGCTTGACGCCGGTGGCGAAGGCCAGGGCACGGCCGTGGGTCGTGTGCAGGGCATCCATGTTCATGTAACCCACCGCGCGGGACGAGCAGCCGATACCGGAGACCACGACCGTGCGGTCCTGGTCCACGCCGGCCCGTTCCATTGCCCTGGTGACCGCGCCCAGGACGATTCCGTGGCCGCAGCCGACGCACCAGATGTGCGGCAGGTACTCGCGGCGCAGGAAGCGCATTTCCTCCAACTCTACACCCCCTCCAGCACAGGAAGCAGTTCCTCGGGCCGGATGAGTTCCGAATCCACGCGGTGATACCCGATGACCCTGCACCGGCCGCAGGCGGCCCGCTCCACCTCGCCAACAATCTGGCCGAGGTTCATCTCGGGGACCAGGATGCAGTCCGCTCGCTTGGCGACCGCCTCGATCTCGTGACCGGGGAACGGCCACAGGCATGAGAGGCGCAGCATGCCTACGCGGCGGCCTCGCTCGCGGGCCAGGTGCACGGCCCGTTGGGCCGAACGGGCCACGCATCCGTACGCCACCACAACGACCTGCGCGTCGTCCAGATGCCAGCGTTCAACCATGGTCAACTGCTCCGCCCGGCTCTCCACCTTGCCGGCCAGCCGCCTGACAAGCCGGTCGGCCTCCTCTGGGCTTTCGGTCCAGAAGCCGGTGGAATCACGGTACAGCCCGGTAACCATCACCCTGCGACCTTCCCCGAAGTGTTCCATGGGCGGGATGTCCGGAGGCGCCTGGCCCGCCCTCGGGCGCTGGGCACGCGGGAGGGTTCCAGGATCGGGCAGCACCACCCGCTCGCGCATGTGGCCGGTGATCTCGTCGGTCAGCAGGATCACGGGCACGCGCAGCTCGTCGGCGATCGCGAAGGCCTTCACGGTGAGCATGTACGTCTCCAGGACGGATGAGGGTGAGAGCACAACCACGGGATGATCGCCGTGAGTGCCCCACCGTGATTGCATCACATCACCTTGTGCCGGTGATGTCGGCATCCCGGTGGAGGGGCCCACCCGCTGGACGTTCACCACCACGCAGGGCGTCTCTGTGATGGCCGCGTAGCCCAGGTTCTCCTGCTTGAGTGAGAAGCCGGGTCCCGAGGTGGCCGTCATTGCCCGCATCCCGGCCAGCGACGCGCCGATCACGGCGGCCATGCTGGCTATCTCGTCCTCCATCTGTATGAAGAAACCACCGGAGCGGGGCAGCCGGTCGGCCAGCATCTCGGCGATCTCGGTGGACGGTGTGATCGGGTATCCGGCGAAGAACTGCAGTCCGGCCTCCAGCGCCCCCTCCACGCAGGCTTCGTTACCCTGCATGAGTCGCGGCTGCGACATCGCCTGATGCGACCTCCTTGTCCTCAGTGACCTCGACGGCGAAATCAGGGCACCGCAACACGCAGAGCATGCAGAGTGTGCAGGCCTGAAGATCCACAACCCGGGGAATCCCGCCGTCGCCGGCCGCCAGGACGTCCCGCGGGCAGAAGGCGATGCAGATATCACACCGCTTGCACCAGGCCTCGTTGATTGTGATCGCGCCGGCCCTCTTGTGCGCCATGCGGCTTTCTCCAGTCCGGTTCGTTCGGCTGGCTGCTGGTACCATTCAATGTACGGACCGGGGCAATCCTGCGGCATCGGTGGACGAACGGATTCCTCATAGGATCCCAGGAAGCCAGGGGAGCAGGGCGGCCAGGATAGTGGGAAGCAGGAAGGTGGAGGGCCGCCTCCCGAATTCAGGCGTGAACCGCAGCGGTAGGGAGGTGTTCTGCCGTGCGCCAGAGCCGGCGAAAGTTCCTGAAGACCGCCGCGACCGTGGGAGGCGCGCTCGCACTGCGGGAGTGGCCCGCGCGCCTCTGGGCTTCAGAGTCGGCCCGCGTGGCGCTGGTCAAGACCGACAGCCATCGCGACGGCGTGTTGCGAGCGCTCCGCCTCCTGCCCCCTGTCCAGATGGCAGGCCGGTCGGTCGTCATCAAGCCCAACCTCAACAGCAGCCACGCCTTCCCTGCTTCGACACACGAGGAGACCCTGCGCACGCTCATCGAGATCTGCAAGACCGGCGGTGCTCGCGAGATCACCGTTGCCGACCGCAGCGGCATGGGCGACACGCCCCGGGTGATACGCGAGAAAGGGCTGGACGTAGTGGGCCGCGAGCTCGGGGTGCGGGTCGTGCCCCTGGAGACCCTCCCGCCTTCCGAGTGGCTGGCGCGCTCCCTCCCCCGGGGGCAGTGGCAACGGGGTGTTCTATACCCCGCGTTGTTCGAGCAGGCAGACCTCATCATCTCGACCTGCTGCCTGAAGACCCATCGCTTCGGCGGCCAGTTCACCATGGCGCTGAAGAACACGGTCGGCATGGTGGCGCGAACCGGCCCGGACGGCTATGAATACATGCGCGAACTGCACGGTTCTCCGCGACAGCGATCGCTCATCGCCGAGCTGAACCTGCTCTACCGGCCGGCCATGGTTGTGCTGGATGGAATCCTAGCGTTCGTGGACGCTGGCCCCGAGGCCGGACGGCTGGCGCGGCCCGGGGTGGTGCTTGCCGGCACAGATCGCGTGGCGCTCGACTCCGCGGGCGTCGCGCTGCTGCGGATGCACGGTGTGGGCAGCCCGGTGGCTGACGGGCGCATCTTCGATCAGGAGCAGATCAGGCGCGCGGTCGAGCTGGGGCTGGGCGTGTCCTCGCCGGGCGCGATCGAGTTCGTCACCGACAGCGACGAGGGCCGCGCCGTGATTGCCTCGATCAGGACGGAGCTGGCCCGCGGCTAGAGCACGCCGTCGCCGCGGCAAACCACCCCGCGGCTAGCGCCAGTTCATCACCACGATCTGCGTCGTGGCCGGGAGCTGGTCGCGCGCGACGATCAGCAAGTTACTACCCAGCCGCCGAACGTTCGGCTTCCCTTCCAGGAACGGCCGTTCATCCGTCCCTGGCCATTCGGGCCTGACCGCGGTCCTGTAGTGCATAGGAATAGCCAGGCGGGGATGGATCTGGCCCACGATGTGCGTGGCCTCGCGCGCGCCGATCGTGAAGGGCGCTCCCCCGACCGGAATCATCAGGATGTCCACCCGTCCGATGGCGCGCAATACGCCTTCGCTCAGGAACGGCTGCCCATGATCCCCGAGATGCGCGATTCGGAGCCCGCCCGTTTCCATGACGAAGATGGCGTTCAGGCCGCGCGCCGTCCCGAACTGGTCGTCGTGGAACGAGGGCACCGTGTAGAAAAGCGTCCCTGCGATGCGCTCGTAGATCTTCGCCCATTCCCGCCCGCCATCGGTGAGCCCTCGCAGGATCCTGGGCGCGCCGCCTATCAGGCCCACGTTGTTGTGATCCCTGTGCTCGTGCGTGACCAGCACAACGTCGCCTTCACCCGAGGGAAAGGGGTACCCGATGTCACCGAAGGGATCAATCGCGATGCGGAGCGCGCCGGACGTGACCAGAAAGAACGACTGCCCGAAGTACCGGATCGCAACCGGGGCCTTCTGCGTATCGGCGGCCGGAGATGCCATCAGCACGGTGACCAGTGCCAGGAGCAGCGCCCAACGGACGATCTTCACAATCCCCCACCTCCAGGTCCGATGACCCTGCGTCTCATGACATCGCCTGGGTGTCTTCTTATGTTTGCCCCCGGCGGCTCCATGTCCTCTCCTTACTCAACCGCGCCCGACACAGGAGAATTCCCCGGCCAGCAGGTATGAGTCACGTAGGAATCAGGGAGGCGAAATCGGTAGGCGCCTCAAGGAGGGAACCATGGACGCGCTACAGTTCTTTCTGCGGGAGCACGCGCTCGTGCACCTGCCCGAGGTGGCGGACGGCGAGGGCGGGATGTCCCTCGAGGTGTTCGCGGTGCGAGGGTTGAGCGATGAGCAGCTTCGGGTCAGGCCGCACGGATTCAACTCGATCGCCTGGCTGCTCTGGCACATTACCCGGATCGAGGACGTGACCGTCAACGTCGTCCTGGCAGGTCGCCCGCAGGTGCTGTTCGAAGGCGGCTTCTACCCGCGCCTCAACGTGACGGAGCGGGACGTCGGCACCGGGATGACTTCCGACGAGGTCGGTGAGTTCAGCGACGCGGTGGACCTGCCAGGTCTCCGTCAGTACCGTACCGGCGTAGGCTGGCGGACGCGGGAAGTCGTGGGGGGCCTCACGCCCGAGGCGCTGGACGGCGTGGTGGATCCCCTTAGGGTGGACCAGGCGGCGTCCCTGGGTGCTTTCAGGCCGAACGCGACCAGGCTGGTTGATCTGTGGAAGGGGAAGTCCAGGGCGTGGCTCCTCTACTGGGCCGTCGTCGGGCACAGCCACTTCCACCTGGGGCATGCCAGGTGGGTCAGGAAACTCGTGCACAGGAGCGAGAGATGAACGAATACCTTGCCGCGGTTGACCAGGGCACGACCGGAACACGCTGCATCCTCTTTGACCTGAGCGGGCGCGCGGCCGCCTCAGCCTATCGCGAGCACCGGCAGATCTACCCGCAGCCCGGATGGGTCGAGCACGACGCGCTGGAGATATGGGCGCGCACGCAGGAGGTCGCGCGCGAGGCGATCGCCGCTGCGCCGCGCGGGCGCATCCTGGCGGTGGGCGTCACCAACCAGCGCGAGACCGTGGTTGCATGGGACGCTCGCACCGGCCGTCCTGTCCACAACGCGATCGTCTGGCAGGACACGCGAACAGAGCCCGACTGCCGGGCGCTGATTGCATCCGGGTGGGAAGACGACGTGCGCGCCCGCACCGGGCTGCCCATCAGCACGTACTTCTCGGCGACGAAGATCCGATGGCTGCTGGCGAACGTGCCCGAGGCGCGGGATCTGGCCGCGGCAGGGCATCTCCGCCTCGGCACGATTGACACCTGGGTGATCTGGAACCTGACGGGCGGACCTTCGGGCGGCGCGCACGTGACCGATCCCACCAACGCCTCGCGCACGTTGCTGTGCGGCCTCGACGACTTGAGGTGGGACCCGGTCCTCCTGGAGCGCTTCATGGTCCCCTCCGGCGCGCTGGCCGCGATCCGGCCCTCTGCCGCTGCCGAGCCCTACGGCAGCACGCTTGCCGATGGACCGCTCGGCGAAGCGATTCCGGTGTGCGGAGACCTGGGCGATCAGCAGGCCGCGCTTGTGGGTCAGGCGTGCTTCGCGCCTGGTGAGGCCAAGAACACATACGGGACCGGCTCGTTCCTGCTACAGCACGCGGGCGCGGTCGCGGTGCGCAGCACGCGCGGGCTGCTCGGCACGGCCGCGTACGATCTGGGCGCGGCCCGCGTGGGCGGCCTGGCGCAGAATTCCGGCGATGGACGGGCCTACGCGCTGGAGGGGTCGGTGGCGATCACCGGCGCCGCGGTCCAGTGGCTGCGCGACAACCTGGGCCTGATCTCAAGCGCGGCCGAGACCGAGACGATAGCGGCGCAGGTGCGGGACGCCGGCGGGATCTATTTCGTTCCGGCGTTCTCCGGCCTGTTCGCGCCGCACTGGGACATGAGCGCGCGCGGCGCGGTTGTGGGGTTGACGCGGTTCGTGACGAAGGCGCACCTGGTTCGCGCGACACTGGAGGCGATTTGCTTCCAGAGTCGCGAGGTGCTCGACGCGATGGTTGCCGACAGCAATCACGCGGTGAGCGTGCTGAAGGTGGACGGCGGTGCGACCGGCAACGACCTGCTCATGCAGCTCCAGGCGGACATCCTGGGCGTGCCGGTAGTGCGGCCCGCGGTGCGTGAGACGACGGCGCTAGGCGCGGCCTACGCCGCGGGCCTGGCGTCGAGAGCGTTCAGGTCCACAGAAGAACTGCGCGCCCTGTGGAAGGCAGAGCGCACCTTCGAGCCGGCCTGGGACGAGGACCGCCGCGAGTCGGCGCTGCGCGGGTGGAAGCGCGCCGTGGAGCGCACCAGGGGGTGGATCGAACCGTAGGCGGCGCCCGGCCGCCCTACTGCAGCCTTCAGCCGCCGCCGGTGCTGCACCCCGGCGCCGCCGCCGGGCAGGACGAGCCGATCGCGCCGCCACCGCCGGCCGAGCGGCCGACGCCGAAAGTGGACATCACCTTGCGCGAGTTGCTTTCGCCGCAGGACGGGCACACGATCTCGTCCGCGGCCGTGCTGCTCCAGACGAGCCGCTCAAACCTCTTGCCACAGTTGTTGCACACGTACTCATAGATCGGCATTGCAGAGCAAACCTCCGGGAACCCTCTCGCTTGAGGAGATCAACGCACATTGTCCTATAACCCCGGCGCCGGCCGCAATATGCCCGGCCGGGTCAGGTATCATCCGAACGTCGTGGGGTCGATGCGCTGCACGCCGGGGACCGCGTCGAAATCCAGATCGGCGCTGATGATCTCGCGGATTCCACGCGTGACCATTACGGCCAGATGGATGGCGTCCCGCGGGCTTAGCGCGGCGTGCTGCGCGAGCAGGGCTCTGGCCTGCTCGATGTCGGCCTGCTCGACCGGGAGGATCTTGCCGAGCATGATGCGGTGGAAGCTGTCGAAGACCGCCAGGCCTGCCTGCCGCTGCCCGATTGCCCAGTACCGGTAAAGGATCTCCTGGAACACCTCGACATCGGTGACGGCGTCCAGCGTGCCTTCGGCGGCCGCCCGCACCACCCGCTGACACGGGCCGCGGAGCGAGTGGTCGGTGCCGGCGGCATACATGGGCACGTTGGTATCCAGGAATACGGGGCTCACCGGTTGTCCGCCCCGTGCGCACGCTCGATCTCGTCCTCCATGGTTTCCCAATCGGCGACCGGTGCCCCGACGGCGAACAGTGTCACGGCGGCCTTGAGGCGGGCGGCGCGGTCCTCGCGGATGACCAGTTCAATACCCTGTCGCACCAGTTCGGATACCGGGATGCCGCGGCGGCGTGCCTCCTCGCTCAGCAGCCGGCGTGTGGCATCAGGGAGTCGGACTTCCAAACGTCCTGTGCGGGTTACCATGACCAACCCAGTGTACGGCGAACAATACGGTGACGTACACAAGTACCGTATGATTGTACCCGGCTCCCAGGAGGATTGTCAAGCGCAGTGGTATCCTGGGAACTGAAATGATCCGTATCAGCCGCAAACGATTCGAGCAAATCGTGGCCGACGCCCTGCGCGGCATCCCTCCGGATCTGCGCGGCGCCCTGGACAACATCGAGGTCACGGTGGACGAATGGCCGACCGAGGAGCATCTTGCCGATGCCGGGATGGATCGGGACGATGTTCTGTTCGGTCTCTACCACGGCACGCCGCTTCCCGATCGGAGCCCCATGCTGCCCTACACCCTGCCCGACGTCATCACCATCTTCCAGGGGCCGCTCGAGGAAGCGTGCGATACCGAGGACGAGATCCGCGAGGAGATCCGGCGCACGGTCGTACACGAGATCGCGCACTACTTCGGGTTCGACGAGGAGCGGCTGGCCGAACTGGGCTACGGCTGATCGGATGCGATCCGCCGCGCTACGCGGTAGGCCATCGCCATTATGGCAATCATCGGGTTCACGCCGGGCGCGGAAGGGAAGAGACTCGCGTCGGCCACGAACAGGTTGCGCACGCCGTAGAGCCCTCCTGACGGATCCACGGCCGCGAGGCGCGAATCCGATCCCATCGGCAGGCCGCCCATCAGGTGCGCGCTGAACAGAGCGAGCGCGTTCGGACGGATCCCCTCGCGCCGAACCCCGTCCGCGAACAGGACCGCGGCGCCAGGCTCTTCCCGGCGCACGCGCACGCCCCGGGTGTGCAGGCTTGCGACCTCCTGCGCTCCTGCGGCAAAGTGGATCTTGCCCATCTCTTCTAACCCTTGCAGCATGAGCGCCCGGTCCTGCGCGTTCAGCGCGTAGCGTACCAAGGGATGTCCGTCAGGCGTGAGGCCAACCCTTCCGCTTCCGCTGTCGCGCACGAGCACGATCAGCGCGGCGGTGTGCTCAAGGCGGGCCATCTGGCGCTTGTGGTCTTCGCCGCTGACCCAGGGCAAGGCCATCGCAGACAGCCCGGGATGGCCCGGGGATGCCTCGATCCAGAACCCGTGCATCCCGCGCACCCTTGTGAACTCGGTGCAGGTGGCGGTCTGGGCGGCTCCTGCCCAGATCCTTATCGGATGAGGATAGAGGCCCAGGCAGGCGGTCACCGGATGGAGCCGCAGCCCGCGGCCCACCATCGTGTTGCCGAGCCCGGAGCGCAGCAGCAGCGCCGGCGAGAATATGGCGCCGCCGGCCACCACCACGGTCCTGCAGCGGATAGCGACGCGGTGCTGTTGCCCGGATGCGGGATCGGTCACGACGGCCTCCACCCCGGTCACCTCACCGGAGCGGGCGAGTACGCGCTCCGCGCGGCAGCGGACCAGCACCCGGGCGCCGTGCCCGCAGGCGTCCCTGAGGTACGTGACGAGAGCATCCTGCTTGGCACCGCGCGCGCAGCCGTACACGCACGGCCCGCAGTCATCGCACCCCCGCACGTTCCGCGGAATCGTCTCGAGGCGGTATCCCAATGCCCGGGCGCCGTCCGCGAGGACCTGGTTGTTGGGGTTGTGCCCGCTCTCCAGGGTGTTTACGTTCAGCCGGGCCTCGACGGCGCCCATCGCCTCAAGGAACTCAGGACCGGAGGCGCCGTCAATCCCGTGCTCGCACCCCCACTCCTCGAGCACATCACCGGCAGGCCGCAGGCTCGTGCACCAGTTGACCACTGTGCTGCCGCCCAGGCACGTGGCCGCGAGCAGCCCGAAGGCGTTGTCAGCGGTGCCGAACAGCCCCTTGCCCAGCGAGAGCCGTCGTAGCATCTCGTACTCGTCACCGTTGTAGTCGCCCTGGTCGTAGTACCCGCCGCGCTCTACGATCAGCACCTGCCGGCCTGCCCGGCTCAGCTCGGCCGCGGCCACGCTTCCGCCGGCGCCCGACCCGATGACGCAGACATCGGCCTCCAGGCCGGCGTCTGAGGCCACTTCCAGCGGCGTGATGCGCGGGATCACGCCCGACGCCGCGCCTAGCGCCGTGCCCGGCACCGTGCCCGGCGCCACGGGAGGATGGCCGGGAAACCCGATGGCAGGCCAGTTGGGGTTGGGTTCTCCTGCAGGATGGGAGGCGTAGAACAGAAAGGTGATGACCTGCTTGAGGGCCTGGAAGGCCGCGCGCCGAAGCGGCAGGCGGCTGGTGCCCCACGATCGCAGATAGGCCTCCGCCGCGGACGCGGACATCTCTGCCACGCCCCGCGGTCCGGCGCCCAGCACCAGGTTCGCGGCCCGGCTTCCCATGACCCGCAGGAGCCGCCGAAACTGTGCGCGCAGGTGTTCCGGGGTTTCAGCCAGCCCCTCCTCGATCAGCGCCGGCAAGTCGAGGTCCGATCCGCGACGCGCCAGGAATCCGTGGGGGTCTTCGGCCCGGGCGAGAGCCGGAACCACGGCATCACACAGCGCGCGCAGGGTTCGGCGCTCTGCGTCGGTCAGCATCAATCTGCTCCTGTCAGGCCTGCCACCGGCGCGTCTGCGCCACGGCCGCCGCGTATTCTTCGATCTGTGCCTGCCTTTGTGCCTCGGTCCAGCCGAGCATTGGAGCCATCAGCCGCGATGCCTCCGGGGCCACAGACACACCCTGGTCAGGCGACTCGTGGATGAGGCGGAGCCGGCGGATCAGGCAGTCGCACAGCGTCACAGCCATCTCGTACCTAGTGGCGCGTACCACGCTCTCTGCCAGCGGCGAGACCATCTCGCCGAGTGGCTCGACCGGCACCCTGGCAGTCCGGCATCCCTGTTGCGCCGCTGCGCCGCCGATGGACCTGGCGGAGAGGTCCGCCGCGTCCTGCGCCATCCGCCTGAAGGTCGTGAGCTTGCCTCCTGCGACGGAGATGAGGCCCGGGGGATCCTCGACTACCCGGTAGTCGCGCGGGACGCGATAGGCCGCGAGTCCGGGCCGATCCAGCAGCGGGCGCACACCTGCGAAGGTGCTGAGGACGTCCCCGGGCCCCAGGCCTGCCTCCGGGAACGTGCCCCTGACTGCCTCCAGAAGATAGTCCACATCCTCGGCGGTCGCGCAGGCGGCTTCTGGATCGTCGCCGTAGTCGGTCTCGGTCGTACCGACGACGGTGTGCTTTCCCCACGGCACGAGATAGAGGTTCCGGCGGTCGCGAGGCGAGGAGAAGATGATCGCACGGTGGGTTTCCAGGCGCGGGCGCGGAACCACGATGTGGGAGCCCCTGGTCGGACGCAGGCGCAGGGCACACCGGCCGGCCATCGCCGATATCCTCTCACTCCACGGCCCTGCGGCATTGATGACGGCGCGAGCCCGTACCTCAAAGGTGCGGCCGGTGAGGGCGTCCCGCACCGCGGCCCCGGCGACGCGGCCACCGGTCCTGAGCAGATCAACGACGGGCGCATGGTTGATCGCGGCCGCGCCGTGCCGGTACGCGTCGAGGACCAGCGCCAGCACCAGACGAGCGTCGTCCGCAAGGCAATCCCAGTAGATCGCTCCGCCTGCGAGCCGGTCTGGGGCGACCATCGGCTCCAGGGCGCGGGCACGGCGCGCGGAGACCAGGCGGGCCGGGCCAACGGCCCGGCCCATTGCCAGCCCCTGATAAAGGGCCAGCCCCGCGGCCATCCGCGCCATCGCCAGCGCCGACCCGCATACAGGGAGCATGAACTGATGGGGCGCCACGAGATGCGGAACGGTGCGCCTGAGCACCGCGCGCTCTGACAGCGACTCGGCGACCATCCGGAGATGTCCCTCAGCCAGATAGCGCAGGCCACCGTGCACCATTCGTCCGGTGCGGCCGCTGGTGCCGCTGGCGAAGTCCTCTGCCTCGACGAGCGCCACCCGCAGGCCCCGCAGCGCCGCGTCGCGCGCGCTGCCGGCGCCGGTGATGCCCCCGCCGATCACGAGGAGGTCCCAGGTGCCGCGGGCCACGCGGTCGAGATTCTCGCGGCGCGTGGCGGGCGAGAACCCGTCCCTCGAGGGCTCGTCCCGCGCCACGGTCTCAGGGCACCATCTTGCCCGGATTCATGATGCCGTCGGGATCGAGCGCGGTCTTGATGGCCCGGACCATCTGCAGGCCGTCCTTTCCGTGTTCCTCGTGCATCCAGGCCTGGTGCACCGTTCCGATGCCGTGGTGGTGGCTGAGCGTTCCGCCCCCTGCCATGATCGCGTCGGTCGCCGCGCGCTTGGCAGCCTGCCACTGCTCCATCTCGCGTCCCGGCGCCTGATGGGCCATGAAGGTGAAGTAGAGGGAGGCCCCTGTGGGATACGCGTGCGAGAGATGACAGAGCACGAGGGGCGGGGTGCCGAACGATGTCAGGGCATCGCGCAGAGCGTCCGCGACGCGCGCGTGTAGAGGAAGCAGGCGATCCCATGGGGCGGCGGTCTCCAGCGTGTCCACCATGATGCCGGCATCCAGCAACTCATCCCGCAGGTAGGGAAGCTCGAAGCGCTCCCGGTACCAGGCACGGGCTGGCCCGGATCCCAGAGGAAAGGCGCCGTGCCGCCCCAGCAGGCGGCCCAGTCCGTGCCACGACTGCGACACGACGCGGGCGCTTCCTTCGACCCCGATGATGGCGGCGCACATGCGCCCGGCCGCAAACCCGCGTGTCCGGATCACGCGCATCCCTGCCCACTCCTGAACCTGCGAAGGCCATCCGTGTCTGCGTTCCCTCATCGTCAGGTAGGCCTCGGTCTCGGGCGCATCGGACAGCCGGACGGTTGTGGGGATTGGTCCTTCCTGCAGCATGGCGCGCACCGCGGAGAGACCGTCCGGGAACCCGCGAAAGAGCCAGGCCCGGTAATCCCTCTTTGCGGTCAGCGGGTGCACGCGCAGCGTGGCCTGAGTGATGATCCCGAGCGTGCCCTCGGATCCGGCGAACAGCGCGTTCAGGTCCGGTCCGCTGGCGCTGGCAGGAACCACGCGCGTTGCGATGATCCCGCGCGGGGTGACCACGCGGAGCGCGATGACCATGGCCTCGATCTTGCCGTAGCCGGTCGAGGCGTATCCGGCCGAGCGGGTGGCGATCCAGCCCCCCAGCGTGGAGAACTCGAACGACTGGGGGAAGTGGCCCAGCGTCAGTCCGTGCGCGCTGAGCGAGGCCTCGAGCGCAGGGCCCAGGATGCCTGCCTCGGCCGTGGCCACGAGACCAGCCGGATCCGCGCTGATGAGCCGGCTCATGCCCCGCAGGTCAACGCACAGGACCGGTTGATCGCCGTCCGGTGCCTCAACGCCTCCGACGACGCTGGTCCCGCCTCCAAACGGGATGACTGCAAGCCCCTCGCTGCCAGAGATGCGGAGCAGGGGCACGACTACTTCCTCGGAGGAAGGGAACACCACCGCATCGGGCGGACGCGGCACCTCGCCCTGCCGCAGGCGGATCAGATCCTGATAGCCCCTGCCGCAGGAGTGCGCGATTCGAACGTCTGCGGAGAGAGAGAGGTGCTCGGCGCCCACGGCCGCGGTGAGCGCCTCCAGGGCCCGGGCCGGGATACGGAGCGGCGGGATCCGGATCTGGTCGAGGTTGACCCGGGCCGCCGGGCTTCCTGAGGGGGCGCCTATCTTCGAGAAGAGGAACGGCCAGAACCCGGGACGGTGCTCGAGCGGGTAGGTCTTGGAGGGCTCCCCCCAGCCCCACCACTTCATCGGTTCAGGAGCGGCAGTGTACATACCGCTAGGCGTGTCCGTCGCCGGTGGTTAGAATAGTCCTATGACCTGGATTCTGGATCTGGTGCGCAACGGCCTGCTCCTTCTCTGCAATGCCCTGGCCCGCCTGCCTGGACCGCCGCTGGACTACGTGGTCGTTGAGCTGACGGGCTCATACCCCGAACGCAACCCGACGCCTCGTCCCCTGGCGCAGCGGGTTCTGATGCGCCCTCTGCAGCGCCCGGAGGAGAGCATGGAGGCGCTGCGAGACCGGCTGGAGCGCATCGCCGGGGATGAGCGCGTGCGGGGCATCGTGCTGCGCGTGCGCGACCTGCGTGCAGGGATGGCGACGGTGCAGAGCATCCGGTCGCTCCTGCGGGAGTTCCGGGGCAGGGGCAAGCGGGTTGTCGCCTATCTTCAAGGCGCCGATCTGCCCGAATACTACCTGGCCGCGGCCGCCGACGAGATCTGGATGCCCGAGGCAGGCCACTGGACCGTGCTAGGGCTGCGCACGGAGATCACCTTCTTCCGCGAGGCATTTGATCGGGCAGGGATCCTCCCGGAGTTCGAGCGGATCGCGGAGTACAAGACCGCGGTTGACCCGTTCATGCGGTTCGGTCTCTCGGAGCATCACCGAGAGGTCGTCGAGTCGGTGCTCGACTCGGTGATGGCCGAGTTCGCGGAGGATGTGGCCGCGGCGCGCCGCCTCGATCCGGGCGCCGTGCGCGCGGCCGTGGACCGCGCCCCGCTCTGCGCACACGATGCGTGGACCGCCGGGCTGGTTGATGGAATCTGCTACGAGGACGAACTGCCCGCCCGCCTGGGATCCCCGGCACGCCCCGCGGCCCTGCGCCCGTGGGCGCAGGCCCGCAGGCGCCTGCGCGCGCCGTACCGGTGGCGGTCCCGCACCGCGGTGATCGGCGTCGTTGAGTTGATCGGCACGATAACAACCGGAGAGAGCCGCGATCTGCCGCTTCCCCTCCCGTTCCTGGGAGGAAGATTCGCGGGCTCCGAGACCGTGGCCCGCGCCTTCAGGGCAGCGGAGCGCGACCCACGCGTGCGCGCCGTCGTCTTCCACGTGGACTCGCGCGGCGGATCCGCGCTGGCCAGCGATCTGATCTGGCGCGAGGTTGAGCGCATCAAGGCCAGCAAGCCCGTGGTCGCGTTCATGGGCAACGTGGCCGGCTCGGGCGGCTACTATGTCTCCTGCGGCGCCAGCAGGATCGTCGCCCAGCCCGCGACCGTCACCGGCTCGATTGGCGTGATCAACGGCAAGCTGACGGTTCGGGGTCTGTTTGGCCGGTTAGGACTCAACCGGGAGGTCGTGGCGCGGGGCGAGGCGGCCACGATGCCCTCGGGCTTCGAGCCGTTTACCCCGACGCAGCTCGACCGGATACGCCACGAGATCCAGGCGGTGTACCGGCGCTTCGTGGGTAAGGCGGCCCGAGGCCGCGCAAAGACCGAGGCCGAGATCGAAGCCATCGCCCGCGGCCGCGTATGGACCGGCCGCCAGGCGGTGGAGCATGGGCTCGTGGATGAGATTGGGGACTTCCCTTTGGCGGTGCGCCGGGCACGGGAGTTGGCCGGGATCCCCGACGCAGTAGGTTCGATAACGGTCACGATCCGGCCCCCGCACGCGGCGGCCGTTCCCGCGGCATCCAATGGCCCTGCGGCGTCAACCGGATTCGCAGCGGTGGCGGAGGCGGTCGAGGCCTTCAGGATCGCGGCCGGGCTCGCCGAGGAAGGAGCGCTGCTCCTGATGCCTCAGGACCAGGAGCTACTGCGCTCGTGACGCTGCGGCAGAGCCCGCTCCGCGTGCGCGTGCTGCGCAGCGGCAGCTCCGGCAACGCGATCCTGGTCGAGGCAGGGCCGACACGCTTCTTGATTGACGCGGGGCTGACCGCCGAAGCGGTTCTCCGGGAGATCGGGCAAGATGGCCAGGCGCCGTGCCTGGACGCGATCCTTCTGACCCACGAGCACGACGATCACGCCAGTGGAGCGGCGGCAGTAGGCCGCGCAACAGGCGCCGTGGTGCTGGCCAACGAGCCGACCCTCAGGGCAGCGGGCTCGTTGCTTGCCGGCGTCCGCGTGGAGTTGTTCAAGCCGGGGAGGACGTTTGCACTGGGGTCCGTTGAGGTGACGCCGTTCCCGCTTCCCCATGACGCCGCGGAGCCCGTGGGGTTCGTGCTCTGCGTGGATGGTGTGCGCGCGGCCATCGCCACTGATCTGGGTGAGGTCACCGATGAGTTGCTCACGCGCGCCCGCGGCGCCGACCTGTTCGTCCTGGAGGCCAACTACGACCTGGGGCTCATGGCGGTCTCGTCTTACCCGTGGTTCCTCAAGAACCGCATCGTCAGCGCGAAAGGGCACCTGTCCAATGACGGCGCGGCTCGCGCGGCAGTAGCCGCGCTCAACGGCAGGCCGCAGACCATCTGCCTGGTCCACCTGAGCGAGGCCAACAACCTCGCGCCGCTGGCGCGCGATACCGTCAGGGCCGCGCTGGACGCCGCAGGGGCGCGCGGCGTGCGGGTTGAGGCAGTCCGTCCCAACAGCGCCGGGCCGTGGTGGACCGCTCCGCCTGCGCCGGGCAATCCATGAAGGTTGACGGCCGACTGTTTCACGGCGAGACCGCAGGGCTGCGCCGCCACGCCGTGGCGATATTGGGAGCGGCGGTGTCCGCCGCCGATCCCGCGGCAGCCGTGTTCCGCGCGGTGCGAAGGGATGCTGAGCGCCTGATAGTCTGTGGCGAGCCCTTCGATCTTGATCCAGACGGCCGCATCTTCGTGGTGGGCGCGGGCAAGGCCTCGGCGCGGATGGCCTCGGCGCTGGAAGCCGTGCTGGGCGACCGCATCGCCGGTGGAGCCGTCACGACAAAACACGGATACCTTGAACCGCTCCGGAGGATCGCGCTCACCGAGGCCGGCCACCCCTTACCCGATGTGGCCGGGCTTAGGGGAGCCGGCCGGATTGCTGGTATCGCGGAAGCCGCCGATCGGGGCGACCTGGTCTTCGTGCTGATCTCCGGCGGGGGTTCGGCCCTGCTGCCGATGCCTGCCCAGGGCATATCGCTGGAAGAGAAGGTCGCCACGACCGACCTGCTGCTGCGCTCCGGCGCCACGATCACCGAGGTGAACGCCGTCCGCAAGCACCTCTCCGGTCTGAAGGGCGGATGGCTGGCCCGCCGTGCCGCGCCCGCAAAGGTTGTTACGCTCGTTCTTTCCGATGTCCTCGGCAACCCCCTCGACGCCATCGCCTCGGGCCCGACCGTGCCTGATCCGACAACCTTTGGCGACGCGCTGGCGGTGTTGGACCGACACGGGCTGCGTGGCCAGCTGCCTGCCGCAGTCCGACGGCATCTGGAGCGCGGCGCGGCAGGTGATATCCCGGAGACTCCCAAGCCGGGTGACCCGGCCTTTGCAGGGGCGAGGACCGTGGTGGTCGGCGACATCACCCTGGCCGCGGCCGCGGCGGTTGAGCAGGCCAGGGCGTTGGGCTATCATGTTGATTTGCGCGCGACCGACACCGAAGGTGAAGCGCGCGAGGTGGGGGCGCGGTTCGGCGCGCAGGTGCGCGACGAGCGGGCCGCAGGGAAGTCGCGGCCAGGGCCGGTATGCCTGATCATGGGCGGCGAGACCACGGTGACGGTGCGAGGCACGGGCCGTGGAGGTCGCAACCAGGAACTGGCGCTGGCATCCGTCGAGATCATCGCCGGCATCCCGCAGACGCTGGTGGCCGCGTTCGGGACCGACGGGACCGACGGGCCCACCGATGCCGCGGGCGCGGTGGCCGATGGTACAACGCTGGCGCGGGCCCGCGCCATGGGGCTCGACCCGGTCGCGGCTCTGGCCAACAACGACGCCTATGCGTTCTTTGACGCGTTGGGCGATCTGATCATCAGTGGACCGACGAACACGAATGTCAACGACCTGTGGTTGGGGCTGATCGGGCCTGCGCAGGGGACAAAGTGAGGGCAGGCCATCCATGAAGGTTCTGTTCTGCGTGTCAGAGGCGGTGCCGTACGCGAAGACCGGAGGGCTCGCGGACGTGGCCGGGGCCCTGCCCGCGGCGCTGCGCCGCAAGGGCCTGGACGTGCGGGTGGTGATGCCGCGCTACCGCGGCGTAGACCGCAACGGGCTCGAGCCGGTGCAGCAGGTATACAGCGTCATCGGCGGGACCGCGATCGAGGGCGCTGTCTGGACGGGCACTCCCTCCGACGGCGTGCCGCACTACTTCCTGGAACAGCCCTCCCTCTATGACCGCGCCGGCCTCTACGGCGAAGTGGGGCGGGACTACGAGGACAACCTGGTGCGGTTTGCCTTCTTCTGCCAGTCCGCGCTGGGGCTGATGCACAACACCTGGAAGCCGGACCTGGTGCATTGCCACGACTGGCACGCGGCGCTTATCCCTGCCTACCTACGGGCACACCGCAACCCTCTTCCGACCCTGTTTACAGTGCACAACTTGGCCCACCAGGGGATCTTTCCACGCGAGCAGTTTCCGCTGGTCTGCCTGCCGCCGGAGACCTTCTCGCCGGACGGCCTGGAGTTCTACGGGAATGTCAACATCATGAAGGCGGGCCTGGTGTACTCGCACGCCCTGAGCACGGTGAGCGAGACCTACGCCCGGGAGATCCAGACCGAGGAGTTTGGAATGGGGCTGGACGGGCTGCTCCGTGTGCGTTCGGCCGACCTGTTCGGGATACTGAACGGCGTGGACTACGCGCAGTGGGATCCGGGCGTGGATCCGCACATCCCGGCCCGGTATCACGCCGGCGACCTCACCGGGAAGGCCCGATGCAAGGCGGCGCTTCAACAGGAGATGGGGCTGCCGGTCCAGCCCTACGCGCCCCTGATCGGAACCGTTGCCCGGCTGGCTCCCCAGAAGGGGTTCGACCTAGTGGCCGCCGCGCTGGATGCGATCCTCGCGACCGGCGCGCAGGTGGTCATCCTCGGCACCGGCGAGCCCGCCTTCGAGGAAGCGTTCCGGGCCGCGTCCGCCAGGTTCCCCCAGCAGTTGCGAGCCATCATAGGGTTCGATGAGGGGCTCGCGCATAGGATCGAGGCAGGCGCCGACATCTTCCTGATGCCCTCACGCTTCGAGCCCTCCGGCCTCAACCAGCTCTACAGTCTTCGGTACGGCACGCCCCCTGTGGTGCGTCGCACCGGCGGGCTGGCGGACAGCATTGTGGACGCCATGCCCGAGAACCTGCACCTGGGGCGCGCCAACGGGTTCGTCTTTGACGACTACACCCCGGAGGCGCTGGTGGAGGCAATCGAACGTGCCGTCGCCGCCTATCGCGACCCGGGCGTTTGGTGGCCGCTGCAGCAGGTTGGGATGCGGGCGGACTTCTCGTGGGACAGCGTTGCCGGACGGTATCTCGATCTGTACGAGGCCACCGTCCGGCGGGCCGCGGAGCGCCCGTTCTGAGCCAGCACATCTTCCAAGCGAGGTGAACGGTCTTGCCTGAACTGCGCACCGACCCGATCTCCGGCCGCTGGGTGATCATCGCCACCGAGCGGGCGGCGCGGCCTACCGATTTCTCGACGCCGCCGGTGGAGGTAAACGACCTGGAGCGCTGTCCGTTCTGTTCAGGGCGTGAGGACCGGACGCCGCCCGAGGTCTTTGCAATAAGAGACCCCGGCACGGCACGCAACACGCCCGGATGGCAGGTGCGGGTCGTCTCCAACAAGTTCCCGGCCCTGCGCATAGAGGGCGACACCGCGCGCAGCAGCGCCGGCATGTTCACGCGAATGGACGGGGTTGGCGCGCACGAGGTCATCATCGAGACGACCGACCACCACACCCACCTCGGCCTGATGCCGGTCCGTGAGGTGGCCAACGTGGTCAGGGCCTACCTGCACCGGTACCGCGACCTGGACGGCGATGAACGGTTCGAGTACGCGCTGCTCTTCCGCAACCACGGCCGCACCGCGGGCGCATCGCTGTCCCACCCGCACTCGCAGCTCATCGCCCTGCCGGTCATCCCCAAGCGCGCGGCCGAGGAGCTGGAGGTGGCGGAGCGGTACTTCGGTCGTAACGCTGTTTGCGTCTTCTGTCGCCTGATCGAGCAGGAACTGGCGTCCCGCGAACGGGTGATCTTCGAGAACGAACGGTTCGTGGCGCTGCAGCCCTACGCGGCCCGCTTCCCCTTCGAGACGTGGCTGATGCCCAAGGAGCACCGGGCCTCGTTCGGGGGGCTGAGCGAGGGCGACGTACTGCCGTTCGCTGATGCACTCCGAAAGACGCTGCGCGCCCTTCACTCGTGCCTGAACAACCCACCGTACAACTTCATCGTGCACACCGCGCCCTACACCGACCAAGCCGGGCACTTCTACCACTGGCACCTTGAGATCATGCCGCGGCTGACCCAGGTCGCCGGGTTCGAGTGGGGGTCGGGGTTCTACATCAACCCGGTGGTGCCCGAGCAGGGCGCGCGGTTCCTGCGCGAGTGCGCCATGAAGCCGGGCGCCGAGGTGTTGGCGCCGGGCGGGGAGAATGAATAGTGTCGGGATAGACCACGGCGACGCACCGCCGCACATTCCTGAAGGAGGCAGCGATGAGCACAACTCCCGGCGAGCGTATCCTCCTTGGTCCCGGGCCGAGCCTGCTACCCCCGGAGGTGACCGAGGCGCTTGCGCAGCCACTGCTTGGACACCTGGATCCCGACATGCTCGTCATTCTCGACGAGACCGTCGGGCTGTTGCGCCGCGTGTTCCAGACCGAGAACGAGCTGGCGCTGCCGATCTCGGGCACAGGCACCGCCGGGATGGAAGCGGCGCTGCTGCACATGGTGAAGCCGGGCGAGGGGCTGGCCGTCTGCACCGCCGGGTTCTTCGCCGATCGCATCGTCGAGATCGCGACCCGGATCGGCGCCGAGGTGGTCAGGGTCGAAGCGCCCTGGGGCCGTCCGGTGAGCGCGGCCGATCTCGAGCGCGCGGTGGCGTCGCCTCCCGGGGGCCGAGGGATAGCCTGCGTGGCCGTGGTGCACGTCGAGACCTCAACCGGGGTGCTGCAGCCCCTGACCGATCTGGCCCGCGTGGCGCACGAGCACGGTGCGACGTTCCTGGTGGACGCGGTCGCCTCGCTGGCCGGAGCCGAACTGCCGGTGGACGGATGGGGCATTGACGCTTGCTACAGCGGATCCCAGAAGTGCCTGAGCGCGCCTCCTGGAATGGCGCCGCTGACGGTGCACGCACGCACACGCGGCCGGAGCGCGCCCGCCGCCTTCTACCTGGATCTCGAGGGCCTGTGGAAGTACTGGGGACCCGCGCACGCATATCACCACACCGTGCCTGTTCAGCAGATCTACGCGATGCGCGCGGCGCTGCGGCTCGTCGTGGAGGAGGGAATGGAGGCCCGGGTGGCGCGCCACTGGCGCAACACCCGCGCCCTTTGGGCCGGGCTTCAGGCCATGGGCCTGGGGCTGCTGGCCTCCGAGCCCGACCGGTCGCCCACGATCACGACCGTTACCATACCCGAAGGCGTGGACGATGCTAGGGTGCGCACGCGCCTGCTGCGGGAGTACGGGATCGAGATAGCCGGCGGGCTGGGACCGCTGCGGGGCAAGATCTGGAGGATCGGCCTGATGGGACACTCGAGCCAGCCGCGCTGGGTCCTGCTGCTTCTCGGCGCGCTGGAGGCGGTCCTATCAGCCGAGGGAGTCCGGCTGCCGAAGGGAGCCGCTTCTGCTGAGGCAGCGGCATTCCTGTGAGATAGCGACCGGAGACAGTGAAGCCGGTAGCGCTCTTCGTCACCTGTCTGGTTGACCAACTCTACCCGCGCGTGGGCGAGGCCACGGTGCGCGTGCTGGAACGCGCCGGCTGCGCCGTGGCGTTTCCGGCGGAACAGACCTGCTGTGGCCAGGCGGCGTTCAACAACGGGTTCCAGGAAGAGGCGCGCGTACTGGGGCGGCGGTTCCTGGACGTGTTCGCCGATGCGCCGGCCATCGTGGCGCCGTCGGGTTCCTGCGCGGACATGGTGCGCGAGTGGTACCCGCACCTGTTTCGCGATGAGCCGGCGCTGGGTGTTCTGGCGCGGTCCGTCGCCTCCCGCACATATGAACTGAGCGAGTATTTGGTTCGCGTGCTGGGCGTTGACGACCTGGGCGCCCGTTTTCCCGCCACCGTCACTTACCACCCGTCCTGCCACGGCCTGCGTGGGCTGGGACTGCGGGAAGAGCCGCTCGGCCTGCTCCGGGCGGTGCGTGATCTGCGCCTGGTGGAACTTCCTGACGCCGGCCAGTGCTGCGGGTTCGGAGGGTTCTTCTCGATCAAGTTCGCGGCGCTCTCCGGCGCGATGCTCTCCGTCAAGCTCGACAACATCGAGGCCAGCGGCGCCGAGGTGGTCACGGCCACGGACGTAAGCTGCCTGATGCACATCTCCGGTGGACTCTCCCGCCGGGGCAGCCGCGTGCGCGCGCTGCACCTGGCAGAGATCCTGGCGGGATCGTGATGACGAACCGTCCGCCCCGGATCGACCTGATCCGCAACGTCGAGCGGGCGCTGCGGGACGCGTCGCTGCAACGCCAGATGGGCAAGGCCATGCCGGCGTCCCGCAAGGCGCGGGCCGACGTCGTGGCCGAACTGCCCGAATGGGAATCCCTGCGCAGCACCGCGGCCGGGATAAAGGACCACGTGCTGGCGAACTTGGAGTCGTACCTGCGGCAACTGGAGTCGCAGGTTTCCGCGCTCGGCGGCACAGTTCACTGGGCCTCCGGCGCCGCGGAGGCGCGCGCGATCATCACGGACCTGGCCCGCTCGCGCGGAGTGCGCCGGATCGTGAAGAGCAAGTCCATGACCACCGAGGAGATCTCCCTCAATGCGGCGCTGGAGGCGGCGGGTGCCCGCGTGGTCGAGACCGATCTGGGCGAGTACGTGGTGCAACTGGCCGGCGAGAGGCCCAGCCACCTGATTGCACCCGTGATCCACAAGCCCACAGAGGAGATCGCCGACCTTTTTGTCAGGAAGCTGGGCGTCCCGCGCTACGAGCGGCCTGAGGAGCTGGCCCGCGTGGCGCGGGAGGTGCTGCGCGCCGAGTTCCTGGCGGCCGAGATGGGGATCACCGGCGTCAACTTCGCCATAGCGGAGAGCGGCACGCTGGTGATCGTCGAGAACGAGGGCAACGCCCGACTCACGACCGCCCGGCCGCGCATCCACGTGGCCGTGATGGGGATCGAGAAGGTTCTGCCACGAATGGCGGACCTCAGCGTCTTCCTCCGGATACTCGCCCGCAGCGGCACAGGCCAGCGTGCAAGCGTCTACGTGTCGCTGCTCACCGGGCCGCGTCGGGCCGGTGAGACCGACGGTCCCGAGGAACTGCATCTGGTCATCCTGGACAACGGCCGGAGGCGCCTGCTGGCCGACCCAGGCCTGCGCACGGCGCTGCGGTGCATCCGGTGCGGCGCGTGCCAGAACGAGTGCCCTGTCTACCGGCACGCTGGCGGTCACGCCTACGGGTCGGTCTATGCCGGTCCGATAGGCGCCGTGCTGACACCTGCCTACGAGGGGATGGAGCGGGCCCGCGACCTGCCGTTCGCGTCCACACTGTGCCGGGCGTGCGCCGACGTCTGCCCGGTGAAGATTGACCTGCCCGGGATGCTGGTCGAGCTTCGGGCGCGGGCCGTGCGAACCGGGCTTGCGCCCTGGCGGGACAGGATGCTCGTGGGCGCGTGGACCTTCTTCATGCGCAGCCCTGCGCGATTCATGCTGGCAGGAGACCTGGGACGCCTGGCGCAGCGTCTTGTAGCGCGTGGAGGCAAGATCGAGCGTCTGCCGTACCCGCTGTCAGGGTGGACCGCGCACCGCGCCGCGCCGGCCCTTGCCTCGACGCCCTTCCGCGCGTGGTGGAAGTCGCGGCAGGGGGGACCCCGATGAACCGGCCGGTTCCCCCGGGCGATAACCCCACTGCCGATCCGATGGCGCTCTTCATCGAGAGGGCCGAGCAGGTAGGCATGTCGGTAATCACCGTCGGCACCTACGATGAGGCGGTCGAGCGGGCGGTGGCGTTGTGTAGGGAGCGGCGCGTGCAACGCGCCGCGCTGTGGGACACTCCTGAGATGGATCCGATCAGGGATCGGCTGCTCGCCGAGGGAGTGGAGGTCCTCGACCCTCGGGGATCCTTTGAGACGCTCGCTGGGGCCGAGATCGGGATCACCAGGGCAGAGTGGGGCGTGGCTGAGACCGGGTCGCTGGTCATCTCCACCGGTCCGGGCAAGCCGCAGGCGGCGTCCCTGCTGGCTCCGCTACACCTGGCGGTGCTGAGGTCCGACCGCATCGTGCCGGAACTGGCCACGCTCCTGGAGCGGAGCGACCCGCTGCCGTCGGCGCTGGTTCTCATCACCGGACCCAGCCGCAGCGCTGACATCGGGTTGGTTCCGGTGCTGGGCGCGCACGGGCCGATGGAGGTGGCGGTGCTGGTGGTGATGGCCAGCCAGGGGCGCTAAGAGTCAGCGCTCCTCCCCAGGGCGCAGCATGGCCGGCTCATCCAGAATGCCCATCAGCGCCCTGGCGCAGAACACACGATCGCGCTTCGTCGCTCCCACCTGCGAGAGGATTGAGAGCGACTCGAGCTGCTCGACAGCCCGCTGCGCCGTGGTGTAGGCCACGTTCAGACGTCTCGCCACCCGCTTGATCGTGCAATACGGGTTTTCGGCAAGCAGATCAATCACCGCGGCCGGCGTTCTTGACGGGAGGCGTGCAGGGTCACGCCTGTCAGGAAGTACTCGAGCCAGGCCTTCCATTCCCCGCGTTCGCTGACGCCCAGCAGGCGGCCGTAGTACTCTTGCCGCGTCGCTTCGAAGAAGGCGCTCAGGTCCAGGAGCGGCTTCGTCAGCACCTTCCGCTCGACCAGGAACAGGGTAATCAGCAATCTTCCTACCCGGCCGTTTCCGTCTAGAATCGGTGCTTTCGATGTCAAGCACCACCCGCCGTGAGGACTCCATGGCTTCCACCCGCGCAATCAACTCCCGGTTGAGCGCGGCCAGCCGGGCGAGGTTCTCGTCCCGGGCCAAATCCCCGACCCGATCGGCCGGAAGGTCGGATCCTGGGAGAGGAGCTCAGCATCGTTTCAGGCGGCGCGATTCGCCGGGTTGCCATGGCCAGATGTTCGACCGTATACTGAATCCAGGCCAGGAAGCCAGCATCGAGACCCCGGGCTTCTTCATGCACACCGCGGAGGCCGCAGGCGGGAGCCAGCACGCCGTGCCGTCACTCACCGATATCCCCGACATCCGCGTAGGCCATGTCACCGACCCGGTGGGCATTACCGGCTGCACCGCCGTGCTCTGCGGGGCCGGAGCCGTCGCCAGCGGTGAGGTGCGCGGAGCCGCGCCGGGCACGCGCGAGACCGATCTGCTGCACCCCGGAGCCTTCGTCCAACACGCCCACGCAGTGCTTCTGGCAGGCGGGAGCGCTTTTGGCCTGGCCGCCGCCGACGGCGTGGTGAGGTATCTCGAAGAGCGCGGGATCGGGTTCGATGCCGTGGTGGCGCGGGTTCCGATTGTGCCGTCCGCCGTGATCTTCGATCTCGCCATCGGCGATCCGCGCGCGCGCCCCGACGCCGCCATGGGATACGAAGCCTGCGTGCGGGCCACGGCAGAGCCGGTGGATGAAGGCAGCGTTGGCGCCGGTGCGGGCGCGACCGTGGGCAAGGCGCTGGGCATGGATCGTGCGATGAAAGGCGGCGTCGGGTCCTGGTGCGTTCGCCTGCCCGGCGGCCCATCCGTAGGCGCGCTGGTGGTGGTAAACGCCTACGGCGACGTGGTGGACGAAGGCACTGGCGAGATTCTGGCAGGAGCCCGCGGGCCCGACGGCCGGTGCGCGGGCACATCGCAAGTGCTGCTCCGGGGCGCGCCTGGCATGCCGTTCGGCGGGAACACCACGTTGGCCGTCATTGTTACCACCGCGGCTCTGTCCAAGGCTCAGGCCTGGCGCCTGGCGGTCCAGGGACACGCGGGGCTCTCACGCGCGATCGTCCCCTCACACACGCTCTACGACGGCGATACGGTGTTCGTCCTGGCGACGGGTCGGCATGAGATCGGCGTGGGGCAATCTCAGGAGTTGATCCAGATCGGTGAGGCGGCGGCCGAGACGGTCGCCGAGTCTGTGCGCCGGGCCGTCCGCGCGGCAAGGGGGCTCGGCGGAATCCCGGGACACACAGATCTTGCCGGATGCGGGTGACCGGCGTGTTCGCGGCTGTCAGTGCGTCATTCAGCTCGCCGGAGGTGAGCAGGTGGCCGTGAGGATAGGCGTATCGAGCTTCGCCGCCGTAAGGCAGCTGCTGCAGGACGTCGAGGCAGAGCTCGACGGCATGGGCGTCGGCGTGGAGGTCATGTGCGAGTGCCCGCATGCCTGGCCGGCGCCGGTGCCGTGGAACAGCGGGCCGCTGCTCGGGTTGCACATGCCGATCCTGGGGATCAACATGGCCAGCACGAACCCCGGCATCCGTGAGGAGTCGGTTCGGCAGGTGCTGGCAACAGTGGGCGAGGCGGCGCGGCTGGGCGCCCGCGGGGTCGTTGTGCATCCCGGCATTCCGCCATACAAGGAGGTCTTCCCTCGCGACCGCGGGCTTCCGTACGCCGTCGAGTCGCTGCGCCGGGTCGCCGAGGCGGCCGAGGCCGCAGGCGTCGAGGTGTACCTGGAGAACATGCCGGCCGTATCCATTGCCGACGGCGTGCCGCCGATGCCTTTCTCCTACGGTGTGCAGTACGACGAGCTGCGGGGCATCTTCGATCAGGTGAACCACCCGTCGCTGCGGCTGTGCCTGGATATCGGCCACGCCTATCTGGCCGGCGGCAACTGTCTGAAGGCGATGCTGCAGGACAACGACGTAGTGCACATCCACGTAAGCGACAACCACGGATGGCACGACGATCACCTGGCGTGGGGCGACGGGGACATTACCCGGGTCGTGGACCTTGCCCGCGACCTGCCCGAATCAGCCCAGAACATCATCGTCGAGACCGCGTCTCTTGAGTCATCCCGGAAGTCACTCGAGCGTATCTCGAAGGATCTCCTGTCGAGGAGGGGACAGCCATGAAGAGCCGAACCGCGCACGATCTGAGGACCACCCGGTGGGCGTGGAAGCTGACCGTGCTGGCGCTGGCCGCCGCCCTGGCGGCCGCAGGCGTTCCGGCGAGCGCCCAGGCACCCAGAGATCGCCTCACGTTTGCGCTGTCAGGGGGGCCCGACACGCTGGATCCCCACGGCACGGCGGCAACCCTGAGCTTCATGGTGATGAAGAGCCTGTATGACACGCTGGTCGAGCCCGACGACGAGGGCAAGCTGGTCCCGGCCCTCGCCGAGTCGTGGACCGTTTCCCCCGACGGCATCACCTGGACGTTCAAGCTGCGGCCGGGCGTGCGCTTCCACCACGGCAAGGTTCTCGACGCCGCAGACGTCAAGGCGACGTTGGAGCGGATCCTCGACCCGGCCACGCGATCGCCCCGGCGTCTCCAGATCGGGCCGATCCGCGCCGTCGAGGTCGTGGACCCGCTGACTGTCAGGATCGTGCTGGCGGAGCGGTTCTCGCCGATTCTCGCCGCCCTCGCCGAAGGATGGGGAGCGATTCTTCCCGCCGACCTGATCGCCCGCAAGCACGAGTTCGGCACCAAGCCCGTCGGCACCGGCCCGTTCACCCTGGGTGAATGGCAGCGCGACTCGTTCATCCGGCTGGCGCGCTTCGACGGCTACTGGATTAGCGGCCAGCCCAGGCTGCGCGAGGTGTTCATTCGATTCGTTCCAGAGCAGGCAGTGAAGGTCGCCGGGGTGCTGTCGGGCGAGTTCGACGCCGTGGACAACATCAATCCGGACGACCTGCCCCGCGTCCGCGCCAACCCGGACGTCAGGGTCATCACGCAGCTCACCAGCCTGGTCAACGTGGTCGCGGTCAACAACAGCCGGGGGCCGCTGCGCGACGTGCGCGTGCGGCGCGCGCTGTGGCACGCAATAGACCGTAGGCAGGTGCTCAGGACGGCCTACGGGACTGACTCGCGGACCTCCGCGGTGTTCATGGATGTCACGAGTCCCTTCTGGGTCGACCTGGGGGACCCGTACCCGTTTGACCCCGAGCGTGCGCGCCGGCTGCTGTCGGAGGCCGGGCACGGCGCCGGTCTGACCCTCGACCTCGTGCTGCCGCAGCCGTACCCGATGCACGTCGAGGCCGGGCAGCTGGTCCAGGCCATGCTGGCGAGGGCCGGCATCACGGCGCGCCCACGCGTCGTGGAGTGGGCCTTCTGGCTCTCCCGCGTCTTCGGCGGCGGCGAGTACGATCTCACCGTCATAGGACATACCGGTAAGCTCGATCCGGAGGGCCGCCTGGTGGGCTGGGGCGACCCCGCGAGGAACTACATTCGTTACGACAACCAGAAGGTCGTTGACCTGATCCATGCCGGCCGCATCACCTCAACCCCGGATCTCCGCAGGCGGATCTACGCCGAGGCCCTGAAGATAATGACAGAGGAGGCGATGATGGTGATCCTCGGAAGCCCGGCGCGGTACGTTGCGACCCGCGCGGGCGTCCGAGACTTCCGGCAGGTCTACGCCGTCGACACATACGACTTCCGCAAGACCACGAAGTAGATGCCGTTCGTCGTTCGACGGCTGCTCGCGGTGGCGCCCACGGTTCTCGTGGTCGCCACCGTCACCTTCTTCGCGCTCCAGGTCGTGCCCGGAGACATCGCGGAGATCATGCTGGGCGTGGACGCGCGCCAGGAGGACCTGGCGCAACTGCGTCGCGAACTCGGCCTCGACCGGCCCCTGGCGTTGCGGTACCTGGAATGGCTCGGCCACCTGGCGCGCGGCGACCTCGGGATGTCGGTCAGCTACAGGGAGCCGGTCGCGCGTCTCATCCTGGCCCGGCTGCCTGTCACGACCTCGGTCGCCGGCGCCGCCATGCTCATCGCGATCGTGGTGGCTCTCCCGCTGGGCGTGATGGCCGCCCGGAGGGCCTGGTCAGTGGTGGACCTGGCTGTGCTGGCCGGCTCGCAGGCCGGCCTGGCGGTGCCGGCGTTCTGGATGGGCATACTGCTGATACTGGGGCTGGCAGCGGCGCTTCCCATCTTCCCGCTGCAGGGCTACGTTGCGCTCAGCAAGAACCCGATTGAGTGGGGGCGGCACCTGTTCCTGCCGGCGCTGGCGCTGGGCACCGAGCGGGCCGCCGCGCTGGTGCGCCTGAGCCGAGCCGCCACCCTGGACGAGTTGCACAGGGATTACGTGCGCACCGCCCGAAGCAAGGGCCTGGTCGAGGCGTACGTCGTGCGCCGCCATGTGCTGCGCAACGCGCTCATCCCAGTGCTGACCGTGGCCGGGCTGCAACTTGGGTACCTGATGGGCGGCGCCATCGTGATAGAGCAGGTCTTTGGCCTGCCCGGGCTGGGCCGCCTGCTCCTGCACGGGATATTCTCCCGCGACCTGCTCATAGTGCAGGGCGTGGTCATCACCATCGCCATCATGTTCGCGCTGCTCAACCTGCTGGTGGATCTGCTGTACGCCGTGGTGGATCCGCGCATTACCTACGACTGATGGCCGCCGCCCGCCGCCGGCGTTACAACCTGCCCCTGCTGATCGGCGGCGCGCTGGTCCTGCTTGTCGTGGCTACCGCGCTGCTGGCGCCGGCCCTGGCGCCGCACGATCCGACGGCCATAGATCCTCCCCGCCGGCTTCTCCCTGCAGGGCCCGGCCATCTGCTGGGCACGGACCGGCTGGGCCGCGATGTGCTCAGCAGGATCCTCTACGGAGGCCGGGTAGCGGTAACGGTTGGCGTCGTGGCGGTTTCCATCGGCGCCGGAGCCGGGACGAGCATCGGTCTTCTCTCGGGGTACCGGGCCGGCCGGGTGGATGCCATTCTCATGCGGGTCATAGATGGCCTGATGGCCTTTCCATCCTTGTTGCTGGCGATCATGGTGGTGGCCGCGCTGGGGCCCGGGCACATCCAGACCATGATTGCGATCGGCGTGGTTCTGATACCCGTGTTCGCGCGCCTGTCCCGCGCGCAGACGCTGGCGGTGCGCGGCCAGGAGTTCGTGCTGGCAGCCAGGGCGCTGGGCGCGAAGGACGTCTTCATAGTGACATCCCACATCCTGCCCAACATCGCCGGGCCGCTGCTGATCCAGGCCACGGTCGCCTTCTCGGGCGCGGTGCTGGCCGAGGCGGCTCTCTCCTACCTGGGCCTAGGGACGCAGCCGCCGACCCCGAGCTGGGGCGGAATGCTGCTGGAGGCCCGCGACGTGCTCTTCGTCAGGCCGTGGATGGCAGTCTGGCCGGGCGCTGCGATCGCCTCCACGGTCCTTGGATGGAACCTGATGGGCGACGGCCTGCGCGACCTGCTTGACCCGCGCCTGCGGCAAAA
>Ga0194127_10000056_pt1 | contig 156128 bp, 152 predicted proteins | sample TA2KigC100mmetaG_FD_148624 | JGI IMG/M metagenome (GOLD analysis project Ga0194127, IMG submission 148624) | Freshwater microbial communities from Lake Tanganyika, Tanzania - TA2015036 Kigoma Deep Cast 100m | ecosystem: Environmental > Aquatic > Freshwater > Lake | place: Tanzania: Lake...
TGAAACGTTTATGCTTCCGAACAATCACCCGAATATTAAAGTTAGGCTGAAACAACTCTTTCATGCTATCAAAAAAATATACATGTCAATTTATTTCCAAAGATCTAAAGAATATATACGCGTTACTACTTACCGTTTAGAAGAAGAAAAGATGGCTGTAATTATTCAAAAACTTGTTGGTGGTTTGCATAACGGTAAATATTATCCGGAATTTTCAGGTGTAGCTAAGTCTTATAATTTTTATCCCAATCCTCCATTGAAATCAAATGATGGAATTGTCTCAGTAGCACCCGGCTTAGGAAAATATATTGTTGATGGTGGATTAACATTCAGATTTTCTCCGAAATATCCTCATCATATTCTTCAGTTTGCTACAATCGAAGATACAATGAACTACTCGCCAAAAGAATTTTACGCTTTAAGTATGAATGATGGATCGGCAAAAGAAGTTTTAGAAGAAGAATCGTTATTAAAAACTTACAACTTATCAGAAGCTTTTAAAGACGGAACTCTTGATTATACCGGCTCAACATATTCGATGGATAACAATACAATTTATGATGGTATTGATAGAGAGGGTATTAATTTATTCACAATGGCTCCAATATTAAAACAAAAAGTTTTTCCCCTTCCAGAAATTCTTGAATTACTGCTCGAAATGGGAAGTTGGGGGACCGGATCTCTAGTTGAAATTGAATTTGCAGTAAACTTTCAAGTCCCAGAAGGAAAACCTAAGGAATTTGCACTTCTTCAAATGCGGCCATTAGTTATAAGCCATGAGATTGAAGAACTTGATATTAATGCAATGGCTGAAGAGGAATTGATTTGTAGCAGCGATCAAGTTCTTGGTCACGGAGTAATTAATAATATTAAAGATATTGTTTGTGTTGATATTGGTAAGTTCGATAGAAAACATACTCGAGAAGTAGCAAAAGAAATATCACAATTCAATGCTAAACTATTAGGTGAAAGAACTCCATATTTATTAATTGGCGTTGGAAGATGGGGAACATTAGATCCTTGGCTAGGTATTCCGGTAACATGGGAAAATATTAATGGAGCGAAAACAATAATTGAGAGTAACTTTTCTGACTTAAATGTTGCACCATCACAAGGTTCTCATTTTTTTCAAAATCTTACATCATTTAAAATTGGGTATTTTACTATTGATGAATTTAATGATCTTGGATTTTTAGACTGGAAATGGTTGATGGAACAACATTTTGCTGAACATAAAACTTTTACAAGTCATATTAAATTAGAAAATCCAATTACAATAAAAATTAATGGTCAAGTTAGTAAAGGAGTTATAATCAAACCGAATAATAGATCATAATGGATTTATTATTGTTGCAAATTCTTTATGATTATTAAACGATGGAGTGAATATGTCAAACTTTGTAATTAAACCAGCAGTTAGAACTCAAAACGTAACATATGCTGTTAGAGATATCGTAGTGTTAGCGAATCAAGTTGCAAAGACTGGTAAAGAAATGCTTTATTTGAATATTGGCGATCCAAATTTGTTTGATTGGGAACCACCGCGTCATCTCATCGAAGAGACTTATAAAGCAATGCTAAAAAATTTTAACGGCTATGCACCGTCATCTGGAATTAAACCGGCAGTTGAAGCGATCGAAAAAGAGGCTGATAAAAAAGGGATTAATAACGTTCAAGATATTTTTGTTACAACCGGCGCAAGTGAAGCAATTGACGTTTGTTTGACTGCTCTAGTTAATGATGGCGAAAATGTTTTAACACCAACTCCAGGTTATCCGTTGTATACTGCTATTCAAAGTAAATTACAGACTATGGAGAATCCATATTACTTAGATGAATCAAACGGATGGCAGCCGGATATTAATGATATTAAAAGTAAGATAAATGAAAAAACCAGAGCAATAATAATTATCAATCCAAACAATCCAACTGGTTCAAACAATTCATCGGAAACATTAAGACAGATAATTAAACTTGCTCTTGAACATAATCTTGTAATTTTTTCCGATGAGATTTATGACAAACTTTTAATGGATGGAAAGAAACATACTTCCATAGCCTCGCTAAATCCGGAAGTACCAGTAATTACTTTTGGGGGACTTTCAAAAAATTATATGGTTCCCGGTTTTAGAATAGGATGGGGAATCGTAAGCGGCAACAGAGAAATTCTAAAAGACTACATTGAAGCAATTAATAAATTATTGCGTGCACGTCTTTCAGCCAATCATCCGGAACAGTATGGAATTGCACCATCATTACTTGGGGATCAGTCTCATCTTGAAATTGCTATGAAAAAATTAACGAAAAGAAGAGACTTAACAGTTGAAATGATGAATGCAGTGCCTGGAATTTCTTGTGTTGCACCGGAAGGTTCGTTTTATGCTTTCCCAAGAATTGAAAATATTTCTGATGATGCACACTGGACTCAAGAATTAATAAAAGAAACCGGAGTGGTTGTAGTTCACGGAAGTGGATTTGGGCAATTGCCCGGGACAAATCATTTTAGAATTGTATTTCTTCCGCCGGAAAATATTTTGGAGAAAGCATACAAAGCCATTGCGCAGTTTCATGGAAAGTACGTTGAAAAGTTTGTAAAGGTATCAGTAAAATAAAACTTAGTATGAAAATGAATCCAAGATACTCAAAACATCAGTGAAGTAATGTTGGAATCATAAACATCGATATCTATATTTGTCACACAATTTTTGAATTCAATTGCGCACAAATCTATTGAAAAACATAAATATTACTGAGCTACCGAACGGCATCACAATTATTTCAGAAAAGATTGAACATGTAAAATCCTTTTCTTTAGGATTCTGGTTTAATGTTGGATCGAGAGATGAAAATGAAATGAATAATGGGATTAGCCATTTCCTTGAGCACATGTTTTTTAAAGGCACAAAAAAAAGATCTGCTAAAAAAATATCAGAGGAAATAGAATCACTTGGCGGATACTTAAATGCATTCACTTCAAAAGAACATACTTGTTTATATGGAAGAGGATTAACAGTCCATATCGAAAAAACTTTTGAAGTTTTAGCAGATATTGTTCAAAACTCAACTTTTGCAGATAAAGAAATTTCTAAAGAGAAAAATGTCGTAATTGATGAATTGAATGATATAGAAGATTCTCCCGATGAATTAATTTTTGACAAATTTGAAAGCAACATTTTCAAGAATAATTCTTTGGGGATGCCGATAATCGGGACAGAACAGAATCTTAAAAAATTTACAAGAAATGATTTATTTAGTTTTATTAATGAAAATTATACAAGTAGTAAATTTTTCATTGTTGGTTCCGGGAACATTAATCACAATAAACTAATTTCTTTTGCTGAGAGATATTTAAGGAAAGATTTTAAAAAAATAATCACGACTCAAAGAACACTGAATTTGCATCCAACACAAGATTTATTTGTAGAAAAAGATACCCAACAAGTTCATTACATTCTTGGAAAAGCGACTTACGGTTTAAAGGATAAGGAAAGAATTGCTATAAATGTGCTTTCACATATTTTAGGTGAAGGGAGCAGTTCTCGTTTGTTTCAGAAAATTCGCGAAGAGCATGGAATTGCTTATCAAATTAATTCATTTCTAAATTCTTTTTATGATGTTTCTGCATTTGGTATTTATTTATCTACAAATGAAAATTCTATTCATAAAGCTCAAAGTTTAATTTTCAGTGAGCTTAAAAAAATCAAAGAAAGAAAAGTATCTGAAATTGAATTAAGCAGAGCTAAGGAATATTTAATTGGAAATATGTTAATGAGTTTAGAAAGTACAACTTACCGAATGCTTAGAATGGCACAGTCGATGATTTATTATAAAAAAATCAGAACTGTTAATGAATCTATAAAAAAGGTAAATGCAATAACTCAAATGGATATTTTAAAATTATCTAACGAGATATTTGAAAATGGTACCTTAACAAGAGTAATTTTAAGTCCAAGAAATTTATTACTTATTAGAGCAGCCTAAAAAGGAAAGTCGTATGCCGATTTTTATAGTCGATGGTCATCAAGTAGAATTCAAACCCGGACAAACCATAATTGAAGCCTCACGCAATGCTGGAATTTCAATTCCGCATTTTTGTTGGCACCCAAAACTTTCTATTTCCGGTAATTGCAGAATTTGTTTAGTTGAAGTAGAAAAAATGCCAAAGCTTGTTATTGCATGTTCCACTTATGCATCTGAAGGAATGGTGGTTCATACCAAATCTGAAAAAACTATTGACGCAAGAAATGCTGTAATGGAATTTATTTTGATAAACCATCCTCTCGATTGTCCAATCTGTGATGAAGCCGGTGAATGTAAGCTGCAAGAATACGCTTATTCTCATGGAAAAGGTGAAAGTCGGTTTGAAGAAATAAAAAATAGAAAAGAAAAGAGAGTTCAACTTGGACCTCACATTAAATTTGATGGTGAAAGATGTATTTCTTGCTCAAGATGTATAAGATTTTCAGATGAAATAGCGCACGCAAATCAACTTACATTTAGGAATAGAGGAGACAAAGTTACTGTTACTACTTTTCCCGGCGAATTATTTGATAATCCTTACACATTAAACACTGTTGATATCTGTCCCGTTGGTGCATTAACAAATAATGATTTTAGATTCAAATCACGCGTATGGGAAATGTCATCAACAGATTCGATTTGTATTGGATGCTCTAGAGGCTGCAACACAGAAATGTGGGTCCGCAATAATGAAATATTAAGATTAACACCGCGTAAAAATGACGAAGTCAATAGCGCATGGATGTGTGATAATGGAAGGCTTAATACATTTAAATTTGTTAATGCAGAAAATAGAATTGATGGAACTTATCTAAGATTTAACGGCTTTTTGAAAAAAGCAGAATTGAGTAGTGCAATTAACTTTACGGCAAAAAAAATCAAAGAATTTAAAAGCAATGAAATAGCTTTTATCGGTTCAGCCTATGCAACGTGCGAAGATAATTTTGTTTTAGCAAAATTTGCTAAGTCACTTGGTGTACAAAACATTGATTTCCCAAAACACATTGCTCTTGGTGATTGCGATGATATTTTAATTATGGAGGATAAAACGCCGAATTCTTTTGGTGCTGAATTAGTTGGTGTGAAGCCAATAAACAATGGAAATAGTTTCGAAAGCATTATTACTAATATTGAAAGCGGTAAAATAAAAGCACTCTATATAATAGATGAAGATATTGCATCCATATCAGATAAATATGAAAAAAATCTAACAAAACTTGACTTACTGGTTGTTCATTCATCAAATGAAAATAAAACAACAGCATTGGCGGATGTTGTTTTCCCATCTTCTACTTATGCAGAAAAAAATGGAACCTTTGTAAATTTCAACGGCAGAATTCAGAGAATTAAACCAGCGGTTACTACAGAAGAAATGGACCGGGCTCTTGATGGAATGAACATGAGCAGATGGGATAAATTTGGAACTAAGTTTGATAGGTGGATGCAAGGAAGAAGAGTAGATGCAAAATCATCTTGGAATATTTTATCAATGTTGTCTCTGCATCTAAATGGAAAAATGAAATATGATATGGCAGAAGAGGTTTTTGCTGATATTGCTTCTTCCATTGAAGAATTCAAAGGTTTAGATTATGATATGGTTGGAAGCAAGGGCATTAATCTAAAAATAAAAGAGAGTATAAAAGTTAAATGAGACTTCAGAATAATTCAAAAATGTCATTTCGAAAGAGTCCGTCAACAGACGGACGACTGAGAAATCTTATTAAATCAAAGATTTCTCCCTTCGGTCGAAATGACAAACGATATTTTTCAGAAGTCTCCAAATGATAATTTGTTGAGGATTTAATTCATGAGTCTTTTAGAAACTGTAATTTTTGCTGTAATTAAAATGCTTGTAATAGTTGTTGTAATGTTTTTGACTGTCGCCTATAGTGTTTACTTTGAGCGAAAGATTAGTGCATGGGCTCAGAATAGAATGGGTCCAAACAGAGTTGGATACAGAGGATTATTACAGCCCTTTGCTGACGTTTTTAAATTATTAGTAAAAGAAGATATTGTTCCTGATGCTGCTCATAAACCTTTGCATACTCTTGCACCTTTCATAGCACTTTTCGTTGCATTTGCTACTTATGCTGTTGTTCCTTTTGGTCCTTCAATTAATCTATTTGGATATGATGTAAAACTAGTTGTAGCTGATGTTAATATTGGAATTTTATATGTATTAGCACTTACATCCCTTGGTGTTTATGGAATTACATTTGCCGGTTGGTCATCCGGAAGTAAATATTCATTGATGGGTGGAATTAGGTCTTCGGCACAAATGATTTCTTACGAAGTTTCAATGGGATTTTCTATTGCTGGTGTTTTATTATTATCTGAATCTTTAAGACCAATAGAAATAGTTAATGCACAGTATGGCTGGATGTGGAATGCTGTTTTACAGCCTATTGGTTTCATAACATTTGTCGTATCTGCATTTGCAGAAACTAATCGTTTGCCGTTTGACTTGCCCGAAGCTGAACCTGAATTAGTTGGCGGTTATCATACTGAATATAGTTCGTTCAAATTTGCTGCATTCTTTTTAGCTGAATATGCAAATATGATCATTGCAAGCTGTTTAATAGTTACTCTTTACTTAGGCGGTTGGCAAATTCCGTACATTGATAAATTGGGATTAGGTGAAACACTGACCGTGATCCTTCAAGTTGGAGCATTTATTTTTAAAGTTGTTTTTATGTTATTCTTTTTCATTTGGGTCCGTTGGAGTATTCCAAGATTTCGTTATGATCAATTAATGAATATTGGCTGGAAAGTTATGTTCCCGCTTTCATTGGTAAATATATTGTGGGTTGCAGTTTTAATTATGATTTTCAATCTATAAACCAAGGTTGAATATGTCGGTAAAGAAAAGAAAGAAAGATCTAAATTTTTTTGAAAAGATTTATATAGTCGAAATTGCTAAAGGGATGATGCTTACATTAAGAAATATGTTTCGTCCCAAATTTACTATGGAATATCCGGAAGTAAAATTTGAACCACCCTCATCTTACCGCGGTCGTCCAGTATTGGTTCAAGAAAAAAATAATGTTGAAAGATGTGTTGCATGCGGTTTATGTTCAAGGGTTTGTCCGGCACTTGCAATTGAAGTTCAGGCAAATGAAACTGAACTTGAAAAGGAACGGTATCCAGAAAAATTTGAAATCAATATGCTCCGCTGCATCTTTTGCGGATTCTGTGAAGAAGTTTGTCCCGAAGAAGCGATTGTAATGAGCAAAGATTATGAATTGGTTTTCTCAAATCGTAATGACGCAATTTATGGTAAAGATAAATTATTAGTACAAGTCGAACAGTTATCTGACCGGTTAGATTACCTCCGAAAATTTAAGCAATGATAAGATGCCCCACTAGGGGCTTTTTCTTTTATATCGGTTTTGTTCAAAGTTTTTTTTTATTAGATTAAAACTGATTTATTTTAGGTTATAAACAATGTTTTCCAAAGTTTATTCTGCTTCAACATTGGGAATTGATGCTTATTTAGTTGAAGTTGAAACTCACACCGAAAAGCAACTCCCGTTAATTACAATTGTTGGTTTACCAGATAACGCAGTGAAGGAAAGCAAAGAAAGAGTTACTGCAGCTTTAAAAAATTCTGGTTTTGAAATTCCACTTAAGAAAATTACCGTTAACCTTGCACCGGCAGATATTAAGAAAGAAGGAAGTGCATTTGATCTCCCAATTGCAATTGGAATTTTAGCTGCTAGTGATTTATTTGAATTAAATGAACTTGATAAATCTTTATTGCTTGGCGAACTATCATTAGATGGTTCATTAAGAAAAATTAAAGGGGCACTTCCAATAACTGTTGAAGCAAGAAAATTAGGTTTCACTAAAATAATTCTCCCGGAAGAATCAGTTAAAGAAGCATCCATTGTTGAAGGGATAAGTGTTTTTGGTTTATCGCACATAAAAGAAGTTATTGAATTATTAGACGGAACTAATCACTTTCAACCGACATTCACAGATAAGAATGAAGTTTTTGCTCAAGTAAATACTTATGCTTTAGATTTTTCTGACGTAAAAGGACAAGAAAATGTAAAAAGAGCTTTAGAAATTGCTGCCGCTGGCGGTCATAATATTTTGATGATTGGACCACCCGGTTCGGGTAAAACTATGCTTGCAAAAAGACTGCCTTCAATCCTTCCACCATTAACTTTTGATGAAGCACTTGCGACAACTAAAATTCATTCTGTTGCCGGGATATTATCAAAAGAAAAAGCACTCATTACAGAAAGACCATTTCGCAACCCGCACCACACAGTTTCCGATGCAGCATTAATTGGAGGAGGTAGTGTCCCTCGTCCCGGAGAAGTTTCTTTTGCTCATCATGGAGTTTTATTTTTGGATGAGTTGCCTGAGTTTAAAAAAAATGTTCTTGAAGTTTTACGCCAGCCATTAGAAGATTGCAAAGTAACAGTCAGCAGATCTAAAATGTCTTTAGAGTTTCCGGCAAATTTTATGTTAGCTGCTGCAATGAATCCTTGTCCATGCGGATATTTTACTGATCCAACTAAAGACTGCACATGCAACACTTCACAAATTCAAAAATATATGTCAAGAATTTCTGGTCCTTTGCTTGATAGAATTGACATTCATATCGAAGTGCCGGCGGTTAAGTTTAAAGAACTTTCTTCAAGCGCACAAGGTGAAAAATCTGAATCAATAAGAGCTAGAGTTGTAAAAGCAAGAGAGATGCAGATAAGTCGCTTCAAAGGAATGAAAAATATTTTCTGCAATTCAGATATGGCAACAAAAGAAATAAGAAATTTTTGTAAGCTTGATTCTGCTTCAGAAGAATTATTAAAAATGGCAATGACACGGCTCGGCTTATCAGCACGTGCTTATGATAGAATAATTAAAGTGAGCAGAACAATTGCAGACTTAGAGCGATCCAACAATATTTTACCGCAGCACATCAGTGAAGCAATTCAATATAGAAGTCTCGACCGAGACATCTGGGGCCATTAATTTATTTATCATACCTTAAATTTATTCTTGACAAATGGAATTTCACTATTTATATTCACCCCTAAATTTTCACTAATGATTAACTCACAACAAAATAGCGCTCAAAAAAATTTGATGGCTAAAATCACCAAAGGGAATGTTGTGAGCATTTATTCAATAAATTTCATTTCTTCAGAAACAATTCTACTAGGGATTATTATTCTTTTAGCTCTACTAGTGGTAAATATTATTGCCATTATTAGCTAAAATAATAGGTCAATCCCAATATCTTACATAATAACATAAAATAATAAAAGTCAGATTGAGGGGTTGACAGAACCCTAAATTGATTCTGAAGATTTTTTTTGGAGGAAATCTTGAGATCTGATTTAATCAAAAAAGGGTTTGAAAAAGCTCCACACAGAAGTTTATTGAAAGCAACCGGAGTCATCAAAAGTGACGAGGATTTCAACAAACCCTTTATTGGTATTTGTAATTCATATATAGATTTGATTCCCGGTCACGTTCATCTGCAAGAATTTGGTAAACTAATTAAAGATGCTGTTAGAGAAGCTGGTGGTGTTCCTTTTGAATTCAATACAATTGGTGTTGATGATGGAATTGCAATGGGTCATCTTGGAATGCGCTATTCACTTGCAAGCAGAGAATTAATCGCAGATTCGGTTGAGACAGTTGTTGAAGCACATCGTCTTGATGGAATGATATGCATTCCAAATTGTGATAAGATTGTTCCGGGTATGATGATGGGCGCGGCACGTGTTGATATCCCAACAATTTTTATTTCCGGCGGACCAATGAAAGCGGGCCGATTACCAAGTGGTGAAAAAGTTGATCTAATTTCTGTATTTGAAGGAGTTGGGAAATATTCAAGCGGTATTATTGGTGATACTGAATTAAAACAACTTGAAAATTTTGGTTGCCCAACTTGTGGTTCGTGTGCTGGAATGTTTACTGCAAACTCAATGAATTGTTTGCTTGAAGCATTAGGATTAGCATTGCCCGGCAATGGTACAATTTTAGCAGTTGATCCAAAAAGAAAAGAACTTGCAATTTCTGCTGCTAAACAAATTTTGAAGTTAGTACAAGATGAGTTAAAACCAAGTAAAATTTTAAACTATAACTCATTCAAAAATGCTTTCACACTCGATCTTGCGATGGGAGGAAGCACAAATACAATTTTGCATACACTTGCTGTTGCTCATGAAGCTGGTATTGAGCTTGATTTAGAAATGTTAAATGAGCTTGCAGAAATTGTTCCTTACTTGTGTAAAGTTAGCCCGGCAACAAAAGAAGTCCATATTGAAGATGTTGATGAAGCCGGCGGGATTTCTGCAATTCTAAAAGAACTGACCAAGAAAAACTTGATAGAAAAAAATTGTATGACGGTTACCGGAAATACATTAGGTGAAAATATTTCTTCAGCAAGAAATTTAAACGAAAATGTTATTAGAACAATTGATAATCCATTCTCACAAAAAGGAGGATTAGCTGTTCTGTTTGGAAATCTTGCACCCGATGGTGCAATTGTAAAAACCGGAGCTGTTGATGAAAAAATGTTTAAATTTTCTGGACCAGCAAAAATTTATGAATCACAAGAAGAAGCAGTTGAAAAAATTCTTAAAGGTGATCTTAATGCTGGTGATGTTGTTGTGATTCGTTATGAAGGACCAAAGGGTGGACCGGGGATGCCTGAAATGTTAACTCCAACTAGTGCAATAATGGGAATGGGATTAGGAGATAAAGTTGCATTAATAACAGATGGAAGATTTTCAGGAGGTACAAGGGGTGCGTGTATTGGTCACGTATCGCCAGAAGCAGCAGAACGTGGTCCTATTGCAGCTCTAAAAAATGGTGATGTTATTGAAATAGATATACTTGAACGAAAACTAAATATAAAACTTTCGGATGAAGAGATTTCTAGCAGAATAAAATCACTGCAAAAGTTCGAACCAAAAATAAAGCGTGGTTATTTAGCTCGTTATTCACAGCTTGTAACCTCAGCTAATAGAGGAGCAGTTTTAACTAACAGATTTTAAGGAGGAATATGGAAAAGGATAGTCAAGTGTTGAGTGGTGCAGACATATTTTTTGAATGCTTAAAAAGAGAAAAAGTTGAATACATTTTCGGTTATCCTGGGGGAGCCGTTTTAAAATTATATGAACATCTTTATGATGTCGATTTTTTAAAACACATTCTTGTTCGCCACGAACAAGGAGCCGTTCACATGGCTGAAGGTTATGCCAAAGCTTCTGGAAAAGTTGGGGTAGTTCTAGTTACATCTGGTCCTGGGGCTACTAACACTGTAACGGGAATTGCGGATGCATATATGGACTCTGTACCAATAGTCGTGTTTACGGGACAAGTACCTTCTCACCTAATTGGTAATGATGCTTTCCAAGAAGCTGATATCGTTGGAATTACAAGACCAATTACAAAACACAATTTTCTTGTTCGAAATATTAATGAACTTGCTTTGACAATAAGAAAAGCATTTTTTATTGCAGCAACTGGAAGACCTGGTCCAGTCGTAGTTGATCTACCAAAGGATGTAATTAATTCGAAAACAAAGTTTGAATATCCAGTTGATGTAGATCTTCGTGGATATAAACCAATATATAAAGGTCACACAAATCAAATTAAAAAAGCAGCAGAAATAATTTCAAAATCTAAAAGACCTTTACTTTATGTCGGCGGCGGAGTTATTATGTCTGGCGGCACAAATGAACTTGCATTATTAGCAAGAGAAAATAAATTTCCAGTCACCATGACGCTTCAAGGATTAGGTGCTTTTCCCGGAACGGATGATTTATCGTTAGGAATGTTAGGAATGCATGGAACATATTGGGCAAATCAAGCTGTTAACAACTGTGATCTTTTGATTTCTTTAGGTGCAAGATTTGATGATAGAGTAACCGGAAGGCTTGATACTTTTGCAACAAAGGCATTTAAAATTCATGTAGACATTGATCCAACTTGTATTGATAAAAATGTAATAGTTGATTTGCCAATTGTTGGAGATGTAAAACACATAATGGCAGAAATTGCAGCCGAATTAAATTCACCGCCCGACACTAATGAATGGCTGGCACAAATAAAAGAATGGAAAAAAGAATGTCCAATGCACTACGATAATGATGGAAGATTAAGAACTGAATTTGTAATCGAAAAAATTTCTGAGAAGACAAAAGGTAATGCGGTAGTGGTAACTGATGTTGGACAACATCAAATGTGGACTGCTCAATATTTTAAATACAATTATCCGCGTTCAAATATTACAAGCGGTGGTTTAGGAACAATGGGATTTTCAGTCCCAGCGGCAATTGGTGCGTCTTTCGCCGTACAAGATAGACCAATCATTTCCATAAGCGGCGATGGCGGTTTCCAAATGAATATGCAAGAACTAATTACTGCCAGTTATAATAAAGTTCCGGTTAAGTTTTTCATTATCAATAATAGTTTTTTAGGAATGGTAAGACAGTGGCAAGAACTTTTTCATGCCGAGAAATACAGTTTTACAGACCTAAGAGCAAGTAATCCGGATTTTATGAAAGTTGGTGAAGCTTTTAATATTGAATCGTATTCAACTGAAAATCCAAACGAAGTTGATTCCTTATTAGACAAAGCTTTTTCCATTAATGACCGTCCAGTCTTAATTGAGTTTAAGGTAGTAAAAGAAGATATGGTATTTCCTATGGTCCCATCCGGAGGTTCAATTTCTGATATGATAGTTAAAAGATTAAATCCAAAGAGGATGACATAATGAAACATACAATTTCAATTTTAGTCGAAAATCATTTTGGTGCCTTCGATAGAGTTGCTACTATGTTCAGTGGTAAAGGATTTAACATTAGAAGTATTTCGATTGGTGAAACAGAAATTGAAGAGATTTCCAGAATGACAATTGTAACTGAAGGTGATGATCAAATAATTGATCAAGTAGTAAAACAATTAAACCGGCTTATCGATACAATTAAAGTTGTTGATCTATCAGATGTACCTCGCATTGAACGTGAGCTAGCCTTGATCAAGGTAACTATGAACAAAGGCTCGATGGAAGAAATAAAAAACATTAACGACATTTTTCGCGGAAACATCGTAGATATTACAAACAAAACCATGACATTAGAAATTACTGGTCCGCCGGATAAAGTTGATGCTGCAATAAATGTTCTTTCACCCTTCGGAATAAAGGAGCTTGCAAGAAGTGGTGTTGTAGCGATTAAAAGAGGTGAGCAATCAAAAATTGTAAAAAAACAAAATCTATCATAAACATACTGAGGCACTAAAATGAAAGTTTATTACGATGATGATTCAAATCTAGAATTACTCAAAGGAAAAAATGTTGTTGTGCTTGGATTTGGCAGCCAAGGACACGCGCACGCTCTCAATTTAAAAGAGAGTGGCGTTAATGTTTGCGTTGGACTTCGAAAGGAATCTGCTAATTGGAAAAATGCAGAGTCTGCTGGACTTGAAGTCAAAACAGTTTCTGAAGCAGTCAAATGGGGAAATGTTATAATGATTCTGCTTCCCGATCAAAATCAAAAATCAGTTTATGAAAATGAGATAAACCCAAATTTAAAAGAAGGCGATACGCTTGCATTTGGTCATGGTTTTAATATTCATTACAAACAAATTGTTCCCCCTTCAAATGTTAACGTAATGATGATTGCGCCTAAAAGTCCGGGACATTTAGTACGCAGAACATTTCAACAAGGTAGCGGAACCCCATGTCTTATTGCAGTCTATCAAAATCCAAGCGGCAATACAAAAGAATTAGCTTTGGCTTGGGCAAAAGGAATAGGTGGAACAAGAGCTGGCGTTATTGAAACTAATTTTAAAGATGAAACTGAAACCGATTTGTTTGGCGAACAAGCAGTTCTTTGCGGGGGTTCAGCTCAATTAATTAAAGCTGGATTTGAAACTTTAGTTGATGCCGGTTATCCGCCAGAACTTGCTTATTTTGAATGCATGCATGAAATGAAATTAATTGTGGATCTCTATTATGAAGGTGGATTATCCAGAATGAATTATTCTGTAAGTGATACTGCGGAATATGGAGGCATGACTCGCGGTTCAAGAATTATTACAGAGGAAACTAAAAAAGAAATGAAAAAAATTCTTAAAGAAGTTCAAGATGGAAGTTTTGCAATGGAATGGTTAAACGAATATAACAGCGGACAAAAACAAATGAATAAACTGAGAAAAGAAAATAAGGAGCATCCTATTGAAACTATTGGTTCTAAACTGCGCGAAATGATGAGTTGGTTAAAAAAATAATTTTGAAAGTATTAAAAGCTGTCTCATAAATGGAGTAACAATGTATAAAATTGTTTTGTTGCCTGGTGATGGAATAGGAAATGAAGTAACAGCATCTGCTGTGGAAATAATAAAAACAGTTTCTAAATATTTTAATGTAGAGATACAACTTGAAGAACATTTAATTGGAGGTTCTTCTTATGATAAATATGGCACTCCAATAACTGATGAAACTTTATCTGCTTGTTATAATTCCGATGCTGTTTTTCTTGGGGCAGTTGGAGGTTTTAAATGGGATAATCTTCCTCATCAATTAAAACCAGAAGCAGCATTATTGAAACTTAGAAAAGCGTTAGGATTATTTGCAAATATCCGTCCAGCTAAAATTTATAGGCCTCTTCTCGATTCTTCAACACTAAAAAAAGAAGTTTTAGAAAACGTTGATTTTATAGTACTGAGAGAACTGACAAGCGGAATTTATTTTGGTGAACCAAGAATGTTTGATGATATGCATGGTCTTAACACAATGATATATCATAAAGAAGAAGTTGAACGGATTGCAAAAATAGCATTCAAAATTGCAAGAGAAAGAAATAAAAAAGTTACTTCTGTTGATAAAGCTAACGTACTTGAAGTTTCTCAGTTTTGGCGGAATGTTGTTCATCAAGTACATAAAGAATTTGAAGATGTTCAATTAAGTGATATGTACGTTGATAATGCAGCAATGCAAATTGTCCGTAATCCAAAACAGTTTGATGTAATTCTAACTTCAAATTTATTTGGAGATATTTTAAGTGACATTGCTGGAATGATAACCGGAAGTTTGGGAATGCTTCCTTCGGCAAGTTTAGGGACAAAATATTCATTGTACGAACCAGTTCACGGCAGTGCACCTGACATAGCCGGACAAAATAAAGCCAATCCATTGGCAGCAATTGCTTCTGTTGCAATGATGTTCGATTATTCATTCGGATTAAAGAGTGCAGCTAATTTAATTAACGAAGCAATTTCAAAAAGTCTTGAAGAAAATTTTCGTACAACTGACATTTATTCAAAAGGTTGTCAACTCGTTTCAACAAATGAAATGACGAAATCAGTAATTGAAAAATTCGAAGAACTATTTCATTCTCAAGCAATTGGGGTCTTTACACTTTAATTATTTAATTTTTTTGAGGTAACAATGAGAGAAAAAATAATAATTTTTGATACAACTTTAAGAGATGGTGAACAGTCTCCGGGTGCATCATTATCTGTACATGATAAAGTTGAAATTGCTCGTCAACTATCAAGATTAAATGTTGATGTAATTGAAGCTGGTTTTCCAGTTTCATCACCAACACAATTTGAAGCTGTCAAAAGAATTTCAGATGAATCTGATAAAATAATTGCCGGTCTTTGTCGTGCAAAAGAAATAGATATTAAAACAGCTTATGATGCTCTTCGAAATGCAAAGCATCCAAGAATACATACATTTTCAAGTACTTCAGATATTCATGTTTTAGGAAAATTTAGTGATAGTAAATATGGTATTTCTCTAAAAGAAAAAAAGTCAACAGTTTTAAAAATGTCAGTTGATGCAGTTGCATTTGCAAAAACATTTACAAGCGACATTGAATTTTCTGCTGAAGATGCCGGTAGAACAGATATTGGATATCTCTGTGAGATTATTGAAGCAGTAATCGAAGCCGGAGCTACTACTATCAACATCCCAGATACAACTGGATATACATTTCCACATGAGCTTGGAAATAAATTTTATGAAATAAAAAATAGAGTTAAAAATATTAATAAAATTATCTTAAGTGCTCACTGCCATAATGATTTGGGTTTAGCGGTTGCTAATTCAATTTCAGCAATTAATAATGGAGCGCGGCAAATTGAATGCACAATCAATGGAATTGGAGAAAGAGCCGGCAATGCTTCCTTAGAAGAATTAGTGATGGCATTAAAGGTCAGAAAGGAAATAAATAATTATTACACAGATATAAATACTACTGAAATTTATAATACAAGCAGAATGGTTTCTAGTTACACTGGTATAATAGTTCAGCCGAACAAAGCAATAGTTGGTGATAATGCATTTGCACACGAGAGTGGTATTCATCAAGATGGTGTTCTAAAAGATAAATCAACTTATGAAATAATGACTCCAGAATCGATTGGAGTTCCAAAAAGTAAAATCATTTTAGGAAGACATTCTGGAAGACACGGATTAAAATCAAGATTGAAAGAGCTTGGATATCATCCATCTGAAGAAGAGATGCAAAATGTTTATGAATCATTTCTTGATCTTGCCGATAAAAAGAAAGAAGTTTTTGATGATGATCTCAGAATGCTGATGGGTGACGAAGAAATAACTCACTCTGCTTATTATAAAATTGATTACCTCAATGTTATTTCTGGAAATGCTGCAATTCCAACTGCTACTGTAAGAATAAAATCTCCTGAAAATGTTTTCGAAGAATCATCTACTGGCGATGGTCCAGTTGACGCCCTATTCAATGCTATTGACAGAGCTTTAAATATTAAGCCGACTGTTGAATCTTATTCAGTTAGATCAGTAACTTCTGGCAGACAAGCACTTGGTGAAGTAAATCTTCGTCTAAAATTTGGAAATAAATATTTAGGAGGAAGAGGTTTATCAACAGATATTATTGAAGCGAGCTGCAAAGCTTACTTGCAAGCAATTAATCATGATGTTTTTTTAAAAATGGAGAATCAATTTGATTATGAGTACGAGAATCAGATAAGGTTTAGAGGGTAAAATGGGAATGACTATTACAGAAAAAATTTTTGCAAAAGCTTCAGGTAAAAAAATTTTGCAGCCTGGGGAAAATGTTTGGCTTAATGTTGATGTATTAATGACGCACGATGTTTGCGGTCCTCCAACAATTAACATTTGGAAAAATGAATTTGGGGTAAATGCAAAAATTTGGGATAAAAATAAATTAGTAATTTTCCCAGATCATTACATCTTTACTAATAATCCTCACGCAAATAGAAATGTAGATTTGCTTCGACAATTTTCGGCAGAACAAAACCTACCCAACTATTTTGATGTTGGAACAGAAAAGTATAAAGGTGTTTGCCATATCGCATTAGCTGAAGAAGGATTTAACATTCCTGGTACAGTTTTATTCGGAACTGATTCACATACATGTACAAGCGGTGCTTTCGGAATGTTTGCTACTGGAGTTGGTAACACAGATGCAGCATTCATTTTAGGTACTGGTAAAATTTGGGAAAAAGTTCCAGAATCTATGAAGTTTTCTTTTCATGGTGAAATGCCCGAGTACTTAACAGCTAAAGATTTAATTCTGCATATACTTGGTGATATCACTACAGATGGTGCAACATACCGTGCAATGGAATTTGATGGTGAAGCAATTGAAAAAATGAATATGAATGAAAGAATGAGTCTTACAAATATGGCAATTGAAGCTGGTGGAATGAATGGCATAATTTCAGTTGATGATGTGACAAAAAATTACCTCGCTGAGATTGGCATTAAAGAATATGATGAATTTTACAGTGATGCTGATTCAAAATACTTTTCTATATATGAATATTATGTATCATCAATTGAACCAACAGTAGCAAAACCTCATAGCCCTGATAATCGAGACACAGTTCGAAACGTAGAAGGAACCAAACTTACAAAATGTTATATCGGTTCTTGCACCGGCGGAAAAATAACTGACTTTCAGAATACAGCAAAAATATTAGTTGGTCAGAAAGTTAAAGTTCCAACCTTTATTGTTCCAGCTAGCACTCAAGTGGCTGCAAAACTTTCTGAAGAAACCATAAATGGAATTTCATTAAAAGAAATTTTTTTGAATGCCGGCTGCATAATTGCAGAATCTTCATGTGCTGCTTGTCTTGGTGGTCCTTCAGATACAATTGGAAGAAGTACAGATGGAGATGTAGTAATTTCTACAACGAACAGAAATTTTCCGGGCAGAATGGGAAGTAAAACATCGGAAATTTATTTGTCTTCTCCTTTAACGGTTGCTGCAAGTGCTATAAGTGGAGTAATAACTGATCCGAGGAAATTTTTATAATTAAAAAGGTAAAAATTAAGCTCAAACTAACTTAAAAATGATATTTTAAAAAGAGCAGAGAAGAATGGCAAATATAATTGTTGGGAAAGCATTTGTTCTTGGAGATAATATTGATACTGATCAAATTATTCCCGCTGAACATCTGGTATACAGCACGAGTAATCCAAGTGAATTAAAAATGTATGGGAAGTTTTCTCTTTCTGGAGTACCAATAGAAAAATCTGGATTACCCAATGGGAGCTGTAAATTTATTGAAGGTGAAGAACTAACTTCAGGATATTCAATAGTTATTGGAGGGAAAAATTTTGGATGCGGTTCTTCCAGAGAACATGCTCCACTTTCACTTCATGTTGCCGGAGTTAAAATAATTGTAGCAGAATCTTATGCAAGAATTTTTTATAGAAATTCTGTTGACGGCGGTTTTATAATTCCTATTGAATCTATTGAAAAATTAAATGATAAAATTTCAACTGGTGATGAAATTGAGATTGATTTGGGAAAAAACAATTTGACTGTAATGACAACCGGAAAAACTTACAATTTAAAACCACTTGGCAGTGTAATCGAAATTGTTAGAAGCGGCGGACTTTTTAACTATGCAAGAAAAAAGAAAATGATTTGAGAAGGACATTATAATGAGTTCAAGAACAATAGAATTATTTGATACAACACTTCGTGACGGAACACAAGGCGAAGCAATAACTCTTACAGTTCGTGATAAACTTTCGATAGCTCAAAAGTTAGATGAATTTGGTATTGATATTATTGAAGGAGGATGGCCTGGCAGTAATCCTCGCGACGAAGAATTTTTTAAAGAAGCAAAAAAAATAAAACTATCACATTCTGAATTATGTGCTTTTAGTTCTACTGCAAGATTTCCAGATAAAATTTCATCAGACTCAAATATTAATGCACTTTTATTTGCTGAAACTCCAATGGTTTCTATTTTTGGCAAGACCTGGAAATTTCATGCAGAGTTTGGACTTGGTCTTTCTGAAGATGAAAATGAAGAATTGATTTTTAATTCGGTTAAGTTTTTGGTTGAAAGAGGAAGAAGAGTTGTATTTGATGCCGAACATTTTTTTGATGGATATAAGGACAACAGAAATTTTGCAATGAAAATGCTTAAAGCTGCAGAAAGTGGCGGCGCATCAGTTATTACATTATGCGACACAAATGGAGGGACTTTATCTTCGCAAATAAAAAGTGTTGTTCAGGATGTTTTAGAAAATATTTCAAGCCCCATTGGAATTCATACTCATAATGATAGCGAACTTGCTGTTGCCAATTCATTAATTGCGATTGAAACTGGGGCAAGTCATGTTCAAGGAACAATAAATGGTGTGGGAGAAAGATGCGGTAATGCAAACCTAATTAGTATCATTCCAAATCTATTGTTAAAGATGGGGTATTCAACAAAGCGAAAAATTCAACTTGAGCATCTAACTTCTTTGTCAAATTTTGTTTTTGAATTAATGAATCTTGCACCAAATACTCGCGCTGCATTTGTTGGTAAATCAGCTTTTGCTCATAAAGGAGGAATTCATGTAAGTGCTGTTTTGAAAGACAGCAGAATGTATGAACATTTAAACCCAAGTTTAGTTGGAAATATTCAACGTGTGCTTGTATCAGATTTATCAGGTCAGAGTAATATCAAATATAAAGCTAAGGAATTTGGAATCGATGTTTCTGACAACACAGAGTTCAGTAAAAAATTAGTCAGTCATATTAAAAATCTTGAATATAATGGATATCAGTTTGATGGTGCTGAAGCTTCATTCGAATTGATTCTTCATTCAGAAAAAAATGATTTTAGTCCTTTCTTTAACACAATTGATTCAAAAGTGAATGTCACATTTGATGATCAAAAACAATCTAATGCAGAAGCAGTTATTAAGATTGAAGTTAATGGAGAAATTGAACACACTGTTGCAAATGGAAATGGACCGGTAAATGCATTAGATAATGCACTTAGAAAAGCACTTGTGAGGTTTTATCCAGAAGTGTCAATAATTAAACTTGTTGATTATAAAGTACGAGTTCTTGATGAAAAAGATGGTACGGCGGCTAAGGTACGAGTTCTAATTGAATCAAGTGATGGAGAATCAATTTGGTCTACTGTTGGGGTATCTGAAAATATTATTGAAGCAAGCTGGCAAGCATTATGTGATAGCATAAATTATAAGCTTTTCAAAATTCAGAAAAACAAAATTCTCAAAGTAAATTAATTCGTTTCTATCTTTTTCTTGCAACTTTAAAAAGATGCATATATATTTGATGCTTGCTTTTTGAAATATTGGGTGAAATACGTCCGGGCGGACGCCGGAGTTGGAGAGCCGGGGCGGACTGTAAATCCGTTGGCAAACGCCTTTGGGGGTTCGAATCCCTCGCCGCCCACAATTTAGAATTGCTGAAGGAGAATCAACTCCAAAATTATTCGTACTTCGCCAGTTCTTTCCCCTTTGCGAAATAGTTTATTTATTTTGAGAGATTTCTCTCTCTATTTTTATTGAAATGCGGGAGTAACTCAGTTGGTAGAGTCACAGCCTTCCAAGCTGTTGGTCGCGGGTTCGAGTCCCGTCTCCCGCTCAGAAATGCTGATGTAGCTCAGTTGGTAGAGCACTTCCTTGGTAAGGAAGAGGTCACCGGTTCAATCCCGGTCATCAGCTCAACAAGAATGAGATTTAAAAGGTAAAATAAATGGCAAAATCAAAAAATATTAGACAAATAATAATTTTAGAAAGTAGCGCCGGTACGGGCTATCGATATAGTACAAAAAAGAATAAAAGAAATCATCCTAACCGCGTAGAGTATAAGAAATACGATCCAGTTGCTAAAAAACACGTAATATTTAAGGAAACTAAATAATACGTCAGTAGCTCAATTGGCAGAGCAGCGGTCTCCAAAACCGCAGGCTGGGGGTTCGACTCCCTCCTGACGTGCAAGGGATAAAAACGGTAAAAATAATGAAAGAAAAAATAATCAACTTTGTGAATGATGTAGTCAAGGAAATGAAAAAAGTTACTTGGCCATCAAGAGAAGAATTAAAAGAATCAACTTCAATTGTTATTGTAGTCTGTTTAATACTAGCTGGTTTTACTTATATAATTGATATGGCTTTGACACAAATTTTAAAAGGAATCTTTTAGGTTGGAAAATAACAATTCAAAATGGTATGTCGTTAGAACTTTTTCAGGACATGAAAATAAAGTAAAGACTTTAATTGAAGGTGAATTAAAAGATAATGAAGCTTTACGGGCAAGGATTTTTGAAGTTCTAGTTCCAACCGAAAAAGTATTTGAAGTTAAAGATGGGAAGAAAAAAACAAAAAAGAAAAATTTCTTTCCTGGTTACATTTTAGTCTGTGCTGATTTAGATATAAAGGCAAAGGACTTTATCATAAATACTCCATCAGTAATGGGATTTCTGGGTTCACAAAATAATCCTCTACCGCTGCAGTATGATGAAGTAAAGCGAATTGTTGGAAGAATTACCCAAAGTGACGAAACTGAGAGAACTGAAACAATATTTAGAAGTGGTGATTTTGTAAAAATTATTGACGGACCTTTCAATAATTTTTCAGGTGTCATTCAAGAAGTAAATGAAGAAAAAATGAAGATAAAAGTAATGGTTTCAATTTTCGGAAGAAAAACCCCAGTTGAAATTGACTTTGTTCAAGCAGAATTAGAGAAATAAAAATTAGGTAAAAATTATGGCAAAGAAAGTAGATAGTTTCATTAAGTTACAAATACCAGCTGGTCAAGCAAACCCTTCACCTCCGGTTGGTCCAGCTCTTGGTCAAAAAGGTGTCAACATTATGGAGTTTTGTAAGCAATTCAATGCAAGGACTTCAGATAAACAAGGATTGATTATACCCGTAGTTATTACTGTGTATACTGATAAATCCTTTACATTTATTACTAAAACACCACCCGCTGCAGTATTATTAAAAAAGATTATTAATATAGAAAGAGGCTCTGCTGAACCAAATAAAACAAAAGTTGCTAAAGTTTCTAAATCTCAATTAAAGGAGATTGCAGAAATTAAGATGCCGGATTTAAATGCGCATGATGTTGAACATGCAATGAGCATGATTGCGGGAACAGCGCGCAGTATGGGAATAACAGTAGAAGAATAATCAATAATAATTTTAAAATGGTAAAAACAATGAGAGTAGCTAAAAGAATTAAAGCGATAAAAGAAAAAGTTGACACAACAAAAGAATATTCGCTTGAAGATGCAATCAAAGCATTGAAAGAAAATACAAAAGTAAAATTCAATGAATCATTAGATTGTGCAATTAGGCTTGGAGTAGATCCAAGACATGCTGATCAAATGGTCCGAGGGACAGTTTCCTTACCACATGGTACTGGAAAAAAAGTATCAGTTTTAGTAATTGCAAAAGGATCTATTGCTGAAGAGGCACTGAATGCTGGTGCTGAATATGCCGGATATGAGGAATATTTAGAAAAAATTAAAAACGGCTGGGCAGAAGTTGATGTCATTATCGCGACACCAGATGTTATGGGTGAACTCGGAAAACTTGGTAGAGTTTTAGGACCAAAAGGACTGATGCCAAATCCAAAAAGTGGAACTGTAACTCAAGATGTTTCAAAAGCAGTAAAAGAAGTTAAAGCCGGTAAAATTGAATTTCGAGTGGAGAAAGCCGGAATAGTTCATGCATCACTTGGCAAATTAAATTTTTCTGTTGATCAATTAACAGAAAACACAAGAATGTTTTTACAGACAATTATTAAAATGAAACCGGCATCAGCAAAAGGTCAATATGTTAAAAGTGTTTTCCTTTCTTCAACAATGGGGCCAGGTTTAAGGATTTCGAAAGAGGAATCCTCTTTATCATTAAAATAGAAATTACGCACTCGCCCCGATTGTGAGCGGGGCAATTATAAACGCTTCAAGCCGATTAGTTGAATATCAATTGATTCGGGAGGATGATGAAAAAAGAAGAAAAAGTAGAGATAGTTGAGAAAATTAAAGAACTTGTTAACAAATCAACCGGTGTCTTTTTAGTTGATTACAGAGGAGTAAATGTTGAAGATATCAATAAACTCCGAAGTACATTTCGAAAAGAAGGTGTAACATACCAAGTCTTTAAAAATACTCTATTCAAAAAAGCCTTAGAACAAATAGGCGGTTTTGAAAAATTAAATGAACAGCTCGTAGGCATGATTGGAGTTGCTTTTGCTGGTGAAAATTTTGTTGCTCCAGCAAAGATAATCAAAAAATATTCTGATGACTCTAAAAAATTTGCTTTCAAAGGTTGTTATATCGATTCAACTTTTTATGATGCAGAACAATTAAATACTTTAGCATCCATGCCAACTAAGGAAGAGATTATTTCTAGTATCATTGGTAGTGTTGCTTCACCAGCATCAGGAATTGTTGGAGCCATTAACGCAGTAATGCGCGACCTCGTAAGTGTTATTGACGAAGTTGGCAAGAAGAAAGCTGCATAAAAAGAAATTGAATATTTATAAAGAATAGGAGAAATAAAAATGTCAGAGAAAATTTCTGAAATTGTTGAAAAAATAAAAGCATTAACATTAGTTGAAGCTTCTGAATTGAAAAAAGCATTAGAAGATGAATTTGGTGTTACAGCTGCTGCACCAGTTGTTATGGCTGGTGGTCCAGTTGCCAGTGCCGCTCCAGTTGTTGAAGAAAAAACTGAATTTGATGTTGTTCTTCAAAGTGCTGGTGCAACAAAAATAAATGTTATTAAAGTTGTTCGTGCTCATACTGGACTTGGCTTAAAAGAAGCTAAGGACCTTGTAGACGGAGCTCCAAAAACTGTTAAAGAACAAGTATCTAAAGACGAAGCTGAAAAAATCAAGAAAGAATTAGAAGAGGCTGGTGCAACAGTTCAGCTTAAATAATTTATTTCAGCTGAATTAAATAAAAATTGAAGTGGTAAGATGACTAAATCCGTTTTACCACTTTCTTGCATTATAAAATGGAAGAAAGCCTACTAAAAAACTTGGAGGTTAGGTTTGGAAAAAGCAAAAATTAACAGAAGCAACGGGCGTATTACTTTTTCGTCAATAGTATCTGCTATGAAAGTCCCGGATCTTTTGAATATTCAGTTGGAATCCTTTGAGGATTTCCTTCAACTGAAAGTTCACCCTATGGAAAGAGAAAACAAAGGTTTGCAAGGTGTTTTTAATCAAAACTTTCCAATTCTGGACAATAAAGAATTTTTTAGATTAGATTTTATAGAATATAATATTGAGAAACCAAGATTTTCAATTCCGGAATGTGAAGAAAGAGGATTGACATACTCCGCCCCTTTAAAAGCTAAACTGCGTTTATCTACTAAAGATGATGAAACTGAAGAGTATGTAAATACAGTTGAACAAGAAGTTTATCTTGGCAATCTTCCTTTTATGACGCAAAGAGGTACATTTATAATTAATGGTGCCGAAAGAGTGATTGTTAGTCAATTACATCGTTCGCCCGGAGTAGCATTTGCTCAAACTGTTCATCCAAACGGCACACCAATTTATTCAGCTAGAATTATTCCATTTAGAGGTTCTTGGGTAGAATTTGCAACAGACATTAATAACATACTTTATGTTTATATAGATAGAAGAAAAAAATTCCCATCAACAACACTTCTTCGTGCACTCGGTTATGAGAATGATGAAGAAATATTAAATCTATTTAATTTAATCGAAGAAGTTGGTGTTAAACAATTACATGTTGATAAACATTCTGGAAGACTTGTAGCTAAGGACATTATAAACGTTGAGACGGGTGAAATTTATATCTCAAAAGATGCTGAATTAACCGAAGAAATTATTCAAAGCATAAAAAGTTCATCAGTACAAAAAATTCAGTTGTTAAGTTTCGAAACCAGTTTCGAACAAGACTTAATCATCAATACATTAAAGAAAGATACTTCTCAAACAAAAGAAGAAGCATTATACGCAATTTACAGACAACTCCGATCAGGTGAAGCTCCAGACATTGATACAGCAGTTGGATTAATTGATAAATTATTCTTCAATGAAAAGCGTTACGATTTGGGCGATGTTGGACGTTTCAGAATGAATGACAAATTAAATTTAAGTGTTCCAGATAATGTAAAAGTTCTTACTGTTGAAGATATTATTGCAATTATGAAAAACATTATCAAATTGAAAAATGGTAATGTAAACGTTGATGATATTGATCACCTTGGAAATAGAAGAGTGCGTACTGTTGGCGAACAATTAATGCAGCAGTATAATGTTGGATTGGCAAGAATGTCGCGTACTATAAAAGAAAGAATGAACATGCGCGATAACGAAAACATGCAGCCGCAAGATTTAGTAAACGCAAGAACAATCAGTAGCGTTATTAATGCCTTTTTTGGGACAAACCAATTATCACAATTTATGGATCAAACTAACCCGCTTTCTGAACTTACACATAAAAGAAGAGTTTCTGCTTTAGGTCCTGGCGGATTGACACGAGAACGTGCTGGGTTTGAAGTCCGTGACGTTCATCATTCTCACTATGGAAGATTATGTCCAATTGAAACCCCAGAAGGTCCAAACATCGGTTTGATCTCTTCGCTTACAATTTTTGCAAGAGTTAATCATTATGGATTTTTAGAAACACCGTATCGTAAAGTAAAAGAAGGAAAAGTATCTGGAAGCGTTTCTTATTTAAGCGCAGACCAAGAAGATGAATTTACAATTGCACAAGCAAACGCACCTCTTGATGATAGTGGTAATTTTAAACTGGAAAGAGTAAAGTGTAGAAACAAAGGAGAGTTTCCGGTAGTACATCCAGAAGAAGTTCACTACATGGACGTTGCACCGGCACAAATAGTAAGTGCTGCTGCTGCGTTAATTCCATTCCTTGAACATGATGATGCAAATAGAGCATTGATGGGTTCGAATATGCAACGTCAAGCCGTTCCATTGTTGATGCCCGAAGCACCAATAGTTGGAACTGGAATGGAACAAAAAGTTGCACATGATTCGCGTTCAATAATTATTGCTGATGAAAGTGGAGTTGTAGAATACTGCGATTCTAAAAAGATAATTGTAAAATATGACGTTGATGAAAATGATCCTGAAACATTAGTTAGCTTTGATGATGAAAAACGAGTTGAATATAATTTGACAAAATTTACTGGCACAAACCAAGAAACTTGTTTCATTCAAAAACCTATTGTCATTACTGGTCAAAAAGTGAAAAAGGGAGAAGTTCTTGCTGATGGTCCAGCCTTAGATCATGGTGAACTAGCATTAGGTAGAAACATTTCAGTTGCATTCATGCCTTGGCGAGGTTATAACTTTGAGGATGCCATTGTTTTAAGTGAACGATTAGTTTCAAATGATATTTTTACTTCAATTCACATTGAAGAATTTGAATTACAAGTTCGAGAAACTAAACGCGGCGAAGAAGAATTGACACGCGATATTCCAAATGTAAGTGAAGAAGCCACTAAAGATCTTGACGAAAATGGTATAATTAGAGAAGGCGCAGAAGTTAAAGAAGGAGATATTTTAATTGGGAAGATTACTCCAAAAGGAGAAACAGATCCAACTCCTGAAGAAAAATTACTTAAAGCAATCTTTGGAGATAAAGCTGGTGATGTTAAAGATGCTTCACTTAAAGCACCTCCTGGTTTAAAGGGAACTGTTATTCGAACTAGGCTATTTACAAGAAAGAAAAAAGATGCGGAATCAAAAAAATTAGAGAAAAAACAATTAGATACTTTGGAACATGATTTTGATAATAAAAGAAAAAATCATTACAAAAAATTTGTTACTAAGTTAACAAGAATTACTGAAGGTAAAACGACTTCGGGAATTCGCGATCTTGATGGATCAGTTGTTTTAAGAAGTGGGTCATCTATAAGAGAAAACACTTTTGAAGATTTTGAAGACATCACAAAACTTGATTACACAAAAGATTGGTTCGAAAGAAAAAATACAAATGAATTAGTGAAAAAAATATATGCTAACTACTTCAAAATGTTGGCAAATATTGAAGAAGAATACAAAAGAGAGAAATTAAAAATTCAAAGCGGCGATGAGTTGCCTCCTGGAATTACTCAGTTAGCTAAAGTCTATGTTGCTAAGAAAAGAAAGGTTTCAGTTGGTGATAAAATGGCTGGAAGACACGGTAATAAAGGTGTTGTTGCTAAAGTAGTACCAATTGAAGATATGCCATACCATGAAGATGGAACTCCAGTTGATATAGTTCTAAATCCCCTTGGGGTACCTTCACGTATGAATCTTGGTCAACTTTATGAAACAGCGTTAGGATGGGTTGGAAAAAAATTAGGTGTCAAATTTGAAACACCGATTTTTGATGGGGCAGTTGTTAAAGATGTTGAAGAATGGATCAAGAAAGCAGAATTATACGAAGGAAGTAAAACTTGGTTGAACGATGGCAGAAGCGGCGAAAAATTCCATCAAAAAGTTACAACCGGTTACATTTATATGATGAAACTTGGGCATATGGTTGATGATAAAATTCACGCTCGTTCAATTGGGCCATACTCATTAATTACACAACAACCTTTAGGCGGCAAAGCTCAATTTGGTGGACAAAGATTTGGAGAAATGGAAGTTTGGGCTCTTGAAGGCTATGGTGCAGCAAACATTTTACAAGAAATATTAACAGTAAAAAGCGATGACGTAACTGGTAGAGCTAAGACTTACGAAGCTATTGTTAAAGGAGAAAACATTCCTGAACCGAATATCCCTGAAGCTTTTAATGTTATGATTAAAGAACTTCAAGGCTTAGGTCTTGATATAAAAATTAACTAGTTAGTTCTTAGTTCGCTAATTGCAATTAAGTTTTGAGGAGAAAAATAAAATGCGATTCAAAACACAAGAAACAAAAATTAAACAAATAGATAAACTGACAATCAGTCTTGCTAGTCCAGATGATATTTTATCTCGATCTCATGGTGAAGTTACAAAGCCCGAAACAATTAATTACAGATCTTTCAGACCGGAAAAAGAAGGATTGTTTTGTGAAAAAATATTTGGCCCGGTAAAAGATTGGGAATGTGCTTGCGGTAAATATAAAGGGATTCGTTATAAGGGAATTGTATGCGATCGTTGCGGTGTTGAAGTAACTCTTAAAAGTGTAAGACGCGAAAGAATGGGGCACATTTCATTGGCTGTACCAGTTGTTCACATTTGGTTTTTCAAAGCACTTCCATCTAAGATTGGCAACATTATTGGGATGACAACAAAAGAATTAGAAAAAATTGTTTACTATGAATCTTATGTTGTTATTAATCCGGGTCCTACTGGATTGAATAGGAAAGATTTGATTTCTGAAGACCAGTATTATGAAATCGTCCAATCATTACCTCATGATAACGATTCACTTGATGATGATGATCCAAAAAAATTCCTTGCAAGAATTGGCGGAGACGCTGTAAAAGAATTACTAAAGCAAACCGAAATTGAATCAACATTTCAAGAATTAAAAGCTCAACTTGCTGTCGAAACATCTCAACAAAAAAGAAATGATGCATTAAAAAGATTGCGTGTTTTAGAAGCATTCAGAGAATATGAAGGGAAAGTTCCGAATAAACCAGAATGGATGGTTTTGAGTGTGATTCCAGTAATTCCACCAGAACTTAGACCATTAGTACCACTTGAAGGTGGAAGATTTGCAACAAGTGATTTGAATGATTTATATAGAAGAGTAATCATTAGAAATAATCGTTTGAAAAGATTAATTGATATTAAAGCTCCGGAAGTAATTTTAAGAAATGAAAAAAGAATGCTTCAAGAATCTGTAGATGCTTTGTTTGATAATTCTAGAAGAGCAAGTGCAGTTAGAAGTGACGGCAATCGTCCGTTAAAATCTTTAAGTGATATGCTGAAAGGAAAGCAAGGACGCTTTCGTCAAAATCTTTTAGGTAAACGTGTTGATTACTCTGGCCGTTCTGTAATTGTTGTTGGTCCAGAGTTGAAGTTGCACCAATGCGGTTTACCAAAAGACATGGCAGTGGAATTGTTCAAACCTTTCATTATAAGAAAATTGATTGAACGTGGACATTTTAAAACCGTTAAAAGTGCTCGCAAAGCTGTTGATAGAAAAGAAGCCGTTATTTGGGAGATTCTTGAAAGATTGATTGATGGTCATCCAATTATGTTAAACCGTGCACCAACTTTGCACAGACTTGGTATTCAAGCTTTTCAACCAATCTTGATTGATGGAAAAGCAATTCAATTGCATCCAATGGTTTGTACAGCATTCAATGCTGATTTTGACGGTGATCAAATGGCAGTACACATTCCATTATCTTTTGAAGCCCAGCTTGAAGCTTCAATATTAATGTTAAGCAGCCATAATATTCTTTCACCGCAAAATGGTATGCCAATTGTAATTCCAACGCAAGACATAGTTCTTGGTTGTTATTATTTAACCAAAGTGAAAGCTAATGCTATTGGCGAAGGAAAAACTTTCAGCAGTATGGATGAAGTATTAATTGCTTACAATTCTAAGGTTGTTGAACTCCATTCAAAAGTAAAAGTAAAAATTGATGATAAATTAGTTGATACAACTGTTGGTAGAGTAATTTTTAATCAAATAGTTCCTAGAGAATATGGCTATATAAATGAATTGCTGGTTAAGAAAATTTTCAGCGGACTTATTTATAACATGTTTATAAAATTGGGCAATGAAAAAACTGCAAAATTTTTAGATGATGTAAAAGAATTAGGATATAGATATGCAACAGCATCCGGTTTGTCGATCAGTTTTAGTGATATGATCATCCCAGATGAAAAAACAAAATTGATTGATGATTCAAACAAAAAAGTAAATTCGATTCTAAATGAACATGAACAAGGATTAATTACTGACGCGGAAAGATATAATAAAATTATTGACGTATGGACATTTACTACAAATAACGTAGCTAAATCATTGATGGATCGCCTCAAAACAGATCAAGGCGGATTTAATTCACTTCATATGATGGTTGATTCAGGTGCAAGAGGATCACAAGAGCAAGTACGTCAGCTTGCCGGTATGAGAGGATTGATGCAGAAACCTCAAAAGAGCTTGTCTGGTCAATCAGGTGAAATTATTGAAAATCCAATTGTTGCTAATTTCAAAGAAGGATTGTCGGTATTAGAATATTTTATTTCTACCCATGGTGCACGAAAAGGACTTGCCGATACTGCTTTGAAAACAGCAGATGCTGGTTACTTAACTCGTAGATTATGCGATGTTGCTCAAGACGTAATTATTTCTGAAGTAGATTGCGGGACAATACGTGGTGTTTATGTGACTGCATTGAAAGATGTTGAATTGGAAAGAGAACCGCTAGCAGAAAGAATAACTGGTAGAACTTCTCAGGAAGATATTTATGATCCACGAAGTGACGAACTTATAGTTGAAGCTGGCGATTTAATTAGTGAAGAAATTGCCGATAAAATAGATGAATCAAATATTGATCAAGTTTATATTCGAACAGTTCTTACTTGTGAATCTAAAAGGGGTGTATGTGCAAAATGTTACGGTCGTAATTTAACCACCGGATCTCTTGTTGAAATTGGTGAAGCAGTTGGTATTATTGCAGCTCAATCAATAGGTGAACCGGGCACTCAATTAACACTTCGAACATTTCACTTTGGTGGTACTTCATCACGTATTGCTAGTCAATCTCAAGTTGAAGCCAATGTCCCAGGTCAAATTAAATTTGATAAAATAACATACGTTGAGAAAAGTGACGCATTTGGAAATATTAAAGTAGTGATTGGTCGAAGAGGTTCAATAGGAATTTATGATGATGATAATCGACAAATTAAAAAATTTGAAATCCCTTACGGTGCAGAATTAATTGTTGAAGAAAGTCAAAAAGTTGTGAAAGGTCAGCCATTATATAATCACGATCCATATAACTCTGTAATTGTTACTGATATTTCTGGAAAAGTTTCTTTCATAGATTTAGTTGATACTGTTACATTTCAACAAGTTGCAGACGAACAAACTGGTCACGTCCAAAAAGTTGTAATTGAATCAAAAGATAAAAATCTAACCCCGAGTGTTTCTATTAGAGATGAAAGAGGGAACGAAAAAGTTTTCAATATTCCAACTAGAGCATATCTTGCAGTTGAAGAAGGGGAAGTAATACAAGCTGGAACTATTTTAGCAAAAATTTCAAAGGCAACTGCTAAAACAAGAGATATTACTGGTGGACTCCCAAGAGTTACAGAATTATTTGAAGCAAGAAGTCCACATGATCCAGCTGTAGTTTCTGAAATTGAAGGTAAAGTTAAGTTTGGTGCTCGTAAAAAAGGATCTCGTGAAATAATTATTGAATCTTTCGATGGTTCAATCCAAAAAGTATATGCAGTTCCTTATGGTAAACATATTTTAGTTCAAGAAAACGATGAAATTCCGGCTGGTGAAAAAATAACAGATGGACCAATTGATCCTCATGATATTTTGAAAATCAAAGGGACCAATGCCGTTCAAGAATATCTCGTTAATGAAATTCAAGACGTCTATCGTCTACAAGGTGTTAAAATAAATGATAAACATATTGAAGTAATTGTAAGGCAGATGTTACAAAAACTTCGTATCATTTCAGCCGGTGATACAAATTTCATAGAAGAAGATTTGGTTGATAGAATAAAATTAATCGATGAAAATGAAAAAATAAAAGGAATGGTTACACTTACTGACATTGGTCAATCTAAATTTAAACAACATCAACTGGTTTTAAAAACAAAGTACAGAGAAATTAATGCTGAACTTACAAGAAAAGGTAAGAAAACAATGAAATCAAAAGATGCTGAGCCAGCAACTTTTGACAATATTTTATTAGGAATTACTCATGCAGCATTATCAACTGAAAGCTTTATTTCAGCAGCCTCGTTTCAAGAAACTACTAAAGTTCTTACAAACGCCGCAACTGAAGCGCGGGTGGACTCTTTGAATGGACTAAAAGAGAATGTTGTTATGGGTCATTTAATTCCAGCTGGAACCGGATTGAAGAAATATAAAAATATTATCCTTACAGTAGAAGAAATGTCTATTCCTGAAGAAAGCATTGAAGAAAAAGAGAAAGAAATTGTATAGTTTTTATTGATAAATTGGTTTTGATTCCTTGACATTTGAATCGAATATCAATAAATTTTAAGTCTGAATTTTTATGGAAATATCATTTTTGGAGGAAAAAAGTGCCAACAATCAATCAGTTGGTAAGAAAAGGCAGAGTTGTTGTAACATCGAAAAATAAAGCGCCCGCTTTAGATTCTTGTCCACAAAAACGTGGGGTATGTACCAGAGTTTACACAACAACACCAAAGAAACCAAACTCTGCTCTTAGAAAAGTTGCAAGAGTTAGGTTAACAAATGGAATTGAAGTGACTGCTTATATTCCTGGTGAAGGTCACAATTTACAAGAACACTCAATTGTATTGATTAGAGGTGGTAGAGTAAAAGATTTACCTGGTGTTAGATACCATATTATTAGAGGAACACTTGATACTGGTGGTGTTGAAGATAGAAAAAAAGGCCGATCTAAATACGGAACTAAAAAACCTAAAGTAAAATAAATATTGATATGAGAAAGAAAAGAGCTGAAAAAAAATATTTAAAACCTGACCCTAAGTTTAATGATATAATGGTTGCAAAACTTATAAACTATTTAACTTGGGATGGGAAGAAATCGGTTGCACGAAAATTGGTTTATGATAGTTTTTCATTCATTGAACAAAAAACAAAAAAACCTCCTATGGATGTTTTTAAAAAGGCAATTCAGAATGTACAACCAATGGTTGAAGTGCGAAGCAGAAGAGTTGGTGGCGCTACTTATCAAGTGCCAATGGAAGTTAGGCATGAAAGAAGAACTGCGCTTGCTTTAAGATGGATACGATCTTATTCAAGGGAAAGAAAAGATAAATCTATGGCAATGAAACTTGCAGCCGAACTTATGGCCGCTGCTAATGGGGAGGGTAATGCAGTGAAAAAGAAAGATGATACACATAGAATGGCAGAAGCAAATAAAGCTTTTGCACATTTTAAATGGTAATTGAAAGGAAATTTTATTTAGATGTCTGATAATAGAGTTGAAATAAATAAAGTAAGAAATATCGGTATTATGGCCCATATAGATGCTGGTAAAACAACAACCACAGAACGCATATTGTATTACACTGGTAAATTACATCGTATGGGTGAAGTGCATGACGGAGCAGCAACAATGGATTGGATGGAACAAGAAAAGGAACGCGGGATCACTATTACAAGTGCTGCAACAACTACTGAATGGAATAATCATCAAATAAATATTATAGACACTCCTGGTCACGTCGATTTTACAGTAGAAGTTGAGAGATCTTTAAGAGTTCTTGATGGTGCTATTGCTTTGTTCTGTGCAGTTGGTGGTGTTGAACCTCAATCAGAAACTGTTTGGAGACAAGCCGATAAATATGGTGTACCAAGAATTGCATTTGTTAATAAGATGGATAGAATTGGCGCAGATTTTTACAATGCTGTCCAAATGATGAAAGATAAATTAGGTGCTAACGCAGTCCCTATTACCTTACCGGTAGGTGATGGTGATTTATTTAGCGGTATTATAGATTTGATGAAAATGAAAGCTCGAATGTTTCATGAAGATACTTTGGGTATGTCGTATGAAGATGTTGACATTCCCTCAGATCTTTTTCCTCTTGCACAGAAATATAGAACCTTGATGCTCGAAGCTGTATCTGAAATAGATGATTCTTTGTTAGAAAAATATTTAGAAGGAAAAGAAATTTCTGAGGCTGAAGTAAAAAATGTTTTGCGTGAAGCAACTACCCAGTTAAAAATAATTCCAGTTCTTTGTGGCTCTTCTTTTAAAAATAAAGGAGTGCAAATGTTGTTGGATGCTGTTGTTGATTTTCTTCCTTCACCGTTTGATGCTGGAACTTTAGTTGCTCATCACGTTCATAAAAATGATCACGTTGAAAGAAAAATTGATCTGAAAGAAAAGTTTACTGCATTAGCATTTAAAATTATGACTGATCCTTATGTTGGTAAATTGACTTTTATACGTGTTTATAGTGGTTCTTTAAAAGCTGGTTCATATATTTTTAATTCTGTATCAGACAAAAAGGAAAGGGTTGGTCGTGTTTTGCAAATGCATGCAAATCATCGGGAGGATATGGAGGAAATTAGGACTGGTGATATAGCTGCAATAGTTGGACTAAAACACACTCGTACTGGGGATACTCTTTGTACAGAAGATGATCCAATAATTCTAGAAAAGATGGCATTTCCAGAACCGGTTATTCAAATTGCAATTGAGCCAAAAACGAAAGCTGATCAAGATAAACTTTCTGAGTCGTTAGCAAAGTTAAGTGATGAAGATCCAACTTTCAAAGTAAAGGTTGATGACGAAACTGGACAAACACTCATTAGCGGTATGGGTGAACTTCATCTTGAAATATTAGTTGATAGAATGAAACGTGAATTTAAAGTTGAAGCAAATGTTGGTAAGCCACAAGTTGCCTATAGAGAAACAATTACAAAGGCAGTTGATGCTGAAGGAAAATTTGTTAAACAAACTGGCGGTCGCGGTAAGTATGGACATGTATGGGTAGAACTTTCTCCAAACGAACCTGGAAAAGGATTTGAATTTGAAAATGCAATTGTTGGCGGATCGGTTCCAAAAGAATATATCAATCCGGTTATACAAGGACTTCAAGATTCTATGAGGAACGGAGTTTTGGCTGGCTATCCAGTTGTTGATGTTAAAGCAAAATTGTTTGATGGTTCTTATCATGATGTTGATTCGGATGAAATTTCATTTAAAGTAGCAGCTTCAATGGCGTTTAGAAGCGGTGCTTTAAAAGCTAATCCGATAATTTTAGAACCAATGATGAGTGTCGAAGTTACAACACCCGAAGAATATCTAGGTGATGTAATGGGCGATTTAAATTCAAGACGAGGAAAGATTGAAGGATTTGTTTCTAGAAAAGATGCTCAGGTTATCAAAGCTTTGGTACCACTTGCACAAATGTTTGGGTATGCTACAACACTTCGTTCTATGACTCAAGGAAGAGCAATTTTTTCAATGCAATTTTCACATTATTCAGAGGTACCGAAATCAGTAGCAGAAGAAATTACAGAAAAATTGCAAATAAAGAAAACTTTAGAAACTGTTTAATAAATATTAATTCAATAAGAAAATAAAATTACAAGGAGAGTAACTCGATGGCAAAAGAAAAATTTGATCGTAGTAAACCTCACGTTAACATAGGTACTATCGGACACGTAGACCATGGTAAGACTACTCTTACAGCTGCCATCACCATGGCCTTAGCATTAAAAGGTTTGTCACAAATCAGAACCTTCGATAGTATTGATAATGCCCCTGAAGAAAGAGAAAGAGGTATTACAATTGCTACTGCTCACGTTGAATATTCAACAGAAAATAGACACTATGCACACGTTGACTGTCCAGGTCACGCTGACTATGTTAAAAACATGATCACTGGAGCTGCACAAATGGACGGAGCTATCTTAGTAGTAGCTGCAACTGATGGTCCAATGCCTCAAACACGTGAACATATTTTATTAGCTCGTCAAGTAGGTGTTCCAAAAATGGTAGTATTTATGAATAAAGTTGATGCTGTTGATGATCCAGAATTATTAGACTTAGTTGAAATGGAATTAAGAGAATTATTAAGTAAATATGAATTCCCAGGTGATGAAATTCCAATTATTAGAGGTTCAGCATTGAAAGCTTTAGAGGCTGGTACTTCTAATGCACCTACAACAGATGAAAGATATAATTGTATTTGGGATTTGATGAAATCAGTTGACGAATATATTCCAATACCTGATCGCGATGCTGATAAACCATTCATCATGCCAGTCGAAGACGTTTTCTCAATTACTGGTCGCGGAACAGTTGCTACTGGTAGAGTTGAAAGAGGATCTCTCAAATTGAATGAAGAAGTTGAATTGATTGGTTTAGGAGTTCATAAAAAGACTGTTGTTACTGGTATCGAAATGTTTCGTAAGGAGTTGGATTCTGCAATTGCTGGTGATAATGCTGGTTTATTATTACGCGGTGTTGATAAAAATGAAATTGAAAGAGGAATGGTACTTGCTAAACCAGGTTCTATTACGCCTCATACTATTTTTGAAGGAAAAGTTTATATACTATCAAAAGAAGAAGGTGGAAGACATACCCCATTTTTCAATGGCTACAGACCACAATTTTATTTTAGAACAACTGACGTAACTGGTGTTGCTACTTTACCTGAAGGAACTGAAATGGTTATGCCTGGTGATAGTGTTCAATTAAAAGTAGATTTGATTTCTGAGATTGCTATGGAAGAAGGTTTAAAATTTGCTATTCGTGAAGGCGGTAGAACAGTAGGTGCTGGTTTAGTTACAAAAATTATTAAATAAGAATAATTGCACGTAAGGGGAAAGCAAATGCTTTCCCCTTACTATGTCTGAAATAGGAGATTATTTAAAGTGCCCGGTCAAAAAATTAGAATTAAGCTGAAGTCTTACGACCATATTTTGATTGATAAATCAACTGAGAAAATTATTAAAACTGTTAAAAGTACTGGAGCTATTGTTTCTGGTCCAATTCCTCTCCCAACAAAGAGAACAGTATTTACCGTTTTGAGATCACCGCATGTTGATAAGAAATCTAGAGAGCAATTTGAGATTAGGGCTCACAAAAGAATAATTGATATTCATAACTCAAGTAATAAAACAGTTGATGCGCTAAGTAAATTAGAAATTCCAGCTGGCGTTGATATTGAGATTAAGTTATAGGGAAAATTGAAATGCCTGGTTTGTTAGCTAAAAAATTAGGAATGACCAACATATATTCAGAAGATGGACAGATTATTCCAGTTACTGTTTTAGAAGCTGGTCCTTGTACCGTTTATGCTGTAAAAAATATTGATAAAGATGGATATGAATCCGTTCAACTTGGCTTTGGTGAAAAGAAAGATAAAAAAGTTAACAAGCCACAGTCAGAACAATTTAAAAAGGTCAATTTGAAAGCTCCTCAGTTTTTAAAAGAATTTAGAAATTTTGAAACTGGTCAATTAAAAGTTGGCGATGAAATAAAAGCTGATCTTTTCAAGGTTGGTGATAAAGTTAAAGTTTCTGGAAAATCAAAAGGAAAAGGTTTTCAAGGTGTGATTAAAAGACACGGATTTGGCGGTGTTGGAGGAACAACACATGGTCAAAGTGATAGAGTAAGAGCACCTGGTTCTATAGGTGCAAGTTCTTATCCCTCACGTGTGTTTAAAGGCCAGAAAATGGCTGGCAGAAAAGGTTACGAAAATGTAACTACACGTAATCTTAAAGTTGTAAAAGTTTTATCAGATAAAAATATAATAATGGTAAAGGGTGCAGTACCCGGTTCTGTTAATACAATTGTTGCTATTAATAAATAATATTAATGAATATGAAATTAGAAGTATATAAAACTGACGGATCTAAAAGCGGTGAAGAAGTAGAATTATCAAAAGATATTTTCGAAATCGAACCGAATGATCATGTGTTATATCTAGCTGTAAAAGCTTATTTAGCTAATCAAAGACAAGGTACGCACAAAACTAAAGAGAAACACGAAGTTCGTGGTGGCGGTAAAAAACCTTGGCGTCAAAAAGGAAGAGGCGGTGCTAGAGCTGGTTCTACTCGTTCTCCTCTTTGGATTGGTGGCGGAACAATTTTTGGTCCAAAACCAAGAGACTATCGTCAAAAATTAAATAAGAAAGTTGTTTCTCTTGCAAGAAAATCTGCGTTGTCTTACAAAGCTAAATCAAATCAAATTTTAGTTGTAGAGGATTTTAATTTCGAATCTCCAAAAACAAAAGAGTTTGTAAAAATTCTTAATGCTCTCCAACTTAAAGGTAAGAAGACTTTGTTTCTCACAAATGGAACATTAGAGAACGTTTATAAATCTGGCAAAAATGTTGAACGAATGAACATCCTTGAAGCCAATAACGCTTCAGCTTATGATTTATTGAACAATCAAATTTTATTATTACAGAAAAGCGCTGTTAATTTATTAGAAAGTACATTCAATTAATACGGTTAGAAAATGAAAAGTGTTTTAATACGACCCTTAATAACTGAAAAGATGACTGGAATTAGCGAAAAACAACCAACTAAGTTCGGATTTGTTGTTTCAGTTAATGCTAACAAAATAGAAATTGCTAAAGCATTAAAAGAAAAATTTAATGTTGATGTTGTGAGTGTTAATACTATGACCTACAAAGGAAAAACAAAAACTCAGTTTACTAGAAAAGGTCGTTTCTCAGGTAAAACACCAAAGTTTAAAAAAGCAATTGTAACACTTAAAGAAGGTCAAACCATAGACATTTTTAGTCAAGCATAATGACCTTTGATGCGGAGTTGAATTAAATGGCAATTAGAAAATTAAAACCAGTAACACCTGGAACAAGATTTATGAGTTACGCTTCTTTTGAGGAGATAACAAAAACTACTCCGGAGAAATCGTTGACAAGGGCGATTAAAAAATCTGGTGGTAGAAATAATCTTGGCAGAGTTACTTCTCGTCATCGTGGCGGCGGTCATAAAAGAAAATATAGAGTGATAGATTTTAAAAGAAATAAAACTGGAATTCCGGCAAAAGTTTTTTCAATTGAATATGATCCGAACAGAACATGCAGAATTGCTTTGTTGAATTATGTTGATGGCGAAAAAAGATACATTTTAGCTCCAGATGGATTGAAAGTTGGTGAAACTGTAGTTTCAGGTTCTGGTTCAGAAATAAAAATTGGCAACGCTCTTCCACTGAAAGAAATTCCTTTAGGAAGTTTTGTTCATAATGTTGAATTAAAATCTGGTAAAGGCGGTCAAATCGGAAGATCTGCTGGTACATCTATTCAAGTAATGGCAAGAGAAGGAAGAAATGCTCAGTTAAAAATGCCTTCTGGAGAAGTAAGAATTGTGAGCTCAGATTGTATGGCTACCTATGGTGTTGTAGGAAATACAGACCATGAAAACATAAGTTTAGGTAAGGCTGGAAGAAGCAGATGGTTAGGCAAAAAACCTCATGTTCGTGGCGTCGCAATGAATCCAATAGATCACCCAATGGGTGGTGGTGAAGGAAAAACTTCCGGAGGCGGTCATCCAGTTTCTCCTTGGGGTCAAAAAGCCAAAGGATTGAAAACTAGAAAAAGAAAAAATCGTTCTAACAAATACATTGTTAAAAGAAGAAAATAGATAGAGTAATATATGCCAAGATCAGTTAAAAAAGGTCCTTACATAGACGTGAAACTGTTAAATAAGGTTAGAAAACTCAATGAGACTAATCAGAAAAAAATTGTTAAAACTTGGTCTCGGTCAAGTACTATTTCTCCTGAATTTGTTGGGCACACTATTGCTGTTCATAACGGTAATAAGATGATACCAGTTTATATTTCGGAAAATATGGTTGGTCATAAGTTAGGCGAGTTTTCTCCAACAAGAATTTTTAGAGGTCATCCAGGAACAAAAGCTGAAAAAGCATCCAAGGTAAAATAAATCTTGGTCGAATTAATTGAGGTAAATTAGATGGAAGCAAAAGCGACACACAAATACATAACTTCTTCACCGAGAAAGATGCGATTAGTAATCGATTTGATTAGAGGAAAATCAGTTGATCAAGCAATTGAAATTTTACATTTTTCACCTAAACACGCATCAAAGCCAGCTGAAAAAGTTTTGCGATCTGCTGTTTCAAATTTGATGAACAAAGATGAAAATGCTAAACATGAAATTTCTGGACTTTTCGTTAAAGAAGCTTTTGTTAATCAAGGTCCAACCTTAAAAAGAATTTCGCCAGCTCCGATGGGTAGAGCTTATAGAATTAGAAAAAGATCTAATCATTTAACAATTGTTGTTGCAACAAAAAAGCAATCTTAGGAGGAACTTTTGGGTCAAAAGACAAATCCAATCGGCTTACGGGTTGGAGTAATTAAAGGATGGGAATCAAACTGGTACGAAAATAAAAGTTACGCACCAAAGCTCATCGAAGATAAAAAATTAAGAATCTATATTAGAAAAAGATTACAGAATGCCGGTGTTTCTTCAATTAAGATTGATAGAACTTCTAAGAATATTATTTTAACAATTTACACTTCAAGACCCGGTGTTGTAATCGGTAAAAGTGGAAAAGAGATAGCTCAGATTGAAGAAGAATTAAAAAAATTAACTGATAAAGAAGTAAAAGTTCAGATTACAGAAATTAAGAGACCGGAATTAGATGCATTTTTAGTTGCAGAAAATGTTTCAAGACAAATTGAAGGAAGAATTTCATTTAGAAGAGCAATGAAATCTGCGATTACTTCTGCTATGAGAATGGGTGCCGAAGGAATTAGAGTAATGTGTTCTGGCAGATTAGGCGGTGCTGAAATGGCGCGTACTGAACAATATAAAGAAGGTAGAATTCCACTTCATACATTAAGAGCTGACATTGATTATGCTACTGCTACAGCTCAAACAATCTATGGAGCAATTGGAATAAAAGTATGGATTTGTCGCGGTGAAATTTTAGGTAATAGGGCTACAGAATAAAGTACTAGCAAAAAGTTTTAGGAGTTTTTCTCATGTTAATGCCAAAAAGGGTAAAATATCGTAAAGCACATAGAGGTAGAAGATCTGGTAAAGCTACCCGTGGTCATCTTGTAAATTTTGGTGATTATGGATTGAAAGCTATGGAACCAGCATGGATTACTAGCAGACAAATTGAAGCTTGCCGTGTTGCATTATCGCGTCATATGAAAAGAGACGGAAAAGTTTGGATCCGCATTTTTCCTGATAAACCAGTTACTAAGAAACCACTTGAAACCAGAATGGGTAAAGGAAAAGGTGCTCCAGAATTTTGGGTTGCTGTAATTTTACCTGGTAGAATTATGTTTGAAGTTGGCGGTGTTGATCGAGCAACAGCACATGAAGCATTGAAAGTAGCTTCTCACAAACTGCCAATTAAAACAAAAATAGTTCAAAGACCGGATTTAGAATCATAAAAGGATTTTGACGAAATGAAGATTTATGAAATACGAGAAATGTCCACAGATGAAATCAAGAAGAGAATTCTTGAAGAACAAAAAAATATTGTGGATTTAAGATTTCAACATGAATTAAAAAATTTAACAAACACTTCAAAATTGCGTCTTGTAAAAAAAGATATTGCAAAAATGAAAAGTGTTCTTAAAGAGCGTGAGTTACAAGAAGCAGCAAACTCGAAGGAAAAAAAATAAGGAGATAATGTCTATCCATGGAGACTAGAAATTCCAGAAAAGTTAGGATTGGTACTGTTGTAAGCAACAAAATGCATAAGAGTATTATTGTTGCAATTGAAAGACGTGTTGCACATCCTATCTACAAGAAATATTTCAAGAAAACAACAAGGTTGATGGCTCACGATGAAAAAAATGAATGTGGATTGGGTGATGTTGTTAAATTGATGGAAGTACGTCCTTTGAGTAAAAGAAAAAAATGGCGCTTAATTGAAATAGTTGAAAAAGCTAAATAGCCCTTGGCTTATAATAAAAGTTTGATGAGGAGCTGATAAATAATGATACAAGAAGAAACAAATTTAATTGTAGCAGATAATTCCGGTGCAAAGAAAGTAAGATGTATTAGAGTGCTTGGTGGCAGCAACAGAAGATATGCTAGTGTTGGTGATGTAATTGTTGTAAGTGTTAAGACTGCAATACCAGGCGGCGGAGTTAAAAAAGGTGAAGTATCTCGTGCTGTAATTGTAAGAACAAAAAAAGAGGTAAGACGCAACGATGGATCCTATATTCGCTTCGATGAGAATGCGGCAGTGCTTTTAAATGCTCAAGGCGAACCACGCGGAACTCGTATTTTTGGACCAGTCGCAAGAGAATTAAGAGATAAAAAATTTATGAAAATAATTTCTCTGGCTCCAGAGGTTTTATAGAGGTTGATTAAAAATGAAAATTAAAAAAAATGATAATGTAATTGTAATTTCCGGAAACTATAAAGGTAAAACTGGGAAAGTATTAAAAGTTTTTCCGTCAGATAGTAGAGTTATTATTGAAGGTGTTAATTTGAGGAAGCGTCACACTAAACCAAATCAGAAAAATCCTCAAGGCGGTATTGTTGAAAAAGAAGCACCGGTTCATGTATCTAATGTAATGTTGTTAGATCCAAAAACTAATGAACCTACAAAAATTGGCGCAAAAATAATTATTGACGATAAAACTGGTAAAAAGAGAAGAGTTAGAGTTAGCAAAATTAGCGGCGAAATGCTGACATAAAATTTCAAGGATTAATAATCGTAATGGCAAAGCAAAAAGAAAACAAAGATCAAAAAGAACAGAAACCGAAAGCTGGCGCAGAGAAAAAAGAAAAAGTTGTTGAAGAAAAAATTCCAGCTAGGTTGAAGCAAAGATACGTAAAAGAGATTGTTCCAAAATTAAAAGAACAATTCAATTATTCTAGTACGATGGAAGTCCCAAAACTTGATAAAATTGTTGTTAACATGGGTGTTGGCGCTGCTGTTCAAGATTCAAAAATTTTAGAAGAAGCAGTTAAAGATCTTGAAACAATTACCGGTCAAAAATCTTCTGTTAGACAAGCAAGAAAATCGATCTCTAATTTTAAACTTAGAGAAGGGATGAAGATTGGAGCAAAAGTTACCTTACGTAATGAAAGAATGTATGAATTTTTAGATCGGTTTATTTCAATTGCGTTGCCAAGAGTTAGAGACTTTAGAGGTGTATCTGATAAATCATTTGATGGAAGAGGAAACTATACACTAGGAATTAAAGAACAAATTATTTTTCCCGAAATTAATGTTGATAAGGTTACGAAAATTTTAGGAATGGATATTACCTTTGTAACTACTGCAAAGTCGGATAAAGAAGCATACGAATTATTAAATGCATTCGGTATGCCTTTCAGAAAAAAAGAAATTAATTAAAGGTAAACAATGGCAAGAAAAAGTTTATTAGCAAGAGAAGCAAAAAAACGAAGACTTTATGCTAAGTATGCTGAAAAAAGAAAAGAATTAAAAGCTAAAGGTGATTTTGAAGCTCTTCAAGCTTTACCAAGAAATTCATCACTATCTCGTGTGCATAATAGATGTCAAATAAGCGGTAGACCGAGAGCATATTATAGAAAATTTGGTGTCTCTCGTTTAGTTTTAAGAGAAATGGCTTTACATGGAATTATTCCAGGTGTAAAGAAATCAAGTTGGTAAAAGAGGAGAATTGTAAATGCCCGTAACAGATCCGATATCAGATTTTTTAACAAGAATTAGAAATGCTGTTAAAGCCAGAAAGAAATTTGTAGATATTCCTTCTTCTAAAACAAAAGTTGGACTGGCAGAAATTCTGAAGAATAATAGATTTATTAGAGATTTTAATGTTATAGAAGACAACAAACAAAATATTTTAAGAATTCATTTACAATATTTAAAAGGTATTTCTTCTATAACTGGATTGAAGAGAATTAGTACGCCAGGATTACATACTTATGTTGGAAAAGACGAGTTACCGAAAGTATTAAATGGTTTAGGAATTGCTATTATTTCAACCCCAAAGGGATTACTAACTGATAAACAAGCAAAACAAGAAGCAGTTGGCGGAGAAGTAATCTGCCATGTTTGGTAAATTTTTAACAAGTTTGAATGAGGTTCAAAAGTGTCGCGTATAGGTAAAAAACCGATTCCAATTAAAGATGTAACTGTTACAAAAGATAATAGTAATATAAAGGTAAAAGGAAAACTTGGCGAGTTATCGATGCAAGTTCATCCCAATATGAAGGTTGAAGTAACAAAAGATGAAATTGTTGTTACACGTCCGGATGATTCCAAAGAAAATAGATCCTTACACGGATTAACAAGAGCGTTATTGAATAATATGGTTAAAGGTGTATCTGAAGGTTATACAAAATCTTTGGATATAGTTGGCGTTGGCTATAGAGCAGAGGCTAAAGGGAATGCAATATTATTTAACTTGGGTTATTCACATCCAATTTATTTTATGCCTCCAGATGGAATTAAAATAGAAGTACCAGCACCAACTCAAATAAAAATTAGTGGAAATGATAAAGAATTAGTTGGAATGATAGCTGCAAAAATTAGATCATTCAAAAAACCTGAGCCTTATAAAGGTAAAGGTGTTAAATATTCGAATGAAAAAATTATTCGTAAAGCTGGTAAGACGGCGGGCAAATAATCAGGAGAGATTAAAAAATGTTCTTAAAGGATAATAAGAAAAGAGCAAGAAAAAAAGCACGAGTGAGAAGAAAAATTAGCGGAACTGCTGAAAGACCAAGATTAAGTGTTTTCAGAAGTTTAAATCATATATATGCTCAAGTAATTGATGATAATAATAAAAATACATTAGCAGCAGCATCAACAAAAGATAAGGAATTAGCTGACGAATTAAAGACTTCTAAAGGGAAAGCTTCAAAAAGTAAATTAGTTGGAATGCTGTTAGCCAAACGAGTTCTTGATAAAGGTATAAATGCAGTTGTTTTTGATCGAAGCGGATATCAATACCAAGGTAGAATAAAAGCACTTGCTGAAGGCGCTCGTGAAGGCGGATTGAAATTTTAAATCACTGCCGGGTCGTCTAATGGCAGGACAGCGGCCTTTGGAGCCGTATGTGGAGGTTCGAATCCTCCCCCGGCAGCTGTAAAAAATAATAATTAAGAATGACAGAATTAGAGGAGTTACTAAATTGAATTTTAAGTACAAAAAAGTTTCTGGATTAGAGAACCTCAAAGAAAAAATTGTGCACATTAACAGAGTTGCAAAAGTTGTTAAAGGTGGTAGAAGGTTCAGCTTTAATGCGATAGTAGTAGTTGGAGATGGGAATGGCCACGTTGGTGTTGGGCTAGGAAAAGCAAACGAAGTAACTGATGCAATTTCCAAAGGGATAGATGACGCAAAGAAGAATGTCTTTAGAGTTTCAATAGTAAAGGGGACTATACCTCATTCAATAATTGGAAAATTTGGAGCCGGGCAAGTATTATTAAAACCAGCATCGCCAGGTACCGGACTTATTGCCGGCGGCGGTGTGCGTGCAGTTCTTGAAGCAGCTGGTGTTCAGGATATATTAACAAAGTCATTGGGTTCTTCAAATCCACATAATCAAGTGAAAGCTACTTTAAATGCATTGCTAAATTTAGTAGATGCAAGAACTATGGCAGCAAAACGTGGAATGAAAGTAAATGAGTTGTTTAATTTATCAATTCAAGCAAGTTAAACAACGAGGATCAAATGGCTAAAAAATTAAGAATAACTCAGACTGGCAGTGTTATTGATAGACCACTAAGACAAAAGGCAACGATAAAAGCTTTAGGTTTGGGCAGACCAAATTATAATGTAATTCATAATGATACTCCTCAGATTAGAGGAATGATTAAAAAAGTATCACATCTTGTGAAAGTTGAAGAATTGGAAGCATAGGAGACAAATGAGCTATCTAAGTAATCTGAGACCTGCAAAAGGATCAAATAAAAAAGTAAAAAGAATTGCAAGAGGCGAAGGATCAGGGCATGGCGGTACAGCAACACGTGGAATGAATGGACAAAGATCACGTTCTGGTGCAAAATATAGAGCATGGTTTGAAGGCGGTCAAATGCCATTGCAAAGACGAGTTCCTAAAAGAGGTTTTAAAAGTCCATTCAGAGTTGAATATCAAGTTGTAAACTTAAATCGTTTACAAAGCTTAGTTGATAACAAAAAGATTGAAGATGGAATTATCAACGCTGTATCTTTATATAAAAATAAAGTTATATCAAAAGCAGTAGCACCATATAAAATACTTGGTGTTGGTGAATTAAAAGCAAAATTAAATGTAGAAGCACATGCATTTAGTGCTTCTGCAAAAGAAAAAATTGAATCAGTTGGCGGAACTATAAAAGAGATTAAATTTTAATGGCTACTTTTCAAGAAACTTTCCGAAACATTTTTAAAATTCATGAATTGAGGCAAAGAATTTTATACACTCTTGCCTTATTATTTATTGTAAGAGTTGGGACACATGTTACTGTGCCTGGGATTGACTCTTACTTACTTAATTCAGCAATGGCAAATACAACTTCCGATAATTTATTTGGTTTATATGACTTATTTGTTGGAGGCGCATTTCGTAATGCTGCTATTTTTGCTTTAGGCATCATGCCATACATATCTGCATCAATTATTTTACAATTAGCTGGTGCGGTTGTACCATACATCCAAAAATTACAGCGCGAAGGTGAAGAAGGCAGAAAAAAAATTAATCAGTGGACACGATATGGTACTGTCCTTATTTCTGCATTCCAAGCTTGGGGTGTAACAATACACCTTATGAATCTTCAATATAATAATGCACACATTGTCCCAGATGCTGTGAGAGGTTTTACTTGGACTTTATCGACGGTCATTTTATTAGTAGCTGGAACGATGTTTATTATGTGGATGGGTGAACAAATTACGGAGAAAGGGATTGGAAACGGAATTTCCTTAATTATATTTATTGGAATCATTGATCGTTTCCCATATTCAATATTAGATGAATACAGATTAATTTCAGCTGGACAAAGGAACTTGGTAATCGAAGTTGTAATATTAGCATTCATGGTTTTAGTTATTGCTGGCGTTGTTTTAGTTACTCAAGGTACAAGAAGAATTCCAGTGCAGTATGCTAAGAGGGTAGTTGGAAGAAAAGTGTATGGTGGAGTAACCCAATATATTCCATTACGCGTGAATACAGCTGGTGTTATGCCAATTATTTTTGCTCAATCCATTATGTTCATTCCAAGTACTTTATTATCATTTTTTCCTAATAATGAATTTGTTGCATCAATTGCTGGTTATTTTTCTTGGGAATCATTTACGTATTCACTTATTTATGCAATAATGATAGTGTTCTTTACTTATTTTTATACAGCTATTGCATTTAATCCGCAAGATGTTGCTGAAAATATGAAAAAACAAGGTGGTTTTATTCCTGGTATACGTCCAGGGAAACAGACTGCAGATTTTATAGATAACATTTTAACAAGAATTACATTACCAGGTTCGATCTTTTTGGCAATTGTAGCAATTCTTCCAGCATTTGTTTCAAAGTTTGGTGTATCTGGTAGTTTTGCGCAATTTTTTGGAGGCACCAGTTTGTTAATTGTCGTTGGAGTTGCATTAGATACATTGCAGCAAATAGAATCTCATTTGTTAATGCGCCACTACGATGGATTTATGAAAGCTGGTAAATTAAAAGGAAGAAGATTTTAAGACAGCTTTGATGTGGTTTTAATAAAAACAAAAAAAGAAATTGATTTTATAAGAGAAAGCTGTCAGATAGTAGCAGAAGTATTACAATTAATGAAGCGTTATGCCAAACCTGGTATAACGACCATTGAACTGGATAAAATTGCCGAGGATTATATCTTAAGCAATAATGCAAGACCAGCATTCAAGGGATATTCACAAGCTGGTTCTTTTGATTTTCCGGGTTCAATTTGTTCTTCAGTTGATGATGAAGTTGTTCACGGTATTCCCGGGAATAGAATTCTAAATGAAGGTGAAATAATTTCAATTGATGTTGGTGTCGAGAAAAACCAATATTTTGGTGATGCCGCACTAACAATTGCAATTGGAAAAATTTCTGATGAAAAACAAAAATTAATGAACTCAACAGAAAAATCACTTTACTTAGGTATTGTAGAAGCAAATATCGGAAATAAGATTGGTGATATTGCTTATGCAATTCAAAGCGAAGTTGAGAGTAATGGTTTTTCAGTTGTAAGAGATTTATGCGGGCATGGTGTTGGAAAACACCTTCATGAAGATCCACAAATTCCGAATTACGGGAAACGTGGGACGGGAACTTTGATTAAAAATGGAATGACGCTGGCAATTGAACCAATGATCAATTTAGGTTCTTTTAAAGTTTATGTTGAAGATGATGGCTGGACAGTGAAGACTAGTGATGGACTTCCATCAGCACATTTTGAACATACTATAGCAATAATTGACGGCAAAGCAGAAATTTTAACTAAGTGTTGATAAATGGCAAAACAAGGTCCAATAAAAGTAGATGGTGTTGTAACAGAAACATTGCCAAATGCTCATTTTAAAGTAAAACTTGATAATGGACATGAAATACTTGCACATATATCTGGAAAAATGAGAATGCACTTCATAAAAATATTAGTAGGTGATAAGGTTGCAATAGAACTATCACCTTATGATTTGAATAAAGGCAGAATAACATATAGGTATAAATAACGGAGAAGAGATGAAGGTTAGAGCTTCCGTAAAAAAATTGTGTGAGCACTGCAAGATAATTAAGAGAAAAGGTGTAGTGCGCGTAATTTGTAAAAATCCAAAACACAAACAAAGACAAGGTTAAAACGAGGAGGAACAAGATTTGGCTCGTATAGCTGGCATAGATTTACCAAAACAAAAAAAAGTTTACATCGGATTAACTTATATTTTTGGAATTGGAAGAACATCTGCATTGAACATACTTTCACAAGCAAATGTAGATGCCAATAAAAAAATAAGCGAATTAACTGAAGAAGAAGTTGCAAAAATTCGTTCTGTTATGACTGCAGACTATAAAGTAGAAGGTGCACTCAGAAGCGAAGTACAGCAAAATATTAAACGCTTAATGGATATTGGTTCATATAGAGGTTTAAGACACAGACGCGGTTTACCAGCTAGAGGTCAAAGAACAAGAACTAATTCCAGAACTCGAAAAGGAAAACGTAAAACAGTTGCCGGCAAGAAAAAAACTCCGGCTAAGAAGTAATAAATAAATGAGGAGCTACATTGGCTAAGGTAGTTAAAAAGACTAAAAAGAAAGTACACGTAGATGCTGTTGGTGTTGCTCATATAAAAGCTTCATTCAATAACGTGGTAGTTACAATTACAGATATTTATGGAAATACAATTTCCTGGTCGTCTGCTGGAAAAAATGGTTTTAAAGGATCCAGAAAAAACACACCATTTGCTGCACAAGTTACAGCTGAAGCTGCAGCTAAAGAAGCACACGATCTTGGATTGAGAAAAGTTGATGTATTTGTAAAAGGACCTGGTGCTGGAAGAGAAGCCGCAATACGGGCATTGAATGTTGCCGGTTTGGATATTTTATCAATAAAAGATAACACTCCAATTCCTCACAATGGTTGCAGACCACCAAAACGCAGAAGAGTTTAAGGAGAAATAATTAGATGGCAAGATATACTGGGTCAAGTTGCAAATTATGCAGAAGAGAGAGGCAAAAATTATTTTTAAAGGGATCAAAATGCCATTCCGAAAAATGCCCTTTAGATAAAAGAAATTATGCACCTGGTCAACATGGTTTGACTCGTAGAGCTAAATTTTCTGAATTCGGAGTTCAGCTTCGGGAAAAACAAAAAGTTAAAAGAATTTACGGATTGCAAGAAACTCAATTCCGTAATTATTTCGAAAAAGCAACAAGACAAAAAGGGATAACTGGTTCAAATCTTGTTAAGCTTCTTGAGAGAAGACTTGATAATACCATCTATCGTCTTAGCTTTGCTGCCTCTAGAAAAGCAGCAAGACAATTAGTATTGCATAGACATTTTACTGTGAATGGACAAATTGTTGATATTCCCTCATTTTTACTTGCTCCTGGTGATGTAATATCAGTACGTGACAAAAGTAAAAAGCTTGATGCAGTTCATGATTCTTTAAGAAAAACCAAAGATAATGTTTACAGTTGGTTGTCAGTTGATAAAGCAACTCTTTCAGGTACCTTTCTAAATGTTCCGGAAAGAGAAGATATTCCGCTTAATGCAAATGAACAATTAATTGTAGAATTATATTCTAAGTAATTTTTAAAATTTAATAGAGGATACTAAATGAGCTATCCGTTTTTAAAACTGCCTGAAGGCGTAATACAAGATGAATCCTCAAAAAGTGCTACTTTTGGAAGATTTTCTATACAACCGTTGGAAAGAGGATTCGGAGTTACACTAGGAAATTCATTAAGAAGAGTACTTTTATCCTCGCTTGCCGGGTCAGCAATTATTGCTGTAAAAATCGAAGGTGTATTGCACGAGTTTTCAACTGTTCCTGGGGTTATTGAAGATGTAACTGAAATAATCCTTAATCTTAAAAAAGTTAGGATGAGAGTTATTAACAAAAAAACATTAGGATGCGAAATTTCACTTACTGGTGCTAAAGAATTCAAAGCTAAAGAAATTCAAAATGTATGTCCTGATGTTGAAATTTTAAATCCAGAACTTTTGATTGCTCGATTAAATGCTGATGCAAAACTAAATATGGAATTAAAATTTGGAACCGGAAAAGGATATGTTCCTTCAAACGAACAAAAAATTCCAGAGATGACAATTGGGACAATACCGATAGACTCAATATTTACACCAATTGTTAATGTTAAATATGATGTTGAGAATGTTCGTATCGGTGAAAAAAATGATTTCGAGAAATTAGCTCTTGAAATTACAACCGACGGTTCAATTACACCAGAAGAAGCATTATCATGTTCATCAAAAATAATGAAAGATCATATTCAGTTATTCATCAATTTTGATGCTGAGCCAGAAGAAGAAAAAGTAGAGACAGAAAAAGATGCTGAAACAGAAAGATTGAGAAAAATACTTTCTACAAGTGTAGATGATCTTGAATTAAGTGTTCGTTCTCATAATTGCTTGAAAGCAGCTAACATTAAATCATTAGGTGATTTAGTAAGACGCGATGAAAATGAAATGTTGAAGTTCAGAAATTTTGGTAGAAAATCTTTAGCAGAATTAATTGAAATAGTCGATAATTATGGTTTAGAATTTGGAATGGAAGTCGATAAATATCTAGAAGAAAAAAAAGAAAATAACTAGTACTTTACTGAAGGTTTAATAATGAGACACAGAGTTAAAGGTCGAAAATTAAGTAGAACATCGGAACATAGACGTGCAACATTAAGGAATCTTGCAACATCGTTATTAAGGCACAAAAAAATCAAAACAACTGTTGCTAAGGCAAAAGAATTAAGATCATTTGTTGAGCCATTAATTACAAAAGCTAAAAGTGATTCTGTTGCTGCAAGACGACATGTTGCTGATTTTATTAAGGAAAAAAGTGTTGTAAAAGAGTTGTTTACCGATATAAATGCAAAAGTTGGTGAAAGACCCGGAGGTTATACTCGCATTGTTCGTTTAGGACAAAGAAAAGGCGATGCTGCTGAGCTTGCGATAATTGAACTTGTTGATTATAGTGGAGTATTAAAGCCTAAACAATCTAAAAAAGCTAAAAGTGAAAAAGTAGAACCTGAAGTTGAAGAAGCAAAAATTGTTTCTGAAGAGGTAAATGAAGAAGTAAAACCGAAGAAGAAAGCTTCAAAAACTTCGAAAAAGAAAAAAGAAGAATCTGAAGAAAAGGAAACGAAGAAGAAAAAAGCAGCGCCGAAAAAAACTACAACAAAGAAAACAACTAAGAAGAGTTAATTTGATTTTTTGAATGTATCAAAAAAGGCAGTTTCAACTGCCTTTTTTGTTTTAAATCTCGAACTCGAAATAGACATGCATTATTTTGTTAATAATTATATTTGTGTATGAATAAGATTGAATTTTATAAAGCTATTTATAACTTGACTGAATTACCAAAAAGACAGTTATCAACAATCGTTCTTTGTGGTAGGTCTAATGTTGGAAAATCATCTTTTATAAATTGTTTATTTAGTCCTCAAAAAGTTGCAAAAACTAGTTCTACGCCAGGTAAAACAAGATCTATCAATTATTATTTAGTTGATGATAAAATTTATTTAGTTGACTTACCTGGATTTGGATATGCAAAGGTATCCAAAACTGAAAGAGAATACTGGCAGAAAATTATTGAAAAATATTTTGTTATGAACGATTCGATTATCTTAGCTTTTCACATCGTAGATAGCCGGCACGAACCAACTGAATTGGATGATATGCTACATCAGTTTCTTGTTAACCATAATATAAGCTTTGCCGTAATCTTGAATAAAATTGATAAGCTGAAGCAGTCTGAAATTGCTCAGCTTAAAAGAAAGTCGATAGACTATTATCCAAATCTTGAATTCGAAAAGAATTTATTTCATTTCTCATCAACCAAGGGAATAGGAAAGAAAGAAATTTTTTCTCTGCTAGAATCTCAGCTTTTATGAAAAATTGACAAAACTTTATTATTATTGAATGAAAATTTGTAAAAAATTGACAATTCAATAAATCTGGCGGTTGGATGGAGTTTTCCGACAAACACAAAAAACGCATTTTAATTTTTTTGTTAATTCCTATACTCATTGCTGTTCCGTTTTTTACCGAAGATTTATATATGAAATTAATTGCCGGTATAATTTTACTTGTTTATATCGGATTTATTATTTTTTTGCGGGACTTACCAAAGCAAGAATCATCACAAATGACCAATGGATTCGATGATATAGAAATTGATGATGAGGAAAAACTTATTAATGGGAATTACAAACCAGACCATGGGGAAGATTTTAAAATTGTCTCGTCCACTAAAAACTTAGAATTTATAACATCAGAAAGTCTGAATCGATCTTTTGGAAATGGGAAAAAAGAATTTTTCAAACCGCAAGATTTTAAAGAAAATTTTGAAAAAATTGTTCATGAAGAATTACCGAGAGATGTTAGTCACGACGAACAATTTGGGTTTGTTTTAGAAAAAATTCTACATGTTGTTAAAGATTCTTTCATGGCACATACAGCAGCTTTTTTCTGGTTCAATAAGAATAAAAAAAGATTAACACTTGAAAGGTATGTTTCAAGTTCTTCAAAAATTGCCAAGCAAAAATTTGATTTAGTTGATGATATCCTTGGTAAGATTATTCAAAAAGAAGAACCTGAAGTATTCGATGTATCATCTACTGCTGAACAAGATGTTATAAGATATTATACTTCTCCTCAGGGAATTAAAAGCTTTTTGGGTGTTCCCTTGTTTTATGGAAAATCACTTACGGGAATTTTTGTTCTTGATTCTAAAGTAACAGATGCTTTTGGCATTGAACACATTTATGCTTTAGGCAGAATTGTAAGAGTAATTTCTGTTATAATAACCTTATTTGAAGAAAAGTATTCCGATTCACAATCTGAGAGACGTTTAAATGCATTACTTGGCGTTATTAATTTCGATAAAAAATTTGAATCGGAGACTGACTTGTACAATGCTATTGAAAATGCGATACATGGATTATTAGAATGGGACGCATTTACATTTGTTTCTTATCTGCCATTAGAACATAAATTCAAAACTGCACGAATAATTAATAAGACATCTTTAAAATATATTGGACAAAACTTAGAAATTGATTTAACCGGCACCTTAGTTGGTAAATCGATTCTAAGCTCTTCGCCGGTTAAAATTGATGATACAACCGAAACTGAGCTACCACGATTTTCTAAAAATGAAGATGTCAGTTTTGATGGTTCTTTTTTAGCTATTCCTCTTTTGTATGACGAACAGAATTATGGAGTATTGTGCTTCGAAAGTTTAAAAAAGAATGTATACTCTAACAGCGAAGTAAATTTTATTAAGAATTCAACAAAAATATTTGCTTTTATTCTTCATTCACATTCCACTATTAGCATATTGAAGAATTTACTTTCAGTCGATATTGAAACTAGAACACTTAATTATGACTCCTTTAGAGAAAGACTTGCAATTGAATTAGTTAAAGGAAAAGAACTAAATGTACAAAGCGCCATTAGTTTGATACGAGTTGATGATTTTCTTGCACAAGAATCATTATTTGAGCATGACCCCTTCCCAAAAGTTTTACGAGCGGTATCACAAATGATCAGAGAGGAGATGACACCTTTTAATATCTTAGGACGTATAAGTGAAAAAATATTTGCGGTTTATTTTTTCAACTTGTCATCTAAAGAAGTTTTTCTCTGGTCAGAAAAGTTAAGAATTAAAATTGCACGAAAACCAATTGCCGTTGTATCGAAGCAAACTACTTTCACAGTTTCGATTGGCGTTGCATCCACAACTGGTAAAACAGACATTCAAGAAGTTTTACATGATGCAGAATTAGCACTTAAGAAAGCACTTGAAAAAGGCGGAAACTCAGTTAAATCTACAAGCTAACCTTATTGAATAATTTTATAGTAATAATATTGGATGGTGTTGGAGTTGGGGAATTGCCAGATGCTATCAATTATCAAGATGAAGGAAGTAATACTTTATCAAATTTAGCTACTGCTGTTGGCGGAATTTTATTACCCAATCTTGAATCACTTGGTCTAGGAAATATTATCCCAATTATGGGAATTAATCCACAAATTAATCCCCGTGCTTCTTTCGGAAAACTTGCTGAAAAATCTAAAGGAAAAGATTCCACAACGGGACATTGGGAATTGGGAGGTATAATCACTGAAAAAGAATTCCCAGTTTACCCAAATGGATTTCCAGCGGATGTAATAAATAAGTTTTTGTCAGAAACAAAAATGAAGGGATACTTAGCCAATTATGCCTCCTCAGGAACAAAAATTATTTTACAATTAGGCGATGATCATATACGCACTGGATTTCCGATTATATATACTTCTGCCGATTCAGTATTTCAAATTGCTGCTCACGAAGATGTAATATCACTGGAACGATTATATGAAATTTGTATGATCACTCGTAAAAAAGTTATGGTTGGTGATCATGAAGTAGGAAGAATAATAGCTCGCCCATTTATTGGGAGTACTGGCAATTATTCGAGAACAACGAATCGGAAAGATTTTTCAGTCGATCCGCCTTCAAAAACAATTTTAAATTTTTTAAAGGATGAAGGGATTGAAACAATAGCAATTGGAAAAATTAATGATCTATTTAATTACAATGGGATCACTACTCAAATTAAATCTAAGTCTAATATTGAAGGGATTCAAGCTATAATCAAAGCAGCTCAAGAGAAATCAAACTCATTAATTATTGCTAACTTAGTTGATTTTGATGTTTATTATGGTCATAGAAATGATCCGGTTGGTTTTGCAAACGCATTAAAAGAATTTGATGACAACTTACCAAATATTCTTGCATGTTTGAAGGAATCAGACAGACTCATTTTAACTGCTGATCATGGGAATGATCCTACTACTCCTAGTACGGATCATAGTAGAGAATATGTTCCACTGTTATTCTACAAGGTTAGTTCAGGCGGCAAAAATATTGGAGTTCGTTCTTCTTTTGCAGATGTTGCCCAGACAATTGCACATTTTTTCAAAGTTAACAATAACCTCAGAGGAATTAGTTTTTTGAATGACTAGAATTAAAAAAAATACTAATCTTTTAATAAATAAAATCACAAATCAACAAGTCGAAGAATCAAAGCTAATTGAAAGAATAATGATTAAACAATCATTACCAATTGATGTTGTTAAAAACTTTCGTAAATCACGCGGTACTTTTTCAAATCTTAAAATAAATTATTAAAATTAAATGCAGACAAAAGATGTAAATGAATATTTAATTGACACTGATATTTTAGTCGAGCATTTGACCAATAGAAAATATAATGAATTGTCTATTTTGGAATCTCTAATGATCGATGGCATCTGTTTTACAACAGTACTTAATGCGTCTGAAATATTTTATCGTTCAGAGAATGAAACTAATGCATTAAATATTAAATCCTTATTGAGTGCATTGAAAATATTAGGATTACATTCACGATACAGTTTGAACATTTCAGATTTTTTTAATAAAGTTGCAAACGTGCGTGACGCTTTAATGTGTGTAACTGCTAAGATTAACAGACTTCCGATTGTTACTTTAAATGAAAAAAGATATAAAAACAGTAGTGTAAAAATAATTAACCCATTAAAAATGCGAGGTAAATCTGATACTCGGAAAAGTTATAGGGACAGTTTGGTCAACTAGAAAAGATGAGAATTTAGTTGGAGCAAAATTTTTGATTGTAAGGCAGTTAGACTTAGACTATACTCCTAAACAAGCAACCGTAATTGCCGTTGATTCTGTTGGAGCTGGAGTTGGTGAAGTCGTGCTTGTTGCTCAGGGAAGTTCTGCTCGCCAAACAACATTTACTAAAAATAAACCAGTTGATGCGGTGATTATGGCTATTGTTGATAAGCTGGATGTTTCAGTTAATGAAAAAAAGTAATAAGTTGATATGTATCTAGGAAAAGTGATTGGTACAATTTGGGCGACTAAAAAGTATGATGCTGTTGTTGGATATAAAATGCAATTTGTGCAGCCTTTAAATGGCAGTTTAGAAAAAACTGGAGATCCAATTATTGCATTAGACACGATTGGCGCTGGACCAGGTGAAATTATTTATTATATTACTGCTAGTGAAGCTGTTATACCCCTCGATGTGGACATGGCTCCAGTTGATGCTTCAATTGTTGGAATAGTTGATTCTATTCATGTAGAAAAAAAATGAGGCATTTGTGAAAATTACGAAACAATTTACAAATAGAGAAAGTCAATCACTCGATAAATACTTGCAAGAAATTGGTAAAGTTGATCTATTAACTCCTGATGATGAAATAGATCTTGCAAAAAGGATTAAAAAAGGCGATCAAATTGCATTAGAAAAACTTGTTAAAGCCAATCTTCGATTTGTTGTTTCTGTAGCAAAACAATATCAGAACCAAGGTTTATCCCTTGGAGATTTAATCAACGAAGGTAACTTAGGATTAATTAAAGCTGCAAAAAGGTTTGATGAAACACGTGGTTTTAAATTTATTTCTTATGCAGTTTGGTGGATACGTCAATCAATCTTACAAGCTTTAGCAGAGCAATCAAGAATAGTAAGACTTCCACTAAATAGGGTTGGTGCTTTAAATAAAATCGGCAAAGCTTACAGTAACCTTGAGCAAGAATTTGAAAGAGAACCAAGTGCTCATGAACTCGCACAAGAATTGCAGATGGATATTAGTGAAGTATCTGATACACTTAAAATATCTGGCAGACATGTTTCAATGGATGCACCATTTACGCAAGGAGAAGAAAATAGACTTCTTGATGTCCTTGAAAGTGATGAAATTCCATCTCCTGATTTTACTCTAATGTCCGATTCACTTCGAAAAGAAGTTGAACGTGCTCTTTCAACCTTAAATGAAAGAGAGTCTGAGGTTATAAAATTATATTTTGGTTTAAATAAAGAACATTCACTAACACTTGAAGAAATTGGTGAAAAATTTAATCTAACTAGGGAAAGAGTGAGACAAATAAAAGAAAAAGCTATAAGAAGGTTAAGACATGCATCCAGAAGCAAAAACCTTCGCTCTTACCTTGGTTAAAGAATTATAAATGAATTTGAATTGGAATAAAATATTTTTCGTTGTTTTAATTTTATCTATTATAATTATTGGGTGCAGTTCTTCAACTACCTCGCAGAGATATAATCAACCAAAACCAACTAGCGAACAAAAACCCTCAAAGAAAGTTCGATTTACATCCGCCGATTCAACCGAAGTAAAAGAAAAAACTAGCAGACAAGAGACAATAACTTATAAAAATATTCCAGACAGTGTTTATGTTGAATTCGATGAAATACCAATTGAATCAAATCCAGTTGATAAATCAAAGTTTGTAGCTAATTACAGCAAATTGCAGAATTTTAATATTGCTCTGACTAATCGAGAAAAAATCTTGTTTGAAGTTATTAAATATTTGGATACACCTTATAAATACGGCGGTAATTCTAAAAACGGAATTGATTGTTCTGCTTTTACAAAAGAAGTATATCAAAGCTCAATTGCTATTGAATTACCACGTACAGCACGTGAACAATACATGGTTGGTGAAAAAATTGCAAAAGAGGAATTAAAATTTGGAGACCTTATTTATTTTAATACAACAAAAAGAACGTTCCCAGGTCATGTTGGAATTTATTTAGGCGAAGATCAGTTTGTTCATGCGAGTCGAAGTTTAGGAGTTTCTGTATCTTCACTGAGTGAATCATATTATAAGAAGAGATTTGTTGGTGCTAGACGAATCGAAAAGTTGGATTGAAATGTTATATTGATATTAAAGGTTTGTCCAACAAATATTAAATTTTGTAGGAAATACTCTCTCCTAAAAAAAATCTATGCAGTTAATTAATTCTTCTTTAAATGTTCCTTTCAATGATAAATTATTATTAATTGAAATTAAGACGAGTTTGCCTTAATTTTTCATATATAACAATAATTTTTCGGAGAATAAAATGGATTATAGAATTGAAACTGATAGCATGGGTGAGATACAAGTACCAGTTGACAAATATTACGGGGCACAAACTGCTCGTTCATTAATGAATTTTAAAATTGGCGGTGAAAGATTCCCCGCTGAAATGATTAGAGCTTTAGGAATTGTTAAGAAAGCTGCTGCATTTGTTAATAATGAACTAGGAATTCTTCCAACTGAGAAAATGGAATTAATTATCAAAGCTGCTGACGAAGTTATTGCCGGTAAATTAAATGATCATTTCCCATTAGTTGTATGGCAGACCGGAAGTGGTACTCAATCCAACATGAATACCAATGAAGTAATTTCAAACCGTGCTATTGAAATGACCGGTGGGGTATTAGGCAGTAAAAAACCAATTCATCCAAATGATGATGTAAACAAAGCTCAGTCAACAAATGATGCATTCCCAACTGCAATTCATGTTGCCGCAGTTGAAGAAATTTACAGACGACTTATTCCAATGATCGCAAGATTAAGAAACGTTCTTGACAAAAAAGCAATTGAATTCAAAGATATTATCAAGATTGGAAGAACCCATTTGATGGATGCTACTCCATTAACATTAGGTCAAGAATTTTCAGGCTATGCTCATCAACTGACAAATGGATTAGCAAGAATTGATGATTCATTAGAAAGACTTCTCGAAATACCTTTAGGCGGAACAGCCGTAGGTACGGGATTAAACACACATCCAGATTATGCTGAAAAAGTGGCAATAAAGATCTCTGAAATTACCGGCAAAAAATTTAAAACTGCTCAGAATAAATTTGAAGCAATGGCCGGTAAAGATGCTTTAGTGGAAATGAGTGGTGTATTAAAAACTATTGCAGCATCATTAATGAAAATTTCAAATGATATAAGATGGCTTGGTTCAGGACCGCGATGTGGAATAGGTGAAATAGCACTTCCAGAAAATGAACCAGGAAGTTCAATTATGCCGGGCAAAGTAAATCCGACTCAATCTGAAGCAATGACAATGGTTTGTGCTCAAGTGTTTGGGAATGATGTTACTGTTAATTTTGCCGGTGCAAGCGGTAATTTTGAATTGAATGTTTTCATGCCGGTAATTGCGTTTAATGTTTTGCAATCTATAAAATTGATTGCTGATGCTTGCGAGAGTTTTGCTGATAATTGTGTTGTTGGTATTGAAGCAAATGAAATTAATATTAAAAAGCATTTAGAAAATTCGTTAATGCTTGTTACTTCGCTTAATCCAGTGATTGGTTACGACAATGCCGCAAAGGTTGCTAAGAAAGCACACAAAGAAAATAAAACTCTTAAAGAAGCCGCAATGGAATTAGGCTTGTTAACATCAGAAAAATTTGATGAAGTAGTTCGACCAGAAAAAATGATTGGACCAAAAAAATAATTTTGTTTATTTCTAAAGATTGACACTTTTAATTGATGCCGGTTTATCCGGCATCTTTTTATATTGAACTTATTTACTATGGAAATATCTTCAACACTCTTATTAATTTTAATGATTATATTTATAGGATCTTTGATTAGATCGGCTATGGGATTTGGAGAAGCAGTTGTAGGAATGCCACTACTTGCTTTAATAATTGATGTAAAATCAGCAACACCTATTATTGCATTGACTGCATCAACTCTTGCTCTTTTTATGTTAATTTCCTATTGGAATAAGGTAAATATTAGAGAGTCGATCAGTTTTATTCTATCTACAATAATTGGTTTGCCAATTGGATTATATTATTTAAAAAATACACCAGATTCTTTCATTAAATTAGTTCTCGGTATTCTGCTAATTGGATTTGGAATCTATAATTTAACTGTTAAAAATTTACCCTATCTAAGAAACGATAGATATTCATTTTACTTTGGATTTTTTGCGGGAATTCTTGGTGGAGCATATAATACAAATGGTCCGCCAACTGTTATTTATGGAGTTCTAAGACGTTGGAAACGGGAAAATTTTAGAGCAACTTTGCAAGGAATATTTTTTCCTACTGGAATACTTATTAACATTGGACATGGTATCAGTGGATTGTGGACCGATTTTGTAATTAGTTCTTATTTATTAGCATTGCCGGTAATCATTGTTGCATTATTAATAGGTAGTTATCTTAATAGTAAACTAAATGAAGAATTATTCAAAAAAATTATTTACTGCTTCATAATACTGATTGGATTTATTTTAATAATTAATTCAATTTAGAATTCAATGATTCTAAAATTCAAAAGACTTATTCTAATATTATTTTTTACATTTTTATTGGATTTTTTTATACGGTACATTTCAAATTTTAACATATCGATTACATTACCTTTGGAAGGAATATTATTCCTTTTTATTTCCACAATATTATTTTGGTTTTCAATTAAAAAAAAATCTAACAGCACAAATGTAATTAGCAATGAAAAGTTATTTGCTTATTTATTTCTTATTGCATCAGTCTGTCCTTTAGTTTGGTTTTTTAGTAAGAATGTTAGTATAGCAAATATTTCAATTACCACAATAGCATTATTATTCATATTAATTTACTTGCTATATAGAAAAGGAAAAGTTGTAAAATAAGGATAATTAATTATGGATTTTGCAAAAATTCCCAAAAGAAAATTAGGATTTTTCCCAACCCCATTGATTGAGTTAGAAAATCTCTCAAAGAAATTAAACGGGCCAAAAATATTAATGAAGAGAGATGATTTAACTGGGCTAGCTTTTGGAGGGAATAAAACGAGAAAACTTGAGTACTTGATTGGAGATGCAATTCAAAAAGGATGCGAAACATTGATCACTGGCGGCGCATTACAGTCAAATCATTGTAGACAAACAGCCGCCGCTGCAGCTGCATCTGGATTAAGCTGTCATCTCGCACTTGGAGGTGAACCACCGCAAAACTACTCTGGAAATATTTTAATTGATAAATTACTTGGTGCGAATATTCATTGGACTGGCGAATTTCGAAAAGGAGAGAAAATTCCTGAAATTGCTGAACAGCTATTAAATACTGGGAAAAAACCTTATGTTATTCCATATGGTGGTTCAAATGAAATAGGTGCAGTTGGTTTTATTGAAGCGATGAATGAATTAAAACTACAGCTTGATTCTATTAATAGAAGTATTGATGCTATCGTGTTTGCTTCAAGTTCAGGAGGAACCCACACTGGAATTTTACTTGGCAGTAAAATTTTTAATCTTAATGCAAAAATTTATGGAATTAAAATCGATAAAGCTGAGTATGAGAATTTGGATTATGAATTATTTTTGTCAATTCTAATTGAAAGAACAAAAAAACATTTTGAAATTAAGTGCGAAATAACTAAAAAGGATATTTTTTTAGATGAAAATTATCTTGGTAGTGGTTACGGAGTTTTAGGAGAGTTGGAACGACGAGCAATAAAATTATCAGCTGAAACAGAAGGTATATTAGTTGACCCAGTTTACACTGGAAGGGCATTTGGAGCTATGATTGACTTGATAGAGAAAAAATATTTTTCAAAAAATGAAACAATTTTGTTTTGGCATACTGGTGGAACGCCATCCTTATTTGCCTATGGAGATGTAATGTTTTAATTAACTTCCAAACAGTGAGGTTGTAGATGAAGAAATACTATTTAGCTTTAATGATGCTTGTTAATTGTGCTTTTTTTAATCTATCGGCGCAACAGAAAAAAGCATTGACTCTCGAAGATGTAATGAAATTTAAACAAATAAGAGAGACTGTTATTTCCGACAATGGAAGTTGGTTAGCTTATAGTATAAAACTTGATAGAGGTAACGGCGAACTGATAATTCAATCATCATCCAGCGAAAGAAAATATTCGGTTGAAAGAGGAATAAAACCAATATTCAGTTTGAATGAACAATGGCTCAGTACTGTAATTGAACCTGATTTTATTGACCTTGATAAAAGTGAAAAGGATAGACCAAGAAATAATTTGGGTATTATTAACCTTAAGAACGGAGTTACCGAAACTATAGTTGAAGTAAAATCATCTGAGTTTACTAAAAATTCAGGTTGGATTGCTGTTCATTTTTTTGAAAAAAAAGATACTTCTAAAAATGCAAAACCAAAGAAAAATATTGGCAGCCGATTGTTGGTCAAGAATCTAACTTTGAATTTTTCTGATACGCTTGATTTTGTTCACTCATATTCTATTGATAGTCTTTCAAATTATATCGCATATTCTGTGTCTGATACAAATAAGAATAATAATGGACTCTACTTTTATGATTTGAAGAAAAAAATTTTTGAGGTTATTGATAAAGAAAAAAATTCATTTATTGATGGTCTTAAATGGAATAAAGATCAAGAATTATTATATACAAAAACGTTTTTAATTAAGGATGATAAAAAAGATAGTGCAGTTGTTTATTTGTGGTCGAAAGAAAAATCAAATAAAATAGCAGAATCTTCTCAATTAATAACTGATTGGTATATCCCTTCTGAAAATACTTTAAACTGGACAGAAGACGGAACAAAAATATTTTTCGGCATCAAACCGGTAATTAAAAATAAAAAAGCTGAGCCTGAAAAGAATAAAAAGAAAAACCCTTATGATTTTGAAGAAATACTTTCAAAAAGTGAAATTGATGTTTGGCATTGGAATGATCCGCTCATTAAATCAAATGAAATTAAAGAATGGAAAAGCAAAGAAAAGTTTTCTTACACAACTTTATTTGATAAGAAAAGTAAAAGAATTATCTACTTAACAGACCTTAGCATTCCTAATTTGATTGTCAATAAGAATAATAACGTAGGATTACTTTCAAGTGAAATTCCATATCAAAAACTTAAAACTTGGGACGGTAATTATGCAGATTATTATGTGACAGATTATGATAACGGAGAGAAAAATTTAGTAGCTAGAAAATTGAGTGATAGAGTTTATCTATCCCCGCATGGGAAATATGTTTTATTTTTTGAAAGAGGGGATTGGTACATTTATTCAATCAAGTCAAGGTCTACTAAAAACATAACTGAAAATGTAAAAGCAAATTTTGCAGATGAAGATAATGATACGCCTTCTGAACCTAATAGCTACGGAATTGGTGGTTGGACTAAAGAAGACGAATCAATTTTTATTTATGACAAATATGATATTTGGAAATATAATACTGAAAGTGATTACATATCATGTCTAACTGATCACTATGGTCGGCAAAATAAATTAACTTTACGGATTCAAAAACTTGATAAAGATAAACAATTCTATGACAAGCAAGAACAAATACTCCTTACCGGATTTAATCATAAAACTAAATCAACTAATTTATTCAGCGCTAACATTACAAAGAAAGGGATAAACACTTTAACAAATGAAAACAAGAAATATTCCTTCACTGCCAAAGCTGCTAAGTCAGATAAAATAATTTTTACAAGAGAAAGCTATGATGAATATCCAGACTTATGGTTTTCTACTATGAAGTTTGAAAACCCAATAAAAGTAACAGATTTAAATTCTCAGCTTGAGAAATATGCCTGGGGTAGTTCAACACTTATTGAATGGAATAGCATTGACGGTAAAAAGTTAGATGGTGCAGTAATTCTTCCAACTGATTTTGCAGCTGGTAAAAAATATCCGGTATTAATCTATTTTTACGAAATCTCTTCACATAGAGTTCATGAGTTCAATGAAATGGTTGTTAATCACCGCCCTAATTTTCCATTTTATGCGAGCAATGAGTATATAATTTTTTTACCTGATGTAAAATATGATGTTGCTCGTCCGGGTTATTCTGCTATAAAATGTATTATGCCTGGAATACAAAAATTAATTGATCTAGGTTGGGCAGATCCAAATGGAATTGCTCTGCATGGTCATTCATGGGGCGGCTACCAAACAGCATTTATGGTTACTCAAACTGATTTGTTCGCATGTGCAATAGCTGGTGCTCCCGTTGGAAATATGACAAGTGCTTATAGCGGAATTAGATGGGGAACTGGTTTAGCACGTCAATTCCAGTATGAAAAATCCCAAAGCCGCATCGGTGGAACATTGTGGAATAAAACAATAAGCTATATAGAAAATTCTCCAGTGTTTTTTGCAGATAAAATAAATACTCCTTTACTTTTAATGCATGGTGATGAAGACGATGCAGTACCATGGTATCAAAGTATAGAAATTTATTTAGCATTAAGAAGACTTGGTAAGGATTGTATCTTTTTGCAATACAGAAAAGAACCACATCATCCAAGAAAATATGCAAATAAACTGGACTACTCAATAAAGATGAAAGAGTATATAGATTTTTATTGTAAAGGAGCTTCACAACCAGAGTGGATAAAAAACGGTATTCCTTATAACGGGAATTAGATGAACGATTAGGAACGCTTAATTAGCGTTCCTATTGAAAAGATCTATTTTGCGGTTAACTCAAGGTTTACGGTTACTTCTTTTTCATCCCTAATAATTACGACATCTACTTTATCGCCTGGCGAAAATTCACCCATTGCATACATAAAATCATAAATATTGTTTACAGTTTTCGAACCAAATTTTATAATAATATCTCCAGCTTTCAATCCAGCTTTTGCTGCTGGCCCTCCGTCAGTAACTCCTGATAATTTGTATCCGTTTCCGTTATAACCGAATTCTGGGACTGTACCAACAGTAACTCTTGATCTAACTGCACCTCTTTGAGCTGGTTCTTCTATTTTTACATAATCGGGTTTACTCTCTAACTTTTGAACAGAATTAGCAACTTCGAATACAAAATTTACAACAGCTTGTGTGCCCTCATAATTAATTTTATCTGCATCATCACTTGGTTTATGATAATCTGTATGTGTTCCGGTGAAAAAGAAAAGAACCGGAATATTTTTGTTTGTAAATGCTTGATGGTCACTTCCTCCAGAACCACTGTCGTTGAAAGCTAGTTTAAGGTCGTACTTATTTTTTTCATTCAACAGATTTTTCCATAGTGATGATGTTCCAGCACCAATAATTGTTAAAGATTTTTCATCATTTAATCTGCCAACCATATCCATATTCAACATCGCAACAATATTTTTAATGTCGATCACTGAATTGTTTGTAAAATATGTAGAACCAAGAATGCCAAGTTCTTCGCCGCTGAATGCAATGAAAATAATGCTTCTTTTAATTTCTGATTTCAGAGCACAAAATTTTTCTGCAACTTCAAGCAGTCCGGTTGTACCCGAAGCATTATCATCTGCACCATTATGAATTTGTAAATCATTTCCTTTATACATTGAAGATGTTTTGAGTTGATCGATTCCGAGATGATCATAATGTGCACCTATAACAATATATTCGTTTTTTAAAATTGGATCATTTCCTTCAATATAACCAACAACATTTCTTGCAGTTTTTTCTAATTCTTTTACTTCAGTTGACAAATTCACAGAGATATTATTAAATAAAAATGAGTATGGTTTTTTATTTAAATCGATTTTTTTCTGGTATTGAGCAAAGTCTAAGTTTTGAGATTTGAAAAGTTCATTAACCAAGCTTCGTTTAATTTGCAACACCGGAAAATCATTTATTCCCCCGGCACCGTCATACCTTAACTCCATAAGTAGATCTTCATCATTTCTTGGTTCGTGACCATTCACAAAAATAATTCCAGCGGCGCCTTTATCACGTGCTGCTGATGCTTTTTGACGATATGTGGAATACCGATCAAATTCTGATTTAGAGCTATCATGTTCTGGATGGTATCTCATTACAACAACAACTTTCCCATGTACATCAATTCCATCATAATCATCATAATTTAACTTGGTTGAAGTAATTCCATATCCCGCAAAAACAACCGCTGTAGATATTTTTGATTTACCAGAAAAGGGAGCAGTTATAAAATTTTTATGAATAGATAATTCTTTCGACTGCTTATTAATTGTAAATTGAAGTGTATTTGATTTTGTTAATTCAACTTTTTCAATAAATGGAAATTTTTGGAAGTATGTGTTTGGGAAAAAAGGTTTCAAGCCATAAGATTCAAATTGTGTTTTAATATAATCGCCAGATTTAATTTCCTCTGGTGAACCTGAAAACCTTCCTTTCATATCATCTGAAGCTAAATAATAAAGATGAGCTTTTATATCTTTTAAAGAAATCTCTGAATCTTTCCAGGTTTTCTGCGAATAAAGATTTATAGTAATAACAAGTGAAAATAGTATAAATGATATTTTTTTCATCTGTTCCTCTCATTATTGAAAAATTTGATGCGTAAAATAATATTATTCTGGTACATGAACCAGATAATATTCCTTTGCTGTCATCCCAATTTCTGTAGCTTGTTGAATGGTCATATGTAAATCCGAGCTTTCAATATCCTCAGCTCCCGCTTCAATAATTGCTAGATCCGATCCTTTTGAATTCTTAACAAGACTATCACAAAATGCAGTGTCGCCACCATAACAAATGCTTTTTGCATCATAAAAAAATTTAAAACCAAGCGAAGGAATTAATTCTGATGATATATTGTCAGAACTTAGTTCACGATGATTTACCTTAAATGGTTTGATTTTAATTGAATGTCTTGTGAAGGTTTTTTCATTTTTAATTGGGTAAAGTTTAATTTGATAGGATAATTCTTTCCCATATACTTCATTAAATGCTTTATAGATACTCTCAATTTCGGCGCATCCAAATGGGTAATAAATTTTTAACTCGGCTTTTCTTCTGAGAACTGACAAATAAGTTAAAAGCGACCAAACGCCTCCTACATGATCATGATGACCATGGCTAATAAAAATATCTGAGACTTTTAAAATTATTTCTGAACCAACATCTTTATTCAAGTCTCTAAGTATTCCGTCTCCGGGATCTATAATAAATGTAGCTTTAGATGTTGTTAGAAGTATTCCGGTAGCAACATTTGGTATTGAACAGTAGATTTTTATAAAAAAATCGTCTTTTCGCCAAATTATTGGATATTTATTCAATTCAGATTTTTTCATTACAAAATTAAATTATTATTTGTGCTACGATTCCGCCTATAGTGAAAGCTGAAATCCATGTTGCAACCCATATTGCAAAACCTTCTTTTAGGCCGCGTTCTTTTAGCATAACTATAAAGGATGCGATGCATGGGACAAAAAGAGTTATTGTAATTATTGCTACCGTTACTTGCATTGACGTTAAATTCAAATCAAATAAGCCAGCAGCACCAAAGTCACGTCTTACCATACCCATTACAAATGCTGTAGCAGTTTCTTTTGGAAGTTTTAACCACTCAGTAGTTAAAGGAGCCAGAATATTTTGCCAAATTTCTAGAATCCCAAAAATTTCAAAAATCCCAATTATTATTGCACCTATAAAAAACCAGACTCCAGCTTCTTTCATAAATCCGTAACTTCTAAAAAAAGTTTTTTTCAAAATATTGTCTAACCTAGGAATTCTCATCATAGGCAGATCAAGTAAAAGTGGAGAACTTTCGCCAGGGAGCAATTTATGCATGAGTGTAGATAACGTAATAAGTACTATTGTTATAACGGTAACAAAAATTAAAAGCGGCTTCAGCCCAGCACCGCTTAATAAAACTGTAATGACTGCAAGTTGAGCAGAACATGGAATTACAAACTGCAATATTGCCGTAACAATTGTTTTTTCTCTACTTGTGCCAAGTAATCTTGTTGTAACATTTGCCATTGTTATGCATCCAAATCCAAGCATAATAGGGATTACAGCTTTGCCGTTTAATCCAATCTTATTAAATGCGCGATCCATCATGGTTGCTAATCGGGGTAAATAACCACTGTCTTCTAAAATAGCCATGACAAAATAAAATCCAATCACCAGCGGCAACAGAAGAAAAAACAGATAAGTTATGGTCATAGTAATGACACCAAACTCGCCAAAGAATAAACGTAAAATTGGATTTGAAAATTGGAAATCAATAGCTATTTCTTGTTTATTTGAAAATGTGAGAAATTCATTTTTTAGTTTTGTATCTGATGCCATTCCATTTGGGAACCTAAACGTTTTATTTTCTACAACATTTCCAGGTTCATCCAAAGAACTAACAAGAATAGTAGACTCATTAAAATTTGCAATAAATGACTTAACGTTAAATTCAAATAATTCTTTCCCAATTTTATTTTCTGTAAAATCAACCACTTGTTGAGAAACAAAATCACCTATAAAAAAATACACTAATGAAAGAATAACTATTAAAATTGGGACCCCAGTTTTAGGATGTAAGGATAATCTACCCAACTGGTTAAAAATCTCTCCCTTTTTAGAATCTTCATACTCAACTAGCGTAACTATTTCATTCACTTTTGAGCGACGTGTAATGTAAATTTTTTCTCTATCATCAGATAATCCTGGTTGCATGAAGTTCTTTGAAGCAGTTATACTATCGCCTTCTATAATAAGCAATGCTTCAGCTTTTGAGATTCCTTTATCAATCAAGTGTTGGAGCATAAATTGAAGGTCTAAATTTTGATTTCCGACTTTAGCAAGCTTAACCGCATTTTGAAGCTGATCAAATCCTTTTTTAGTAACTGCAGAAGTCTCAATTATTTCAACTCCAAGAAGCTCTGACAACAATTGCGTATTAATTTTTATTTTTTTCTTTTGGACAACATCTGAAAAATTCAAAATGAGAGTTACTTTTTTACCCATTTCAATTAATTGTTGAGTTAAAAAAAGATCTCTCTCTAAATGAAGTCCATTTACTACATTGATAACAACATCAGCGGATAAAATAATATCCTTTGCAACTCTCTCTTCATCATTAAAAGAGGATACGCCATAAATTCCGGGTGTGTCATAAAGTTCTGCACCTTGAAAAAAACTTTTTGTTATTGAGACAGTTGTTCCTGGAAAATTTGAAACATCAACATACATGCCGCTCATGTGGTTGAAGATACACGATTTCCCAACATTTGGATTTCCAACTAAAACAACCTTTACAACTTTATCTAAGTTTGTTTGGTAATCATTAATGTGTTCTTTCGTTTTCTTTATTTGAGGTACATCAATTAAATCATTCTTCACAAAATTGTCCTAATGAAGTATTATTTTTATTTTTTTTGCTAAATCATAACCTATAGCTATTTCTTGCCGATTTTTCTGAATTACAATAGTTCCACCGGGTAATCTTTCAATACATTTTATTGAATCGCCCTCTGTAATTCCCAGTCTTATTAAGTGAGCTCTTAGCTCTCCAAATGGTAAATTTATGATTGTTACTAATCTTCCTTTTTGCGCTTTATCAAGAGTACTATTCGACATTTTTTTTCAGTTTACAGTTTGGATTTGTACATTTTCCAAATATATTGAATGAGTATCCAGATGTTTCGAATCCTAATTTCTCTGCAACTTCAGAAACAATATTTTCCATTCTTGGTTCAGAAAATTCTTTAATAGCTCCACAACTAATGCAAATTAAATGGTCGTGTGTTTTACGATCATAGTTCGATTCGTACCTAGTTTTATTTTCACCAAAATTTCTTTTTGCTAACAAATCGCAAGCGGCTAACAGTTCTAATGTATTATAAACTGTCGCTCGAGAAATGTTGGAATGATTAGTCTTCATTTCAAGGAATAATTCATCTGCACCGAAGTGACCTTTATAATTTAATGCATAGTCTAAAACTTCAAATCTTTCTGGTGTAATTCTGTGATTTTCCTTCTTAAGGTACTTTCGGAATGATTCGTGAGCAGAATTTAGATTCAATTTGTATTAATTATTTAGATTTAGTCTACATAAAAATAGAAGTTATTCCTCTTATTTGCAAATCCAATCTGCAAGTCTTTTTTGTAATTAAGGGAATTATCGGTCTTGATTTACTATAAATACTTTTGAATTTGCTTAAAATCTACCTTCAAAGATTTTGACGGATTTTTATTTAACTCTTCATAAAGCAATAACTTATTCGCAATCGGAAGTAGACCTTTAAGATGTGGATTATTACGATATGAATTCTTTGTTACTTTTATTTGATATTTTTCAGCTAGTCTAAATACCTGATTTGAAGATTGAAAATCATATTCAATTACAATTTCCTCAAAAAGTGTGTGTTCAATTGTATTAGCATTCTCTAAGCAATTGAAAGCAGTTTTGTAGTAAGTTTTGCCAAGTGACCCAATTCCTAATTTAGTTCCTCCAAAATATCTTGTTACAACTACGCAAATATTTTTCAGCTTAAAGTGGTTAATTGCATTAAGAATTCTAATTCCAGCTGTTCCGTTTGGTTCTCCATCATCAGAATATTTAAGATTACCATTAGCAACTAAATAAGCAAAACAATTATGGTTTGCATTGAAATGAGCTTTCTTTTGCTTCAGAACAAAACTACTTGCAGACTTTTCATCAGTAATTTGAATTGCATTAGCAACAAATAATGATCCTTTCTCCTTTAATTGAAATTTAGCTAATTCTTTAATGGATTTTATTTTGAAAGGAAGCTGTGACATTTTTTAGCTGATAATTGCTTTTCGTTAATAGTTTATCTAAAATAACCATTTGAACTTCAGCAAATTTATCTAATTGGACGCTATTAATAAAATATTAATAAAAGGTGCCAGGGAACACAACCTTAAAAACATTGATTTGGAGATTCCACGTGATTCACTAGTTGTTATTACCGGGCTTTCTGGATCTGGCAAGTCATCACTGGCTTTCGATACAATTTATGCTGAGGGTCAAAGGCGATATATCGAATCCCTATCCTCTTATGCAAGACAGTTTCTTAACATGCTGGAAAAACCTGATGTTGATTTAATTGAAGGATTGAGTCCGGCTATATCGATTGAACAAAAATCAACTTCAGGAAATCCTCGATCAACTGTTGGAACGGTTACAGAAATTTATGATTACATAAGGTTACTTTATGCAAGAATCGGGAAAGTCTATTGCTATAATTGCAAAAGACCGGTTGAAAAACAATCTTCAGATCAAATAATTGAAAATATTATTCGTGAATTTGATGAGAAGAAAATTCAATTATTTGCTCCAGTTGTTAGAGGTCGAAAAGGTCATTATAGAGAATTGTTTCAAGAAATTTTACGAGATGGTTTTTTAAGGGTTAGAATTGATGGCATGGTACAAGAATTAATTGATGATTTTAAAGTTAGCCGCTACAAAACACATGATATTGAAATAGTTGTTGATCGACTATCAGTTTCGTCTAATTCAAGATATAGAATTAGACAATCTGTTGAAGTTGCTTTGAACTATGGAAATGGAAATCTAATAGTAAATGATGGAAATGCAGATCATTGGTATAGCAGAAATTTTGCATGTGCCCACTGTGGAATTGGATTTCAAGAACTTGCACCCAATTCTTTTTCATTTAATTCTCCATATGGGTCATGTCCAGATTGTGATGGCTTAGGTGAGAAGAGAGAACTTGATCTGAATTTAATTATTCCTGATTGGAGTAAATCCATAAATGAAGAAGCGATTTCACCATTAGGCAAACCGCGTAATATTTGGTTTTATAATCAACTCGAAGGGATTTCCGAACGATTTGGTTTTACATATGACACGAAGTTACATGACTTGTCATATGAGCAGAAAGAAATTCTTCTCAATGGTTCAAAAGAAAAAATTCCTTTTAAATATACATATGGTGGCGGAAGAACAGTTACTTATATGCATAAATTCAGCGGAGTAATTAATTACATTAAGCATTATTACAATAATACTTCCTCAAACAAGATCCGAGAATGGGCTGAAGCATATATGAACACCCAAATTTGTTCTACTTGCAATGGAGGGAGGTTAAAAAAAGAATCTTTATCTGTAAAGCTTAACGAATTAAATATAGCAGAAGTAACATCTCTGTCAATTGAAAAATGTCTAATCTTTTTTACTAATATTAAGTTGAATGAGCGAGAGGAAAAAATTGCAAAACAAATTCTAAAAGAAATTACTTCTAGATTACAATTTCTTTTAAATGTTGGATTAGACTATTTAACGTTAGACAGATCTGCAAGGACACTTTCTGGAGGTGAGTCACAAAGAATAAGATTAGCAACACAAATAGGCTCTCAGCTTGCCGGTGTTTTGTATGTTCTTGATGAACCAAGCATCGGACTTCACCAAGCTGATAACATAAAATTAATAAAGTCGCTCCATAATTTGCGTGATCTTGGGAATACAGTAATTGTTGTTGAGCATGATCGTGAAACAATTGAAAATTCGGATTATATTATAGACCTTGGTCCTTTAGCCGGTGAACATGGCGGTGAAGTATGCTTACGCGGAATTACAAGTGAAATTTTAAAATCTAAGAATGGGATAAATTCATTAACCATTGATTACCTAAAGAGTAAAAAGAAAATTTTAATCCCTACGAAAAGAAGAAAAGGGAACGGAAAGTTTGTTGAATTAATCGGTGCAAATGGGAATAACTTAAAAGATGTAAAAATTAAAATTCCCTTATGTAATTTAACAGCGATAACTGGTGTTAGCGGATCTGGCAAATCTACATTAATTAACGAAACATTAGTTAAAATATTGTTTAAAAAAATTTACAATTCTAAGGTTGTACCTTTACCATTTAAAGAAGTAAAAGGACTTGAAGAAATTGATAAAATAATAGAGATTGATCAAACACCAATTGGCCGGACTCCACGTTCTAATCCGGCTACGTATACGGGATTATTTACTCATATTCGTGATTTGTTTGCGCAACTGCCAGAATCAAAAATAAGGGGATATTCATCCGGCAGATTTAGTTTTAATGTTTCAGGTGGTCGATGCGATGAATGCCAAGGTGACGGATTAACAAAAATTGAAATGAACTTCTTGCCAAATGTTTATGTGCTATGTGAAGTGTGTAACGGTAAGAGATATAATCATGAGACTTTGGAAATACTTTATAGAACAAAGAATATTTCAGACGTTTTAAATATGACAGTTGAAGAGGCTCTCAGTTTTTTTGGTGATTTCCCAGCATTAAAAAGAAAAATTAAATCATTAAACGATGTTGGACTTGGATATATAAAACTTGGGCAACAAGCTACAACCTTATCTGGAGGAGAAGCACAAAGAGTTAAATTAGCAACTGAACTTAGCAAAGTTAGTACCGGAAAGACTTTATACGTACTCGACGAGCCGACTACTGGTTTGCATTTTGAGGATGTGAATATTCTTCTTAAAGTTTTGAACAAATTAGTTGATAAAGGGAATACTGTTATTGTAGTTGAACATAATTTAGATGTAATTAAAGTAGCTGATAATATAATTGACTTAGGTCCTGGCGGCGGCGAATATGGCGGAGAAATTATTGCAACTGGTACACCAGAAGAAATATCTCAATCAAACAAAAGTATTACTGGACAATTCTTAAAAAAAGAACTTAATAGGTGATAAATGAAATCAAATGTTAAAGAATTTCGTGCTTATAGAACTGAAATGAATGAGCGAATATTGAATTCAGGTTTTCGTGATTTCAATAAATTTTTTGCTCTCGACAACAAAGCATATATTGATGGTGCGTTATCTGCAAAGAGTAAAGAATTAATGGGATTAGCAGTCTCAATGGCATTACGCTGTAATGACTGTATATTATATCATATTGATCGTGCAATTCATGAAGGTGCAACGGAACAAGAATTATACGAAACTTTCAATGTAGCTTTAATTGTTGGCGGCTCAATTGTAATCCCTCATTTAAGGTATGCTGTCCAACAAATGGATGAAATATTTATAGAGAAAAATAAAAATGAAAAAACTGATTAGTCCAAAATCAATAGTAACAGTTGACTCAAAAGAAAATATTTTTAATGGATATTCTGTTGAAGTAGAAGATGGAATTATTAAGAAAATTGCTCCAACTTCAGAATTTGATTTGCTAAAGTTTGATGGAGAAATTATACGGTGCTCTGGTTATACTTTAATTCCAGGGTTTGTGCAAACTCACCTCCACTTGTGCCAAACTCTTTTTAGAGGATTGGCTGATGATTTAGAATTACTCGATTGGCTGCAAAAGAAAATTTTTCCATTTGAAAATGAACACACTGCAGATTCCCTCAAGTTATCCACTCAACTTGGGCTAAATGAACTGATTTCCAGCGGTACAACTGCCATAGTAGATATGGGAACTCTACGCTATCAAGAAGTAATATTTGAAGAATTAATTTCAACCGGAATAAGAGGCTATTCCGGTAACTGCATGATTGATATAAATGAACTATATCCAAAATTTTGCATTTCTACTGCAGATAATTTATCAATGTCTCGTGATTATGCAAAATCGTTCCATAATTCATCTAATGGAAAAATAAAATATGCTTTTTCTCCTCGCTTTGTTTTAAGTTGCTCTGAAAGACTGCTTAAAGAGACTAAAGAAATGATGATAGATTTTGACGGCTCTATGTTGCATACACATTCTTCTGAAAATAAAAAGGAATTAGAGATAGTAAAACAACAGCATGGACTGCGGAATATAGAATATTTTGACTCAATAAATTTGTTAAATGATAAATCAATACTTGCACATTGTGTTCATGTGGATGAATCAGAAATTAATATTCTGAAAAAGAAAAATGTAAGAGTTGCTCATTGTCCATCCTCAAATTTAAAACTTGGTTCAGGCATAGCTAACATACCTCTCTTTATAAAAGAGGGTATTTCAGTTTCTATTGGTGCTGATGGTGCCCCGTGCAATAACTCACTAAGTATTTTTAAGGAAATGCATATTGCCGCATTAATTCAGAAACCTAGTCATGGACCAACTGCAATGGATGCTAAAACCGTTTTTAAATTAGCTACAATTGAAGGTGCTAAAGCGCTCTATTTAGAAAATGAAATCGGAAGTATCGAGGAGGGGAAGAAAGCAGATTTTGTATTACTTGATTTGGAAGATGCTGAGCAGTCTTTAGATGAAAATAGTATCTATTCAAAAATTGTTTATTCAGCTGATAAAAATTGTGTGAGAGAAGTTTTTATTGATGGGAAGAGAATTGTTGAAAATGGGAAATGTATTTTCTATGATGAAGAAGAATTGTTATCTGTTGGTAAAGAAAAATTAGTAGAATTATTAAAGAGAATTTAAGGAAGCAATTGAAAATAATATTCGCATCCCAAAATCAGGGAAAGGTCAAAGAAATAAAAGAAATATTCAAGTCAACACCATTCGAAATAGTATCATTAAGAGACCTTGGCAACAATATTAATATTGAAGAGAGCGGAAATACCTTTTATGAAAATGCATTTATAAAGGCTAAAGCAGTATTCGAAATTTATAATGAACCAGTATTTTCAGATGATTCTGGTTTAGTAGTGGAACAGCTTGATGGAAGACCCGGCGTTATATCCGCAAGATATGCTGGCGAGTACTGTTCTTATAATGACAATAATATAAAAGTAATAAAAGAGTTAGAAAATTTTGCAGAACCGCATAAAGCAAAATTTGTAAGCACTGCTGTGTATTACGATGGCGATCAAGTAATTGAATCAGTTGGAGAATTACACGGAATAATTATAAAAGAACAACGAGGTTCTAATGGATTCGGGTACGATCCTATTTTTATTCCCAACGGATATTTAAAAACTATAGGTGAACTTGATTTTGAATTGAAAAATAAAATAAGTCATAGGTCAATATCCTTCAATAAAATGAAGGAATTGCTGTCTAAAAAATTTTAGTGTTAATAGCATGAATCAAATTCTTATTTTTTTGATTTTTTTCTCTACATTTTCTAATGTAACGGCTCAAGCCATTAGTGATTCAACAAAAACTACTGTTCCAATATCAATTAAAGCTGGCGTGAAATTTTCCGAAGATTATTTTTATAGAAGCACAACCTTTGGGTTTGCGTCAAATGTTTCTTTAAAGTTAGATATAGGAAGAAGTTGGTATTTGGTGCCAACATTCACATTGTGGCATTCGAATTATAAGTACATTGATTTGAATCATAAAAATGTTACTGTAACAACATTTACTGGCATAGTATCATATGAACATAAACTTAGTTTATTTTCTATCATGCCAAAAGTTGGAATGGGATTTGGTAACTCAACTGAAAGTAATAAAAAATTACTTGTGTTAATCTATGGCGCTGCTTTAAGTTACTTTTATGAGAAAAATATTAATATACAATTAGATTTGTTAAAACAACATTCTGCAGCATTTGATCTTGGCGGTTCTGGACCATCATTTAATGTTTTGCTTTTAATGATAGGAATAGAATTTGAATTATAATTTTGACTACTTAGTTGCAACCACAATTTGAACAAGTCCAAAAGTTAAAGAGTATTTCTCAATCCTTGAAAATCCACACTCTTTAAATAAATTGATTAAATCAATTTTTTCATCAAACTCACCAACTGACTCTGGCAAATAAGTATACGCTTCTTTGTCCTTAGAAATAATTCTCCCAAGAAGTGGCAATATTTTATTAAAATAGAAAAGATAGAGTTTCTTTATTAATTTATTTGATGGCAGTCGGAACTCTAAAATTGTTACCATTCCGTTTTCTTTCAAAACTCTGTGAAATGATTTGAATCCTTCTTGAAGGTTATAGAAATTTCGAACACCGAATGCAACTGTAATATTTGTAAAAGATTTATCTCTGTAAGGAAGGAATTCTGCAACACATTGAGTAGTTTTTCCAGAAATCCAGTTTGCTTTTTTTTTGAATAGATTTAACATGTTTGACGATAAATCTGCTCCGAATATAAAATGTACTCCAGATTTTTTTGCTGCTATTGCAAAATCACCTGTACCGCATGCTAGATCTAGTAGAATTGATTTCTCAGTCATGTTTGAATAATGAATTGCTTTTTTACGCCAATAAAAATCTACTCCAAGGCTTAAAAAATGATTTAAGAAATCGTACTTATGCGAAATTGCATCAAAAATTCTTTTTACTTTATATTTTTTATCTATGGTTTCTTCCATTTATTAAAAGTTATTGTTACTTTAAAATATAATATATAGAAAGCTAATTAATGAATAATTATCTAAAAGCTGTTAAAGAAAATGTCTGTTCAATTTGTGTTGATTCTAACGATAAAGGCATCTGTACATTAAATTCTAATGAATCATGTGCGGTTGAGATTTATCTTCCACAAATAGTTGAATTAATTCACAAAAATGAAAATGAAAAATTGTCTGATATACAAAAAAAACTAAAAGAAACAATCTGTGTAGAATGCGAAACACAAAGTGAATCCGGTGTTTGTTATCTTCGCGAGGATGCAAATTGTTCACTCGATAGATATTTCTCACTTATTGTTGAAACAATTAATCGTGTTGATAATGGTTTAACTTAAACACGAAATCTTGTCCACTTACGATAAATAACTTTACCGCTTAAAAAAGTAAAGAACATAAACATTGCACCGGCAATCAAATCTATAACATAGTGATAGCGCAAATAAACAGTTGCAAATATTAAAAGCGTTCCATTTATCAAAAAGAAATATTTTAATCTACTATTGAAAATAAAAGATAATATTATAACAATTAAAGTCATTTGTGTATGTCCGCTTGGGAATACGTCACGTTGTACGACAAGGTGCGGATTAATTGTACCAAATGGAATTGATTCACTGAAGTTTACAATTTCTCGCAAAAAATCCGTTAATAACAATCCGGGCATTTCAATATTGTTCATACCGAAATCATGAAGTGTGAATCTTGGACCAATTGCTGGGACTAAAATGTAACCGAGATAGGAGAGTAAAAAACCGTAAACAATGTAAAAGGCACTTTTATCAAATTCATTTATTTTTCTTTGAAGTAATAGGTCAATTCCAAGAATCACCGGTAAAAAAAAGAATGTTCCATAAACAATCTGAAGAAGTTCAGTAAGTATTGGATTAGAAATCTTGTATAGTTCATTTGTTGGGTCAAAGCCAAAAATATATCGGTCAATCCAAATTAGTTGTTCATCATAAACTACATTCCGAATTGGGTCAATCATAGTATATAATTCTTTGAAAAAAAGGAAAATTAGAATAACTAAATACCAATAGTGGAGGTGCATCCATATTTTGTTATTTGATTCTTTCTCTTTTTTTGCAATAAAGAAAATATAAAGAATAATTGCTGTATTGATTAAAATGTTGATATGCCAAACATCAACTTTGTGAGAGAAAATTAAATTAATAGTAGAAAGTAAGATGCAAAATAAAACTACCACTAAATCAGTTGAATTGAGATTTTTTATTAGAGAGAATAGTTTATTCATCAATGCATGTAAAAGAATGTAATTATGCTAAGATAAATACTTAGACCAAAAATATCGTTCATAGTTGTTACAAATGGTCCAGTTGCAATTGCCGGATCTGCACCGAATCTTTTTAAAAATAACGGAACTGTTGCGCCGACAACTGTAGCAAAAACCATAATCACTATTAACGAAACTGAAAGCACAAATGAAAATTGAATTTCTGTTTTAAAGAGAAAATGTGTTGCTAGAATTAAAATTATACCACAAATAAATCCATTAAACAGCCCTACAAAGAATTCTTTTAGAATTTTTTTAAAACTATCTTTAATCCAGATTTCGTGCTCAGCTAAACGTCGAACCATTACAATTGCTGCTTGAGTTCCAGAACTGCCGCCCATTGCCATTACAATTGGAATAAAAAAACTAGCAATCAAAATCTTTTCGATTGATGCTTGAAATGAAGAGAGAACAACTGCGCTAACAAGTTCGCCAAACAAAGCTACGAATAACCAAGGAAGACGAATTCTTGAGATCTTAAATGAACTATCACTGATTTCTTCTTCTTCAGATAAACCGGCAAATTTTTGAATATCCTCTTCAGCTTCTTCACCGATTACATCAACAACATCGTCGATTGTAATTCTGCCAAGCATTATTCCATGTGAATCAACAACTGGAATTGAAACAAGGTCATATTTCTTCATTAATTTTGCTACAATTTCTTGATCATCATGAGGATTGACTGTAATTAGGTCTTCTTCAAGAATAGTATTTATCTTAGTAGTGAGGGGATGAATTAATAACGATTTAATATGTACAAAACCAACTAACTCATCATGATGTTTTAAAACATATACATGATATATGTGGTCAATATCATCGGCTTTATGTCTAACTTGGTCAATTGCATCAGCGATTGTTGCATTTTCATATACATGAACAAAATCGCTGTTCATTATACCGCCGGCAGTATCTTCCTCATATTTTAACAGTTCTTTTACATCTTCTGAGGATTCCGGTTCAATATTTTCAAGGACTTGCTCAGCGATTTGGTCTGGTAGTTCGCTTACAATATCAGTTGCGTCGTCTGTATCAAGTTCATCAACTATGTCAGCTATTTTTAAAGCATCAATTTCTTCTAGAATTTTTTCTCGAATGTTCTCATCAAGTTCAACGAGCACTTCACTTGCTGTTTCTGTGTCGAGCAATCCGAATACATATCTTGCGTGATCAACATCAAGGTGGTTTATAATTTCGGCTATATCAGCCGGGTGGATATCTGCAAAAATTGTTAATAGACTTTGAGCAGCCTCTTCTTCAATTAATACATTAATGTTATCCAGAATTTCCGGATCTTCATCAAGCAAATCATGTAGGCTTTTAATCTCTTCTGCCATCTAACTGCTCTTTAATTTTAGTGGATAACTCTAAAAAATCAGAAACTGAAAGTTCTTCTGCTCGTCTCTTAAGCTTTAGTGTGTCTGAATCTAAATTTATATCTGCAAATATACTATTAGTCAATGAATTTTTTAAGGTTTTTCTTCGATGCCCAAATGAAGCTTTAACAACATTAATAAAAAATTTGTCTTCTAGTTTTGAATCGGTTTGTTTGTTAAAAATAATATGTATTAAAGCAGACCAAACTTTAGGTTTGGGATAAAAAACATTTGGAGAAATTTTGAAACATATTTTAACATCTGCAAAATAATTCAACAAGACACTTAATATTCCATAATCCTTTGTGCTAATGTTTGCAGTCATTCGCTTCGCTACGTCATATTGAACCATTAGTAGTGCATCGTGAACACTGAATCTGTTTTCAATCAACTTAAATAATATTGGGGACGTAATATTGTATGGGATATTCCCAATAATACGGATTTTATTTTTTGAGGGATATACCTTTGCTAACTCAAGTTTTAGAAAGTCCTGATTTATGATTTCTAAACCTGGCATTTCATTTACTAACGAATCAATAACTCTAGTATCTATTTCAACAGCTTTGAATTGCATTACTTTATTAGATATTTCACGTGTTAGTGCGCCAGTTCCGGGTCCAATTTCAATTATGGAATCATTTTCTTGAGGATTAAATTCAGAAATTATTTTTTTAATTATATTTTTATCAGTAAGATAGTTTTGACCAAATTTTTTCAATGGCTTCAATTTCATCTTTACCACTCTTACTTGAGAAATTTAGAATTCAATATAATGTTTAGAATCATAATTTTAATCCTAATCTTAATTAGTTATATTTATCCCTGAAAATTGAATACCATATACAATGTTTGAAATTATTTTTCTAATTGCACTCTCATTATACTTTTTACAACTAGTATTTTTTATTATTGGTGCGAGTAAAAAATATTCAAAACTTGATGTAAGCGAATTACCTTTTCTTTCAATTGTTGTAGCTGCAAGAAATGAAGAAGGTAATATTCTTGATTGTATCAAATCACTTGATGACTTAGTCTATCCATTAGATAAAATCGATATAATTATTGTTAATGATAATTCCACAGATAAAACTGGAGAATTAATAGAAAGTTTTATTAAGGATAAACCAAAATTCCGGACAATAATACCAAAGGAGTCGATTGGCAATTTAAAGGGAAAGACAAACGCATTAGCAAATGCTATAAGAATTGCTAAAGGGGAAATAATTCTTACAACTGATGCGGACTGCATAGTATCCCCTACATGGGCAAAAACTTTAGCCTCATATTTCACTAAAGAAGTAGGATTTGTAGGAGGATTTACTACACAGCAAGACAATACTGCATTTCAAGGAATGCAAGCTGTTGACTTTATTTATTTACTTACTGTTGCCTCTGGAGCAATAAATTTGAATAAACCTCTTAGTTGTATTGGGAATAATATGGCTTATAGAAGAGATGTATATAATGAAATTGGTGGTTATGAGGGGCTTCCATTTTCGGTAACGGAAGATTTCAATTTATTGATGGCAATTCATAAACTAAAAAAGTATAAGATTATCTATCCGCTTGATAAGGAGTCATTAGTAGTTTCAAAGCCTTGCTTGGATTGGAAAACTTTATACTGGCAGAAAAAAAGATGGGGTGTTGGAGGGATGGCAAGTGATTTAGTTGGCTATTTAGTTATGACTTGGGGTTATATTGCGCATGTGTGCATACTATTGCTGCCGTTCTTTTTTTCAATTGCTGCGTTATATTTAACGCTTTTTAAGATCATCATTGATTATTTTTTTGTTAGTCCAGTGTATAAAAAACTTAAACTGAGGCTCAAGTTTTTTCATTTTTTAGCTTTTGAAATATATTTTATCATATATGTTATCATACTTCCATTTATAGTTTTACCAAATAGGAAAGTCAAATGGAAGGGAAGACAATTCTAATAATGTTATTCGGTTTTTATGAAAAATAAATTTATTCTATTAGTTATCATAATTACATCTAACTTACTTGCTCAATCGACTGTAAATTTTTTCCCTTCGAAATTAAACGTGCATCCGTTTACTGCAAATTTTCTTGAACCTAAGCTTGGATTTCTTTTTCACTTTTCAAAAAATGATTTACGTCTTGATATCGGAAATTCACTAGATATCCTACATATTGAAAATGCTGAACAAGAAATTATTTCTATTGGAGCGGATCTTTTCACTTATTCGTTATTAAGAGGTGAAGAAAAATTCCATTTTCCAGTCGACGCAATTGATTATTTATTTGGACTTAACGCTTCTTACAAAAGAATTAAAGAGAATTATGAATATGGATTTCGTTTTCGATTAAGTCACATTAGCGCTCATTTTGTAGATGGTCATTATGATGGTCCAAATCAGCAATGGAGAGGTATGGTAAACCCAATTGTATACAGTAGAGAATTTATTGAACTAATGCCTTTTTATACCTTTAATTCTTTTCGGGTATATGCTGGAATTACATTTATCTTTCATATCGATCCGGCAGAATTAGGAAAAACTGATTTTCAAATTGGATGTGACTATTTCTTGAATGAAATTTTTTCAAATTCTTGTGTACCATTTTTCGCTTACGATTTAAAGCTTAACAAAATTGATAAATATGCTGCAAACAATACATTGATGGCTGGATTGAAATTCGGTAAACCCTTCTCGAAAGGATTTAAATTATATTTTCAATACTATTCTGGTAAAAATTTTCATGGTGAGTATTATTATGAAAACAAAAAATATTTTTCATTCGGCTTAAATTTGGATTTATAAAATGAGCAATACTTTTTCCGATTACTCACAATCATCTGCAATTATTCCACAAAAGAAAAATTCGTTCATTATTCACATAATACTGTTTATCATTACATTCATAACTACAATCATTGCCGGCTTAGAGTGGACAACCGGCAAAATGGGTCCATATGAATTCAATGATCTTGTTCATGGACTTCCATATTCCCTATCAATTCTTTTTATTTTAGCGTGTCATGAGTTTGGTCATTATTTTGCAGCAGTATATCATAATGTAAAAGCTACACTTCCATTTTTCATACCATTTCCACCAATCGCTGGGTTTTTCAATTTTGGGACGATGGGTGCTGTGATAAAAACCAAATCAGTAATTCCAAATAATAAAGCCATGTTCGATATTGGTGTTGCTGGTCCTATTGCTGGATTTATTGCATGCTTAATTGTATTGATTTATGGTTTTACTCATTTACCCACTGTCGATTATATTTTAAAAATTCACCCGGATTATTTTAGTCCTGAATATGGAAAGGAAGGGATTAATTTAGAATTTGGCAGTACTTTTCTTTTTGAAATTCTACGATATCTATTTACAAACCCTCAAGATTTCATTCCTCCAATGTCTGAAATTTATCATTATCCCTATTTGTGCGTTGGCTGGTTTGGTTTATTTGTAACAGCGATGAATTTAATTCCAGTTGGTCAGCTGGATGGCGGACATATTCTTTACGGGATGTTTGGTGATAAGATTCATGAAGCTTTTGCAAGCATTGCAATGTTACTGCTCGGTGCGTTAGGGCTAATTGGGCTGCTGAATGCTTTTATAAATTTAAATATAACTTTCGGTTGGAGCGGTTGGTTATTTTGGGCGTTCATTTTATATTTCTTCATTAAAGTGAAGCATCCCCCGGTTCCTTATTTCGAAAAACTAGATATTAGAAGAAGAATTATTGGTTATTTAGCTATGTTGATTTTTATACTGTCATTTTCGCCAACGCCATTTATTATATCTCTAACTAATTAGTGATTGAAAAGTAACTTGACTTGTGTGCAAATGATTAATTACCTTTGCCATGAAAAAAAGAGGAAGTTATAGAGACACTGTTACAATTTTATATTTTTTAATGAAACAGCTTAAACTCTATGATTAATTCTTTTTTAATACATACCAAATCCGCATTCCTTATGATTATGAAATTATGCCCGCTTAGAGTTTTTGCTTTTATATTTTTTTCAATTGGATTATTGTTAATTACATCTTGCGATGAAATAGGGAATGAAACAATTGAACAAACGACATTAGAATATAAGATTATTGGGATCACTGCCCCTACAAATTATTTCTATTCTGCTTCTGACTCGTTATTGATAACATCAATTCAGTTTCAAGATTCAGACAACATTGATAAAATTTGGGCTAGTATTAAATCTATAGATAGTAAAGTTACTATAACATCGAGATCTGATCTTTTTGATGACGGGAATAATCAAAAAAATGGCGATGTAAAAGCAAATGACAATATATATTCTGGAAGGATTGCAGTAAGTAAAAAATATTCTTCTGGTAAATATCACATCGAATATTTTCTTGAGGATAAAGTCCGAAAATCTCCGGAGAACGTTACTAAAGTAGCATCACACATTTTTAATTATAATAATAACCAAATTCAGTATTCTCCAATTATTTCTAATTTGTCAATTCCTAATGCTGTTAATCGTGAACAGTCCTTTGTATTTACAATTAAGGTTGAAGATCAAAATGGCCTTGCAGACATTTCACAAGTATATTTTAAGCTTTATAGACCAGATGGTTCATTGGTTGATCCACAAAACGGATTAGGTTATTTCTTAATGGTTGATGATGGAAATTTAAATGTATATGGCGATCAAATTGCCGGTGATGGGATTTACTCATTCAAAAATTTATTCAGTGCTACAGCTCAACTAGGAAAATGGAAATTTGAATTCCAAGCTGCTGATAGATCAAATAGAACTAGTAATATTATTATTCATGAAATGACTGTTAATTAACCATGATAAACTTTTTTTCTAATAATAAGAATTACATATTGATTGTTAGCATTGTATGCTTGGCAGCTTCTTTAAATGCACAAAACTTACCATTGGATTTTAAGCTAAGTACAAATGTATTGAATAAAACCGCAGATAAAACTCCGCTTGGTAATACTGTTGAAAAAATTGAATTTGTTGCTGATACAATTTGGATAGCAACTTCAAAAGGATTAAGCAAATCAACAGATAACGGAAATTCATGGACCAACTTCTATAAAACAGAAGCATTTGGAGAAGAAGGAATTTCTGCTATTGGTTACCAGAATGGTGTTGTTTGGACTTCTACATGGCATCTGGAAGAATTATTTGGAAGTAGCATAGGTGTTGGCTCTGGATTACGTTATTCTGCATCTGGTGGAAAATCTTGGATTAAAATTGAACAACCGGTTGATAATAAATCTGATACGATCATTGTTTATGGTAACAATAATTTGAAAGCAAATCCTACTACTGTTCCACAAGAAAATTTTATTTATGATTTAGCTTTCACAACAAATACTATTTGGTATGCCGCTAAAGCTGGCGGATTAAGAAAATCGACTGACATGGGTAAAACATGGAAGAAAATTGTTCTTCCACCTGATAATCTCAATTCTATAAAACCAACAGATCAGTTAAATTTCAAGTATGACCCAAGTATTCATTTGAATCATAGAGTATTTTCAATTTTGGTTATTGATGATAACACACTTTATGTCGGCACAGCAAATGGGATTAATAAAACTACTGACGGTGGAATTTCTTGGGTAAAGTTCAATCATACAAATCAATCTAAACCGATAAGCGGAAATTTCGTTCTTTCTCTTGAGCAAAATAAATTTGATAATTCTATTTGGGCTGCAACGTGGAAAGCAGAAGGAGCTACTGAGTATTGGGCAGTTAGCTCCTCAACCAATAGTGGCAATACTTGGGAAACTTATTTATCTGATTCACGAACATTGGACTTTGGTTTCAAATATATTCAACAGAATAATCAGATAATTTCTGCAGATATATTTGCAGCAACTCAAGACGGGATGTTCCGTTCCAGCAATAATGGTATTACTTGGATTTCAGCACCAACAATTGTTGATCAAGCTACTAACATTTCATTAGGGACAAGACATTTTAGAACTGTTGAAGTAAAAAAGAAGAATGATAACACATATGATATTTGGCTAGGTTCAAATCGTGGACTTGCAAGACTTAACGAATCAACTGGATTTTGGACTGGAATTTGGAAAGTGTTTCTTGCTTCGCCAGAATTGAAATCAATTACAGAAGTGTTTGCTTTTCCAAATCCTTTTTCGCCTCTTAAAGAAAAAACCAATATTAAGTATGGTACAACACAATCAACTAATGTAACTATAAGATTATTTGATTTTGGTATGAACTTAATCAAAACTTTAATTCAAAACGCTCCTCGTGGTGAAAGTACAGAACAAATTGAAACTTGGGATGGAAAAGATGAATTTGGTAAAGTTGTACCAAACGGAGTATACTTCTATCGGTTGGATTTTGGCAACGGTGAACCGTTATTCGGCAAATTAATTGTATTAATGTAAAATGAGCAATATGTGAAAAAAACTCTAATTCTAATATTACTTTATTGCACTGCATTTGCTCAGTCAAAAGTTGATGAAATTAACAGTATGCCCGGTGTTTTTAGTCGAATGGGATTTGGTGCTCGTGGAATAGGAATGGGCAATGCAATCTCTTCAATAACATCTGGAAATTTAGTTTCATATTACAATCCAGCCTTGCCAGTTTTTCAGGAAGGAAATTTATTTCAAACTTCTTATTCATTTTTAAGTTTGGATAGATCGCTTAATTTTTTGAATTTTACTCGAAAATTTGAGTTCGGAAAAGTTGAAGCAGACGATGGAACTACAAAACCAAGATCAATAGCTGGAATTAGTGCCGGCATAATTAACTCTGGTGTTTCAAATATTGATGGTAGAGATAATCAAGGGCGAAAATTTGCAACTTTATCTACATCAGAGAATCAATTCTTTGTTGCTGTTGCAAATCGATTTTCAGATAGACTAGCAATTGGAATTGCATTTAAATTTTACCATTACAAACTATATGAAAATTTTACATCTAGCGGACTTGGTTTTGATGTTGGTGCAATTTATAGTTATAATGAATCACTCACTGTTGCTCTAATGATTTCAGACCTTAACACCAAATATGAATGGGATAGCGGAGCAATTTATGGTTCTTCCGGCACTACGACAAAGAATAGATTTCCTCTTCTAAAAAAACTCGGTGTTTCATACAGATTCAAAGAGCAAAAAATAATTGCTGCAATAGAAATTGAAAACAGCAATGCTAAAACAAATTATTTAAGGGTTGGAGCAGAATACAATATTTATCAAGATTTATTTTTCAGAGCTGGGTTGGATAAGCTGAATTTATCAAACTTTGAAAATTCGGTTCGACCTTCAATTGGGTTTTCTTATTTTTATAACGTAAGATCATTGAGACTCGGATTAGACTACGCTTTTGTTTTAGAACCCTATTCTTCGAGTGATCAACATATAATTGGTGTAAATATTAATTTTTAAATTATGAAAAAAGCATTATTCTTTTTTTATTTTCTTACTACAATAGCATATGCTCAAACATCGAGTAGCTCAGGCTTATCGTTCCTAAAACTTGGTTCCGGAGCAAAAAATATTGCAATGAGTGATCTTGGTGTTGTTGGAAATAATGATTTATCATCAGCTTATTACAATCCTTCTTTATTAATTCATAACAATACTTCTCAAATTTCTTTTACACATAATAGTCTGTACATCGATTTATCATCAGAAGTTGTGAATGCTAGTTTCAGATTGTTTGGTATACCGTTCGTATTAGGTTTGAATACTACAACTATTTCTAATATTGAGGTGCGCTCTCGTCCTGGAGAAATTGAATCAACTTTTAATGCAAATTACTTTTCTGCTGGAATATCTACAGCATTTAGTTTTTGGGAAAATATTAATACTGGAATTACATTCAAATTTATTTATGAAAATCTGTTTAGTGATGAAGCCTCAGGATTCGGAATTGACTTAGGTGCAACTTATTCTGCGCTGATGGACAACTTTACCTTAGGTGCTTCTTTAAGAAACATTGGTTCAATGAACCAATTACGATTAGAATCTACAAAACTGCCAATTGATCTTAGAGCCGGTGCACAGTATAAACTTGATTTTAATGATTATATGATTTCTCTTAATTCTATAGCCGGAATTCAAAAATATTTACACGAGAGTGGAATTCATGCTCATTTAGGCGGCGAACTTTCATATAATAAATCATTCTTTCTTAGAATTGGTTTCATTTCTGGACATGACTCCAAGAACCTAAGTACTGGTTTTGGAATTTTGTGGAAAAGCTTAAATATTGATTATGCATATGTTCCAGTTAAATATGGTCTTGGAGATTATCATATACTAACATTTATATATACATTTGATAATTGAGGCTGCAATTTTACTTTCTACAAACATCAATTCGCTGTTTAAATCAAATTCATTATTTTTACAAAAATTATAATTAGTGATATTTTGATAGAAGTAATAAAATATACCGAAGAATGGAATGAAAAGTGGGATGACTTTGTTCATTCTTCAAACAATGGAACGATGTTTCATCTTCAAAAGTTTCTCGAATATCATGTTCCTGGGAAGTTTCAGTTTAATCATTTATTATTTATTAAAAAGAAAAAAATATTTGCTGTTTTACCTGGTTCATTAATTGATGGAGTATTTGAGTCTCCGATTGGTGCAAGTTATGGGTCAATCGTTACAAAGGATATAAAATTTTTTGAAGCAATGGAAATTGTCTCTTCACTATTGGAATATGGCAGAAAAAATAGAATCAGAGAATTTTTACTAACTCCAGCGCCAATGATTTATGAAAAGTATCAAAATCAGAATTTAGATTTTGCTATGTTATGGCAAGGTTTCAATTTCCAGCTGCACTATATTTCAAGTGCTATTAAACTACATGATGAAAAAGAAATTTTAGAGAGGTTTTCGCCCACTGTCCGTAGAAATATCAGAAAGACATTTAATGATTTCAAGTTAAGAGTGGAAGTGAATGATAAGTATGATGAATTTTATCCCATTTTAGTTGAGAACAAAGCTCGTCACGGCGTAAAGCCGACACATTCATACGAAGATTTAATAAAACTGAAAAAGTTACTGCCCAATAGATTGAAACTATTTATGGTTTATCATGAAGAAGAGCCGATTGGCGGTTCACTTATGTTTTATCCAAATAGACAAGTCGCGTTGTGTTTTTATAATATGTTGAAGTACGAATATTCTGATTATAAACCGATTCATAGAGTAATGTATGAAGTTGTTAAAGATGCTAAAGAAAATGGATACCAGTATGTAGATATTGGGGTGTCACAAGATACTAAAGCAGTTAACCCAATGACTCCATCTATGAGCTTGATAGAATTCAAAGAGAAGTTTGACGCAAAAACAATTATGCGAAATACCTTTCATATCAAACTATAATTTTTCAGATGCAGATAAAAAAAGTTTGCATAGCATTTCTTGGTAATTCACTTCATGATTCTCGAATTGTCAATCTTACAAATTCACTTAAAGAAGAGAAATGTACCGTATCAGTTATTTCATTTGATTGGTTTATTTCTGATAATGAATATTTTGATGATACATATAAAATATTCAAACTTCATAAAGGTCATTACTCTTTATTTTTCTATTTGAGGTTTGCATATCTTTTAATAAAGGAGTTATTTAAAAATAAATCTGACATTTACTTTGCGGAAGATTTGTACACTCTGCCATTCGTAGCAACGATTGCAAAAATTAGAAAAGCTAAATTATATTACAACAGCCGTGAACTATATGCATTCTTAGGAGGATTGAGGAATAGACCTTTCTTACAAAAAATGGTGAAATCAATTGAGCAATTTTATATTAAAAAGGTTGACTTGGTGCTTACAACTGGAGAAATGGATTCAGAATTTTTAAAGAAATTTTATAAGATTACAAACACAATTGAAATTAGAAATATTCCTTTACTGCAAATGCCAGCACAGACTGTTAATTATAGAGAAATGTTTGATATACCAAGGAATAGTTTAATTATGATTTATCAAGGAGTTTTGTTAGTAGGGAGAGGAATTCCAATCATTTTACAAGCTATGAAAGAACTGCCGGAACTTTATTTAATTATAATTGGTGACGGTGAACAGAAAAATAATTTTGCACAAATGACAACTGAATTAGGTATTTCATACCGTGTATTTTTTATTGGGACAATAAATCAGAAAGAATTAATCAACTTTACAGCCGGCGGTGATATCGGTCTTTCATTAATTGAAAATATTAGCATCAGTTATTATCATGCATTACCTAATAAATTATTTGAATACATCATGGCTGGTATTCCAGTTCTTGCCAGTGCTCTTCCTCAAATGAAAAAAATCATTGATGATTATAATGTTGGCGAAACAATTCAATTAGAAAAATCTGAAGAACTCATTAACTCTCTTAGTAAATGGATTGATCAGCCACTACTTCTAAAAGAATATAAAAAGAATTGCTTAGTTGCAGCTCAAGAATTGAATTGGCAAAGCGAGTTCAAAAGAGTCCGTAATATTTTATTGTATTAATAATGGCTAAACAAAAAAGAATCTTAATTGTAAGACCAGATAGAGTTGGTGACGTTGTTCTTTCAACACCTCTTCCAAGAGAAATTAAAAAAGAATTCCCCAATAGTTTTGTCGCTGTATTATTGAAAAAATACACAGCTGATATATATTTGAATAATCCTTACGTAGATAAAATACTTTTGATTGATGATGAAGATGATAATTCATTGATATCCTTTTTTAGACAAGTAAAAGAAATTCGAAAATATAAATTCACACACTCTTTAAGTCTTCTTCCTAAAGAAAAAATAAATTACCTATTATTTTTTGCCGGAATACTTAATCGTATAGGAGTTGGGCATAAATTTTATCAGTTTATAACCTTTTCAAGATATGTTTCAAGAAATAAATACATTCCGCTTAGACACGAAGCAGATTATTGCATGGACCTTGCCCGAAAGATTGGAATTAAAACGGATGATATAGCTACAGAAATATTCTTGACTGATGAAGAGAAAAAGCAATTTGCAAATAAAAGAAAAGAATTGTTAGGTGATAAAAAATTTTTAGTTGGTATCCATGGCACCAGCGGTAATTCATCACCAAACTGGACTCTAACCAGATATAAAGAATTAGCTGAAATGCTTTGTAACAAAGATAACCTAAAAGTTTTAATAACAGACAACATAAAGCATGATATTATTGACAATCCGAAAATTATTTTTCCGACTTTGAGTAACAATCTTAGAGAATTAATTTTCACAATTGCTTGTTTAGATGTTATGATTTCATCTAGCACTGGGCCAATGCATTTGGCTGCAGCATTAAAAGTGAAAACAATTTCCTTATTTTGCCCAATGACTGCTTGCTCTCCAAAATTATGGGGTCCGATGGGGAATGAAAAAAGAATAATTCTCCCTGATGAAAATTATTGTAGTAACAAATGTCCTGGAGACCCAAAGATTTGTAATTTCGAAGGAGAAGGGGGTATTAATGTATCAAGTGTTTACAATATTGTAATTGAAGAGCTCACAAAATTTAAGTGATTAAATTATTATATTTCTTTTAAGAATTGCCAGGCTGCAACCGGCAAGTTAATACCCAACTCCGCTAGGTCCGGAAGGAAGCAACGGCAAGTATGTTACTTGGGTGGTTGTAAGTCTGGCATTATTCTTTTTGATTGAAATAATCTACTATTAAATTTGCTTTTACACTTCCAACAATTTCTTCTAATGCTTCGACTGATGCAGTTTTAATTTCTTCGAGGCTAAATTTTGTTAATAATTTTTCAGCTGCTTTTTTCCCAATTCCTTTAATATTTGTTAACTCAGTTTCAAAAGTTCTTTTACTTCTTCTATTGCGATGGAAAGTTATCGCAAAACGATGTGCTTCATCTCTAATATGCTGAAGTAATTTTAAACTGTATGAAGTTTTAGGAATATTAAACGGATCGGATTCATCTGGGATAAAAACTTCTTCCAACTTTTTTGCTAATCCAATAATTTGATAGTTAGTTATTTGCAGATTTTTTAAAGTTTCAACTGCACTCGATAACTGACCTTTTCCACCGTCAACCATTATAAGATCTGGTAAATTATGATTATCTTCTAATAATCTTTTATACCTTCTTTCAATCACTTCACGCATACTTGCAAAGTCATCTGGTCCTTCAACAGATTTAATAATAAATTTTCGATACATACTTTTCTTTGGTTTACCATCAACAAAAACGACCAAGCTCGCTACTGCATCGCTTCCTTGGATATTCGAATTATCAAAACATTCGATGACTTTTGGTAATTTTTTTAAACGAAGGTCTCTTTGGAGTGCCATCAATGCATAAGGGGCATTACCTTCTTTTTTCATTTTTTGTAATTGAATTTCTTTGAGCTGCAGTTGAGCATTTTGATTACACATCAAGAGCAAAGCTTTTGCATCGCTTTGTCTCTTAGGTATAATAAAACTACATTTCTTTATAGCTTTTGAATTTAACCATTCTAACAGTGCGTTTGAATCTTCCGGTTCTTGATCGAGTAATATTTCTTTTGGCACTTCTACAAATTCATCATAATAAAATTTTATGATTGAAGAATAAATATTTGATGGTGTTTCATTACTAGGAGTTGATAAATTTAACTGCTTTTTGCCAACTAATTTGCCAGACCTAACATTTAATATTGTTGCGGCAATATCTTTTCCTTCAAATGCTGCACTTATTATATCTTTATCTTCAAAATCACTTGTTAGTACTTTTTGTTTTGAAGTATAAATTTCAAGCTGATTTATTCTATCTCTAATTTCCGCTGCCTTTTCAAATTCTGTATTTGAAGAAGCGTCAAGCATTTCTTTTTTTAGCTCTGAAATTAAATCATCTGTTTTTCCTTTCAATACTTTTACAACTTGGCTTACCATATTATTGTATTGTTTTTCAGTCACTAGTCCTTCACAAGGACCGTCACACTTTTTAATATGATAATCAAGACATACCTTTATTTTTTTCTTATCTATAATTTCTTGAGTAATATCATATTTGCAGCTTCTAATTTTGAATACTTTATTTATCAAACGTAGTGAAGCTTTCATATTTTTAACATCAGTAAACGGACCAAAATACTTTGAGCCATCTATAATTACATTTCTTGTTGGGTAGACTTGTGGATATGGTTCGCTGGTTACTCTAATGTATGGGAATGACTTATCATCTTTCAGGTTTACGTTGTATCTTGGTTTTAATTGCTTAATGAGGTTATTCTCTAATACTAGAGCTTCTATTTCACTATCTGTAATTATTAATTCTACATCGTCAATTTTTGAAACAAGGATCTCTGTCTTTGGATTATCAATTGATTTTGTAAAATATGATCTGACCCGGTTTTTTAGATTTTTAGCTTTACCGATATAAATAACTTTACCGTTGGTACCCTTAAATTGATAGATTCCTGGAAGTGGTGGTAAATTTTTTATTTTATTTTGAATTTCATCACTCATATTTAGAAATTGTTGCAGTATTTAACAGATTTAAAATAAAAATAGGCTGACCTTAAATCCAATAATGCAAACTGAAATTTTTAATTGAGTTAATTTCAGATTGCAATCGAAAGACAGCCTTTTATATATAATTAAAAATTATTTGAATTTATAATTCTTAGCAATCACAACTATGCCGGTATCAGAAACTGTAAACCTTTTTTTATCATCTTTTGGATTAAAACCGATTTCTGTCCCTTCTGGAACAGTTACGTTTTTATCAATTATAGCTCTACTTACTCTTGCATGCCTACCTATGTTGCAGTTATCAAAAACGATTGAATCGGTTATATAAGTATAGCTATTAACACGAACATTAAAACCAATTATAGACCTTTCAACTAATCCACCAGAAATAATTGTTCCATCAGATACAAGGGAATTAAATGCGCGGCCAACTCTTTCTCCTTCATGCGAAACTGTTTTTGCTGGTGGGAATTGCATCTGCTGAGTTCTTAAAGGCCAGTTTGCATCATATAAATTGAAGTGAGGGCTAACTTGTATTAAATCCATGCTGGCAGCGTAGTAACTATCTAATGTGCCAACATCAATCCAATAAGGATCATCTTTTTTATTTTCATCAATAAAATTGTATGCATGAACGTCATAGTTGTTTTTTATCATGTATGGTATGATATCTTTACCGAAATCAAGATTGCTGACTTTTTCTTTTTCCGTTTTCGCAAATACTTCTTTTATTGCAGATATATTAAAAACATAAATTCCCATATTCACATAAGAATAATTTTCATTTCCCTGAATCACGGGCGGTTTTTCTGGTTTTTCAACGAAAGAATTTATTTTAAGAGATTCATCAGATTGGACAACCCCAAATCTAGAAGCTTGTGATTTTGGAACTTGAATGCAAGATATGGATAGCTGAGTTTTCTTTTCAATATGAGCTTGAATCATTTTCAAGTAATCCATTTTGTAAATATGATCGCCGGAAAGTACAAGCAGCCATTCGTAAGAATCATCATCAAGCAAATTTAAGTTCTGATGAATTGCATTTGCAGTTCCAAGGTACCAATTATTACTAGTTTTGAATTGAGGCGGAATAGAATAAATAAATTCTCCAAGTTCAGGATTAAAGATGCTCCAAGCCTCATATAAATGTCGGTTCAGTGAATCAGATTTGTATTGAGTCAGTACAAATATTTTCCTGAACCCGGAATTCAGACAATTAGATAAAGTAAAGTCAATTATTCGATATTTACCGCCGAAGGGAACTGAAGGTTTAGTTCGTAATTTTGTAAGAGGGAACAGTCGTTCTCCTTGACCTCCGGCTAATACCATTGTCAAGGTTTTTCGTAAAATTGTCGATCCAGTATAAGGCATAGCGAATTCCTACTATTTAGTGTAAAATATATCTATTTAAGAATTGATTGGCAATTATGGAAATCATTAATTTTGAAATGATCATAGTATAATGCTTGGCAAATTTTTTATGCAGTTAAAAACTAAAGTATTATTATTCATTGCTACTTTAATTTTAATGGGAATGATATTAACCGTTTTCATTGTTATTCCCCAGCTTAAGAATTATTCGGTTTTTCTTAAACATGCTAATGAAAATTTTTCCGTTGGGATTAGCTTATCTGAAGTTGATGAAATTTATTTAGATGATTATAAACCCAAATATCTGCGATCATTTGATGTTTTGCACTACAATATTCATATTCAACTTTTTCCTGACAAAGAAGAAATTAAAGGCGATGTTGAAATAAAAATTCTTGTGAATGATAAATCCCAAAAAGAAATTGAATTAAATTTTTATGAAAATTTAAAAATTGACTTGCTAACGTTAAATTCAAAAATTTTACGATTCAAAAGAGAAGAAAAAAAAATAACTCTTGTTGGAGGAAATATTTTTACTGATACAATCTTGATTAAAGCTGTATATCATGGTAAACCAAAAAGACTAGGCTTCGGTTCTTTCACATTCGATAAGTCATATGGAAAGCCATTAGTATATACATTAAATGAACCGGTCTTCGCGTCAACATGGTTCCCATGTATTGATGTGCCTGATGATAAAGCAATGGCTGATATTTTTATAACAAATGACTCAGCATACTCATCTCTCTCAAACGGTAAATTAATATCAGTAAAAAATGTAGAAAACAAAAAAACCTATCATTGGAAAACTTATTATCCAATTTCGACATATTTAATCTCAATCTATTCTGCGATTTATAAATCACATTCGGATAAATATATAACAGCAAAAGGTGATACAATTGATCTGTACTGCTATGCTACGCCAGAAAATTTTGAGAATGCTATAAAAGATTTTTCAGACCATAAAGAATATCTAAGTGTATTTGAAGAACTATTTGGTGAGTATGCTTTCCAAAAAGAAAAATATGCAGTTGCTGAGTTTGGATGGAATTTTGGAGCAATGGAACATCAGACGATTACTGGATTAGGTACAAGGTATATTACTGGTAAAAAATTTTTCCAGGATATGATTATTCACGAACTTGCTCATCACTGGTGGGGAAATGCGGTCGGTTTAAAAACCTGGAAAGATGTCTGGCTCAATGAAGGCTTTTCAACTTACTCTGAAGCACTCTATTGGGAAAAGAAAAGCGGATTTGATGCATTGAAAACAACTTTACAACCAAAGTTTGGAGATTTTTCAACTGGCACATTATATAATCCTGAAATTAATTTGTTCATTAAAATGATTTATGATAAAGGAGCTTGGGTTTTACATATGCTTAGAAAAGAAATTGGAGATGAACTGTTTTTTAAGTTATTGAGGATTTACTATGATACTTTTAAATATAAAAATGCTTCGACTGAGGATTTTAAAAATCTTGCCCAAAATATTTCTAATAAGAATTTAGCCCATTTTTTTGATCAGTGGGTATATAAAGGGGTTGGAATTATTGACCTTGACATTAAATGGACTGTAAATAAAGAAACTGGCAGTTATTTGAATAAGATTTATTTAAATCAGGTACAAAATGGCTATGATATTTATAAATTTCCGATAGATATTAAATTTGTTTCAGATAGTTCTATTAATTCGCTGTTGAAGACTTTTTATGTTAATGATAAAACGGAAACTTTTTCGGTGGTTACAAAATACAAACCAAGAGAAATAATTATTGATCCAGAAAAATGGCTCTTGGCAAAATGCAAAGTCGCTAAAGGCAGTAACTAAATGATTGATAACAAAAAATATTTTTTCATATCAGATATTCATCTTGGTTTACAAGATTTAGAAATTGAAAAATTAAAAGAGAAAAAATTGATTTCATTTCTGAATTACGCAAAAGACAATTGCGATGAACTTTTTATTGTAGGCGACTTATTTGATTATTGGTTTGAATACAAAAGAGTTATTCAAAAAGGGTTTTATAAATCTTTGTCAGCACTTATTGATTTTGCCGAATCAGGGAAAAAGATTCATTACTTTATTGGCAATCATGATTTTTTGCATCAGGATTTCTTTTCAAAAGAATTAAAAGCTATAGTTTATCATAAACCAATTGAAATTATCCTTAATGATAAAAAATTTTTTATAGGGCATGGAGATGGATTAGTAAAAAATGATATTGGCTATAAAATTCTAAAATCAATATTAAGGAATGAAATTTTACAGAAAATATATTCCGTCATACACCCGGATTTGGGGATTAGAATTGCAAGTTCAACCAGCAAAAAGAGTAGAGATTATACTGGTCAAAAAGATTATGGCAAAATTGATGGATTATTGGAAACTGCAAAAGTAAAAATCGAGAATGGTTATGATTATGTTATTTTTGGACATTCACATGTTAGGAATAATAATAAATATAGGAATGGATTTTATATAAATTTAGGAAGCTGGCTTGATAAGCCATGCTATGGCAAATTTGAAGACACATTTGAAATAATTGATTGGGAATGAAATGGCTAAAATTCAATCTTCTTCAATACAGAAAAATAAACCTAAAAGAAAATCAAAAAGAATATATCTAATTGGATTTCTAATTTTATTTATTGCTGTTTTTGTAATATTCATGAAATATATTTTCGAAGGTCTTCCTTCGTTAGAAGAATTAGAAAATCCTCGCCAACAATTAGCAAGTAATGTTTATAGTATTGATGGTGAAATGATAGGGCAGTTTTTTAAACAAAATAGAGTAGAAGTAAGTATTGATAGTATTCCTCACCACGTTATAGAAGCTTTAATAGCTACTGAAGACAAAAAATTTTACTCACATTGGGGAGTTGATGTTGAAAGATTGGTTAAAGCTATTTTCAAAACTGTCTTCCTCTTTAAAAGGGAGGGTGCAAGTACTATCACTCAACAGTTAGCAAAAAATTTATATGAATTGAAATCTAGGAATGAATCAAACTTTGATACTGTTGTTAGAAAAATTCGAGAATGGATTACAGCAATCCAAATTGAAAAAACATACACAAAAAAAGAAATATTAGAAATGTATTTTAATATTTCTTGGTTCGGCAAAGGTGCATACGGAATTAGCATGGCTTCAAGAGTCTACTTTGATAAAGATGTAAAGCAATTGACAATATCTGATGCCGGTGTATTAGTTGCATTACTGAAATCAGCAGTGATTTATAATCCTTTCGATAAGTATGACAATGCTTTTAAACGAAGAAACCTCGTATTGCATAACATGGTTCAAGATGATTATCTCAGTCAGGAAGAATATGATAATTTAAAAGTACTTCCGGTTAAATTGTCTATGAAAAGAATTGAGGAAGGAATAAAAGCTACTATTGCCCCTCATTTTCTAGAATATGTTCGTCAGCAAATGGAAAAACTCTCAGCTAAATATGGATTTGATTTATATCAAGATGGTTTGAATATTTATACTTCGCTGGACAGCAGAATGCAAAGAATTGCAAATAATGCCGCAGAAACACACTTGAACAGTTTCCAAAAACAGTTTGACAGAACTTGGAGTTGGAATAAATATAAAGGTATATTAAATGAATTAATTGATAGAACGATAAAAAATAGCATTGAATATAAATCTGCATCTTCACAGCAAGAAAAAAAAGAAGTGTATAGTCGTTTGTTGAACAACAAAATATTCATTGACTCCTTAAAGAAAGCTGGTGAACAAATTGAAGTAGGATTTATTGCACTTGATGTAAAAACTGGTGAAATACGTGCTATGGTTGGCGGAAGAGATCAAAAATTTTTATATGGATTAAATCATACTACTCAAATTAGAAGACAGCCCGGCTCATCTTTCAAACCAATTGTCTATGCTGTCGCCGTTGATAACGGTTTATATCCAGCTTATCCAATTATGAATCAACCATTTGATTATAATGGGTGGAGTCCTCGCAATTTTGATTTAAAAACTGGAGGATTCACAACATTAAGATATGGTTTGACTCATTCGATTAATATTGTTTCTGCTCGATTAATAATTGAAGATTACGCTCCATTGTGGAAGATAGGCAGATTTGCTGAGAGAATGGGAATCAAAAGTAAACTTGAACTATATCCATCTATTGCTTTAGGAACCTCTCTTGTAACACCTCTTGAAATGACTGCTTCATTTGCAACGCTCGCAAACAAAGGAGTATATAATGAACCAATTTCCGTTTTAAGAATTGAAGATAAAAATGGAATGCTGATTGAAGAATTTAGTAATTATGCTAGTGAAGCAATTCCAGAAGAAACTGCATACATTGTAACAGATATGATGCGATCAGCGATTGATCAAGGAAGCGGTATTGGTGCACGATATACATATAATTTCCAAAGGCCCGCAGCCGGAAAAACTGGGACTACTCAAGATTATTCTGATGCATGGTTTATCGGATTTACTCCTCAAATAGCAGCTGGTGCTTGGGTTGGTTTTGATGATCACAGAATTTCATTTACCGGAGATTATGGGCAAGGCGCAAGAGCTGCAATGCCAATCTGGGCAATTTTTATGCATGATGTATATGAAAAATTACAGTTACCAGTTGAAGATTTTCAGTTACCAGCAAGTGGGAATGTTGTTTCAGCAAGATTCTGCAGAGATACAATTTATGAATTAGGTGATCCAAAATTATTTTCTGGTGATTGTAGAACTGGTGTAATGGAAGATATTATCAATATACGCGATATGCCCTCAACCTATGATGCTTTTCGTGATACAACTATGAGAATTTTTGATAGGTATTCGGTTAAAGATACATCTCATGAAGCACGTGAGATAAGGTAAATTATATTTTAATATTTGCCCGGATGGCGGAATTGGTAGACGCGTTAGTTTCAGGAGCTAATTGGCGCAAGCCAGTGGGGGTTCGAGTCCCCCTTCGGGCACTAAAAAATAATAATGAAGTTTTAGTTGAATGAATAAAGAAGAATTATTAAATGACGCCTATCGTAACGCATTGCAATTTACAACATCCCATTATGAAAACTTTCCAGTCCTTTCATTTTTCATTCCAAAACATTTAAAAAAACATATCGCGATTATTTATCAATTTGCAAGGCAAGCTGATGATATTGCTGATGAAGGAAATTTTTCTATAGAAGAAAGATTGTATAAAATTCATATGTATAGAGATGATTTATTTAAAACAGTAAATCATAATCCGCCAAGTGAATTTTGGAAAGCATTTCAATTTACTTGCCAGCAATTTTCTTTAACATATAAAAATTTTTATGATTTATTGAGTGCTTTTGAACAAGATATTACAGTTATAAGATATTCCACTTATAATGATCTATTAGATTATTGCAAGAGATCTGCAAATCCAATTGGGAGGATTATTTTAGAATTATTTAATTGCTCTAATGAAAAGAATAATGAATATTCTGATTTAATTTGTACTGCACTTCAATTAACAAATTTTTATCAAGATATTGCAGTAGATTTTAATAAGGGTAGAATATACATTCCAATTAAAGAAATGAAAGCGCATGGTGTAAATGAAAATCTATTTGAGGTAAAAGAAAATAATGTTAATTTTAACAAGCTATTAGGTTCTCAGATCACAAGGACCAGATTTCTTTTTGAAGAAGGGAAAAAACTAATAGGGGTACTTCCTTTAAAACTCAGATACCAAATTAAGTTAACAATACTTAGTGGAATGGAAATTTTAAGTAAAATAGAAAAAGTAAATTTTGACATTTTCAGAAATAGACCAAAACTTTCTAAATTTGATTTTATTAAATTGACTTTTAAAATGGCAGTGATGTGAATCTCGATAATCCAAAACAAATAGCAAAAGAAAGTAAAAGCAGTTTTTATTATGCATTTTCTCTACTTTCAGCTCCCAAACGAGATGCCATGAATGCTGTCTATGCATTCTGTAGAAAAACTGATGATATTGTTGATGAAAGCAGTGAGTCAGACGATATAAAATATGAGAAATTGAAAAAGTGGAGAATAGAATTTGAAAAATCTTTACATGGCAATTCAAACTATCCTTTGTTAAATAAAGTAGCATCAATTATTTCCCAATTTAACATTCCTCTTGATCCATTTTTTGAATTGATCCTAGGAATGGAAATGGATTTAAAACAGAAGAGATATTTAACAATTGAGGATTTAATACAATACTGTTATAGGGTTGCATCTACTGTCGGCTTAATGTGTATTGAAATTTTTGGTTATAAAAATAGATCAGCAAAAGATTATGCTGTTAATCTTGGTTTAGCTATGCAAATGACAAATATTTTAAGAGATGTTGGGAAAGATGCAGAAAAGGGTAGAATCTATCTTCCACAAAAAGATTTAAGTCATTTTAATTATTCTGAATATGATTTATTAAATAAAAACTACAATCATTATTTTATTTCATTAATGAAATTTGAAACTGAACGAGCAAAGTTTTACTTCTCAAAAGCAAATAGCAATTTGGATTTCGATGACAAGCCATCTTTATTCCCGGCTAGAGCAATGCAGCATATTTATTATAGACTGCTTAATAAAATTGAGCAATCGGATTTTAATGTTTTTGATGAGCGAATTAAAGTTAGTAAGTTTGAAAAAACTTCAATTGCATTTGGAGTGTGGGCAAAATATAGTTTAGTTTATTAATGAAGAAGATTGTTGTTATTGGAGGAGGTATTTCTGGATTAAGCGCTGCTGTCCTTCTCGCCGAAAAGAATTACGAAGTTACTTTGATCGAATCCTCACCTAAACTTGGTGGAAGAGCCTATTCATTTTACCATCCTAAGATAAATTCTATTATAGATAATGGTCAGCACTTGATGATGGGATGTTATACAAATACTCTATCTTTTCTTTCAAAAATTGATTCAGCCGATTTAATAGAAATTCAAAAAAATATGAGTGTATGTTTTGTAAAAAAAAATGAGAGTGAATTTAATTTAGCTGTTTCAAATATATTTTATCCAATAAACTTGTTATTTGCAATATTAAAATTTAATGCTATCAGCCTGAAATCTAGATTAAAGATTGTGGATTTATTTTTGGAATTGTGTTTTTGTTGGACATGCGACATAAAAGAATATTCAGTTGTTCAATGGCTGATTGAAAAAAAGCAAACAAGGGAAGCAATTCAATCTTTCTGGGAAATTATTTGTTTCGGCACTCTTAATACTTCTATTGATAGAGCATCAGCTTCAATTTTTGCTGAGGTTTTGAAAAAAATATTTCTAGATGGGAATGATTCTACAAAATTTATTATTCCAAAGGTGGGTTTGTCTGAATTATATGTTGAAAAATGCAAGGAAAAATTAAAGAAAAAAAATAATATAATTAATACATCGGAAAAAGTGTTAGTGTTCGAATACAGTAACTCATCATTAATTCGGGTTATAACAGATAAAAACACCTATTCTGAATTTGATCATGTTATCAGTTCTATACCATCTCATCAATTGATAAAAATATTTAAGAATTCAAAAATACCAACCAAATGTCTTCCTGAACTCAAGTATTCACCAATTCTTAATGCTTTTATTTGGTTATCAAAGAATCCATTCACTAAAAAATTTTATGGGTTAATAGACTCAAAAATCCATTGGATCTTTAATCATGGTGAATACATCTCACTAACAATAAGTGCGGCAGAGGAGTTAATTTTATTGACAAATGATGAAATTTTCGAAATATTATATTCGGAGTTAGAGATATTTTTTTCTATTTTTAAAAAAGAATTAGTTACTAACTCAATTATTATAAAGGAGAAACGCGCAACTTTTATTTCTGATTCTGAATCAACAGCAAAAAGAGAAAATATTAAGTCCCCTTTTAATAATTTAATATTAAGTGGTGATTGGACAAATACTGGATTACCATCAACTATTGAAGGTGCAGTGCAAAGTGCAATGACGGCTGTTGATTGTGTTTCATAATATTTTTTTAGATTGGATACTACTAATACTCATTATTAACTAATAGATCTTATTGCTAACAACGGAGGAAATATGTCCGGATTAAAACAAAAACTTGAACAAAAAATTTTAGCTGAGCGTCCAAGAACTGAAAAACTAGTAAAGGAATTTGGAAATGTTAAGGCTGATGAGGTTAACATTGGACAAATAATTGGAGGTATGAGAGATATTAAGTGCTTAGTTACAGATATCTCTTATCTTGATCCTTTCGAAGGAATTCGTTTCAGAGGACTGACTATTCCTGAAGTATTAGAAAAATTACCAAAGGTAGAAGGACAAGAGATGCCTTTTGTAGAAGGCTTTTTTTATTTCTTGTTAACTGGAGAATTACCAACATCAAAAGAAGCTGACGATGTGCATGAAGAATTCAATGCAAGAAAAAAAGTACCAGATTATGTGTTCAATATTCTTCGTGCTATGCCGGCTGATTCACATCCTATGACAATGTTTTCTGCTGCAATTCTTTCTATGAATCGTGATTCAATTTTTAAAGTCAAATATCATGAACATATTAAGAAGACTGAATATTGGCAATATTATTATGAAGATGCGATGAATCTTCTTGCTAAATTACCTGAGATTGCTGCTTTTATTTATCGGTTGAAATATCGAGATGGAAAAATTATCGCGCCTGATCCAAAATTAGATTTTGGTGGAAACTTTGCTCATATGATGGGTATTCCAAAACCTTATGACGATGTAGCAAGACTTTACTTCATTCTTCACAGCGACCACGAAAGCGGAAATGTAAGTGCTCATACCGGTCATTTAGTTGCAAGCGCATTATCTGATATTTATTATGCGACTAGTGCTATGCTGAATGGTTTAGCTGGACCGTTGCACGGATTAGCAAATGAAGAAGTATTAAGGTGGATTCATGGTGTAGTTGAAACTTTAGGTGGTAAAGTTCCAACTGAAGAAGAAATGAAAAAATTTGTTTGGGATACTTTAAAGACTGGAGTAATTCCTGGTTTTGGTCATGCTGTTTTAAGAAAAACTGATCCAAGGTACACTGCTCAAAGAGAATTTTGTTTGAAACACATGCCAGACGATTTATTATTTAAATATGTTGACTTATTATTTAAAGTTGTTCCTCCAATCTTACTTGAACAAGGAAAAGCAAAGAATCCATGGCCAAATGTTGATGCTCAATCTGGTGTTATTCAATGGTACTACGGAGTTAAGGAATATGAGTTCTATACTGTTCTTTTTGGAATAGGTAGAGCATTAGGTGTTTGTTCAAATATTATTTGGGCACGAGCTCTTGGTTATCCAATTGAAAGACCAAAATCTCTAACAACTACTATGTTGGAAAATATTGCTGCTGGAAAGAGTGTTGATTAGAAAAATGTATTCTTAAACTAATTAATGAAAGGCTGTCATTTATAGACAGCCTTTTTTATATTTATGAGGAATGGATAAAAAACTAGTTTATATAGTCTTTGCACTAAGCATATTAGTTATAGTTATTTCTGTAATTGCTGTTTTGAAAATTAAAACTTTGGAAGAAAGTACCCCTCGGAGAATAATAGTCGAGTTAGAAAGAGGCCATCGAGAATTTATTCCGAAAGTACCTGAAGAAATGGATTTTTGTGGGGAGAAAGTTCCTCTTAATGTTCTTGATGTATTTGAACGAATGGAAAGGGAATTATTAGTTAATGTACATTGGTCATCAGCAACAATTCTCTATTTAAAAAGAGCCAATAGATGGTTCCCAATAATAGAATCAATTTTGGGAAAAAATAAAATTCCAAATGACTTCAAATATTTGGCAGTTATTGAAAGTGGACTGACCAACGCTGTATCACCAGCTGGAGCAGTTGGATTTTGGCAATTCATGGCTCCAGCTGCAAAAAAATATGGCTTAGATGTAACTAAGGAAATCGATGAAAGATATCATATTGAAAAATCAACTGAAGCGGCTTGTAAATACTTGAAAGAAGCTTATTCAAAATATGGAAATTGGACAATGGCAGCTGCTTCATACAATTATGGAATTAATGGAATAGATAAGCAAATGGAGCGCCAATTATCAAACAATTATTATTCTCTTTATTTAGTAGAAGAAACAAGTAGATTCATTTTTAGATTATTGGCAATAAAGGAAATTTTCAAAGATCCGCCTAAATATGGTTTTCAGTTAAATGAAGACGAGCTGTATCCACCAATTGAGACTAGGACTATTACTGTAAAAACAGCAATTAAAGATTTAGCAATATTTGCTAAAAGACATGGAGTTAACTATAAAGTCTTAAAAATTTTCAACCCATGGTTAAGGAATAATTTCCTACCAAATAAGAATAAAAAGACATATGATATAGTTATTCCGAAAGAGAGCGAGATTGAAATTTTATAAATAATATAAAAAAGTTACACTTTGTTATTAATATTTATAGACTTATGCAAAAATTTTTATATCTTTAATTCCAAAATTTCCCAACCAACTTTTGTTCATTCATGCCATTTAAGAAAAAAGTAAAATATATTTTTGTAACGGGTGGAGTTGTTTCAAGTTTAGGCAAAGGGATAACAGCTTCTTCAATTGGCCTATTACTTAAATTGCGCGGTTATAGTGTCACAATTCAAAAATTTGATCCCTATATTAATGTTGATCCAGGAACCATGAATCCTTTTCAGCATGGTGAAGTATATGTAACTGATGATGGAGCAGAAACAGATTTAGATTTAGGACATTACGAAAGATTTTTAGATGTCGATATGTCTCGTGCTAATAATACAACTTCTGGGCAAGTATATAATGAAGTTATAACTCGCGAAAGGAGAGGAGATTTTTTAGGCGCTACAGTTCAAGTGATTCCGCATATTACTGATGAGATTAAAAAGCGAATGAGATTTCTTGAGGAGAGTTGTAAGTATGATATTATTATTACTGAAATTGGCGGAACCGTTGGTGATATTGAGAGTTTACCATTCATTGAAGCTATGCGCCAGATAATGTTAGAACTTGGCAGAAAAAATGCAATAAGTATACATGTTACACTTGTTCCATTCATATCTTCAGCTGGCGAAATGAAGACAAAACCCACTCAGCATAGTGTTAAAAACTTGCTTGAATTAGGAATTCAACCAAATGTTTTGGTATGTAGGTCAGAGGAAAAACTAGCAAAAGACATTCGAGAAAAGATTGCTCTTTTTACTAACGTATCTTCAGATGCTGTGATCTCAGCATATGATTGTTCAACTATTTATGAAGTTCCTTCGGTTCTATTCGAACAAGAATTAGATAGAATCATTTTGAAAAGACTTAAGCTGCCTGATATTAATATTCATCTTGATCAATGGAATGATTTTGTTTCAAAAGTTAAAAGCGCTTCAGAAATTGTAAAGATAGCTGTTTGTGGAAAGTATGTTGAAAATAAAGATGCATATAAAAGTATAACAGAAGCTTTTGTTCATTCTGGTGCTGAAAATAATGTACAAGTTAAAGCTGAATTTTTAAGCTCTGAGGAAATAGAAGAAAAAGGTCCAGAGAAAATATTACAAGATTTTCATGGATTATTGGTCCCCGGTGGATTTGGCGAAAGAGGAATTGAGGGAAAAATAAAAGCAATTAAATTTGCAAGAGAAAATAAGATTCCTTTTTTTGGAATCTGTTTGGGTTTACAATGTGCTGTCATTGAATTTGCTCGAAATGTTTGCAGCCTGAAAAAAGCAAACAGTTCTGAGTTTACAAAGAATAATCAATTTAACGTTATTCATATTATGCCAGAGCAATTGAAAGTGAAAACAAAAGGGGCGACTATGCGTCTTGGTGCGTACCCATGTATCCTGAAAAGAAAAACTCTGGCTTTTGATGCTTATAAAAAACAAAAAATTTCTGAACGACACCGCCATCGATATGAGGTTAATAATAAATTCAAAGATGACTTAGATAAGAATGGAATGATATTTAGCGGACTATCGCCAGATGAACATTTAGTTGAAATGATTGAAATAAAAAATCATCCATGGTTTGTTGGATGTCAATTTCATCCTGAATTGAAATCACGTGCCACAAAAGCACATCCTCTTTTTAGAGAATTCATTAGAGCTGCATTTATATATTCTCAACAAGGTAAATAAATTGATAAAGAAAATTTGTTTTATATTCAGTGCACTATTTATAATTATTTCATCAACTCAAGCTCAGGGTATTCAATCACTTGCTGAACAAGGACTTCAAAAAGCATACAATATGGAATTGAATGCCGCAGAAAAAATCTTTAATAAAATGATTGATCTTAAACCCGAACAGCCGGATGGATATTTTTACATTGCAAAAATTCACTTTTGGACTTACTTAGCCACACATGACCCAGGCGAATACCAAGTATTTTTAAGATTTGCAGAAATTGCAATTGAGAAAATCGAAAAGATTTTAAAAATTGATAAAAAAAATGTAAGAATATTATGTATGTCTGGTAATGTTTCATCCTATCAAGCTATGGCTTTTGCAACTAATGAATCTTCAGTTGATGCTTTCTGGGCAAGTAAAAGAGCAGTCTCAAACTTTGAGCAAGTTTTAGAACTCAATCCAAAATACTATGATGCTTATCTTGGATTAGGATTATTTGATTATGCAATGAGCTTTGTACCAGATTTTCTAAAATGGGCTGTCAATTTAACTGGGTTATCCTCTGATAAGGCTAGAGGATTAAGGTACATTAAAACAGCATATCAAAAAGGTACAACTTCTAAAACTGAAGCTGCATTTCACCTTGCAAAAATCTATACTGATTACTTAGCAGATTATGATAGCTCCTATTTGTTCAGTAAATCATTAATTGCAAAATATCCAAATAATACTCTTTTTAGATATGTTCATGCTGTCAGTTTAATTCAAGACAGACAATATGAAAAAGCGATGGAATCCCTAAATTTCATTATTAGAAGTGATAATACTAAATTCCCACAGATTACAGCCTTAGCTAATTATCGAAAAGGGGAAATCTATTTTAAGAGGAACCAGTTTGCAAGAGCGGTTGATTTTTTTGATGCTTTTTTAGAGCAATCCAAAGAACTAGATTTAACTGGCATGGCTGCATATAGAATTGCTATATCTCATAAACATCTTAATAATGATACAGAATATCAAAAGTATTTAATTCAAGCAAAAAATGGGAATCAAGATATATTCGAGGATTCATACGCAAAAAGGAAGTCTGAATATTTTGTTAAAAATCCTATTGCTGATATCGATCTCAAATTAATCAGATTTAAAAATTTTGTCGATAATAGAAGATACAAATCTGCTATCGATAGTGTGAAAATTTTGTTAAGTAATGAATTAAATGAAAACCAAAAGGCAGAAGCCTTAACCGTTATATCAGAAGCCTCGTTGAATTTAAAGAAGTATGCCGATGCTGTAACTTATGCTGAAAATATTTTGACTTCCAAAACTGAAAATGAAAAATGGGTTTATCCTTATTCATATCTTATACAAGCAAAGGCTAATTATTATGTTAAAGAAAAGGAAGAAGCCTTAAGACTTTTGGAAATGGCAGAGGATGTTAATAGTCATGACTTTCAAGATTATATTCAATCGCAAATTGAGAACCTGAAAAGAAAGATTTCAAGGATGTGACCTCCAAGACCCCACTTTTCTTTAATATTTTCAATGGTTTTATTGATTATTGATTCATATTTAGATAATTTTTTTCGCAAATTAAAAAAGTTATGTTAAATATCGCTCTATTTGTTTCTGGAAGAGGTTCTAATCTTCACGCAATTATTGAAAAAGTATCTTCTAAAAAGATTTGCATTTGTGCATTAATCAGCGATAGAAAAGATTGTCTAGCTGTTAAATTTGCAGTAAGTAAAAATATTCCAGTTTATTTTGTAAGCAATAATGAAATTGAAGGATTTATTACTTATAATATTTTAATTGAAGAGCTTAAAAGAAAATCTGTTGGGTTAATTGTACTGGCTGGATTTCTTAAAAAGATTCCAGATCATTTTGTTGATGCATTTGAAAATATGATTATTAACATACATCCGGCACTTCTACCAAAGTATGGCGGTTCGGGTATGTATGGTATGAATGTTCATAAATCTGTTTTTGAAGCAAATGAAAGAATTTCAGGTGCTACTGTTCATTTTGTAGATAAGATTTATGACCACGGTAATATTATTTTTCAGGAAAGTGTTGATATTTTAAATGCTAATAATCCTGAAGAAGTGGCAGAAATAGTTTTAAGAATTGAGCATAAAATTTTACCAATGATTGTTGAGAAGTTTGCTGACGGTAAAATTTCATTTATTAATAATCGAGTATTTATTAAAGAGTAATTTTTTTACGGAGTCTGTTTGTTAAAGTATGCCCTCATCAGTGTGTCTGATAAGACGGATATTGTATTTTTTGCAAACGAGCTATATCATTTAGGATATAAAATTCTTGCCACTGGGAATACTGCCAGACTTCTTTCTGAAAATAATATTAATTGCATCGAAATTAGCAAGTTCACTTCATCCCCAGAAATTTTTTCTGGGAGAGTAAAGACTTTAAATCCAAAAATATTCGGTGGCATTTTAATGCGAAGAGGAAATGAATCTGATGTATCAGAGGCTGAAGAAAACAATATCTCTCCAATTGATATTGTTTGTGTAAATTTATATCCATTTCCTCTAGTTGTGAATCGAGATGATGTTACTTTGGAAGAAAAAATTGAAAACATTGATATCGGAGGGCCAAGTTTAATTAGAGCTTCTGCAAAAAATTTTCAATCTGTTTCAATATTAACCAAGCCAGACCAGTATTCACAATTTCTTGATGAATTAAGAAAAGGTAGTGTAAGCATAGAAACTAGAAAAAAGCTAGCATATGAAGCATTTGCATACACATCATATTATGATACGCTCATTGCTAATTATTTGGAAAAGGAATTTAACCAGCCAATTACAGATTTAAGAATAAATCTAAAATCATTAGTGAATTTACGGTATGGAGAAAATCCTCATCAAACAGCACAACTTTTTGGCGATTTTGACAACTATTTTGATATTCTTCATGGAAAAGAATTATCCTATAATAATATCGTTGATTTAACAGCTGCTGTTGAGTTAGTAAATGATTTACCTGATAATTCTTGTGCCATAATCAAGCATACAAATCCATGCGGTGCTGCAGTCGGAAAGGATTCTACTGATTCTTACTTAAAGGCATTATCATGTGATCCGGTATCTGCATTTGGCGGCATTGTTGTTTTTAATTCTGTTGTTGATGATTCTTGTGCTTATAAATTAAATGAACTTTTTTTAGAAATTATTTGTGCTCCACAAATAAGTGAAAGTGCTTTTAAAATATTAATGGAGAAAAAGAATAGAAGAATTATAATTTGTAAAAAACAATTAAATAAAAACGAATTACATATAAAGAGTATTCCAGGAGGAATGCTTGTTCAGACTCAAGATGACTCTTGTAAAGAATCGATAAAATTAAATTGTGTAACTGAGAAAAAATGCTCTAAAGAGGAAATTGAAGAATTGAAATTTGCTTGGGCAGTATGTAAGCATACAAAGTCAAATGCAATTGTATTTACAAAAGATAGAAAAGTTATCGGAGTTGGAGCTGGACAAATGTCAAGAATTGATTCTGCAAAAATTGCCGCTGCAAAAGCTAAACACTTTGGCCATGATTTGAACGGGGCCGCTGCAGCATCTGATGCATTTTTCCCATTCGCGGATGGTTTATTAGAAATTATTTCGCATGGTATTAATTCTCTTATTCAACCTGGCGGTTCAGTTCGTGACGAAGAAGTAATCAAAACAGCAAATGAAAAAAATATTTCAATGGTATTTACCGGAATTAGAAATTTTAAACACTAAGGAGTAAAATGGGATTTTTCGATTTTTTTGCTACTGATATTGCAATAGATTTAGGTACTGCTAACACATTAATTTATATCAAAGGTAAAGGTATAGTGTTAAATGAACCATCAATTGTTGCGTTTGATAGAAATTCTAAGAGAATTATTGAGTTAGGAAATAAAGCAAAAGAAATGCAAGGACGCGAGCATAGAGAGATTCGTGTAACAAGACCGATGCGTGATGGTGTGATAGCAGATTTTGAAATTGCAGAAGGAATGATTCGGGCATTTATAAAAAAAGTTACTCCAAATACTTTTACAAGCAAGAGAATTGTTATAGCAGTTCCAAGTGGTGTTACCGAAGTTGAAAAAAGAGCCGTAAGAGATGCTGCCGAACATGCTGGGGCAAAAGAAGTCCATTTAATCGCCGAACCAATGGCAGCTGCTGTTGGTATTGGTGTTGATGTTGAAGCTCCCGTAGGAAATATGATTATCGATATTGGCGGAGGAACAACTGAAATTGCAGTAATTGCCTTAGCTGGTATTGTAAATGAAGAATCGATAAGGATTGCCGGTGATGAAATGAATAATGCCATTATGCAGTTTTTTAAAAAGAACTACAATTTATTAATTGGGGAAAGAACTGCCGAGGCAATTAAATGTGAAGTTGGTTCTGCAGTACCTTTGAAGGAAGAAGTTACAATTCAAGTAAAGGGGAGGGATCTAGTTGGAGGTATTCCAAAAACTGCAGAGGTAAGTTCAGTTGAAGTTAGAGATGCTTTGAATGAAAATATTTCTCAAATAGTTGAAGCTGTAAAACAAACTCTTGAAAGAACTCCACCAGAACTATCTGCTGATATTTTAGACCGTGGAGTAATGGTTACCGGCGGCGGAGCATTGTTAAAAGGACTTGATGAAAGAATTAGGATGGAAACTAATTTGCCAGTTCATGTAGCAGACGATCCTTTAACGGCTGTTGTTCGAGGCGCTGGTAAAGCCATTGAAAATATTAATAAATACTCAAAGGTGTTCATTCGTAAAAGAACTTACTAATGATTAAATTTTTAAAACAATTCATAAATCAATTCAAAGAATACATCCTTTTAATTTTTTTAATTGTTGTAAGCCTTTCATTTATTTCTTCCAGTGAAAAACCTCAAATAAAAAAAATAAGAACCTTTGCTCTGGGTAATTTTGCGTTTGTTTCAGATGTATTGAATAGTGTGCTTGATATTTTTAAATATGATGAGAGTAAAGAAAAATTGAAACTCGAAAATGCACGCTTAATGCTTGAATTAAATAAACTAAGAAATCAAGAGAGTGAAAACGAAGAACTGCGTGCGAAATTATTTATGAAAGATACTTCGAAGCTCCAATTAGTAACTGCAGATGTAATTTCGAAGCATGTAAACAAACTGCAAGGATTTTTTACAATCAATAAAGGCTTAGAAGATGAAATTGAAATTGGGATGCCGGTTATTGATCAAAAAGGTTTAGTTGGAATAATCTCAAATGTTACACCAAATTTTTCATTAATTAGAACTCTTTTTAATAGTAATCTGAACATAGCTGTTACAATACAAAGAATAAATGTGGATGGAGTATTAAGCTGGGATGGATCAGAATTAGTTATTAAAAATATTCCCACAACATATGATGTGAGAGTTGGAGACATAATTGAAACTTCAGATTTTAGTATGCTCTTTCCGCCTAATGTACCAGTTGGTATTATTTCCAAAAAAGAATCGTTGATGCTAGGATTACTGCATACTATTTCAATTCAGCCTTTTTCAAAAATAGAATCTGTGCATGGTGTATTTATTGTTAAGCAAGCGATGTCAAAGCAGATTAACAATCTTGAAATGAATTTGATTAAATAGATGACAAACAAAATCATAAAGTTATTATTACTTTTCATTACTGCCATAATAGTTCAACTGGTTGTTGTTCCTCTAATTTCAATATCTGGTGTGGGACCAAACATCATTGTTATTCTTCTTGTTTACTTTACATTAATGAATGGACAAATGTTTGGAACAGTCTTGGGCTTTATTTGCGGTTTTGCTCTTGATTTGATATCAGGAAATGTATTTGGAGTATCGATGCTTTCCTTGACGATTTCAGGTTTTATAACCGGCTATTTTTATAATGAACCAAAAGTTGAAGTAACAACATCTTCATTCTTTTTTGTTTTTATTGTATTTTTATGTGCGAGCATTGAATCCTTTGTTTTTAATGCTGTCTCTTCTACTAATCCAGAATTCAACTTTCTTTTCCTATTAGTTGAGGGGGCAATTTTACCGGGTATTTTTACAGCAGCATTAAGTGTATTTAAAATTATTTTTATAAAACGCAAGAGATTTGAATGAATGATACACTATTAGATTCCGCAATTAGGCAGAAGATTGTGCTTGTGGTTATTGTTGGTTTTTTTGCAATTATTGTTCTTCAATTATTCAATATGCAAGTTTTGAACCAACCGGTTTATTCAGAGAAAGCAGATGAGAATAGTGTTAAACCAATTTATCAAACTGCACCAAGAGGAGTATTCTTCGATAGAAACTTTCAAGTGCTAGTTGGCAATAAACCTTCTTTTACCTTGCGAATCACCCCAGCCGATTATGACACAAAACTTAATCCCTATATCGAAGCAATTTTAGGTTTTGAAAGCGGATATGTAAATAAAATCTTAAAACAAAACGAACAATATTCAAAATATATCCCTAGAAAAATTGCAAAGGATGTTAGTTTCAAAGTAATTGCCTGGTATGAAGAAAATATGAGCAAATTACAAGGTGTTGATTATGTGATTGAAACTCAGAGAGATTATTCATTCGGTGTTATGGGTTCTCACTTATTCGGGTATTCAAAAGAAATCTCCTCCGTTGAACTTCAAAAAAGAAGAGATGAATATTCAATGGGAGACGAAATTGGTTTCAGTGGAATTGAGAAAACGTATGAAAATATTTTAAAAGGCGAAAAGGGTGTAAAGTATGTTTTGGTTGATTCACATCAAAAAACCATTGGTCAGTACAAAAGTGGAGAAGCAGATGTTAATGCTCTCAAAGGTTTTGATTTAATTTTAACTATTGATAAAGATGCGCAAGTTGCTGCAGAAAATTCTTTTAAAGATAAACGAGGTGCACTAGTAGCCTTAGATCCAACAAATGGAGAAATAATTGCATTTTTAAGTGCACCAGAATTTAATCTTCAAGATTTTGCTTCTGTTACATTAAATGAAATCTGGTTTAAACTTAATAATGATGTAGAAAAACCAATGTTTAATAGAGCAACAATGTCAATTTATTCCCCAGGTTCTACTTTTAAAATGCTTTCAGCAATTGCTGCACTTGAAGATGGAATAATTGATAGCACTTATAAAGTCAGGTGCGGTGGTGGATTTCAATTTGGTGACCGGTTTTTTAAATGTTTGCATGTTCACGGAATAGTAGATTTAACAACTGCAATTGAAAAATCATGCAATACATATTTTTATCAACTAATATTAAAAGTTGGATTAGACAGATGGGCATCATATTCTAGTGAGTTTGGATTCGGGAAAAAAACTGGTGTTGATATTCCAGAAGAAATCGCTGGTATTTTGCCAACAAGAAAATACTATGATAAGGCATTTGGTATAAACAGATGGCCAAAAGGAATTTTAATAAGTTTAGGAATTGGACAAGGGGAATTAAGTGTAACTCCACTTCAATTGGCACAATATGCAGCATTGTTTGCTAATTATGGAAAAAGTGCTAAGCCTCATTTTCTTAAAGGATACGTTGAAACGAGTAATGGCAAATATTTAGATGTTAAACCTCAATTTTTTGATTTAGGAATTAGCAATAGATCCTTTGATATCGTAAGAAATGCTATGTACAAAGTAGTACATGGCTCTGGAACTGCTGGAAATATAAGGATGGAAGAAATTAAAATTGCTGGTAAAACTGGTACTGCACAAAATCCTCATGGAGATGATCATGCAGTATTTATTGGTTTTGCTCCTTTTGATAATCCAAAGATTGCAATAGCAGTAATAGTCGAAAACTCTGGTTTTGGCAGTACTAATGCTGCACCTATAGCAAGAGATGTTATTAAAGCCTACTTACTAAAAGATAAAATTCAGAATGAAAAGAAATTAGAACTTATTAGTGAGTTGAAAACTAATCGAGGTAATTAATTGCAAATTAATTACAAATTAAATGATCGCTTCGACCTTTCAGTATTTTTCTCTGTACTAATTCTTTTGGTTATTGGTTTATTAGCAATCTATAGTTCAACAGTAAATCATCCAACTGCAAGCGGAAATTTTCAAAAACAATTTTTCTGGGCAGTAATTTCTATTGTTGCATTTTTTATTGTTTACTTTTTACCACAGCAATTATTTAAAATGTCTGCTTTGCCATCTTATGCTGTATCACTTTTGTTTTTAATTTTAGTTCTAGTAATTGGTAAAACAGTATATGGTTCAAAGAGTTGGTTAAGTTTTGGACCATTTGGTTTTCAGCCTTCTGAATTTGCGAAATTAGGAACTATTTTATGTTTGGCTTATTGGCTTTCTTATAAAGCAAGGGATATTAATAATATTAAGGATATTGGAGTTGCGCTTTCAATTGGGTTTGTTCCAATTTTACTGATATTGTTAGAGCCTGATACTGGTACCGCAATTGTATTTTCGCTAATAACTTTTTCAATGATCTTTTGGAGTGGTATTAGTTTATTTGGTTTATTTGTTGTAGTATCTCCCGGAGTTGTTACAGTTGCATCATTGTTTGGAATAATTCCATTTATAATTTCATTGATTGGAGTTATTGCAGCGTTGATTTTTTTCAAAAGGGATCTCTTTAATAGTGTTACAGTTTTTGTTATGAATTTGGGAGCTAGTTTCTTTTTTGATTATGCTTTTAAAATACTAAAACCTCATCAACAAAAACGAATTGAATCATTTCTGGATCCCATGGCAGATCCTTTAGGTTCTGGTTATAATGCACTTCAAGCAAAACTTGCAATTGGCTCCGGTGGAGTTTTTGGAAAAGGATTTTTGGAAGGGAATCAAACACAACTTCGATTTATACCTCAGCAGTGGACTGATTTTATTTATTGTGTAGTGGGCGAAGAATTTGGTTTTATTGGGAGCATATTGGTTCTGATTTTATTTTTAATTGTATTTATGAGATTGCTTAAAATATCCAACCTTGCTAAAGATAAATTTTCTATTCTTGTAACTATAGGCATTTTAAGCTTGCTATTTGCACATTTCGCAATAAACATTGGAATGAATGTAGGTTTAACACCAGTAATTGGATTACCATTACCATTTTTGAGTTATGGTGGGAGTTCACTTTTGGTAGATATGGTTATGATTGGAATTGTTTTAAATATTTACCGCAATCGAAAAACTCATACTTAAAATAATCAATGACTGCGCAAGAAAAATTAAAATCAAAGCTCGATAAAAATCTACACATTTGCGTTGGATTAGATTCAGATGTAAATAAGATTCCAAAAAAATTACTATCGGAAAAAAATCCAATTCTTGCATTCAATAAATCTATAATTGAAACTACCTATGAATATGCAGCTGCTTACAAAATTAATTTTGCTTTTTATGAAAAAGACGGATTGAAAGGAATTGAAAATTTAATTTCTACTAAAGAATTAATTCCAAATAATATTTTGACAATAGCTGATGCAAAAAGAGGTGATATCGGGAATACGTCCCAAATGTACGCAGAAGCTGTGTTTGGTAATATGAATTTTGATTCAATTACTATTAACCCTTACATGGGATTTGATTCTGTAGAACCTTTTTTAAAATATTCGGAGAAATTAATTTTTATCCTTTCATTAACCTCCAATACTGGCTCGGAAGATTTTGAAAAACAGACATTATCAAACGGCGTGTTTTTATATAAAAGAGTTATCCAAAAAGTTAATGAATGGAATAACTTAAATAATTGCGGACTTGTTTTTGGTGCAACAAATATTTCCGATTTGAAAGAAAGCATACCTTCATTTAACAATTTACCAATTTTATTGCCGGGAATTGGAACTCAAGGTGGAAGTTTAACAGAAGTTGTTAATTTGTTTAAAAATGCTGATTATTCAAATTTCATGTTAAATGTAAGTAGATCCTTAATCTATTGTGATTCTTCTTTAGACTTTTTAACACATATAAAAAGCGAATTAATTAGACTAAACCAATCAATTGTTCAAATTTCCTCGAATTAGAATTAGATTTTAGCCAGATATTGTATTAACTTCATTGCGGATATTCCAAGTGCAGTGAAGAATTATTAAAAGCAGTGTTAATCGAACGATGAGTTCAGATACAAAAATCAAAGAAAGCATTCTTTACAATATTTGGTTCAACAAAGAATTCTCCTCTCCATTAATATCTCCTAACGGCGAAGAAATTGAAATTCTAGATTCTGGAACTCGAAATGAGGATTCCGGCGGACCTGATTTTAAAAATGCAAGACTTCGAATTGGTAATTTAACTTATGTTGGTGATATTGAATTAGATAGAGACTTTGCTGATTGGAAAAATCATGGACATAACATTGATGCAAAATATAACAGCCTAATACTTCATGCAGCTTTATTCAATAAATTTAAACATCTATATGTCTATACTCGCAATGGAAGGAAAGTGCCATCTGTCTGTTTATCTACTTTTATTAACTCTGAAGTAATATCTACTTTAGGTAAACAAAAAACGGATAATGTAAAATCAAAAAATCGATTGAAATGTTTTGACCTTAATTCAAGTATTAATGAAAGTGAAAAACAGAAACTGCTTATGAATTATGGCATTCAAAGGTATAATAAAAAATGTAAAAAAATTTTTAATCGTTTAAAAGAAATCCATTATGTAAATAATTTGAAAATAAAGGAACCAAGTATAGGTTACGAACTCCCACAAGATTTTTATGAGAGGCAATTTAAAAGATCGGAGTTATCCAATAAGGAAAGTTGGCAGCAATTGTTATATGAGTTAATATTTGAAGGGCTTGGTTATTCAAAAAATAAAACTCAAATGAATCAGCTTGCGCAGTTAGCTAATGTCAATTTTTTACGATCTTTAGGCAATGGACAGTCCTCAGTTGAGAAATATGAGACAGCTCTTTTGAATATCGCCGGATTAATTATTAATGAAGAGAAAAAAATTGATGATGAATCTCATAAATATTTGGAGCAATCTAGTATTAAGTGGGGCGCAATTAAAGAAAAATACGATAATAGATTAATGGATAGTTCTCAGTGGCATTTTTTTAGACTAAGACCTCAAAATTTCCCAACAATTAGAATTGCTGCTGGTGCAATAATTGTAAATGAAATCATCAATAATAATTTAATTGGAGTAATTGCTAAAAAATTAAAGGAGATCCACAATTTATCAGTATTAGTTAATTCATTAAGATCTTTGCTTGTGATAAAAGCAAATGGATTTTGGAAAACACATTATGTGATTGGACAGAAATCGAATGATGAAATTAAATATTTTGTTGGGATTGCTAGATCAGATGAATTAGTGGTAAATGTTGTACTCCCATTTTTTTCAGTCTATTTTGAAATTTTTGAACAAAAAAATCTATCTAAAAAAATTTTGAAAATGTACAGTATTTATGAACAAAAAAGTGATAATCAAATTCTATCTGAAGTCAGCATTTCGCTAGATATTAAAAATGAATTGAAAAGAACTGTTATTTCGCAAGGAATGATAGAATTATTTAGAAATTACTGTTCAAAAAATAAATGCTTGGAATGTGAAATTGGAAAGATAGTGTTTAATTAATTTTGTACTCCACCCATTTTTTTTATTTCATCTCTTAATTTAGCGGCTCGTTCATAATCCTCTTTTTCTATTGCTTCTCTTAATTGATTCTGTAATTGTGCCAATTTTGTTTCTTGAACATTTTTTTTACGACTTTTTGGTTCGGTTTCTTCAAGTTTGTCTTCAGGAAAAGACTCTTCAGCCTCTTCACTTGATGGAACAAATCCAGCAATCCTCATCACTTCTTCGGAAACATAAAGCGGGGCTCCAGTTCTAACTGCGATTGCAATTGCATCACTTGGCCTGGAATCAATTTCATTAGTTAAAGTTGCAAATTGAATTTTGATCTTTGCATAAAAAGTATTTTCTCTCAACTCATCTATAATAATTTCTGAAATTGTTGCGCCAAGGTTATCAACTACATTTTTTAATAGATCATGTGTTAAAGGTCTAGGTGGTTTTATTCCTTCCATTTCCAGGGCAATTGACTGTGCCTCAAATGAACCAATAATTATTGGAAGTCGCCTTACTCCGTAAATTTCCTTAAGTAATAGTGCATATGCTCCGCCAGCTGAAGGACTGGCGGATAACCCTAATATTTCAACTTGAACCTTGTTCAATTGCTATGCCTTAATTTTTTTTATTTCACTTATAAGCGTTGGAACAACTTCAAATAAATCTCCAACAATTCCATAGTCAGCTACTTGGAAAATCGGTGCATCTTTATCCTTATTAATTGCTACTATATATTTTGAAGATCGCATACCGGCTAAATGTTGAATTGCACCAGAAATTCCAAGTGCAATATATAAAGTAGGAGAAACCGTTTTGCCAGTTTGCCCGACTTGTTCGCTGTGAGATCTCCACCCAGCATCAACAACAGCTCTTGATGCACCACAAGCAGCACCAAGTGTGTCTGCTAATTCTTCAACTAATTTGAAATGTTCCGGTCCCTTTATTCCTCTTCCGCCGGAAACTATAATATCAGCTTCAGCAACATCAATTTTCCCTTCAGATTTTTTCAAATCAATTGTTTTAGTAGAAAGATTTGGTTCAGTTACATTAGTAATAACTACATCTGCTTTATTCTCATCTGGTGTTCCAGCATTAAAAACATTTGGACGCAGAGTAATAACCTTTCTTGGGCTAGCTATCTTTAAATCTAGAAGTGTTTTACCTCCATAAATTGGTCTGGTAACAACTAAACCATCTGGTAGCAAGTCAAAAAAAATGCAGTCCGTAACAACACCACAATCAAGTTTCGCAGCCACTCTGGGGGCAAGATCTTTTCCAATTGATGTATTAGAAAATAGTATTACATCAAAGTCATTTTCTTTTATGAATTCATATACAAGATTAGCGTAAGCACTAGGAGAATAATTTTCCAACTCAGAATTTTTTAAGTGGGTAACTTTTGCAGTACCAAAACCACCACTAACTTCTAAATTATCTATTTCATTACCAATTGCAACTGCTTCAAGTAAAAGAGATTGTTTTTTTGCGATTTCAGAAGCGGCTTTGATAGCTTCCAATGATGATTTTTTTATTTGTCCATTTCTCTGTTCGATAAAGACTAAAATTTTATTTGCCATTTTGTCCCCTTAAATTACTTTTGCTTCTTCACGTAATAATCTGACTAATTCTGGAACAGCACTAGAATCAGTACCAATGATTTTACCCGGTTGTTTAGGTGCGGGTTTCTTCATTCCTATTACTTCAGTAAAGTTATTTGGTTTAGCTAAAGTTTTTTCTTCAATTACTTTTTTCTTGGCAGCCATAATTCCTTTTAATGAAGCATAGCGTGGATCATTTAATCCTTTTTGAGTTGTAATAACTGCTGGTAATAAAGTTTCCACAACCTCTTTTCCGCCTTCTATCTCTCTGTCTGCAATAATCTTATTTTCTTTCAACTCAAATTCTACGACTACACTTACACAATTGTAATTAAGTAGTTCTGCAGTCAATTGACCTACAATGGAATTATCAAAGTCTACTGATTGCTTCCCAAAAAAGACAAGTCCAGAATTCTGAGCTTTGATCTCAGCAGCTAAAGCTTTTGCCACAGATAAAGAGTCATAATATTCTTCGGTTTTAAGTAGAACTGCGTTGTCAATTCCCATTGCCAATGCTTTCCTGAGAGTCTCTTTGTTAGATTCATTTCCGAGACTGATTGCAATTGTATCGCCACCAAATTTTTCCTTGGTTTTTAGTGCTTCCTCTATTGCAAATTCATCGTATGGATTAACAACATAAGTCACTCCAGTATTATCAATAGATTTTCCGTCACTGCTTATATTTATTTTTGCAGCCGTATCTGGAACGTGATTTACACATACAGCTATTTTCATTAGACCTCCAAATATGTTCTAAGTTACTCTAAAGTAAAATTATCATTCTCTAATTTCAATGCACAATATAATTAAAATTTTTTTTTAGGCGCTATTTTTATAATTTTAATTAACAAATTGAAAAATGATGCTAGAAAAAAATCCAAATGAAGTTGTTGAAGAAATTATTGAAGATACAACATCTGTAATACATCCATATAAAGTATTATTATTCAATGATGATATTCACTCATTCGAGGAAGTAATAAATCAACTAATTAAAGCTGTAAAGTGTACTTTTGAAGAAGCAAGAGATTATGCATTTGAAGCCCATGTCAAAGGGAAAGCAGTGGTATTTAATGGGGATCTTTCCGTATGTTTAAAAGTAACTTCAATTCTTGAAGAAATTGCCCTTCATACTCAGATTATTACGTAATTTGATTCTAAATTCGCTTTTATAGCTCTCGACTGAAATTTTTTTTATAATTTTGCATTGCATTAAAAAAAGTTTTTAAGATTACCAAAGAGGTATAATGCAAATAGGTTTAGTAGGGTTACAATTTTCTGGAAAAACAACACTTTTTAATATTTTGTCTAACAAAGAAACTCATTCTCAAACTGGTCAAGAAGAAGCATCTATAGAAGTTGTAAAAGTCCCTGACTTAAGATTAGATAACCTCACTAGAATTTTCCAACCAAAAAAACAAATCAATGCAACAATAGAGATTTTTGATATCCCTGGACTTCGAATGTCTGATGATAATAGAGTTAAAATTACCAGTTCATTTTTGAATAATGTGAGGAACAATGATGCATTATTTTATATTGTTAGAGCATTCAAAGATGAATCAGTTTCGCACCCAATGAGTTCAATCGATCCAATTAGAGATATTGCATTTTTGGAAACAGAATTTTTACTGTCTGATTTAGCATTTCTTGAAAATAGAATTGATAAGCTGAATAGAGATATTCAAAAATCAAAAGATGAAAAACTAAAAAGAGAGCTTCCATTAATTCAAAAATGTATGGAACATTGTGAAAAGGAGTTGCCGCTACGTTCACTTAAACTAGATGATAATGAATTAAAATTATTATCTGGGTACCAACTTTTAACGTTAAAACCATTAGTAATTGCAATTAATTATGACGAAAAATCAATTCCATCTATTGAATCTGAATTGGCAAATGTTAATTCTATTAAAGAAAAATATTTTGCTTCGATTATTCCATTTTTCGCAAAGATAGAATTAGAATTATCGCAATTAAGTCTGTCTGATCAAGAAGTTTTTATGAAAGATTATGGTATTAAGGAATCAGCTCTCACACAAATTTTAAGAACGTCTTATGAAATACTTGGACTTCAATCATTTTTTACTGTCGGCGAAGATGAGTGCAGAGCATGGACAATAAAGAAAAATTATAATGCTCAGCAAGCTGCTGGTGTAATTCACACAGATTTTTTTAGTAGATTTATACGTGCTGAAGTTGTTCATTATGAAGATTTTATTCTTCACGGGTCATTCAATAAATGTAAAGATGCTGGTGCATGGAGATTGGAAGGAAAAGAGTATATAGTACAAGATGGCGACATAATAAGCATCAGGCATAATTAAAAAAAATAGGAGGAAATATGTCAGCAAAAGCAATTGAAGGTTTAGCTCCATCAGTTGTATGGAACCGCTTTCATGAGATAAGTCAAATTCCTCGTCCTTCTAAACATGAAGAGAGAATCCGATTATATTTAAGAAATTTTGCTGGAAAACATAACCGGTTGTTCAAAGAAGATGAAGTAGGTAACATTGTAATTTATGTCCCTCCTAAACCCGGATTTGAAGATGTACCAACTGTTGTATTACAAAGCCACATAGATATGGTTTGCGAAAAAAATAAAGACACTGTTCATGATTTTAGTAAAGACCCCATTAAACTAATTAGAGATGGAGATTGGATTAAATCCGAAGGAACTACACTTGGTGCTGATAACGGAATTGGCGTTGCAGCAGCTTTGGCACTTGTTACTGATGATCTTTTCGATCACGGTCCAATTGAATTGTTATTCACTGTTGACGAAGAGACTGGTTTAACGGGAGCAAATAGTCTGCAGCCTGGCTTTATAGAAGGAAAATTTTTAATTAATCTTGATACTGAAGAAGATGGTGCTTTTTACATTGGGTGTGCTGGTGGGATGGACACTGCCGGAATTTTCAAGATTGAATATGAAGAGATAAAAGGCGGATATGCACCATACTCAATTTCTGTTTCTGGATTAAAAGGCGGCCATTCTGGAATCAATATTTCTGATAAAAGAGCAAATGCTATAAAGCTGCTAGGATACTTACTTAATAGCTTGAGCATAGTAGATTATCAGGTCGGGTCGATTATTGGCGGTTCAAAACGAAATGCAATTGCACGTGAAGCTGAAGCAATAATATTCATAAAGTATAATGATGAAGCTGCGGTTAGAGAAGCAATAAATGCATTTTCAATTGAATCTGTTTTAGAATTCAAAAAAACAGATAAAGAAATTAAGATTACATTCGAAAAAAATACATCAAATGTTCCAGCAAAAGTTTTCACTAAAATATTAGTTGACAAACTTTTAAAAGTAATAATTGCTTCTCCGCACGGAGTAATTTCTATGAGTTCGGAAATGGCCGGGCTAGTTGAAACATCTACCAATCTTGCAACTATGACAATTGATAATGACAAATTAATAATCGGAACAAGTCAAAGAAGCTCGATTGAATCTGCGAAAAAAAATGTAGCTTTAATGATGAAATCATTATTTAATTTATCTGGTGCAGAGATTAAAACGAGTGATGGCTATCCGGGCTGGCAACCAAATTTAGATTCTGAATTATTAAGAATTTCTAGAAGAGTCTATAAAAATATTTTTAGTAATACCCCATTATTAAAAGCTGTTCATGCTGGACTTGAATGTGGAATTTTAGGTGATAAATTTCCTGGTCTGGATATGATATCAATAGGACCAACTATTGAAGGTGCGCATTCTCCTGATGAAAAAGTTAGGATCCACGATGTTGAAAAGTTTTATAGATTGCTAAAAGCAATATTAGAAGAAATTGCAATTATAAAATAGAAACAAAGCCGCTTTAAAGCGGCTTTTTAATTTATATTTAAATGGACTTTTACTCTTTGAAACCCCTAACAAACAATAGATTAAAATGAAAAAAACAATTAATTATTTTGATGTGCCGAAAATTCAATCTATTCAAGATATGATTGTTCAATCGGCCAACAAATTTAACTCTAAGCTTGCATTAGAAGACTTAAACGCAACACCAATTAGTTACCTAACCTACAGAGAACTGTTAGATTCTATCCTTCAATTTGGTTCTGCGCTAAAAGAATTTGGGCTCAAAGAGAGAACTCACATTGCTGTAATTGGGGAAAATAGAGTTCAATGGGCAATTTCATTTTTAACATGTCTTTGCTTCAACTATGTAGTAGTTCCAATCGACAAAAACTTAAATGAAAATGAAATTATGAATATTATTCATGAGTCTGATGCAGAAGCAATAATTTTTTCCGAAAGTTATGCAAGTATTTTAGCTAGTGGAAAGAGTTATATGAAAAATTTAAAACACTATATCTGTATGGATAAAACAAGTGAAGATAAGAAGTTTAGAAATATGGTTGATCTTATGAAAAATGCCAGAAGATTTACGGTTGGAGATTTACCTAAAATTGATCCAACTGACTTAACTGAAATTATTTTCACTTCCGGTTCATTGGGCAGAGCAAAAGGTGTAATGCTTTCTCAAAAAAATCTCGCTGTAAATTTAATGGATATGGTTTCTCTCGTTCAAATTACTGATAAGGATCGGTTTTTGTCTGTATTGCCAATGCACCACACATATGAATGTACTTGTGGAATGTTATGTCCACTCTATACTGGAGCATCTATTCATTATGCAAGATCATTAAAAACAGTTGTTGATGATATTCAAAAGGTTAAGGCGACTATTCTGTTAGGTGTCCCATTATTATATGATAAAATGTTTAAGAGAATAACAAAAGGAATTAGGGATGATAAAGTAAAATCGAAAATTGTTCCTCCACTTGTTAAGGTAACTAATTTGTTTAATTCAGTTGGACTGAAAAATATAAAAAAGAAAATTTTTGCAGAGCTTCATGAAAAATTTGGAGGTAATGTAAGAATTTTTATTGCTGGAGGAGCTGCTCCTGATCCCTTAGTAGCAAAAGGGTTAAGGGAATTTGGTTTCAATTTTATTCAGGGATATGGATTAACAGAAACCGCACCTATTTTAACTTTGAACCAGCTCGATAATTTTAAAGATGATGCAGCTGGAATTCCTCTTCCGTCAGTAGAAATTAAAATTAATGAACCAGATGAAAATGGAAGCGGTGAGGTTTGGGCAAAAGGGCCAAATGTTATGCAAGGTTATTATAAGAATGAAGCAGCTACTAAGAATACTTTTCATGAATCATGGTTTAAAACTGGCGATATTGGGTACATTGATGGGGATGGTTTTTTGCATATTAATGGCAGAAAAAAGAATGTAATTATTTCACGGAGCGGAAAAAATATTTTTCCAGAGGAGATTGAGGATATATTAAACCGCAGTTATTTTATCAAAGAATCTTTGATATTCGGAGAAAAAGATTTGAAGCAAGGTGAAATTATTGCTGCACAAATTGTTGTTGATGCTGAAGCATTTATTGAATATGCAGAAATTAATAAAGTCAAAATATCAAACGAGTTAATAAATAAAATCATCAGCGAGGAAATTGAAAAAATAAATAAAAAATTATCGCAATTTAAACACATCAAGAAATTTTATGTGAGAGAACAAGAATTTGAAAAAACAACGACACAAAAAATTAAAAGGTATCTTGTAAATCAAGAAAGTTAAAATTGAAAAATAAATTGAAAAAGAAGATTGTTGTTGGTATTACTGGTGGAATCGGTTCCGGTAAATCCATAGTTAGTGATATTATTGAAAGTTCCGGCTATTATGTTATTAGAACGGATTTGTTAGCCAAACAATTAATGACTTCAAATAAATCTCTTGTAAAAAAAATTAAAAAAGCTTTTTCAAATGAGTCATATAAAGATGAGCACATAAATACAAATATTTTGGCAAAAAAGGTTTTTGATAACAAATTAAATCTGAAAAAACTGAATTTATTAGTTCATCCCTTAGTTATAAAAGAAATTAAAAAACAAATTAAATATCAACACCTCTTCAATAAAGTTGTATTTGTTGAATCAGCTCTAATTTATGAAGCTAAAATTGAGGCGATGTTTGATTTTATAGTTTTGGTGTTTTCTAAAAAGCCAAAACGGATTAAAAGAATTAGGAAAAGAGACGGATTGACAACTTCAGAAATTATAAAAAGAATGAAAATGCAGTTGCCAGATCTACAAAAAAAATCAATAGCTCATTTTGTTATAGAAAATAACACATCAGTAAAATCGTTAGAGAGAAAAGCAAAATTTCTAATAAATCTAATTTCAAGTTTTGAATCATAAATTGAGAAATTAATAAGTTAATCATTTCTTGATTAATTTTTATTCAAGGGGTAATTTGCATTTCTAATTATACTATTATAGGTGACTTGTGAACATCTTTAACAAAATAATTGTGGAATTTGTAAAAATCCTACCTAAATCTGTAGTCCACATTTTTGCAAAAAAGTATATTGCCGGTGAAAAGTTAGACGACGCTGTAAGAGTAGTGAAAGAGTTAAATGCTATAGGTATTATTGCTACTATGGATGTATTGGGAGAAGCAGTTTCAACTAAAATTGAGTCTGAATCAGCAAAAAATGAATGTCTCGATGTATTAGATGCAATTCATGAACACAATTTAAATTCTAATTTATCATTAAAACCAACACAGTTAGGTCTGGAGATCGATTCTGAATTCTGTTTCAAGCAAATTTCGGAAATTTTAGATCGAGCAAAAAGTTATAACAACTTTGTTAGAATTGATATGGAAGATTCATCAACTACCGATGCTACAATTGAATTATACAAACAACTTAGAAAGGAATATGACAATGTTGGAATAGTTGTACAGTCTTATCTAAAACGAACTTTGAAGGATGTTAAAGATCCAGAATTGAATGGCACAAATTATAGATTATGCAAGGGAATTTATGTTGAACCAGAAGAAATTGCGTTCAAAGACAGAAAAAGTGTTAGAGATAATTTTGTAGATGTTTTGGATTATTTTCTTGATAATGGAAATTATGTGGGAATTGCAACTCATGATGATTATCTAATAAATAAAGCGTATGAATTAGTCCGCTACAAAGATGTACCAAAATCAAAATTTGAATTTCAAATGCTGTATGGAGTGAAGGAAAGATTGAGAGATAAAATAAATTCCGATGGTTACAAAATTAGAATTTATATTCCATTTGGAGAACATTGGTATAAATATTCTATTCGCCGACTTCAAGAAAATCCGAATATGGCATGGCACATTGTGAAAAGTTTGATCACATTTAATTAATGAAAGTACTTGGCTTAGAAACTTCGTGTGATGAAACTTCTGTTTCAATTCTAGAAAATGGTGAAATAAAATCAAACTTGATTTCTTCTCAAGATTTTCATTCAGATTTTGGTGGTGTAGTTCCTGAATTATCTAGCAGAGCACACTTACAAATTTTACTCCCATTAATAAAAAGAGCTTTGAAACAAGGGAATATTTCCTTGAATGAAATTGATCTTGTTTGTGCTACAGCTGGACCGGGATTAATTGGAGCTTTGTTAGTCGGATTGACATTTGCAAAAGGATTATCGTTTTCACTTCAGAAACCATTTGTTCCGGTAAATCACATTGAAGGGCATATTTATTCTGGATTTTTAATGAACGAAAAGCCTGAATTTCCATTTTTGTGTTTAGTTGTTTCTGGAGGACATACTTTATTATTGATTGTAAAAAGTGATGATGAAATAATTCAATTAGGTAAAACATTAGACGATGCAGTTGGTGAGGCTTTTGATAAAATCTCTAAACTATTAGGTTTAGGTTATCCAGGCGGACCCGCTATTCAAGATGTTGCAAATAAAAATATTTCAAGTAAACTAATCGAATTTCCAATTGCACAGTGTAAAAGAGAATTCGATTTTTCATTCAGTGGTTTAAAAACTGCCGTATTAAGATTCATTCATACTGAGTATCAAAATATCCAAAATATTTCTAAAGAAGATATTGCATTAATTGCGGCTTCATTTCAAAAAACTGCTGTGCTTGCACTCACACGGATAGTTGAAAAAGCTATTAAAAAATTTCCAGTAAATTCAATTTCATTAGTTGGAGGCGTTGCAGCAAATGAATTACTCCGATATGAGTTGATTGAGGTATCTAAAAAATATAAGAAGAAGCTAGTAATCCCGAATTTAGAATATTGCGGTGATAATGCAGCAATGATTGCTTATCGTGGTTTACGTCTTCATCAAAATGGTAATAAATTTTCACTCGATTATAAAGCCTTTCCAGGACTTAAAGCAAATTCATTTACTTTTATTGATTAGACACGTTGCTTGAATTTTATCATTTCAATAAAAAAATTTTTCAATATATTTATACAATCAATAGAGATGAAAATTGGCCGTTATAAAAAATAAATCAAAAGGGAACATATTTTCTAAAAAAGAAATGCTGTTTGTGGTTGCCTTTTTCTTTTTCATACTTGCACTACTTGTATTTACTTTTTTTTCACCAAATCTTTACAAATCATCTCAACCGATTAATATTGAAGTTAAAAAAGGGCATACTCTTACTCAGATTGTTGATTCTCTTTTCGAAAAGGGAATAATCCCAAGTAAAACAAATATGAAGATTGCAGTTTTTATTTATGGCGCAGAAAGGAAGTTGAAAGCTGGTAGATATAATATTCCAAATGGATTAAGTTATTTGCAGCTAGTTGAATTATTCATTGAAGGATCACCGAGCGAAGAGGTGTTAATTTCAATTGGTGAAGGTATTTGGCAAAAAGACCTCGCTAAACTCTTAAAAGAAAAATTAAATATTGATTCATCACGGGTGATGGGTTTAAGCAGAAGCAGATCATTCCTAAATTCACTTAACTTAAATGTAAGCAGTCTTGAAGGTTATTTACTTCCTGAGACTTATTATTTTTATTCTAATAGTAACGCTGAAGAAGTATTGAACAGACTTTATGGAGAAATGAAAAAAATATTTGCGGATGAAAAAATTCAAGCAGAAATGAAAAATATTGGTATGAATATGCATCAAGTGTTAACATTGGCTTCAATCATTGAAGGTGAGTCTAATTTATTCTCAGAGTTTAAAACAATCTCAGGTGTTTATCATAACAGATTAAAAAAGAGAATGCTGCTTCAGGCTGATCCAACTATTCAATACTTAATTCGGGATAGAAGAAAAAACAAAATTTTTTATAAAGACTTAGAGATTGATTCAAAATTTAATACGTATAAATATCCCGGATTACCGCCGGCTCCAATTAATAATCCCGGTAAACAAGCAATACTGGCTGCTTTATTCCCAGAACATCATAATTATTACTATTTTGTTGCTAATGGTCAAGGTGGACATAACTTTGCAATTAGTTCCAAAGAACATATTATTAATGTCGCAAAGTATCGTCAATGGCGAGCAGAGCAAAATTAGGTATGGGTATGAATATGATAAACAAGCTATTTCGATTTTTATTTATACTGGCAACATCAATATTAATTATTCAATGTGCCAACCAGCTTCCACCTGGAGGTGGTGAAGTTGATAATATTCCACCAAGAATTATAGAAGTTATCCCGATTGATAGAACTAAAAATTTTAATCAGGAATATTTCGAATTGATTTTTAGTGAATATGTTGATAAGCGTTCGGTTCAGGAAGCAATTTTTATTTCTCCCCCAATTCCAAAAGGTGTAAAGTATGAATGGAGCGGGAAATCATTGTCAGTTTTTTTTAATGATTCATTAAAAACAAACACAACGTATACTATTACAGTTGGTGCAGAAGTACAAGATTTGAACAATAGAAATAAAATGGTGGAGCCATTTACATTTGCATTTTCAACTGGCAGTGTGATAGATACCGGTAGCATATCTGGGAAAATTTTTGATGATAACCCAAGCGGAATTATGATTTATGCTTATTTTAATAAAGATACAGTCGCGAATCCTATTTTGCAAAAGCCAGACTATATTTCTCAAGTTGGAAAAAATGGTAAATATATTCTTCCGGGTCTTGGCGAAGGGAAGTATAATGTTTTTGCATTTCGGGATAAGTATCAAGATTTTTTTTATAAGCGAAATGAAGATGAATTTGGCGTTCAATTCAAAGAAATAAATTTAACACGTAATAAACCAGAAAACATTAACAATAATTTTTTCATAAACATTGAAGATACACTTGCGCCCAAATTATCAAGTGTTATTATGAGTGATAGAAATCATATTCTTTTAGAATTTAACGAGCCAATTGATAGTTCATTAGTAAGTTCATCAAATTTCTATCTTTATGATTCATCTGCACAAAGAAAGATTTCTTTGCGGTATTTTTTTAAAGGTGATGCACGAGATAAACAATATTATTTATCATTGAGCGACACTCTTATAGTCGGTAATAATCTTTATTTACATTTAAATAAAATATTTGATAAGTCATTAAATGAGAGTTTAAATGAAATTACTTCTATTACGGTTAAAGATCTGCCCGACACAATTGCCCCAAAAATATTGAAAATAACCGGAACCGAATTTGGTGATAAAGTTGATTATGATAATCCTATTATATCAGTAAAATTTGATGATGGATTTGATCTGAGAAATATTTCAGAATCGATAAAGATAATGGATGATAAAAATGTGCAATTAAAATTTGCTGTTTGCAGAATTGATGATGCTTCGTTTGTAATTAATCTAAAAGATAAATTACGTCAAAAAGCAGATTACAAAATTGTATTAGACCTATCAAAATGTATTGATGCTGTTGGTAATAAAATTGATAGTTTATACACTCACAAATTTACTACAGTTAGTGAATTAGATTACACTGGTGTTATAGGAAATGTTGAAAGTGTAGTTGATTCATTACAATCGTATGTTGTATTAAGAAGTGCAACACCAGAAAAAAAGACTTATACACAGAAAGTTGTGAACAAATCATTTAATATGAATAAGATTTTACCCGGTAAATATTTAATATGGAGTTTTATTGATAGTAATGTTGATAAAAAATATAATGCTGGAGTAGTGAGCCCACTGAAATATGCTGAAGAATTTCAATTTTATCCAGATACTTTGAATCTAAGAGCACGTTGGCCGGTTGGTGATATTATAATAAAGTTTGAAAAGAATTAATTATAGAGATAATATTTTTTCGACATTTCTCTGAAAGTTTTAACATCCTTTGATAAATATTCTTTTATGTCCTCAACTTTGTATCTATTCGTAAAAAGATTTCTAATCTGGTCAGTACCCAATACCTTATCAAACATTTTTATTCTTGATGAATCAGCCAAGTTGAATATTTTTTTATCAGGGTATAATTCGTTATGAACTTGCATAAAATAAAATTGGAGCTCTAACAAACTTACTTGATCAAAATCAGTAATGTGAACTTGAGAACCATGTAAAATTTTGTCTAACCATTGACCATAATTTGTTTTAAAAGTGATTGGTCGAAAAATAACCCCACCTAGATTTAACTTATTAAGATGGTGACTTAATGAATCCGAATTTATCCATTCAGCGGCATAGACTTGGAATGGAAGAGTATAGCTTATTCCTATTGAAATAGTTATTAGTTCACCGAGCACTCCAGTTCCAACCAAATAAGAAGGAGTAATATTGTATGGTACATTAGAAGAAGTTGGTACCCAAAGTAAACCCGTATCTTCAAAACGCATCCATCTTTCCCATCCGTTCATTTTAATTACATTAAGCTTGCATTTAACTCCATTATGAAGCATTTTTTCTTCATTCAATAATATTGCCAATTCTCCGGATGTTAATCCGTAGACATAAGGGATTTTAAAAGGACTTACAAACGAAACAAACTTTTCTTCTACTAAATTGCCTTCAATTCTTAAACCCCCAAGCGGATTTGGCCGATCAAGTACCAAAAACTGTTTTTTATTTTCTGCTGCCGCTTCCATTGCAAGACCTAATGTGCTTATATATGTATAGGCTCTACATCCAATATCTTGTATATCATAAACCAAAATATCAATCTCTTTCATTTGATCCTTTGTTGGTTTTTGGCGTTTGCCATAAAGTGAATAGTACTTTATGCCAGTTATTGTATCAACGTAATCATCAACAGATTCTCCGGCGCTATTGAAACCTCTTGCACCATGTTCTGGACTGAAAACGGAAATTAAATCAAAATTTTTTGCTTGGCTAAAAAGTTCAATTGTAGAAATTAGTTTACTATTAACACCGGTGTGGTTTGTTACTAAGCCTACTCGCTTACCAGTAAGAATTGAAAATTTATCTTTCTCTAGAATGTCAATCCCCAATAATACTTTTTGATTTTGACCAATGCTTATTGAATAAATAAATATTATGAATATGAATATTTTTTTTTTCATTCGGGTAAAAATGATTTAGTTATTGAATTTAAGAGTATCGAGGAAATATTTTCAATTTCACCGAAAGTAATACTCGCTCTTTTTCGAATTTCATTAGCAATAGTCTGATTGTTCAGTGAGCTGCAATTTATTAGTACATTGAAATATGCACTCTGAACAGCCGTTTTAATTAATGAAATGGCAACACCAGCATCAGATAATGAATTTTTATTTCCCTTCTCGGAAATTACTTTTAGTATTGGAAGTACTTCTAAACTAATCCGCATTACCTCAGCTGGAACCTCAGCAGCATGTATAGTTGCTTCTTCTATTTTACTATCTCGAATTTTTTTCTCTTCATCGCTTTCTTTAGGCAGTTTGAATGCTTCCATAACTTTATCAAATGCATCATTGTCTTTACTTGCCAAGTCGAAATACTCTTTTTTAAAGTTTTCTAATTTTTCTTTTAGGGAAGTTATCTCTGCTTCTACATCAATATATTTTTTCTTACCGATAGTAAGATTACAAACCATTGTGCCCAAACTAGAAGCAAGTGCTCCGCATAATGCAGCAACATTTCCTCCTCCAGGAGTAGGCGAGTTTGATGATAAATCCTCAAAATATTGTTTCATAGATTGATTAATATTCATTTTATTTCCTTAACAAAGAAGTCTATTGCGAATTAGATCATGTATTCAATTATTTTTTCATTAGGTACAAAATGATTTAATGTACTTAAGCCCAAATTCTCTATTGCTGCTTCAACTAATTTTGATTCATTGTTTTCTTTATCATTAGAATAAAATTTACCGGCTTGAAGTAATGCCTCAAGTGGTACTAATCCAACAATTTCACTTCCATTAACCTCAACACCAAGTCTAATAGCTTCTTTCTTAACTTCTTCAAACGCTACATGGAGAGGAGTAATATTGTAGTTTGTTAAATTAATTGAGACTTGAGTAAGGTTGTATTTTTCTAATGTAACGCCCATTCCCTTGAAATCTTTTAGTCTTCCGTGTACTTTAACTGGTTTTCCATCAACTTTAATAATATTGCCATTTTCATCGCGCTTTGAATAACCACTTTCGCGAAGTAATTCAGCTATTTCTTTTGCATATTTAACATCCAGCGAATTAATATTTACATTGTATGCTATAAGGAAAAATCTTGACCCAGTAACAATTGCACCAAGTTTCGGATTAAATTCAGATGTGCCGTAATCAGGTGTCCAATTTGGGTCCTTTAATTTATCACTTAAACCTTCATATTCACCTTGTCTAATGCTTGATAAATTTTTTCGGTCAGGTTTTGTTGCAGCGTTTTCATAAAGATAAACTGGAACATTTAAATCCTTAGAAATTATTTCTGCAAATTTTTTCGAAATTTCAACGCATTCCTCAGTTGTTACATTGGACACTGGAACAAATGGTACTACGTCAATTGCTCCAAGCCGGGGGTGTTCCCCTTTGTGCAATGTCATATCAATATTTTTTGCAGCAGCATGACTAGCATTTACTGCACCCTTTAATATACCTTCCTCATTACCGGCCATTGTAACAACGACTCTGTTATAATCAGCATCAGGTTCTAAACTTAGCAGTTTTACATCTTTAGTAGAATCAATTGCTTCTTTAATTGCATTAAATGTTTTATGATTTTTTCCTTCACTAAAATTTGGGACACATTCAATAATTTTCATTAATTCTCCGTATTTCTTTGATAAATAATTTCACCTTTTTTTATAGTCATTACATTTAAATTCTGCCCTATATTGTAAATAATTTCTGAATGATCTTTGATATCAAAAACAGAAAAATCTGCTTGCTTGCCAATTTCTATTGATCCAAGTTTTGTATGCAAATCTAATGCTTTAGCAGAATTAATTGTTACTGCACTGATAATTTCTTCAGCATTCATTTTTAATTTTAATGCTGCCAAGCTCATTATGAAATGTAAGCTCGGAATATTACAAGAACCTGGATTATAATCAGTTGATATTGCAACGCACGCACCATTTTCAATTAGCTTTCTCGCTGGTGCATAATTATAATCTAGGAAAAAAGAAACTCCGGGAAGAAGAACAGATACAATTTCAGGACTTGATAGTTTTGAAATATCTTGATCAGATAACATTTCAAGGTGGTCTACAGAAAGTGCCTTGTGTTTCAATGCAATATCTAATCCACCAATATTATTGAATTGCTCTGTATGAAGTCTTAGTTTGTATCCTAAATCTTTCGCAATTGAAAAAATCAAATCAACTTCAGCTGAATTAAAGGCTCCTTTTTCACAAAACGCATCTACAAATTCTGCCAGTTTATTTTTGAAAATGAAAGGAAGAAGTTCTTCAGTGATTAACTTTAAATAACTTTTATGATCGTTTTTATACTCCGGAGGGAAAGTATGTGCGCCGAGAAATGTCGGAACAATGTCAATTGTAAGACTCTTTCGGAAAAAATCTATTACTTGTAGTAGTTTTATTTCATCATAATAACTTAAACCATATCCGCTTTTTATTTCAAGAGTAGTAATCCCTTGAGAAATAAAATAATCAATTCTTGGCCTTATAATTTTAATTAATTCTTCAAAGGTAGATTGACGCACTGCTTTAACTGTCGATATAATTCCTCCGCCAGATTTTGCTATTTCCTCATAAGTGGTGCCATTTAGTCTCATTAAAAATTCATTAGCTCTCGAACCGGCAAACGCAGTATGAGTATGGCATTCAACTAATCCTGGTAAAAGTAGTTTACCTTTTAAATCAATTACTTTTTCAGACTTAACTTTTACAGATGATCTAAAGTTTAGGATATCCTTTATTATACCATTTTCAATTAGAATTGAATGATTTTCAAGTGCTCCAATAGACTCTAATTCTTTACCAGTTTTATAATTTTTACCTTTAGTATCAACGGTAATAATACGCCCGGCATTTTTAAGTAATACTTTCATACTAAATGACAAAATCTGCTTAATTTTAATCGAATTATTTACTTTTCAAAAATAGAGAAAAGATATGTTCAATTTCTAATATTTTGTTGGGGAACTTCATTTTTTGTATTTTTACTGTACTAATAATTAAAATTCGGTCAAAAAATGCCTTCAAAGTACAAAATCCTTTTTATTACATCAGAAGTTGTCCCTTTTGTTAAAACTGGCGGTTTAGCTGATGTTTCTTCTGCATTACCACAAAAACTTCAAGAATTGGGTCATCATGTGAGAATTGTGGTTCCAAAATATGGTGCAATTGATGAACGTAAATTTAAAATTCATGAAGTTGTTAGGCTTAAAGACTTAAAAATTAACATTGGAGAAAAGGAAGTTATATTTTCTTTAAGGTCATCGTTTTTGATCGGACCAAAAACAAGAGTTCAAATTTATTTCTTAGATAATCCAGAATTTTTTGGTACACGACACAGCTTATACACTGATCCAATAACTTCAGAGGATTACCCGGATAACGACGAGCGATTTATTCTTCTATCAAAAGCAGTTTTTGAATTAATAACAAAACTTGGTTGGGCACCAGATATTATTCACTGTAATGATTGGCAAACTGGATTAATACCAGCATATCATAAAACGGAGTATAAAAATGATCCATTGTTTTCTTCAATAAAAACTCTTTTTACAATTCACAATATGTCAGCGCAAGGGATATTCCCAAAATCTTCATTTGAAAAAACCGAACTACCAAAAGACCTCGCCAGTGATAAAGGAATTTTGCACAAAGGAAAAGTAAATTTCTTGAAAAGCGGACTTGTTTACTCTGATATGATAAATACTGTTAGTGAAACTTATGCCAAGGAACTTTGTCAGAATAAAGATTTTGGTGCTGGACTTCAAACTGTACTCAGCAAAAGAAAGAAAGACATGTACGGGATAATTAATGGAATTGACGATACGATTTGGAATCCAGAATTTGATAAGAAAATTCCGCAAAGATATTCCGCAAAAAATATTGAGCTTAAAAAAGAAAATAAAAAAGCTCTTGCAGAAAACTTTGGTTTCGATTATGATCCAAAAATTCCAGTAATTGGTATGATATCGAGACTTATACCAGATAAAGGAATAGATATACTTCAAAAAGCTTTTCCTCAATTAATGAAAATGAAAATTCGGTTAGTGTTGTTAGGTACCGGAGATAAGCAATATCATAAATTTTTTACAAGTGCAGCATCAAAATATTCTGATAAATTTTCTTGCTTCATTGGATTTGATGATGAATTAGCACATTTAATTGAAGCTGGATCAGATATGTTTTTAATGCCTTCTAAGTTTGAGCCATGCGGATTGAATCAAATGTACAGTTTAATTTATGGAACTGTTCCGATAGCAAGAGCAACTGGTGGCTTAGCAGATACAGTTCAACCTTTCAATATTAAAAATGGAACTGGAAATGGATTTACTTTCCAAAAGTATTCATGTGGTGAAATGATTGCAGAAGTGAAAAAGGCATATAAGATTTTTTCAACAAAACAAGACACCTGGCAGATATTAATGAAGAATGGAATGAAATCGAATTTCACCTGGATGAATTCTGCTAAAAAATATCTTGATCTTTATAAAAAACTCACCGATTAATATTGATGTTAAGACCAGCAGTTTTTTTAGATAGGGATGGTACTATTAATATTGACTTTGGCTATATCAAGGATCCGAATTTAGTTAAACTCTTTCCATTTGTGCCAGAAGGGATAAAACTTCTAAAGAATTTTGGTTTTAAAATAATAGTAATATCAAACCAAGCTGGTATTTCTTATGGTATTATGACACATGCTGACGTAAAAAATGTTAATAATAAAATTAATGAGCTATTACTAGGTTTTGATACTTACATTGATGCATTCTATTATTGTCCATTTCATCCAGATTATAATTCTCCAGAGGAAGCATTATGTAGGAAACCATCTCCAGATATGATTGTACAAGCATCTAAAGAACTTCAACTTGATTTAATGAAATCTTACATGGTTGGTGATAAAAGTAGTGATATACTTTGCGGATTAAATGCTGGAGTAAAAACAGTATTGCTAGACTATGAAGGTAATACGGAAGAAATAAATATCTTGCAAAATCAAGGGAAAAAACCCAATTTTGTAGCCGCTAATTTTATTGAAGTTTACAACTTTATTACATCTGATTATACGGAGAATTCTAATTGAAAATAGTCTTCAAAAAAATTTTATTATTTGTTTTAGCATTTTTTATTCTTACTTCATGTAGTGATGATCCTTCTTCTGTAGGGCTTGATTTAATCCCTGATGAAGATAAAATTGATTTCAAACAATTTGATACTCAGTTAACTCCATTAATTCAAGAATCATCTTTCCACGAAGCAAATTTAAAACTTGGTATTTCATCTAAATTGCTTTTGGGCAAAAATTCATATGCCGAGTCTCAAATGATGCTTCATTATAATGTAACATTAGTTGATTCATTAATGAATTATTTAAAAAATGGACAACTTACCATAAAAAAAGTTTGGTTAGACCTTTATCCTACTTATTTATTAGGCGGCAATTCACAGAATTTTAATTTTACAGTGCACCAAATAAGAAATGATTGGAGCCCAGGAGGATTTGATAAAGATAGTTTAAAATTCTTGCAATTCGATCAAGCGAATGTGTCAATTCCAAGTTCATTTAATTTTACTGATTCATTAATTACATTTGATATTCAGCCGAGTGTTATTCAGCAATGGTTCAAACATAAATACGATTCGTTAAATACACCTAAGAATTTTGGCTTACTCTTTAAACCAACAGCAAATACTCAGAAGATTTTAGGTTTTAATGCAATTCAAATTGATGTTGTTTCAAAACTCCCAGTTCTTTCTGCCATTATAGAAAGAGGTTCGGTTTTTAAAGATACAATTACTTTTACACCTTATAGTGATGTTCATGTTGTAACTGGAAATTTACCTACTGCAAATGATAAAATGTTTATTCAAGGCGGAACATCCTTAAGAAGTACAATTTATTTTAATTTATTATCACTGCCTAAAGATATAATTCTATCTAAGGCAAATTTGGAGTTTTCAATTGATACTTTAAATACATTTGAAAGTACTCCGAAGTCTGATACATTAATTGTTCAAGTATTAGCAAACAGATCTACAAAAGAATTAAACTCAGACAGCACCTTATATGTTTTTTTAACTCGAAGTGGTTCAAAATTTACTGGAGAGATATCTTGGATTGTACAAAAATGGCTGAGTTTGGGTGATAATTATAAAAATGAAGGATTATTAGTGTCCTTATATGATGAATTATCAACTGCTGCAAGATATACTTTGTTCGGCAGCTCATATCAAGATATCAATTTACGGTCAAGACTAAAATTAATTTACATCCAGAAGAAATAACAATGAAAAAAATTATATTACTTTTTTTAATATTAATTAGTGCTGCGGAAATTTTTCCTTCTGGAGGTTCGCTTTATTCAAGACATGGTTTGGGCGATCTTTATTTTTCATATACTGCTAGAAGAATGGGACTTGGTGAATTAGGAATTGCATCACTTGATTATGATTTTTTAAACAACGTTAATCCAGCTAGCTGGAGTAGTTTACGTTTAACACGATTTGAGACTGGTGTTTTATATCACGGGAACAATATTTCTTCATCAAGTAATTCTACTTTTCAAACGCAAACAATATTTACTGGCTTGATGTTTGGATTCCCGATTGATAGAGAGAATGGAATTAGTTTTGTTACTGGGATTGTCCCGTATTCTAACGTCAGTTATGAAGTTGTGTTGGATCAAGAATCAGTTTTGACCGATCCTTACAAGTTAACTTTCAAAGGAGAAGGAGGGATTTCAAAAATATTTGCCGGTCTTTCTTATAGATTACCATTTGAGTTTTCCTTAGGCGCTGCATTGGACTATTATAATGGTGAATTAAATTATTCCACTATGGCAGATTTTAGTACAAGTAATTTTTTTAGCGGAGCTATGTCCAAGAAATATCGTCACAATGGGATCGGATATTCAATCGGACTCATTTCAAGCAACATTTCAAAACTTTTTGGAATTAAAGAAGTTGATGATATTAGACTAGGCCTAACTTACTCAGGGAAAACAACTTTAACAACAGACACATTAAGTATTTATACTACTCCAGTTGGTGAGCTTACAAATTCAAGCAGTGTTGTAGAAACTGAAATTCCAAATAGACTTGGAATTGGGCTTTCCCTCAAATTAAATCCTCAATACTTGATAGTCGCAGATTATTTGTTTCAACCGTTCACTGAATTAACAATTAATGGTAAAAAAATAAATACTCTACGCGACTTTTATAAAGCAAGTATAGGACTTGAATACCGTAATATGGATACTAGAGCACAATCCTTGTGGGAACAGTTAATCTTAAGGGGTGGTTTAAGTTATGAACAGACTCAATATGAAATAAATAAAAAAGGAATTGAACAATTTTCGATTTTTGCTGGTTGTTCAATGCCATTAGGATTTGATAGTACTGTAGATTTTGCATTTCAGATTGGCAAAAGAGGAACAAAAGAAAATAATTTATTAAGCGAAAATTTTTATAAATTTTCTATAACTTTAAGCATCGGAGAACTCTGGTTTGTTACAACAGATAGGTAATTAAAAGAAGGAACAATAAATTGAAACGTGCATTTTTCTACATCGTATTTTCAACATTTGTGTTGTGTTCATACGCAGATATTAAAGCACAAAATGACCAAATGGTTAATTTCAGTTTATTTTTTGAATACCATAAAAACAAAGATTTTGTTAGTGCTCTTCCTTATGGATGGAAAGTAATCAATTCAGATCCAAAACAATTCCTAAGATTTAAAATATTTCCAAAGGTAGAAGAAATCCTCTGGTATTTACATGACAGCAGCAAAGTTTCTGATAAAGAAAAACTTGCATTGAACGACACGATAATTTATTTCTATGATAGAGCAATCAAGTTTGAACCCGAGCTGGAAGGATTTTACACTGCTAGAAAAGCATATGTTCATGAAACTTGGTTGAAGTCTGACCCAAAGATGATTATTCCTCTTTATGAATATGCAATTGAAAAAGATAAATCTTTATCAACATTTTATATAGATCGATTAGGGATTATTTATGTTTCAAATGCTGCTGACGATAATGACTATAAATTAAAAGCACTTGATCTTTATTCAAAACTGTCAGAAGCTGAACCTGATAATCCGTTGTGGGTACAAAAACTTGAATCTATTGCAGAAAATATTTTAGAATTAGTTGAAATAACAAAAAAAGCATGGGATTTAGATAAAGAGAATTTAGAGAAAGCTTGGAAGTATGCATCAACTTGTATTCGAGCTCAAGAATATGAAAGATCAAAACAACCGTTAGAATTCCTTGTCCAAAAATCGCCTGAAGTAATTAATTATTGGAAACAATTAGCAAGTGTGTATGATAAATTAGATCAGAATGATAATTCAATTAGAGCCTATAAAAAGTTAATTGATCTTCAGCCTGATAATAGAGATAATTATGTTAATATTGCATTAGTTTATAAAAGAATTGACCAGCTTTCTGTTGCTAGAACGTATTTGTACAAAGCTATGAATGCAGACGCTAATTGGGAATACCCAGTTCTCCTTGAAGGACAACTTTATGAGCAAGGCGCAAGAGCATGTGATTTTGATTTTATGGCAAAGTGTGTCTATTTGCTTGCAGTGAATACTTATAGAAAGGCATCATCAATGGGCGGACAGTATGCATCAACTGCTGCAGACAGAGTTAAAGCTTTGCAGAATTCTATCCCTACAAAAGAAGATTATTTCTTTAGAAAAATGAAGTCTGGGGATACAATTAAAATCGAAGGTGCATGCTATGCTTGGATTGGAAAATCTGTGATTGTTCCTTAATCAATTTAATGAAGATTAATTAATAGAGATACATGCAAAATTACCTTACTGCAGATTTAGAAATATTAAAGATTGCAAACCTTGAATTAGCACGTCAAGAAAATAATTTAGAATTAATCGCTTCCGAAAATTTTGTTAGCATAGCTGTATTGAATGCAGCTGGAACTGTATTGACAAACAAATACGCTGAAGGTTATCCAGGAAAAAGATACTACGGCGGATGTGAATATGTAGACATGGCTGAAGAGCTCGCTAAAGAGCGGTTAATGAAATTATTTGAGGCAGAGTATGTGAATGTTCAACCTCACAGTGGATCGCAAGCTAATATGGCGGTCTACATGGCTTTATTAAAACCTGGAGATACAATTCTTGGTCTTGCGCTTGACCATGGAGGACATTTAACTCATGGTTCGTTTGTAAATTTTTCTGGGCAAATCTATAAGTCAGTTCCTTATACTCTTAATAAAGAAACTAAACTTCTTGACTATAATTTAATTGAAGATCTTGCTAAAAAGGAAAAGCCGAAATTAATTGTTATGGGTGCCAGTGCCTATTCGAGAGATTGGGATTATGAAAAGTTTAGAGGAATTGCTGATAAAGTTGGTGCATTATTAATGTGTGATATGGCACATCCAGCTGGATTAATCGCTAAGGGATTATTGAAGAATCCGCTTCCATATTGTGATGTAGTTACGTCAACAACTCACAAAACCCTTAGAGGTCCGCGTGGTGGTGTAATACTTGTTGGTAAGGATAAAGAAAATCCGCTAGGTATTAAAACTATAAAAGGCGATCGATATAAAATGATGTCTGAAATTTTTGATGGAATGGTTATGCCTGGAATTCAAGGCGGTCCCTTAATGCATATCATACTAGCAAAGGCAGTTGCTTTTGGTGAAGCACTTCAAGATTCATTCAAAGATTATGCAAATCAAATAATAAAAAATGCCAATACTTTAGCAAATGAGCTAATGAACTTTGATTATTGTATCGTTTCAAATGGAACTGAAAATCATTTAATGTTAGTCGATTTAACAAATAAAGAATTATCTGGTAAGAAAGTTGAGAATGCATTAGGAGAGGCTGGCATTACTGTAAATAAAAATATGATTCCATTTGATATTAAAAGTCCTTTTGTAACTAGCGGTATTAGAATAGGAACACCAGCCGTTACTACTAGAAAAATGAAAGAACCGGAAATGAAAATTATTGCTGGATTTATTGATAAAGCTATTCGAAATATTGACAATGTTTCTGTTTTAAGTTCCGTTAGAAATGAAGTCAAAGAATTTTGTTCAAAATTTCCTCTCTATCCTGAATTGATAAATTAATTTTTTTTTACGTGAAATCAGAGGATAAAAGCCAGTCTGAAAATTCATCTTCAACAGAAGTTGAAATGACCTTTCTAGAACATCTTGAAGAATTAAGATGGCGCATTATTTATGCTCTATTAGGTATTGCTATAGGAACTGTTGTTGCATGGATTTTTATCGATTTTTTTATTGACTACATTTTACTGATACCAGCTAAAAAAGCTAATTTCAATTTGCAAAACTTACGGCCTTTTGGGCAGTTGTTTCTTTACTTTGAAGTGGCAATAATAATTGGGCTTATATTCAGCTTCCCAAATGTTGTCTACCAGATTTGGAAGTTTATCTCGCCGGCATTAAGAGAAAATGAAAAGAAATATATCACTGCAATTGTAATATTCACTACCATTTGTTTTTTAGCTGGCGTAGTCTTCGCATATTTTGTGATGTTACCTCTAACATTGAAATTTGCTGCTCAATTTGGATCACAATCCATTGTTAATAATTTTTCAATTGATGAATATTTTTCAATTATTCTAAGTGTTATTCTTGGTGCCGGATTAGTATTCGAATTGCCTATGCTTTCATTTTTCTTATCTAAGATTGGTATTTTGACACCTAATGTCATGAGAAAATACCGAAGACACTCAATAATTACTATATTAATATTAGCTGCTATACTCACTCCCGGTACTGATCCAGTCTCTCAAATCCTTCTTGCCATTCCATTGGTTATTTTATACGAAATAAGTATTTTAGTTTCGAAAATATTTCAAAAGAAAAGTTGACAATTAATAAGCTTTCCCAAATTACACACTTAATAGAATCTGAACTTAACCAGTTTAATGATCGATTTAAGAAATCATTGAAGTCAAATGTTAGTTTAGTTGACCTTGTAGCAAGATATATCCTAAAACAAAAGGGGAAAAAGATACGGCCAGTATTAGTTCTACTTTCAAGCAAAATAGGCGGAGAAATAAATGAAAGAAGCTATAGAGGTGCAACTTTAGTTGAACTTCTTCATACAGCTACTTTGGTACATGATGATGTTGTCGATAATGCAGAAACAAGAAGAGGTTTTCCTTCTATAAATGCTGTGTGGAAAAATAAAGTCGCAGTTTTAATGGGTGATTATTTACTTTCGAGGGGATTAATGCTTTCTGTTGAGGGGGATGATTTTGACTTTCTTCGTGTAATAACTAATACTGTTAAGAGAATGTCTGAAGGGGAATTATTACAAATCAGCAAAACCAGAAAATTAGATAACGACCAGGAAACATATTTCAAAATAATCTCTGACAAAACTGCATCACTATTATCTACTTGTTGTGAAATTGGAATTCGATCCTCAACTACTAATGAAGATAAAATAATTGCTTTAAGGGAATTTGGTGAAAATCTTGGTATGGCGTTTCAAATTAGAGATGATATTTTGGATTTTATAGGAACAAAAAAAATATTTGGAAAACCTCTTGGTGGTGATATTAAAGAAAAGAAACTCACTTTACCTTTGATTTATGCATTAAAGCAAGCAAGTGATAGGGAATCGAAAAAAATAATCAGTAATGTAAAAAGCGGTGGGAAAAAAGTACAAGTTGAAGATGTAATTGAATTTGTCAAAAAATATAATGGTATTGATTACGCAGTAAAAGTATCGAACGATTTTGCAGACAAAGCAATCCAATGTTTAAGTATTTTTGAAGCTTCAGAAACTAAAGCAGCATTGGAATCTTTAGTGTCATTTGTTATTGAACGAAAAAATTAATTCGTATTAAAAGGTCTTAAAAAATTCTTTTGCAGATTTTTTTCCCTTTTGACTTTTTGTTTTTAATTCTCATTTCTTATTTTAGCCAAGTCAATTATTTATTAAGTATATATCTTGTCCTAATAAGTATTTGTGCCGGTCATTTCCGGTTCTAAACCTTAGATCAAAAGAGAGTAAATATAAAATAGGTTGAAATGAAAAAAACTGTTCTGGATTACGCTCTTAAAATCCGCCTTCCATTAACATTATTTGTTATTGCATTTTCCTTTGTGCTGACATATTATATATCTCGCGCAGAACGAGATGGGGTAGGATATTCTCCAGATCAACCTATTAATTATTCTCATAAACTTCACGCTGGGAAAATGGCAATTGACTGTCAATACTGCCATATCGGTGTTGAAAAAGGCCGCCACGCCCTAATACCTTCAGTTAATATTTGTATGAACTGCCATACAGTTTCTCGTAAAGACAAATCAGAGATAATAAAATTAACTCAGTATTATGAAGAGGGTACACCAATACCTTGGAAAAGGATTCACAAAGTTCCTGATTATGCATTTTTTAATCATAGCGTGCATGTTAATAAAGGAATTGAATGTGAAAGCTGTCACGGCGATATTAAGGAAATGGATAAAGTTTCTCAAGTAAGGCAGTTTACTATGGGTGCATGTTTAGAGTGTCACCGTAATGCACATGATAATTTGCCTTATCTTGAAAAAGTAAATAAAGGTCCAGAACATTGTTGGGCATGTCACAGATAACTAATGAGGTTTTTAAGATGAATAAGTTAGGTAGAAAAAAATTTTTCACTGTTACTAGCAAAGGAATATTTTTCACATTACTCGGGATAACCTTGCCAATTAAATTTTTATATTCAAAAAATATCCAAAAGAATAAAATAAATATTGCAGTCAATCCAGATGCTGTAAAAAGAATGAATAAGGTTTAATGATGAACGATTCGTCAAAGACAAATAATGTTTTATGGAAAAGTATTGAGGGTTTGAACAATGATCCCAATATTCAAAAGATGAAAGAAGATGAATTTTTGGATGGAGTTACTGAAGATTTTCATCCTAATCAGCTTTCCGGTATTTCTCGCAGAAAATTTTTAGCACTTCTTTCTGCTTCAGCTGCAATTACTGCAACAGCTTGTACTGATTATCAAGATAAGGGTGAAATTATTCCATATAACAAACGACCACAAGAAGTTTTACCAGGAACAGAAAATTTATATGCTTCAACTTGTAATGGTTGTTCGTTATCATGTGGCATTTTGGTGAAGACCAGAGAAGGAAGACCAATAAAAATTGATGGTAATCCGGATCATCCAATAAATGAAGGTAAGATTTGTACTAAAGGGCAAGCAAGTATTCTAAATTTATATGATCCTGAAAGATTAAAAGAACCATTATTTAATAATAGAAAGATTTCTTGGAATGATGTTGATAAAAACATCATCGAAGTGTTAGAATCAGCCGTTCAAAAAGGTAAAGAAATTGCAATACTTACTGGTGAATTAACCTCTCCAACTACAAAAAAAGTATTTGATAAATTTTCTGAAAAATATCCAACTACAAAAATTTATTCTTATAGTACTATAAATCAAAGCACTAGAAGCAAAGCTTGGTTTGAATGTTATGGCTCATATGAATTTCCATCAATAAAATTTGATGAAGCTAATGTGATATTAGCAATTGATTCAGACTTTCTAGTAAATGAAGATTCTTATTTAGAAAATATGCGACTCTTTACAAAACGCCGCGAAGTTGTTGGTAAGACTGATTTTAATAGATTGTATGTTGCCGAAGGTAGAATGAGTGCTACTGGAATGATGGCAGATTACAGAATTCGAGTTTCGCCAGATGAACAGTATAATTTTGTGATGAGTTTAGTAAATGAACTATCTAAAAAAGGTTCAAATATTGAATTTGATCCAGTTACGAAGTCTATGGTTTCAAGTTTTTCAATAAATAATTTTTCGAAAAAAATTGGCAAGGAAAAACTGAATTATTTAATTGATGATTTAAATAAATCAAGAGGTAAGTCTATTGTTTATGCTGGTAGTACACTTTCTAAAGAAGTGCATCTTGCTGTAAATTTATTAAATGAAGTTTTAGGAAATTCCAACCTATATAATTATCTCAACGAGAGTGTTGTTATACTTCCTCAATCCTCAAGAGAAGATTTTGATCGATTAATTGATTCAATGAAAAATGGAAACGTTGATGTTTTAATACATTTTGGAAGTGATCCAGTATTCTACCTCCCTTATGATTTTGAATATCAGTCTTCAATATCAAGAGTAAAAACGGTTATTTCGTTATCAGAATCATTGAATGAATCATGTTCACTCTCACATTATGTACTTCCTTTAAACAACCAATTAGAATGCTGGGGTGATAGTTTTGTGCAGACCGGAGTTTATGGTTTACAACAGCCAGTTATCTCGCCAATATTTAATACACGTCAAAAAGAATCAATTCTGTTGACTTGGATAAGTGGCAGCAGTTCTAATTTTAGTTCTGACAATTACCATAAGTTCTTGATAGAAAATTTCACGCAAACAGTTTATACAAAACTAAATTCGTTTTCAGATGCTAAAAGGGTATGGCTCTCATCGCTTCATGATGGCGTTGTGACTTTGAAGAATGTTGAGAAATTGCATAAAAAAATTTCTCAATCTTGGATCCCATTACTAAAATTAGCAAAAGAAAATTCAGGATTGACTGTTCATTTAACTGAAAGTTATTTTATTGGTGATGGATATTTTGCGAATAATGGATGGCTGCAAGAAGTACCTCATCCAATTACAAAAGTTACTTGGGATAATTATGCAGCATTGTCACCTTTAACAGCGAAAAAGTTTAACCTGAAGAATGATGATATAATTGAAGTGTCAGTTAGTAATAGCAAAATCAAAATCCCAGTTTTTGTGCAGCCGGGTTTAAGTGATAAAACTATCAATATTGAATATGGATATGGCAGAAAAGTTATTGGAGATGTTGGAAAAGATATTGGAATAAATCCGTTGCAGCTTATTTCAAAAAATCATTTTGAAACTAAAAATATTCTAACTAATGCTTCTATAAATAAAATTGATGGGACACATAAACTAGTTACAACTCAAGAACATCACTCCTTAGATGATACTTTTGTAAAAGACTTTCATAAAATCAGAAAAATAATTCAAGAAGGAACAGTTGAGAAATATCAAAAGGATCCTAAATTTTTACATGAACATAAGCATGAATTATTCAGCATAACAAATGAGCACACTTATTCTGGTAATAAATGGGCTATGGCAATCGATTTAAATAAATGTACAAGTTGTGCTGCATGTGTTGCCTCATGTAATGTGGAAAATAATATTCCGGTTGTTGGTAAAGACCAAGTGGGCAAAGGAAGAGAAATGCATTGGATTAGAATTGATCGTTATTTTTCTGGTTCGCCCGAAGATCCAATCGCGAGCAACCAGCCAATGTTGTGTCAGCATTGTGACAATGCACCTTGTGAAAATGTTTGCCCCGTTAATGCCACAAATCACAGTCCTGATGGCTTAAATCAAATGGTCTACAATAGATGTGTAGGCACAAGGTACTGTTCTAATAACTGTCCATATAAAGTTAGAAGGTATAACTTCTTTGACTTCAGAGATCACTTTGCAGATGAATATTATCAAAATAATTTAACAGCATTAGTTAATAATCCTGAAGTTACAGTTCGATCTCGTGGTGTAATGGAAAAATGCACATTTTGTGTTCAAAGAATTATGGATGTTCGTTCCACTGCAATAAATGAAGGAAGAGAAATTAGTCCAAATGAAGTTGTGACTGCTTGTCAACAAGCTTGTCCTACAAATGCAATTACATTTGGTGATGCAAATAATCCTGACTCAAATGTAGCTAAACTTAGAAATCATAATTTGACCTATCATGTTTTAGAAGAACTTAATATTAAACCAAATGTTACTTACATCGCAAAATTAAGAAATACTCACTCGGAGGATAACTCTTGAGTTTTGTTGATTATACAAAAGAAATACAAGTTGTAGAAGGCAAACAACCTCTTCGGACTATCGATGATATTATTTCCAAACCGTTAGAGACTAAACCTGATAAAAAATTCTACATTGCAATTTCTGTAACATTGACAATGTTAATGTTCGGTGTAATTGGTTTAGGACTTACTTTCTGGTATGGAATTGGAATGTGGGGGAATAACAATCCGGTTGGATGGGCTTATGATATTGTAAACTTTGTCTTTTGGGTCGGTATTGGTCACGCTGGTACATTGATATCTGCTATTCTTTACTTATTCCGACAAAAATGGCGTACTGGAATTGCACGGTTCGCAGAAGGAATGACAATATTTGCAGTAATGACTGCCGGGCTCTTCCCTCTAATTCACGTTGGTCGTCCATGGCTTGATGGCTATTTGTTTCCTTATCCGAACCAGCATTCACTTTGGGTTAATTTTACTTCACCATTACTTTGGGATGTCTTTGCAGTTTCTACATATTTAACAGTATCACTAATATTTTGGTATGTTGGATTAATTCCTGATTTTGCTTCATTAAGAGAAAGAACTGCAAATAAGTTTAAAAAAATTACTTACTCAATTTTTAGTTTAGGCTGGAGATTTTCAAACCGTCATTGGCAGCATTATGAAATGGTTTATCTTATACTTGCCGGATTTGCTACTCCGTTAGTACTTTCCGTTCATACAATTGTAAGCTTCGATTTTGCAGTTTCAATATTGCCCGGTTGGCATACAACAATTTTCCCTCCGTATTTTGTTGCCGGCGCGGTATTTTCAGGATTTGCAATGGTACAAAACGTTTTGATTTTTGTGAGAAGGATATTCAATTACGAACACATTATTACTTTGAATACACTTGAGAAAATGAATAAGATTATGCTTGTTACTGGATCGATGGTTGGGTATGCATATGCAATGGAATTTTTTATTGCCTGGTACAGCGGAGTGCAAGCAGAACAATTTACTTTTTTTAATCGTGCTTTAGGTCCCTATGCTTGGGCGTATTGGATAATGGTGACATGTAATGTTGTTTCTCCTCAGCTTTTCTGGTTCAAAAAAATTAGAAGATCAATTCCGATTATGTTTGTTGTAGCTGTATTTGTAAATGTTGGAATGTGGTTCGAAAGATTTGTAATTGTAGTTACATCATTGTCAAGAGATTATTTACCGTCAAGCTGGGCATATTATACTCCAACTCTTGTTGATGCAATGATATTAATAGGAAGTTTTGGATTCTTCTTCACTTGGATTTTGTTATTTACTAAGGCATTACCAGTAGTTTCAATTGCAGAAGTAAAAGCTGTTGTTGATGGTGCGCAACCATCTCATAAGGATCATTAAGTATGAGCGAAAAGATTTTATATAGTTATACTGGAATATTTAATTCGCCTGATGAAATTATTCATGCAGCTGAAAAAGCGGTAGAAAAAGGCTATAAAAAATATGATGTTCATACACCTTATCCGCTGCACGGTATGAATTCAGTGATGAATTTGCCGCCATCAAAATTGGGCTACATTGCTTTAATAGTTGGATTATCTGGAGCTCTTGCTGCATTATTAACTATGTTTTGGATCTCTGCTATTGATTATCCTATTGTAATTGGCGGTAAACCTCTATTTTCATTCCCAGCTTATGTTCCTATCATGTTTGAAGTTACTGTGCTTTCTGCATCAATTGCTACTGTTTTGGCAATGTTATTTTTCTTTTTCAAATTGCCCAACAATGCTCATCCATTAAATGGAACTGAGTACATGCAGAAAGTAGCATCGGACAAGTATGGCATTAGTATTCAATGCGATGAAAAATTATTTGAAGAAAAATCTGTAATTGAATTTTTAAAATCTGTTCATGCAAAAGATATAACGCCAATTTATTATGACAATGAAGAAATAAATTATAAGCACAAAATCTTTGAACCAAAATTTATTTTATTTCTCGTTATTGCTGGTTTAATCTCGTCTAGTGTAACTTATTTCACACTTAACAAATTAATGTTTATGCCGCCATTCACTTGGATGATGGATCAAAGCAGATTAGATGTGCAATCCTCATCAGTTATTTTTAGTGACGGATATGGTATGCGTAATCCAGTTGAGGGTTCAATCGCTCGTGGTTCTTTGCCATATCAGTTCCAAGGTCAACCCGAATTAGCTGGAGAAAAACTAATTAATCCATTGCCTTCAACTAAAAATGTGTTAGAGTTAGGGCTTAAAAAATTTGATATATATTGCAGTCCTTGTCATGGTTTTTATGGAGAAGGAAATAGCAGACTGCAAGGACATTTTCCAAATCCGCCATCACTACACTCTGATAAAGTAAGAAATTGGCCGGATGGTAGAATTTTTCATGTAATTACAGATGGACAAAACATAATGTCATCTCATGCTTCACAATTAAATGTTGATGAGAGGTGGGCAGTAGTAAATTATGTAAGAGTGTTACAAAGGGCTTTCAATGCAAAGGAGTCTGATTTACAATGAGTTCACTTTATCAGATAGAGTACGAACGTAAAGAATTACCTAAAAAGTATTTTCAAATTGGACTATTATTTCTATGTCTTGGAATAATTGGAATAGCAGCTGGATATTTTTTTGATTCGCACCGAACTGCATTTAATAATATCATTCTATTAACGTTTTTCATTAGTATATCTGTGGCATCTCTTTTCTTAGTTGCTATTGAATATGTAGCTGGTGCAGTATGGAGTACACCTTTCAGAAGAATTTCAGAATTTTATTCGGGGTTTGTTTTATTTTTACCAGTATTATTAATTCCTCTCCTTTTTAATCTTGGGAATGTTTTTCATTGGATGCATCCGGAAGTAGTTGAAGCAGATAAAATATTGAAAGGCAAAGCACCTTATTTGAATGTAGATTTTTTTATGATTCGCGTAAGTGCTTTCATATTACTATGGTTTGTATTTTATTTCTTCATTTACAAAAATTCAAAAAAACAAGACGTAACTCATGACCAATATTTAACAACCAAGAATATCAGGTTATCAGCAGTCTTTATTCCAATTTTTGCAATTACAATTTCCTTTACTTCCTTCGATTGGTTAATGAGTCTTGAACCTCATTGGTTCTCTACTATTTTCGGGGTATATTATTTTTCAGGATCAATTTTAGCAGCTCTCGCTATTGTAACTTTTACAGCGGTTTGGTTAAATGAAAATGGTTATTTAGTAAATGGACTTAAAAAAGATCATTACTATAGCTTAGGTGCATTAATGTTTGCATTCACAAATTTTTGGGCTTACATCGCGTTCAGTCAGTTCTTACTTATTTGGTATGCTAACCTTCCTGAAGAAACTTTTTGGTTTCTCGATAGATGGGAAGGTAACTGGATTTTTATAACAATCGGACTAATGTTTATAAGATTTATTATTCCATATTTTGGATTACTTTCGCAACCTTCTAAAATGGATCCTAAAAGACTGAAGGTAATATCATTGTGGATTCTTATCGCACATTTTTATGATTTGTATTGGCTCGCAATGCCAAATCTGAATAAAAAAGAATTTCTTTTTAGCTGGATTGAAATTTCCTTTATACTTGTCACTATAGGATTATTGATTGTTGGATTTTTCAAGCTGTCTGGCAAAAATAATCTTGTTGCAATTGGAGATCCAAAACTTAAAAGAGGGATTGATTTTAGATTATAAATTAAATTATGGAACCGTACAAAAAAATTGAAGATGAAATTAAATTTCTTGATTTGCTAAAATCACCAATACGATTATTTGGCTGGGTATTTATTTATTTATTGATCATTGTGACAGCATTAGGAATTTATTTCGCAGAAAATTTAACTACTATTTCTTTTAATGAGCAGATAGTTAGCATACCTGATTTTTCAAATGTAAAAATGGAACTCTTCGAAAAAAAGGGAGAAGTAATTCCCGCTGTCAATTTATCGTTGATAAAAAATCCAACAAAAGAAATGATTGAAAAAGGGAAGTCGCTGTATGAAATAAATTGTAAATCATGCCATGGAGATAAAGGACTTGGCGATGGGCCAGCTGGGCAATTACTAAATCCTAAGGCAAGAAATTTTACTCAAATAGATGGATGGACTAACGGTAGAACCTTTGACCAAGTATATAAAACACTTCAGGAAGGAATAATCTCTCGCGGTATGAGTGCATATGAGTATATTTCTCCGTCAGATAGGTTTGATATTATACTTTATATTTGGACTTTGAGTGAAATGCCATTAATCACTACCGAACAATTAACAATGCTTGATCAAAAATATAATTTATCCAAGGGCACACTGCTACCTAATCAAATTTCTACTGATAAAGCAATGAAATTAATTGACGGTGAAGAAACCACTAAATTGGCAAAACTTGATACAATTACTGAGAAGTTAAACCAGTTCAATGCTTCTCTCGGAGCAAGACTGCTTAACAAAAATTTAACGGATACAAAAAAACTTTCTCTTTTCATTATAACAAATAATATTACCTATGAAAGAATAGTGGAAATTATTAAAACTGATCCTGGGAGTATAGGGTTTAAACAGTCAGTTTTAAGACTAGAAAGTGCTGATCTGCGTCAAATGGTCGATTTTATAAAAAAACTTAGTATTGTAAACAATTGATTTAATAGAATGAGTAAAAAACATCTAACTTATTTACTTATAATACTTTTACTTTCTTACTTCACTAATGTTTTCGCTCAAAAATTAATTGAAGTGGGAATTGATGAAAAATTAGGCAATTTCTTACCATTGGAATCAACTTTTAAATCTTCAGATAATGTTCAAATTCAATTACAAGATATTGTGAATAAGCCCGTGCTCCTTGCTTTAGTCTATTATGAATGTCCTGGTATATGCAGCCCGATGCTGAATGAATTAACGTGGACTATTGATAAAATACAATTAGAACCAGGGGAAGACTTTAAGATTATTACGATCAGTTTTGATCCTAAAGAAGGACCGGAAACAGCTGCCAAATGGAAGCAGAATTATCTATCAACATTAAAGCGAAAAATTGACAAAGATGATTGGTATTTCTTAACTGGGGATTCTGTGAATATCAGAAAAGTAACTGATGCAATTGGATTTTATTATAAAAAAAGCTCCGATGATCAGTACATTCATGCTGGAAGCATAATTGCTATTTCCCCTGATGGGAAAATTTCTCGCTATTTGTTCGGTACATCCTTCAATCCATTTGATGTTAAGATGGCATTGTTCGATGCTAAAGCTGGTAAATCAAGCCCTACGATTTCAAAAGTTCTGCAATTTTGTTTCAGTTATGATCCTGAAGGAAGGCAGTATACTCTGAACATTACTCGGATCGTTGGTTCAATAATGCTGCTTGGAGTTGGAATTTTCTTTGCTGTTGTTATGTTAAAGAAAAAGAAATCTAATGTTGAAAAGGAGTAAAATTTAATGTCTGATAATTCTTCAACTGTAAGCACAAAATCATTTTATCAGCAGAGTACAAATAAATATTCAGGTATTCTTTCATGGTTATTAACTGTTGATCATAAAAGAATTGGTTTAATGTATTTAGTAACTATCGGATTTTTCTTTCTAGTAGGAGTCACCTTTGGCGTGCTTATTAGATTAGAATTAATTTCTCCCGGCCCTACGTTAATGGATGCTCAAACCTACAATTCTTTTTTTACGCTTCACGGCGTAATAATGATCTTTCTTTTTATTATCCCTGGTTTGCCGGCAATTTTTGGTAATTTCTTTCTTCCACTGCAAATTGGAGCTCGCGACGTAGCATTTCCAAGACTAAATTTGTTATCATATTATTTATATGTAACTGGTGCAATATTAGCATTACTTGCAGTACTATTACCGGGCGGAGCAATTGATACTGGCTGGACTTTTTATATTCCTTACAGCGTTAGAAGCTCAACAAATATTTCTTTACCATTATTAGCAGCATTTGTTTTAGGTTTTTCATCGATATTAACCGGATTGAATTTTATTACTACTGTACATCGTTTACGTGCACCAGGAATGACATTCTTCAAAATGCCGTTATTTGTTTGGTCAACTTATGCAACAGCATGGATTCAGATAATCGCTACCCCGATTGTTGGGATTACAATTTTACTCGTAATTATTGAAAGGTTTTTTGGAGTTGGAATTTTTGATCCAGCACTTGGCGGTGATCCAATTTTGTTTCAACATTTATTTTGGATTTATTCTCACCCAGCAGTTTATATCATGATTCTCCCGGCAATGGGTGTAGTCTCAGAAATAATTCCGACTTTTGCCAGAAGAACAATTTTTGGTTATAAAGCCATCGCAATGTCCAGCCTTGCAATAGCATTTGTAGGATATTTAGTTTGGGCGCATCATATGTTTACTAGCGGAATGAGTGATGAAGCTCGATGGATTTTTTCTCTACTTACTTTTTTAGTCGCACTTCCAAGCGGTGTTAAAATATTTAATTGGATTGCTACAATGTATAAAGGGTCTATAGATCCAAAGGCACCGTTCCTTTGGGTTATGAATTTTATTTTCCTCTTTTCAATTGGAGGCTTAACTGGATTGGTTTTAGGTTCGTTAGCTACTGATATTCATGTTCATGATACTTACTTTGTTGTTGCTCATTTTCACTTTGTGATGTTTGGAGGAACTGGTACGATATTTTTCGCGGCACTTCATTATTGGTTCCCTAAAATGTTTGGAAGAATGTATAATGCTAAACTTGCTAATGTGTCGATTGTTTTTTTCTTTGTCGGATTTATGATGCTCTATTTTCCGAAGTTTATAATGGGTTATATGGGAATGCCGAGAAGATATTACGACTATCTGCCGCAATTTGAACCTCTACAGCAAATTTCAACTGTCGGTTCCTGGATTTTAGCTTCAACTATACTTTTCATTTTTAGTTATTTGATTTACGCATTATTTAAAGGACCAAAAGCAAGTTCAAATCCTTGGGGAGGCGTGACTCTCGAATGGCATATTTCATCACCGCCGACATTAGAAAATTTTCATGAAATTCCTACAATTACACATGAACCATATGATTTCAGCCAACTAAAGGAGATGCAACATGACGCATAGTGAAAATGCAGTTTATCATGTTCATCGTGATGATGTTGGTGCAAAAATGGGGATGTGGCTTTTCCTATTTACAGAGGTACTTTTATTTGGTGGAATGTTTCTAATTTATGCTGTTTATAGATACCAATTTCCAGATCAATTCAGAGTTGCAGCTATGGAATTAAATACTGGGATTGGTACTTTGAATACTGTCATTCTCCTTACTAGCAGCTTAACTGTTGCATTATCAATTGCAGCAATGCAAAAGAAGAATAAATTTTTATCTATTCTGTTGTTGTCAATTACAATTCTATTTGCGCTTATGTTTATGGTTAATAAATATTTTGAGTGGTCGGCAAAATTTTCACATGGAATATACCCTGGTTCAGAAGAATTATTAAATCGACCCGACGGTCAAATTCTTTTCTATGGATTATATTATGTAATGACTGGTTTGCATGGACTGCATGTTATTATAGGCGTTATAATTTTAATATTCATGCTAGTCTTTATTATTCGAAATAAAATAACATTTAACAATTATGTAAAATTAGAGAACTCTGGACTTTATTGGCATTTAGTGGACTTGATTTGGATTTTCTTATTCCCATTGTTCTATTTAATTCAATGAGGATTTATGGACGAAAATAAAAAGCATCAACATCATCCAAGTTATGGTACCTTTATATTAGTGTGGATTGCCTTATTAGCTTTTACTTCAATTACTGTTACTATTGCCGGTGTTAATCTCGGAGGCTACACTTTATTTGTAGCACTCTTAATTGCAGCAATAAAGTCTTCATTAGTTATAAATATTTTTATGCATATAAAATTTGATG